>JAABUL010000821.1_pt1 | contig 64374 bp, 51 predicted proteins | sample 5559151 | NCBI WGS metagenome assembly JAABUL01 (sample SAMN10711876, study PRJNA513368) | rock metagenome | isolation source: Antarctica rocks | place: Antarctica: Victoria Land, Pudding Butte sud
AAAAAGGCGCAGTAGGGAGAGGTGGTGGAATTTTGCTGATCAACGATAGTCTATTCAGAGCTCAGGATGTCGCAATAAGAAGGAGATGGGTTGGGCTGGTAGATAAAGTACGGGAAACAGAAGGGGGTGAGGTGAGAGTTCTAAGCAGTACGCATCAAAGCGGAACTCAGCTGGAGGGTCTGGGCGGCATTGCTGCGATACTAACGTTTCCTCTGGAATATCTCGATGAGGACGAGGAAGAAGCAGATGCAGGAGTGTGAGAAGAACGAAACGACATGAAAATCAACAGTAGCACCAACAGAGTCAGAAACGAGATCTATCCCCAGCAGTTCTAGAGCTACTCAGACCCTCACCGTCCAGCGTCGTTGCAGCTACTTGGTCTCCGCAGCCTCAGCACACCTTCGTCAACTTCTCCAAGGTAAGAGTGAAGTCCGTTCCCCGTCATCCTCTCACCCGAGCTCACAAAGGTCATAGTCTTGCTTGTCTAGCTCGCGTGGCCTGCTAACACCTCTAATCACTACGCCTATCAATTCGACTTTATCGATCTCCATGGCCGATAAAGTGGCAAGGCTAATGCTTGCACCACTCCAAATTGATCCTTGATCGACTTGGGCCAGCTCATCCTCATTGACTCCGTGGTCTAGCTTCTGTGCTGGCACTCGCATCTCTGGCCGATCTCATACGTCGCTATAAAATGAGTCTTGGGCAGGTTGGGCCGGCTCACTTTCGCTCATTCTCTAGTCAAGCAACTGTACCAGGAAAGCCGCCTCGGGGTCATGCCTTGCCTCACCCCAAGCTGAACTTGGCCGATTCCGACGGGCTTACCGTCGTTGATCCCCTGGACTCGCTCCAGTATCGAAACTGGCAGTTCTTTACCAACCGCGGATTCGTTGGCCACTGTCGCCATCAAATCGATCTTCTGCTGCTGTGTATTCGCCTTCTTTCTCTCCTTTATTCTCAATCTCATCTCCTACCTTTGCTCCTTGCTGTGTGCTTGCAGCTTACAACAGGTATTTCCGTGAAACCCTTACGCTCTGAAACACTTGGTGTTGAGTGTCTACCATAGGCAAGGCCAGTCCGAACTACTCATACAAGAGCAAGACTCAACAGCAGGACTCTGTGGAATTTCTACCACGCGTCTGCAAACAATGCTAGGATAAAGGCAGAGAATCTCTTCCGAACTGCATCTGAGCCGTCTCGCCAGCAGATGATGTGCCGAATCAACTCACTAAGCCGCCACACCACGCTCGCACGATCTTAGTCTGCCAGATCTCGCAGAATGTAAACACGTGGAAGACATCGCTAGAGAGCCGAGATTTAGTACATCCATTGCACCATCGGAGAAAATTCGCATCTCAAGCGCCTTCCCATTCAAACATCAACAAACCCTCGATGAGTGGTATAATTTGCAGTTCACATGAGATGGAGAGGATACTGCATGAACGGCATCTCACTTCATTTAATATGCCAGGTCGAAGCCAGCAGCCTAACAAGGTGAATTTCCGGGGTTTTTTGGGCTTGAATTCGATAGTTTTACCTAGATTACTACAGAGAAAATGTTGTAGCTGGCTTATTCGATCATCTATTAAATTCTACTCTCGATGGTCACCACGTAATCTTCTCAATTTACATCATTTTACAAGTATACATTTGTAGACCTACATCTGATCTTTCATACAAACATCCTATCATATCAATCACATGCACTCATCACCTATGAATTTCAAAAGAAATAAATAATTACCCGTATCAACCCTACCCAAACATCCAGACTAATCGCAATCATCCAAACCACACCCCCATCTCAAAAACACCCTAAAAAACACCCTCCCAACTCTCCCCCCAAAACCCATCCCCACCTCTCCCGCAACCCATCCCTCCCCATCCCTCCCATCCCCCTTTACAACATATCTCAAACGCAAAGCCCCAACACACACCCAGCTTAATAATCTAACCTAACTCACTCACTCACACACCATCATCTCCTCATCAACCTCAGTCCAACTCTCCTCTTCCGAACTAACATTCATCTCATCCACACAATCCCACTCCATATCCCCATCGTCGGAACGAGGCGTTGAGGTGTCGTTGGGAGCTTTTGCTTCGACTGCCACTTCCATCGTGTCTTTCTTTTCCACCTCCATCTTGTCTCTGTTTTCCACCTCCATCTTGTCCTTATTTTCCACCTCCATCTTGTCTTCATGCTCCACTTCCATCTTGTCCCTATTTCCCACCTCCAACTTGTTCGTATCCTCCAACTCCATCTTGTCTTGATTCCTCTTCTCAACTTTGCCCTTCTCCACAACCGCCTCCCTCCCATCTCCTCCACCCCCTTCGCCCTGGCCTCGTCCTCCCTCCTCCACGTCCCCAGGCATGGCTCTAGACATCTCAAAATCTCGACTCCTGATACCCCCAATATATTTCATATCCCCCTTGTTGAAATCCTGAATACGCCTATGAACAAATTTCGCCCCTTCAGCACCCGTTGGCTCCAAATTCACATATCCGTCTCGATAATCCAAAAACCGCGCTTCGATCGTCATAGTATCCGACTCGTGGCCGAGTGTCCACATCCTCGGGCTGTCGGGTTTGAAATGATCCAGACATAATCCGGTGAGTTGTTCGACATGTTCAATGTCCGCCTTGCCAAAACACCGCAAATGGCGAGCCAGCATCGACACGCCGGCGGCGATGTTGCGGAGGTAGATGTAGCCGTGTCGGTATTGGATGAAGACAGCTCGTTCGTGAAAGGTGTACGCGCCGTGTCTGTAGATCCAAGTTCTCGGTTGTTGTTCGGGGATTGTAAATGTAGGCTTGGGCTCTCGTGTCTTGGACTCTGCCTCGTATTGTTTGCGTAGTTCTTCTGCTTTGTCCGCTGCCACTTTTTGGGCCTGTTTGCGTAGCTTCTCTGCTTCTTCCGCTACCCAGGACTTGTAGGCCGCTTTCCTCTCAACTTTTTTCTCGTCACTGGTTTTGACGCTCCTGCCCTCAGCGCTGGGGTTTTGGTTGGCAGTATGACTAGGGAGGCGAGGTGATACCTTTCCCGAGAGTGGGGCGATGGACGTCGCAGTCCATCGCATTGGAACAGGTGCAAGCGTAGGTGCATGGTGAGCCAGGCTTCGCTCGCGAAGTCTGCCTGTGGTATATGTCAGCTTCAGTTCAGCAGTACCGTGACAAGGTAAGGGAAGTCATCTGTAGCGAGGTGGTGGCTCATGATTTTTAAGCCAGCAGTTTCCCACCAGTCGAACCCCATTCGTGTTTCACATCATCGGGATAAAAAGCAGAAAGGGAAAGAGCGACTTACTCTCCGCGGCCTTCTTAGCGTAAGTCTCTTCATAGTCGCTGTCACCTTGATCCATCTCCTGCTTTTCAACTCCAGCAGCCCCCTGCCCCTTTACACCCCTCTCGTTCTTCTCCTCAGCCAACGCTTCATCAAAGGTCCTCCTCTGCTGATCCCTAAGCCGATTCACAGCATCACAGAACCCTGGATACCGCATATATTGAACGTGCGCCTCCGTAGACATTAGAAGCCTATCCTGCGCAAGTTTGAAATCCGGCTCCAGCGACGAGAATAGATTGAAATTCTTCCTCTCCCGTCGTTCACGATCCTGATCAAAAGCGTTGGCGGCCATGCATCTGTAGGCACTCACGCGTGGCTCTCCGCATCCCGCTACCACTTTATGGCCTTGTTGAGACTGATGCCGTTGTTGTCTAGTACGCTTCGACGCTGGAACCTTGCTGGGATCAAGAGTACCAGGTTGGGCCTTAGGACTTGATTTGGACTGTGGCTCGGCCTGAGTGCCATGATCTGGCAGTCCTTGATTCACTTGTTTCGGGTCTCGAATGTCTGGCTCACACTTCATGATATAGTCCATTGGTATCTGCTCTTCCGCCATTAATTTGGCTCGCTGCAGGCAGTCCAATCTCACTGATGGTGGAACTGCGGCAGTATTGCCGCCATACTTCTGAGCTGCCGAAGTCAGGAGAGCCTGGAAACGCTGATTGGTTCGCCCACGGAGCCATTGCCACTGCTCTTTAACGCTTGGCAGCACAGGCTCGGATTGTTGCTGTTGAGGGCCCTTTGGCTGAGAATGCTGTTGGGCGAATTGCTGGACAGTGTTGGCTTGCTGTTGAGGTGGCTGTTGTTGGGCTTCCATTTGCGAATGATGCTTCGGAGCTTGAAGTGCATCATTGATACCAGCCGGGCCTTCACATTCGATATCTGCAGCATCGTGCTCTCGTCGTGCCTTAAGTAGCCGTTTCTTGTTCTGCTGTTCGAGTAACATCAACTGCGTATTGTATGTTTGTAGATCATGATTTTCTCCGGCTTGACCGTTAGCCACGTTAGTCGAAGCGGGCCCTTGAAGCTGCATACGAGGGTTGGCGCCACGGTAGACATCCGGTCTACATATATCTCCCTCAACTTCTTGCCGCTGGATATGTGTAGGAATTGGGGCATAAACGTTCATTGCCTTTTGCCGACCAGCGGTCCTCACCTGGCGGAAGGCGGTGCACTCATGAATTAATGAATCGGCTGGATGTATTTCAGCTTGTTGTCGTCGCACAGGTCCAGACCCAGGCCAGACCCCTGCTAATCCGGAATCCCGCAAAGTCTGCTCAGAGACCTTTGGCGATGCTGGGCCGGAGAACGAAGGTACTAGTGGTTGCATGGGTTGTCGGACATTGCTCGTCAACCATGGATCACACATTGTGTTGCATGAAGAAGTTTCATCGTCCTCTGCAGAATGTGGAGGTTGCGGGGAGCTGGCAACAGGCCCAGACAAGCACGAGACCTTGGGACCTTGGAAGAGGGGATAGTTGGCTCCATAAGGGGATGGAGGCGACTGCTCCTTGTGAAGGCTGCACCCTTCGCTATTACCAACACTGTTGTCAAGTTCGGCGGCCAGCTTGTGCGTCGCTCCAGCGGTTACCTCGCCGGGAAACATGTCTTCTCCGTCCGTCATAGTTAGTGGTAATTGGTTTCCGAGTCCGAGCGATTGCAGAGTACTTTTCCCCCAGCTCTCGGAAGATGAAGGCACTTTAGGCTTCATCGGAGCCGTGGGCGTTACACGAAGCCTCAGTGGCAGCGCCACCGAACGAGGAGAATCTTTTGGAATTGGTTGCTTCCCTTCCTCGGGCTTATCCCCAGGTCGAAGCTCCTGATATTGCCTAGATGCTTCCAGAGACTGCTGGTTTTGCGCATGCTGCTTCATCTTGTCCAATGTTTTGATAGGGTCGAAGTTTCTGAATTGACCAAGTACTTCTATTTAGTTCATCTGGGAAAGAACGTGTCGTCGCTTATTCCCAGAAAGTCAGGTATACTTGACCAGCTGAAGATTGGATTGGCGAGCAGTGTAAATCGAGGAAGTCGCTGTTAGGGGTGTTAGTGCGGCAGAGGGGGAAGATAAGAATTTTCAGAATTTTTCTCGAGAGTCAATTTCACGGTGGAGGAAAGAGAAACGCCATCGCACAATTTCAGCCCAGTTAAGAATCCTTCATCCACCCCACCCATTGACCCACTTGCTTTCCATCGGTTGCCACTCAACAGATTTTTGAAAATAAAATAGAGGGGAAAGCAGCCAAATCCAAGTTGAGTCGAAATTTCTAGCAACATGACAAGCCAAAGCCATACAAATCACTTGCGACTGCGACGTAGATGCCCATTACCTCACCCATCTAGAGTCCGTTTGTCTGAAAGCTCGTGACCTCCCACCCATTAGCGGCATCAAATTCGCTCATTGGCGTCACCCCATGCAGCACCGGATAGTTGACCTCGCCGGAGCAGTTGGTACCCTTTGTCAGGCAATCCGCAATCTGCTTCCCCACAGCTTGCCCTTCGAACCAGGCTCCCTGTAAGAAGCCAAAGTATTCAGCGCTTGTGGCTTCCCCTGCAAAATACAAACGTCCAACGTTTGCGCGAAGGTTCTGATGCATTTCCAGCGACGTTCCTGGTGGCCAGTTGGAATAGCTGCCATATGCCCAGGGCTCGAGGCTCCATCGCGGATACATGAAGGCGATAGGGTCTGGGACGTTTGCTTTACCAAACATACTCCTTAACACTGCAAGCACTTGCGCCTTGGTGGTCTCATCATCTTGCGCTTCCACTACATAACTTTGCAGTTGGACGACTGTCACGAAAATAATACCTGAGCCGGGTAAAAATCCAGGACCATCGAGGGATTGGAAGACGGGGTAGTACCCACGTTCATCTGGGTCGGCGTAGAGAAAGAATTGATATGATTGGTTCCAGAAAATTTTATCTGGCGGAAACTGAAGGAAGATCTTGGTGTATGTACCCATCGAAAAGGTTTCGATACCTTCTTGCTTCCATTTAGGCAGCTCGGGAGTAAAGGCCACTGCGTTGTTCTGGAGCACACCAAGCCTAGACAAAGTGAGTCAATGCAGGCACATTGTTCCAGTATCTGTGACGTACGAGAATGTGCAGATGGCATAATCTGCACTGATGCAGCTTCCATCTTGATTGATCACTGTAACTTCGCTATTACTGTATGCTACATTGGTAACAACGGTATTGAGAAGTAGTCTAGAATCGTTGGCCTTCAAGAACGTGGATGCTTCGCCTTTAATGAAAGCATTGAATCCCCGGGAGTCGAGGACAAAGTTGTTCGCATCGGAGTACTGGTAGAAGGTGGCATTCTAAATTCTGTTAGTGAAATAGGCGAGAAAGTCCTTGATCAGCGTACGTAATTGGCTATACCAAAGAGCTCGTCGCTTTGTTCCTGCTCCAGGTCATCAATTGGTATTCCATCCCCTCATGGTTCCGCTTACTGGGCTGAACGCATACTCAAAATCCCACTCCCACCACTCCACAGCCTGGGCTTCCATATCCTTCCTCCTGGGCTTCCATCCCGCAAGACTCAAGCCCGACCTCACACTGCGATCTTGCAGATCTTCGGTTAAGATGTATCCGGCATCCTGCTCCAGAATCGGAAACGCGTTGTTCTCAAAATCATCAATGATACTGGTAAAGTCAACGGCGCCAGTCTCATTGAAGGTCTCAATCGAAGAATAATTGGAGTATGTGTTCGTCAAGTTGTATAGCTGTGCCAGTGTCCATATCGGATTCTCCGGGCCTCCAGTCGTCACAAGGCCTTGCACCCAGTTGGCTCCGAGTTCGACAGTGTAACTCTGATTGGCGGTTCCGAAGGTGGTGTGAGCGACTCTCCCACCGATGTCATTGTTGTATTCCACGATAAGGAAGTCAGTCACTGAGTTGTTGGTGAGGGCTTGCTGACTGGATGTTAGCATTATTCGCAGCAGTAGAAGTGCGTGTCTGGCACATACAGCAGCAGTTATGCCAGCAGTTCCTGCACCGCTATCGCATGTCTATGAGTTATCGTTTTCGTCGGGTAGTACAGTTGAGGACTTCAACTTACAGAATTGCAACCTTCGTCTTCTGACAAGTCGTTGCATTACGTTTGTAGAAGGGTGAGGCATTGGTCGATTCAGCTGCCAAGAGGGCGGAGATGATGGTGAGGCCTTTGACCTGCATGGTGAAGCTGTTAGTGGAGTTGAAGTATGGGCGGCACCAACAACTTTTGAGGTTGTAGCTATCTGTGTACCTCAAGGAAGTCGCCTCACCCCCCACGCGTACAAGCTAACGAATCGATTACTCTTGCCATTGTCAGAGGTTACAGGCGAATTTCCCCGGAGTGTTCCTGCATCGCGGATCCTCGGGATGGAAAGAAGTCAAGAGAGGAAGGTGGGCTTTCTGCAGCAGAGAATCAAACCATTGGCGATAACGACCCTTGACGATCGCCACTCCGAAGACCAATCAGAAGTACTGGGACCCTGAATATCTCCCTTTGGCACCAAATTCACTCCTTTGGGATCAGTCAGGGCTAGGGTTTGCTGCTCCTCCTCTGTTTACATTTTCGTTAGGGAACACTCGTGGAGAGCCATTGACCGGTCTCGCTCTTTCATGCTCTACAATCTTACCATTTCTCTATGTGGCTGAGCAATCCTTCCACAGAAACCGGAACCTTCCTTCGCTCGCTCCCAAAGGACTAGCCCAGGCCGCCCTTTGGCCTGGAAATTGCAGGAGATGCCGCACCGCAAGGCTGTGCCAGAACTCTCCCCAAAACTCTCTCTAGATCTACGTCTTGCCACGTTTACTTTGCTTTGCAGCAACAATTCGGAGTGTCCGGTCGGCGAGTTTGTCCGCTTCCTGGGATGGTACCTGCGTCGTTAGTTCATGCAGGTGTCGTAAGAGGTCGACACACAGCCTTGTTTCGATTTGATTAGGATTGTTGGTTCCCCTAATGGTCATGTATGCTCCTAGATCAGCGATGGAGGGATCGGATATGAGGCTGCTTGAGGCTCCGTTCAGCTGGCCCCGTGGATGGCCTGAACGGGAGAGTGCAACCAAACTAGATGGCGCATGCTTGCATGCGATGACACCTGTAGACCACAGTGCGAAGGTAAGCAGCCGAACCACACAAGGGAGACTGCTGCTGAGAAGTGACTGTGAGCGAATTTGCGACCTATTACAACGTGTTTCAATTGCCCATGATGATGTAGTACAAATACAGCTATTATTAACGCCTAGCCATGCAACCAGTGTTCGTAAAATGCGTAAATCCAACTGTTGTAGAGGAAGCGACAACGATGAATGGTATCTAAGTAGACCGAACCTTAGCAAGTACAATGCTCCACGCCCGCCAACCGCTGTGATTTATGTTCGCAAGAGATAACAGTCCCAGCCTGAACCCCTGAGATATGTACTTCAATCCTTCCATTGGTCGCATTGCACGACAGAGCCAGAGTCGCAGCAGTCAGCGTCGCAGGAGTCAGGCGCTGTGTCCAAGTCGCCAATGGCCCGCTGACGTTGATGCTACTATTAGATGTTGCTGAGTGGTAGTAATTATGTAGGATTCATAGCGTCGCTCGCGGACTGTGGCTGTGAATGCTGTGACTCAAGTGTGATTCCACTGGGGATGTGACTTCCCATGGATCTTGGAGGAAGTTTGACTGTGTCGGAAAAGGTCCACGCCCTGGGTGTAACTCCTCCCATTTTCGTGCGCAATACTTGGCAGGCCATCGCTCTGATGCACCGAAGTCCAGCATCTGTGAAACCCTTTGTTAGCGTCTTTTCTTCGCCGCAAGTTTCAGACTGAGGAATGGCTTCGCGAAGTCTTACCTTTGCGGCGATGATGTCGAATTGGAATTTTTCCCAGTAATCGTAGGCTTGTTCGAGTGCTTGAACCTAACGTCTCAGGGTCAGATCACAGACTAAAAGGGTGTAACAAATGAAAGATGGTGGCGTACATCGATCTCCGTCCACGTCCTCATACGCTCTCGCAGCCTCTTGAAACGCATCTGCAGCGCCGGTACTTGATATGACTTGCCAAGATCGGTCTGAAAGCGTACTGCAATGTCTTTCCAAGGCAGATTCTCTTCTTCCTTCAATTTGAGTAACAGTTGCTCCTCCTCGTTCAGCTCAACCGGCCCGACTTGCGACAGCGCTCGCTTTCGCTTCCTTTGCCCGTACTCCGAGTACTCCTCGTCTTCTCGCATCCGTTTCAGGGCGTTCATCTGCCGTAGCCCAACTGGATCTGGTGCGATGGGTATTGGACCTTGCTGTCGACCTGGTGAGTGGCTGGGATTCGACACAGGGTAGCGTGCATCGTACAAGGGGCTTGGTGCTTTTGTTGATGGGACAGGATGTGGAGATAAGGAGAACATCGCCGGTCCATAGTCTTCATTCTTCATTCTGAACGGGTTTTCCGTGAAAAGGAGATCCTCCACGTTTGGCCCAAAAGTGCTCGGGCTACTCTTCGGTCTTGAAAAAGGAGTGACAGTCGCAGGAGCGGTAGAAACCTGAATCGGTGGCGGTCTGTGAGGAACAGAGTATGGAGTTTCGTAGTCGTGAGGATGTAAGGGAAGGGAATTGTCATGATGAGGATACGATGGGACGCTAGAGTAGGAAGAGCTGTGTGTGAGTGGTGTTGTATTCCAGTCCGGGCCTGAAAATTGATGGGGATTCATCGTCTGACTAGGATAGATAACGTCGACGCTTGAAATCCCGTAGTATTGGTCCCAAGGCATAAAGGATTAGATGAAAGAGGTGGATAATAACAGCATGGGCCTTGGAGGGAAATCCCTTCGCACTTCCTTCACGTGGTACAGTCACCTTTCAGGCCAAGCCAGTACAACGGTTGATATGTGAGACAGACAAGTAGAGTCACAGTAAAGCCGCCGGTCATGCAGGTCAATATGTACCTGAATATCACAGTGGACTCAGCGGGTAGAGTATAGACTAGAAGAGAGGTAGCTGTAGGCTGTGTTGGCCAAAGGGAAATGAGCAGATGAATGAGAAGCGGTGTTGTAGTCTGTGCCAGATGCTGCGGTCGATGCCTTTGATATCATCCTGGAAGGGAGATTTATGAATATGTCGCAATCTGACCCCGAAAGGTTTAGTGGGCTCAGCTTCATGACTGTTTCAGGAGCTTTGAAGGAATGCCTAGCGGACACGCTGTGCCATAAAGTAGGCCTTCGAGATTTGCCCATGCGTGCCATGGCCGTTCGGCTTTCCGTTCGGCTTGGATCAAATCAGTAGCCGAGAGTGGCATAGTGCTGGAAATTAGAAATCGGGTTATTTTGGGAGGAAGCTTTTCGGTCAAAATAGTTTCCGCTTAAGCGCGCAGCTCGCAAAAAGTGTTCAGAATCAGTATCAACAGACAACAGTCAACTGTCCGTCTGTAATTCTGACCATCTGGAAGTGAAATTAACGACAAGGTAAGCGCCCTTGGCTGACTGTCTGACAGCTATATTTGCTCCTCGATTGCTCTATCCGAAATGCCACAATCAGCACTGTACCGTTCAGGCCCGCTGAGGTAAGGACGCACGGGCGAGGAGACGGTGAAGATCGGACCCAACACCGAATGATGTCCTAGTTGCTGATCAGCCGTAGAACGCTACGTTTTGTATATGTGACGACTGACGATCCTCCTAAAAGCTTGCGTAAGATACAAGCTCTTACGTGGACAAGTCTGCCGGCTTGCCACGTTCTCATCTGCAGGAGTAATCCCTTTCGCTCCGTTTCAGAGCATGGCGGCCTGCCAGATGCTGCTCCGTATCTAGAGGGGTATCAGTCTTCGTATCGTACAACATATACCCCATGTCTCGGCATGCAGAGATCCGTCGAAAAGCCTAGCTTCTGTCATCGCAAGGTCGCGTTCGTTGAAAACGAGATCGATACTGTTGGAATGTCCTTCGCGTAGCTCTTCAATCGCCCCCAAGAGACCGTGCTATCTTCCAGTGGCTATGATAACCTAGTGTTGATGCCAAAGCCTGGAGAATGGTTGACTAGTGCACCCACCTAGCATCTGCCTTGTGGAAGCCTGAACGAGGGGAGATACGGCGACTTGGGATGAACTGACGATGCTGTTCTGGGTAAAGGCTGCTCGTTAGGCGACTTCATGACCCAAGTTTAGCTGGCTTTTCCGCGCTTCTTTCTCCTTTTTCGGGCCTATTAATGGTCTATTTCAGGCTTATGCTTCATTTTAGCTGTACGCCAAGACCGAGACTACGAAATGTGGCTTGCCGGAATCATAGGCGCTTTACTCGACACCAGAGCAATGGAGGATTTTCTATGGGAATACGCGCAGTGAACCAACTATGTTGGAAAATAGACATCTTCATAGATCTTGCTCCTACGACACGCGTGCTCCATAGCATTCGCCCATAAACATTAATTACGCATGAGACGATGGCATTGGCGACTGCAGAGCCGCTTTGGGGAAATAAAGCCATGCGCAGATGATGTTACTGTTGGTGAAGGCCTAACGTGCAAATTGAGTTTGTCACATCCATTAATCCCTAATGTGGTCAGTCTTATGTCTCATAGCTTTGTTCGCTCGGGATATTTGACAATCTCGCGCCTAGTGAAATGTTTCAAAGGCCGCCTGAGGCTATGTGAGCGAGCACAACGCGGGCTGAGGACTACCTCACATCAACGATGAGAGGATCGCCAGCGAGGTTGTTGATCATGTAGTGGGACTTTTCAGAGCAGTGTCAGAGCCTATTGTTGAGAAATTCAGTACACCGACTCGAACGTGGCGAAGACTGTCTTTGTGCATCCCTGGCACGCCAATCTGACGCTGTCGAAGCAACAGTCTCCATGATCCGCAAAGCCGTCCACAAGAAGCCCACTTAGGCAAGGAAGGATTTTCGAAGCGACAGATACTACGTCCAAATTGGTCTCTTCGGATTTCAGGGTAGATTGCGTCTCGTTAAAGCTTCCAAAGAATCCGGAGGCTGTGCTAAAGAGACCCCAATCTGATTGGCACTCTAGCGGCTTCTTGGCCCTCATCTGTGTGAAACAAAATCCTTCGGTGAAGGCACCAAGATAATTTCGTTGGTGGCGGCTGAGACGCGGCTCTCCGAGGTCACAATCCAAACGGCTTCTAGATTTGGATTCATCAGCAATCATCTTCCAGCAATTGCGCCTTGCTTGTCCGAGCTAAAGGCCACCGGAGCCCGTGTCTGGAAGAAGTACCGTTGTTGGCTTCGGCGTCTCCGGCCTCCATCAGAGACGATGTGAAGCCATTGTCCCTATTCATCGCCACTGATGACCGCCCATGTGTCCATTGGAATTCCTTCCAGCGACATCATCCTCGCTATCGTCATCCTCCACAAGATCAGCTAACCCATCCACATACGGCTTGGAGCTCTTGTCTTTTCCCAGCGGATCCACCAGGTCCTTATTCGCAGAGACTGAAACGCCTCTTGCACCCCAATTGCCTGTTTTTCTCGGTGCTGGCGCTGATGAGCTGCCACTGCCCCCATCAAGTCCAGCTCTTTCTTCGTCATCGATGCCCGTGTCCACCTGACCCAGGACGCGACTGACCAGGAAACCTCGGCTGAGATCGTCGGAGTCGACAACCCCACCATTCCGTAACTTGACCCGTTGCCTTGTCCAGTATACCCAAGCAAAATCGACATAGAACGCTGTTTGAATGATGCCGAAGAGGACTGCCCGCCATTCAAAATGGTGTTCCTTGGCAGCTAGCCGTACTATCCAATTCAGGATGTAGAAAGCTCGGTATGAGCCAAGCGTCAGAAGATAGAAGGAGTCAATCACGGTTGGTACTGTGGTTTGGCGCAATAGAAGTAGCTGCGGCACGACGCATACCGATTCTAGGATGATAGAAAAGCTCCAGAGCACTTGCGTGAACCTCGTAAGTGTATGATCTGAGATGACAGTGATGATAGGCGCCAGAATGACAGATCCAGCAAGGCAGTAGGCCCCTAATCTCCAGGCCTTCTCTCGTTCTCTAGTCCTCGCATAAACCCTCATCATCACAAAAATGATGTAGAAGGAGGAAAGGATGTAAAAGTTCTTCAGGACAAAGTTCCACACAGCCAACGTCGATTCTGATGGAGAGGTCCAGAAGATATTCAAATATCGTGTGACAAACACAAGAGCGTAAAGCATCTGCGTTATCAAAGATACACCTGGACGGTTCAGTATTAGCTTCATTTGTCGCAGTGGCCCATCAATGAGAGCACCTACCCTCTGCACTCTTATTGACATGTATAGCCCAAATCAAGATACATTTGGAAGCAGTATGGGAAACATCGCCGAGGATTCGAAAGACGTTCATGACATGGTCCTCCGCCATTTTGATGGTTGTAGAGAGAGGTGACAAGATCGTAAGAATATACGTCTTTGAGTGGGTCGCGTGGCAGCACTGCCTTTAAAGGAGCCTGCAGCTCGCCGTGTATTTGAGGCAGACACCAAATGCTGGAAGAAGGCTTGCCCGGAGGCAGCTCAGGAACCACACTGTAGTGGGACAATGCGATTGATATACTGTAGAGGTGATGGAAGGCTGAAGCCGCGTTCTCTATGATAGATACGAAACTCAAAGTAAGCTTAAGTGTTCACCCATGTAAAATGGGAACAGTCCAGGCGTTTGATACGCCAAGTGGTCTCACATGACCCGCCAAATACAGAGATCCTGGCGAGCGTAGACCCATACTAGGTATCAAGGGGGTTTATTGTTAGCGCGACAGGGATTCTTTTGGTGAGGACCCCGCAAGAAAAGTGCCAAGACGCTAACAATTAACCCGTTGGACACCACAGTACTCGGCAGGCGGTAATTCTACAGTATAACGTCGTCATCACGGGCACTCATTGATCGTTTTTCAGCTCCGCCATGCATCCTCAATTCGTCTATACCAACATTAATACGCAGCCGCAATCACGCTTTGGGTAGGCATCAAACCCACTATCTGCCTACTGTATAGTCATCTCGGAGGGTACTCGCAACAATGCCACCAATGCCAGCAGGAATACGGATCGCCCAATTGCTGGGCATCACGACCTCGGCTTTCGTTGCAGGTACGCAGCGTGTCCAGTCCAACAAGCGCCGCTGATCCGACGGTAGGCAGTACTCTCTCCATATCGTTCCTCAGTATCCCATCGCTGCTGCTCGCTCCCAGCCCTCTCCTAGCCCGACAGTGGCAAGCCACCTTCGACCGGGGAAAGATCATCAATCCTGCTATCGGTCTCGTCTCCGTGGTCACATATGGATTCCTATCTTACAGACTTTACGGGGGCTTGAACCATCCCAAAGCCGAGATGTACGCGTTGTCTGCAATTCTAGTATTTGGCATGGTGCCATGGACCCAATTGGTCATGTGGCCTACCAACGTGGCGCTCTTTCAGAAGTACGATGAGATGAAGAACTTGGGTATTGAAGAGAAGGCTACGGAGGTTGGACTTACGAAAGGAAAATCGACGAAAGAGCTTGTGGATACTTGGGGCACGTTGAACGTTTTGAGAGGCCTGTTCCCTCTGGCCGGTGCTGTGTTGGGAACGTGGACTACATTGAGCTAGATGTTCGGCTTCATGAAATTCGAGACGACTGAACAGCAGAGAATCATCGGCCCTCTGAAGCACGGGACTCCGGCAACGCATCGTCCAAACGGCCAGAGACCGGTTGCTTCCAGGGTATGGAGTTTGGAGGGGGCAAACGACGCAAAGACCATGCCACTCTTGATCGAATGTCAAAAGCTTTGTGGTCCAAGCATTTATGAAGCTAGGTCGAACTTGGTGCCATCATTTACTTTGCTTTCATGAACAAGTCATCTGTACTTTACATAAAGCTTTTCTAGCCCTTCTGCTTTCCCTCATAGCAAAGTAACTGAGATCACCCTCCATTACTGGTGAGCCATCTTGTCGCTCTCTCTTCTGTATGACAAGATGAGACCATCACAATCACAGGAGTGTCTTGGGTTTTCGGCCAAATCCAAGCATGACCATGACCACAAATCCAGCCTTGACTTTGTATCATCTTCGATCTTCCTAAGCTGCAAGGCAATGTCATATAATAATTGCGAACTAGCTAATCTGATCCAGTGCTTGATCCAGGCTATCTACTCAGTGTATCATCACCAATGTCTCTATCCAACTATTCAAACCTGAGAACGGGTGCTAAATTAATATAAAAGCTTGCGCAAGTCTATACTCCCTCTCCAGATCATTTCAACTTCCGCCAGCAATCACCGCCATACCCACTTATCCATCCGGCTTCCTATCTGTCTAATAGCATTGGTATTTTGGCGATTTCCTTCACATATCATCCCATGTGACGCTTTCGTTTGGCATCTGGATACGTCCTGACCGCCTCGTCCAAAATTCGAAACCGTTCTGCGCAAGATTCGGTGACAGCACCAGTTTGGTACAGGTTTCTTCAAAAGCACTTTCTGGGGCTGAAGCGGCTGTATTTCGCAATCAGTCTGAGCTTGGGAGGCTTTCATGGATTACTGCGTCTGAAGAGCGGCGGCGTTCTGCGAAGATTCCATTAGTGGCTACGTCTAAGGAACGGCGACGGCGCGTTGCGAAGGACTTGTCAACGGCAGTATCTGGCCTCCGGAGATCTGTCCCGAGCGGAAAACCTGGAAGTTGATAGAGCCCCGTCAGTAATGTGCGATCTTTCTGGATCTGGCGACCTCTTTGTTATAGGTGTTCTGTGTGATGTTGCGGACTCGATCATAGAAGGTTGCTGTCATTGTGACGGTACGAAGGCAGATCTTGAGAAGAGGGCAGATTGAAAAGAGGAAGTATCGACAAGTGTGGATGTTGAGGACTGGAACCTGGTAATTTTGCTGTAACGTGGAGAAGGAAGGTGGCGAGGTCCGAGTCTGGATGTTTTTATGAAATGTGGGCAGAAGAACCACCGAGATGTGAGAATTGATATTTCAAGTGCATAGGCGCGGTGCTGACAGCAACTTCATACGAGAGACGACATTCCTATCCGTGGGCTACCTGCAAGCCCAGACATCGCGATATTTTTCAGACGTTACTAGGTACGAATCATGAATTTTTGTTTCAATGTCCTACGCAGGTTGTTGTAAGTCTCTTAGACTGAAACAGTGCACAATATTGGAAACCGGGTAGAGTGGTACTGACATCGACTAAATGAAGTGTATGTGCTTTCAATTAAAGAAGCTGACTTTCAAGATCTTACACAATAGATCCAAGTCTATGGTCAAGTTCACTGCGACCCTTTCAGCTTCAGGACAGGAGTTCCCCATTGGGAGGTGGGATCCTCCAAATGAACGCAAGATCTGATGGACTAACTCCTAGACGTTGCCTTCCCCAGCTGAAGCTCTCGGATTCGCTTGCAAAAACACCTGCACACCATGCTGGCCCAATAGTCGCTCGTCCTCGTGCGTCTGCCGTAACGTCTGTTGTGCCTTTTGCCTAATTTCCATGATGCGATTACGAACGAATCGCTCAGAACAATTTTCACGGAACCAGGCTATCAGCTCGTCTTCCCTGCCGTTCGCGATCTCAAGGACGACTTCCCCATCCCAAAGTCCAAATTTCCAATCCCTGGCAACGAAAGCGTCCGTAATGTGGTTTGGCCAATGATCGATCGACGGTACGGAGTCACAGATTGCTGCAAGAGCCCAAGGATGGTACGTTTTGGGCTCTCGGTCCACGTTCCCCTGCTCTTCGAACTTTCTTCTAAGAACACTCTTCAAAGCCACGTGTTCTGCATTTGGACCTTTCTTGGAAAAAAAGCGTGAGGACAGGGACTCTATTCAATTCAGGTCAGTGATAACCATCCAAGTCACCCAGGACAGGAGTGCCATCACGATAACCTACTCAGGTCGACGGAGGCCATAGCACGTCTGTACTCAGCGGCCAATGTGGGAGGTAGCATGCCAATGACTGCCTCGTCTTGGAACTTCGAAAACTGGAACCTAGCGTCAGGACCCAACTGCACCAGCGCATCCGCAGCCTCTCTGTCGCTGCGGGCGAAAGTACCAGAAGCCAGTTCTTGCGCTATCTGCATGCTTCGCTCGTCTATGACTTGTTGCTTGACTCTTGTTAGCCATAGATCAAGCAAAGTTCCTGTACGTTCGTCGCTGGGGATCTGGCTGAGTAGCTTTGCAAGACGAGCTATCATGTCAATTAACTCTTCTCGAAGGTCTTCATTAATCACATCAGCCAAGAAAACGGCATCAAGTCCTAAGACTCTGAATGTTGCGAGCTCTGCAGGATTGAAGGGATTTGTAGGAGAGCTGAATGACCATGTAGGTTGGGCCAAGGTTGTCGGTGAAGAGGGTTGCCCTCTGCTTGAGGCTTGAGGAAGAGTGGGCATGAGTGTTGGGTATCAGAAGATGACCGTGATATACGTGCAATGTTGTGGGAGGACTTCATGATCTCTGAGCAAGTGACTTCTATCTATATGAGAAGGAGAGCAAAGGTTTGAATGTAGCCTGCAGATGGAGACCCCAATTAACAATGAAGCATGCACACTTTATTGTGTGACAATCAATCGCCACTGACGGGTGGTTGCTTTTGACAAAGGGCAGATCCCAAATATACAATTTGACTGCGGCAATGACTGTCTATAGGCAGTGTAAAGTCGGTGTATCGAAAGGCGAAAGCATAATGAAGTATGACATCGCCGGTCTCAATGGCTAGATACAACATAGTATCTCAGTTATGATTGCAAGAGAACAGAGGCTTAAACGCAGTACAGCTGCTCCATGGTCAATTAGATTCTGTTCGCTATCGGAGCCTTCACGCAGGCTTAACAAATGACCAATAGACGCAAGCCCACACCCTAATCGCATGCTATACATGGGACAATCGGCACAATCGCTCGACATCACACCAACATTATCACCCCCAATACTATTACCCAACTCGTTTTTCCTAGGCTATCTTCTTACAGATCAAGAAAATCGCATCTTCTTGCTCATATCGGTAAACCACATCTCAAGATCTCTCCTCCCAGAGATCAGCTCTAATACCGTTCTACCTTTCTCGTCCAGTCCAAACCTCCAGTCCTCTTCTATGAAAGCCTCGATGATGAAAGCAGGCCATTTGTCAACCAGTGGCACAGCGTCACACATGAAGCCAGGCCATTGCACGTAATAGCGAGACGCTCGCGCAGGCTGGTTTGGTGGAGCTGAATCCTGCAGGGAATTGTTGATCACATCGTTGCTTTCGGACTCTTCAGGGTAGTTGTCTGGAGAAGGCAAGCCTGGGTTCGAAGAGACGTTTTTCACGGTTTCGCGGCCGGTTTCAGTTCCGAGGACGGTTGATGGACTTTGTGGATCGTTTTGGTCGTTGAAAGGCTGAGTGAAGACGTCGCTTGATGAAAGCTTCGCTGGGTACATTTGAGCTCTGTCTGTATCTATGTAATCACCGAGGATGGTGGATGGACTCCCAGGCTGGTCTTGTGCGTGGGAATTCCCGCTGGAGAAACGGCTTGGAGTAGGGCTTTGTATCTCGTCCAAGTCGTTGCTGTCGCCGAAAAGGGTGCATGGGCTCCCAGGTGGTGTTTCAGCGATGAAGTGTTCGCTAGAGCTATTCAATGAGAGTGGACTGCAACTCTCGTCTGGGTCGACTTCGTCCCCGAGAAGAGTGCATGGACTATCTGGCGCTGCATCGAGATCAAATGTAGAGCCATAGCTGACTTCGTACTCATCGTTCTTGGAGCTCAACAAAAGGTCCTTGAGAGTGATAGGGGGTGTTCTGGGGACGATGTTGGTGTCTGATGAAGGTGTTGTGTTGCGAGGATCGAACATGGCGGTGACACGCTCTCTAGCGTTGGAGCTCAGAAGTGCAGCTAATACAGAATCTGTCTGCTGCCTGGCGTTCATCGACTGTGTGATATCGTAAGGACTGTGCAATGGCAGTGTTGTTCGAATGCTGTAGGTAAAGTCTTGCCTAACAGCCAGGCTCGAGTCTGTCTCGTAGTCGGTTATCTATACTTTGGGAAGATGATGTTGATACGGTCGAGGTCTGTCACATTTGCCGTTGTAAAGAGCATTGAAGGTTTTACCTTTTGGGCCATATTGGAAACGTCTAAGCGAACATGGGATGTGTTGACCACAGGGTAAGCCCCTGTTGATGGGATTATTAGCCTAATCAAATATGGTTTCGGATCACACACATTTCCGCTTTATGAACGAGGTATAGAGGAGCTTGCCAATAACAAATACATCACCTCAATAATACAGCCAGGTTCCGATATATATCCTAGCCCGGCTCGCTCATTTTATCTACGCTATCGACTTGGGTAGTACCCCGTTGGATTAGGAATAGCTCGGCCATTGGGATTTCCTTGGAGAGTGGATCGAGTTGCGTGGTCCTATCTTATTCCACAGTGCGTTCTGAATGGACTCTTCCATGTGGTAAAACTACAATGCGCCGACACGGCCAAATTTCGTACTGTCATAATCCAGCATTAGCGAGGCTCTACACATCAACACAGACAGCAAGATTTTACAGTTTGAGAAATATGACTAGCTTATACCCAGCTGCAAGCACGCAAAATACAAATTGAAGCAATCCTCCGGATCCGTGAAGCGAATAGAAGGGTGCTTAGAAAAACCCAAACGTCGGACCTAGCCAGCTTCCATTCGGGGCGAGAGGGTTGCAATCGATGCCGTTCCAGTTTTTCACGCCAAATATGTTCAAGCAAGTCGTCACGCAACTTGGATCCCGAGCGATGGCTGTAATGCCTACGTCGCTGTTGTCGGTACATCAGGAAGTAGTTGTAAAAATTAGTATTGGTCTCTTCGAATCCAAGATTCAAAGGCATAGATCGTGTCGGATTGGAGAAGGCTGGGGATACTTGATTAGGATGTTTGCTGCTAGTGAGGGTATATATAGAAAGGGGGTGGAAAGCCACGAGAAGATGTCGATACAGCATAGTGGGCAACAATGACCTGAGCATGCAATGATAAATATTGTCTGCGTCCTTCGTTACTGTCCAATTAATGATTCATATGCGCTAGATAAAGGAGGTATTACTCACTTGATATATCGGTGATTGCGTTTAATGATAGTCGTAGTCATTCCATATATCACGGCAGGTCAACTCAAGCAGGATTGGTCAGATCCTGTAGCGTTGGTTCGCTCTTCTTGGGACATGTAGTATTTGGGGTACTGAACCGAAGACCTAGCACCCATTGAAGATAGGCTCCTGCATCGCGTGAGTGAATGAACATCTTCTCTTCACAGCATAACACTTTTGCAACGCTTCAGTACAGCGTCACGAACATATCAACCCAGCATGGATTGTAAGACACCCTAAACCCTTGGACGCCCATCTCGAGTATCAGGTTCAAGCAATTGGAGAGATAGCTTCAATTGATTTTGTCTGCAATCAGCCCATAGTGATCCTTCGATCGGTCCGTAGTGGCGCAATGGCCGCGCTCAATGGACCAACTCCCATCAGCCTCAAAATCTACACATGCCATGCTTCAACGCTTCTTCGCCTGATTCTCCTTGAGCACCTTCTTCACAATCTTCTGCTCCTCAATTAAGAACGCCCTCACAACCCGATCCTTTACGCAATTTGCGCATCTCGATCCACCATAGGCGCGCTGAACGGTCTTTTTGGGCCTTGAGATATTTGCGTATTCACGGGGCCGGAGAGCGGGGATCTAGAATTGAAAATAGAATCAGTACCGCGTCCAACTAGGCGACGAGGGTCCAACGATTTTGCTCTGTGCTTGTAGACCGCGAATTGTAGAGGGAGTCCTACGCCTGGTAATTTGAGACCACAATCACCGCACTTTGGCGGGCTTCCCTTCTTCTTCGTGTGCTGGTAACGTAATTTGCCTCCTGGGGTTTTAACGATGCGGACTTTGTTCGAGCGTGTGTTGTACCTAGAGTTTCACCATCAGTACCTAGTCTTCTAAGCTATATCGCCATCCTGAATAGTAACAGCATCGTGTATGCGCCTTAATTTGTCTGATTTGAGGAGGAATTTTGAGATTGCTGAACAAAAGGCAGGGCTTGTTCGTGGTAGACTTACGGATTCCTCCGTCGCTGGGCGCCTCAAGGTTAGCAGAAGTCCGATGTCAAGATGTTGTGTAGACATACATATGTCAGTCGCGCGCCCATACTGAAGCTTTGATCTTCAACAGTGAGGACTTAGATGTGTCTTACAGTCGTCGATGAGGTTATCCAAAAATCGAGATTGGCCTTGTGTGTTAGCCGAGGCGCTAGAACTAAGAGCTCCGTTAGCGTGGATTTCGCCCGTTTTCTGTATGGCCGCCACCTTTGGCTAGCGACTCGGAACAACTTTCACATCGACTCATCTCGGAGAGATTGAGCAGGGTAAGCAGCCTACTCGTCCGCACAGGCAATCACGCTCATATAGCAGACTCTGCGTGTTTCTGTTGAGCTCGGTCTGGAGACGGCGCCCTTCTCCACACGTTACCAAACTCGAACTTCATCTGATGTCTTAGTGTTCGGGAGCGCTTTCAGACCATCACCATGTCCGCTCTTCCTCCTCCACCTCCTCCAGGATGGGGTGCTGGACCGCATTCGATGCCCTCGGCTCCACCACCACCAGGGTATCAGCCACCCGCGGATCCCCAGATCGCAAAATTCGCCCAGAAAAAGAAAGAATGGCTACGGACACAGCGCAACCGCTTTGGCGACAAGCGGAAAGGGGGTTTTGTGGAGACCCAGAAACCGGACATGCCACCGGAGCATCTGCGAAAGATTGTCAAAGATATTGGAGATGTGTCGCAAAAGAAGTTCAGCAGTGACAAGCGGAGCTATCTGGGCGCTCTGAAGTTCATGCCTCATGCTGTGTTGAAGCTGTTGGAGAACATGCCGATGCCTTGGGAGTCCTCTAGAGAAGTGAAGGTGTTGTATCATGTCAACGGCTGCTTGACCATGGTCAATGAGACGCCCAGGGTCATTGAGCCAATATTCCATGCGCAGTGGGCTACGATGTGGGTATGCATGAGGAGGGAAAAGAGCGATAGGCGGCATTTCAAGAGGATGAGATTCCCACCATTTGATGACGAGGAGCCACCCCTGTCTTGGTCGGAAAACATCGAGGATGTAGAGCCATTAGAGCCAATACAGATGGAGCTGGACGAAGCTGAGGACGGACCAGTCTTCGAGTGGCTGTATGAGCATCGACCGCTGCTGGACACACCTCATGTCAATGGTCCAAGCTACAAAGATTGGAATTTGACGCTACCGCAGATGGCTACGCTCTACCGGTTGAGTCACCAACTGTTGAGCGACCTAGTGGACAAGAACTATTTCCACATGTTCGACCTTGACAGCTTCCAGACTGCGAAGGCCTTGAATGTGGCTATACCAGGTGGTCCAAGGTTCGAACCACTCTACAAGGATGTTGATCCAAACGATGAAGATTTTGGAGAATTCAATGCCATCGACCGCATCATCTTCCGAGCTCCAATCAGAACAGAATATCGGGTTGCTTTCCCGTTCCTCTACAACTCGCTACCTCGAAGCGTCAAGCTTGCATGGTACTCGCACCCCCAGGTGGTCTACGTCCGAGCCGAAGACCCCAGCCTGCCTGCATTCTATTTCGACCCTGTGATCAATCCTATATCATCCCGCTCCGTTGCACCGAAGAACATTACGATCAGTCACGAAGATGAAATATTTGGAGAAGCTGCCGAGGATGAAGAATTCACATTGCCCGGCAACATGGAACCTTTCATGGCCGATGAAGAGCTATACAATAGTGAGACTTCATCTGCGATCGCGTTGTGGTGGGCACCATTTCCCTTTGATAGGCGATCAGGAAAGATGGTGCGCGCTCAGGACGTGCCTCTCGTTAAGCAGTGGTATCTCGAGCATTGTCCTCAAGGTCAGCCGGTCAAGGTCCGGGTCTCATACCAGAAACTACTGAAGACCTTCGTATTGAACGAGCTGCATAAGAAAAAGCCAAAGGCACAGAATAAGCAAAATTTGATGAAGTCGCTCAAATCGACAAAGTTCTTCCAGCAGACCACAATTGACTGGGTTGAAGCCGGTCTTCAAGTTTGTAGGCAGGGCTTCAATATGCTGAACCTGCTCATCCATCGTAAAAACCTGACATATTTGCATCTCGATTATAATTTCAATCTGAAACCTGTCAAGACATTGACAACAAAAGAGCGAAAGAAGTCGCGATTTGGGAACGCTTTCCACTTGATGCGAGAAATTTTACGTTTGACAAAGCTAATCGTCGATGCCCAGGTGCAGTACCGACTTGGCAACATTGATGCGTTTCAACTGGCCGACGGCATACTGTATGCTTTCAATCATGTTGGGCAGCTCACTGGTATGTACCGCTACAAGTACAAGCTCATGCACCAAATTCGATCTTGCAAAGATCTGAAGCATCTGATTTACTACCGTTTCAACTCTGGGCCTGTAGGCAAAGGACCTGGATGCGGTTTCTGGGCTCCGGCATGGAGGGTATGGCTCTTCTTCATGAGGGGTATTATCCCGCTACTTGAGAGATGGCTTGGAAACCTACTTTCCCGACAATTTGAAGGACGACATAGTAAGGGTGTAGCCAAGACCGTCACGAAGCAGCGAGTGGAGTCGCACTTCGACTTGGAGCTCCGCGCATCCGTCATGGCTGACTTGATGGATATGATGCCGGAAGGCATCAAGCAGAACAAAGTCAATACCGTACTGCAGCATCTGTCAGAAGCTTGGCGGTGTTGGAAGAGCAACATTCCTTGGAAGGTTCCTGGCTTGCCCGCTCCGATCGAGAACATCATCCTACGATATGTTAAGAGCAAAGCTGACTGGTGGATCTCCGTTGCACACTACAACCGTGAACGTATCAGGAGGGGTGCGACCGTCGACAAGACTGTTGCAAAGAAGAATCTCGGTCGACTTACCAGACTATGGTTGAAAGCGGAGCAGGAGCGACAGCACAACTATATGAAGGATGGACCATATGTTTCGTCCGAGGAAGCGGTCGCAATCTACACAACGACAGTCCATTGGTTGGAGTCAAGGAAGTACTCGCCGATACCCTTTCCAGCTGTTTCATATAAGCATGACACCAAGATTCTGATCTTGGCGCTAGAGCGGTTGAGAGAAGCGTATTCGGTCAAAGGTCGCCTGAACCAGAACCAGAGGGAAGAGCTCGCGCTCATTGAGCAGGCGTACGACTCTCCTGGAACCACACTGACCCGTATCAAGCGCTTCTTGCTTACACAGAGAGCTTTCAAGGAAGTTGGTATTGACATGAACGACAATTACAGCAGTATCAATCCAGTCTACGATATAGAGCCAATCGAGAAGATTACCGATGCGTACCTTGACCAATATCTTTGGTACCAAGCCGATCAGCGGCATCTCTTTCCAGCATGGATCAAGCCTTCAGACTCCGAGGTGCCTCCCTTGCTCACGTACAAGTGGGCCCAAGGTATCAACAATCTTGGCGGTGTCTGGGAGAGTGCGGGTGGCGAATGCAATGTGATGATCGAGACTCAGCTTTCGAAGGTCTATGAGAAGATTGATCTAACATTGCTGAACCGTCTCTTGCGTCTTATCATGGACCATAACCTGGCAGACTATATCACATCGAAGAACAACGTGCAGCTGAATTACAAAGACATGAACCATACTAACAGCTACGGTATGATACGAGGGTTGCAATTCTCAGCATTCGTCTTCCAATACTATGGACTGGTCCTTGATCTGTTGCTTCTTGGTCTACAACGTGCGAGTGAAATAGCAGGCCCACCTCAGAGTCCCAACGATTTCTTGCAATTCCGGGATCGCAAGACGGAGACGAGACATCCTATCCGATTATACACCAGATACATTGATCGAATTTGGGTTTTCCTGAGATTTTCAGCTGACGAGTCGAGGGATCTCATTCAACGATTCCTGACCGAACAGCCAGATCCTAACTTTGAGAATGTTATAGGGTACCGGAACAAGAAATGCTGGCCTCGAGATTCAAGAATGAGGCTAATGAGACACGATGTCAACCTGGGTCGCGCTGTTTTCTGGGATCTGAAGAATAGATTGCCACGATCCATCACTACCATAGAGTGGGACGATACCTTTGCTAGCGTCTACAGTAGGGATAATCCCAACTTGCTGTTTTCGATGAGTGGATTCGAAGTCCGAATTCTGCCTAAGATCCGGAACTTGAGCGAGGAGTTCCCTACCAAGGATAGTGTGTGGTCTCTGGTGGACAACAGCACGAAAGAGCGAACTGCCCATGCCTTCCTGCAGGTCACCGAGGAGGACATTCAGAAGTTCAATAACCGTATCCGACAGATTCTCATGTCCTCGGGCTCAACGACCTTCACAAAGATCGCCAACAAGTGGAACACCAGTTTGATTGCGCTCTTCACATACTACCGCGAGGCTGCCGTATCTACTATCAACTTGCTTGACACTATTGTCAAATGCGAGACGAAAATTCAAACCCGAGTCAAGATTGGGCTCAACTCGAAGATGCCTTCAAGATTTCCACCTGCTGTGTTCTATACGCCCAAAGAATTGGGCGGTCTTGGAATGATTTCTGGATCTCATATCCTTATCCCTACCAGCGACAAGCGGTGGTCAAAGCAGACAGATGTGGGTGTCACGCATTATCGAGCTGGTATGAGTCACGACGAGGAGACCTTGATTCCGAATATCTTCCGATACATCATTCCGTGGGAAGCAGAGTTCATTGACTCGCAGCGAGTGTGGACTGAATACTCCCAAAAGCGCCAAGAAGCTAACCAGCAAAATCGGCGTTTGACGCTCGAGGATCTGGAAGACAGCTGGGATCGTGGTCTGCCTCGTATCAATACCCTTTTCCAGAAAGACCGAAGCACTCTGAGCTTCGACAAGGGTTTCAGAGCTCGCACAGAATTCAAGACCTACCAGCTGATGAAAAGCAACCCATTCTGGTGGACAAGCCAGAGGCACGACGGAAAACTGTGGAACCTCAACGCCTATCGAACCGATGTCATTCAAGCTCTTGGTGGCGTCGAGACTATATTGGAGCACACTTTGTTCAAGGCCACAGCATTCCCGTCATGGGAAGGTCTTTTCTGGGAGCGGGCGAGCGGCTTTGAGGAAGTATGTCACTATTAAATTCTGAAAAATCCCCGTTTAGAACTTCACACTGACCTGAATTAGAGCATGAAATTCAAGAAGCTCACCAATGCCCAACGATCCGGGCTCAACCAGATCCCTAACCGTCGCTTCACGCTCTGGTGGTAAGTCTGAAATGATACCTTTTCAACTTTTTGATATACTAATTACGTTTATATTAACTACGTTTCAGGTCACCCACAATAAATCGCGCGAATGTTTACGTTGGTTTCCAGGTACAGCTCGACTTGACTGGTATCTTTTTGCACGGCAAGATTCCAACGCTCAAGATTTCGTTAATTCAGATCTTTCGTGCTCATCTATGGCAGAAGATCCACGAATCAGTGGTGATGGATCTGTGTCAGGTGTTCGACCAGGAGTTGGACCAGCTGGGCATAGAGACGGTGCAGAAGGAGACAATCCATCCCAGAAAGTCATATAAAATGAACAGCTCTTGTGCCGATATTCTGCTCTTTGCCACACACAAATGGAATGTCACGAGGCCTTCAATTCTGTTCGACACAAAGGACATCACGGAGCCGACTACTACCAACAAGTTCTGGGTCGATGTGCAGCTCCGGTATGGTGATTACGATTCTCACGATATCGAGCGTTATGTGCGCGCCAAATACTTGGATTACACGACTGACAGCATGAGTATCTACCCCTCTGCTACCGGCTTGATGATTGGTATTGATCTTGCGTACAATCTGTACTCTGCATATGGTCAATACTTCCCAGGTCTAAAGACCCTAGTCCAGCAGGCTATGGCAAAGATCATGAAAGCCAATCCTGCTCTGTATGTTTTGAGAGAACGTATCCGAAAGGGTCTACAGCTGTACGCATCAGAGAGCAACCAAGAATTTCTCAATTCGCAGAACTACTCTGAGCTCTTCAGCAATCAGATCCAGCTCTTTATTGACGATACCAATGTATACCGAGTCACGATTCACAAGACGTTCGAGGGTAATTTGACCACGAAACCTATTAACGGAGCCATCTTCATTTTCAATCCAAGGACTGGCCAGCTGTTCCTCAAGATCATTCACACAAGTGTCTGGGCAGGCCAGAAACGTTTGGGTCAATTGGCGAAATGGAAGACTGCCGAAGAAGTAGCTGCTCTAATTCGATCACTGCCTGTCGAGGAGCAGCCGAAACAGCTCATTGTCACAAGAAAGGGTCTGCTTGATCCCCTGGAGGTGCACTTACTGGACTTCCCCAACATCTCTATTCGAGCGTCGGAGCTTCAGCTGCCATTCCAGGCCGCTATGAAGGTGGAGAAGCTCGGTGATATGATCCTTCGTGCTACAGAGCCGAAGATGATGCTCTTCAACCTTTACGATGAGTGGCTCAAGACAATATCCTCTTACACTGCATTTTCGCGGCTGATCCTCATCCTTCGTGCGCTGCATGTCAACCAAGATAAGACCAAGCTGCTCCTGCGGCCTGATAAGACTGTCATCACCAAAGAGCACCACATCTGGCCTACATTGTCCGATGAGGATTGGATCAAGGTCGAGGTGCAACTGCGCGACCTGATCCTCAACGACTACGGTAAGAAGAACAATGTCAATACATCCAGCTTGACGACTAGCGAGATTCGTGATATTATCCTGGGTATGGAAATCAGCGCGCCATCCATGCAAAGACAACAAGCCGCCGAAATTGAAAAGCAACAGCAAGAGCAACAGCAACTCACCGCCGTTACCACAAAAACCCAGAACGTCCTCGGCGAAGACATAATTGTCACCACAACCTCGCAATTCGAGCAGCAATCCTTTGCTAGCAAGACGGAATGGCGCACCCGAGCTATCGCGACCTCCAATCTCCGTACCCGCGCAAACAACATCTACATCTCATCCGACGACATCCAAGAAGACGGCCACCACACATACATCATGCCCAAAACCATCCTCAAGCGCTTCATCACCATCTCCGACCTTCGCGTCCAAGTAGCAGGCTACCTCTACGGCTCCTCCCCACCAGACAACGACCAAGTGAAAGAAATCCGCACCATAGTAATGATCCCCCAAGTCGGCAACACCCGCGACGTCCAACTGCCCCACCAACTACCTCAACACCCCAACCTCACCTCCCTCGAACCCTTGGGCATCATCCACACCGTCGCCGGCAACGAACCCTCCTACATGACCGCCTCGGACGTAACCCACCACTCCCGCCTCATGTCCGCCCACAGCACCTGGGACAAAAAAACAGTCACAATGACCGTCTCCTTCACGCCCGGCTCCGTCTCCCTCGCCGCCTGGGCCCTCACCCCGGCCGGCTACAAATGGGGCGTCGAGAACAAAGACCTGGGCTCTGACATGCCCTCGGGCTTCTCCATGTCCGGCATGGGCGAGAAAACGCAACTCTTGCTGAGCGACAAGATCCGAGGCTATTTCCTCGTGCCGGAGCAGAACACGTGGAATTACTCGTTCATGGGCGCGAGTTTTGGGGGGGTGGAGAAGAAGGCTGTGGCTGTGAAGATGGATGTGCCCCTGGGCTTCTATGCGGATGTGCATCGGCCGTTGCATTTCCAGAATTTTGCCGAGTTGGAGGATATTTGGGTTGATCGGGCGGATAATTTCGCTTAGAATGATGGAGACGGTGGCTTTTGAAGCTGGATTATAGGGGATGAGGGGATGGGGTGAAAAAGGGGAGGGGGAGGGTCTCGAATGGCGAGGGTGCACGGCATGAGACCGACCTCGTATATGTGATCTGAGGACTGAGATGAAAGTATAGGAGAAAGGAGGGTTGCAGAGCTGGCGTTGGTCGGCGCTTTGCTTATATAAGAGCGAAGATTGTAGCAACAATTGCGTTCATTGAAGCCATCAATTTGCCAATCATGCACTTGTCTACTCTGTGACCTTATATGGACATGTGACAGGAACCCTCGGGACCTCGATACCTTGAGGCAATGGAACTAATCTTCTTACCTCCATAACATCTCCTCACTCTCGCGCTCCCTACCAAAGCAAAGGATATATACACGCGCTCTCATCCATCTAACCCTCCTGCCCATAAAACGGCTGCGGCGTCCCCCTATACTCCGGCCTCACAAAATCCGCAAAAGTCTTTGGCTGCTCATACCCATGATGACCATGTGCGTGTGGATCATCGGGCGGGCCAACGTATTCCATGCGGTAGACGCCGCCGCATTCGGGACAGCGCTCGACGGGGCGTTCGCGGGATAGCTGGGTGGTTGTTAGTGTGTGCTGGGTGGGAAAGGAGGGGAGGGGGGGACGTACGCCGAGCCAGTGGACGACGTGGCTGTCGGCTGGGTAGCCGGTGCAGCCGGCGAATTGCTCGTCGCCAGCTGAGTTTACGACGATGGGGTTGGAGAGGGTTCCTGTGGGGGGAAGGAGGGGTTAGCTGTGTTGTTGGGTATATTTGCGTTGATGTTGAGGCTATGCCTGAGGCTGTTGTTGTTGTTGTGTGCGTATTCCCGTGGGAGGATTAGGAGATCACTTCCTCCACGTCCCGTCCCAGAGCCGATTGTAACATTTTGAGTCTTTCCTCTCCCTCAACCAAATTTTGCCCATTAACAGATATCGAGTCCTCGTTCATCCTACCCACCCCTCCCAATTCACTCCAATATACAGAAACCCCACATACCTTTCCGACTAGCATCCAACGGCCTCATATCAAACACATCAACCCCCTGCATCTTCCCCAAAATCTCGAACCGCTCCAATCCCGTACTCTGCTCCAGATCCGTAGGCACGGTGCCAGGCTCACCACCCGGGGGAAGAAGGTCTTCTTCGCTTCTGATTTCTGTATAGGTAGAAGACCGTCAGCTGTAGCTACTCCAAATCACGGATGAATGTAACGCTTGAACGGTATCTAGAGGTTGGAAGGACGGTCGTGGACGCCATGTACATATGGTGTAGCGTGTAGGGTTGGTGTAATAGCATGTCTGGCCAGCGGAGGGGGGCGTTCATACCCTCAAAAGGAACCATCTTCGGTTCCAACTCTCCAGGCTTAGGAGGATCGCCTCCTGTATTCTCTGTTGATCCTGTAACCGCATGTCTTTGTTAGTCCTCTTCAGCATCAGTACGGCAATTGCGGGCGAGAGCTTACGGCGGGCAATTGACGTTGTGAGATGCCGTGAAGCTAGGGGGAAGACTGGTCTAGCTACAGCGCGTCGAGATAGAGCGAGCGCTGAGCGGCGGAGAAGTATCGTGGGTGCCATAGTTGGAGGGGAGCTGTAAGAATTATATTGCTTGGTCGCCGGCGTTGATGCAAAGAGGTTTGGATGGCTCGGCGCTAGTGGGATCTTCTGGTGAGGATTATTTGGGTAGGACAATCGTCGTTGCTTGGCGCTACACGGCATTCTTGGCTGGATTCAGTCCAGTAATTCACGATGTGATGTACTGTCATCTGTTCACAGAGATCATTGGTATGGGGATTTGGGTTGTGGGTAGATTCGTGTTGATTGACTTTGTTACGACTATCTAGATCCACAGTCCCATCATCCGTCCTGTTCAATTTCATCTTCTTCCGCCATCAAATAGATAGGCTGGATCCGGTGACCCATATCCATTGTTGTCATAGAGAAAGGCCAAATCAGTATGACTTGGATCTCGTCTTTTCATCCACTCCAACCTGCCGTTCGGCGACATGTCTCCGCGCTAATAGCAGCGGTAGAGAAAGGGACATCTGTATATCGCCATTGTATCGGCGTGGTTGAAGCGGTCATCCAAGACCAGCCCAGATGTACAAAAAAAGATACATTAGTAGAAATAACGAATGTACTCTAAACACTTGTCTCTCGTGTTTGATGACCATTGAAACCCGAGTTCTCCCTGATTCCATCATCGGCGACGGCCGGATGAGGCGGTCTGTCTTGGCTTGATCTCCTGATATCGGGGCTTCGACTCCTGGTATCGTGGTCTCGACGACTCCGCCTGTCGCCGAACTGGCCTCTCGTCTTCACTCTCTGACTCACTGCTGCTTGTGCAGTCGGACGAGCTGTCGCCGTAGCCGCAGACACGACCACCACAGTCAAGCCTGACTTTGTTGCCCGAGCGCGTGACCCCGTAGCGATCACATCGGCATCCGCTTGCGCTGGAAGGATCACTCAGCGACGATAACGAGCTGGGCGAGCTTCGGTCTGTAGACCGACTTGACAAGCTGGACCCCACACTCGATGGTGGCGAGATATTGCGGACATTGTAGAGTGAAGCCTGCTCGAGCTTCCCGGTCAGGTCGTCGAGGCCAGGCGAGGTACTGTAGTCTGCTTCGCGAACGTATTTGGAAGCGTAAGGCTTGCTGGGTTTGGGATGGGCGATCTTGGAGGGTGAGAGGGAGCGACCTTTGGGAATCTCCATCGATTGACGGGCTGCTGTGGAGCTGCGCTTGTTGAGCGTCGAGGATGGAGGTCCAGAAGAGGAACTCGAGCTTGGAACATTGAGGATGTTGAGCATCCGGCCGGTGGTGGGCTCTTTGGTGGCCGAGGTCGAAGTGTCGTGAGAAACTTGGTAGCCGTCTACGATATACTGTACATGTGTTAGCAGGCGTGATGGAAAGAAGGCAAGTGTAGGAAGCCATACGTAGTACCAGTATCGGCTTCCTGGCTTGAGCGTTGAGGTCGAGAAGCGGAAAGTTCCCTTCCACTTGCCCTTATCCTTTTGAGACAAGGGAAGCTGGCCGGTGTAATTGTCCCACGATCCGAGGAGATGGACGGTCTTGGTCTTGGAGGAGGTGGAGAGAGCGAAGCTGAGTTGAGTTGCAGACATTATTGCTGATTAAAGGTAATAGTGTGATAGAAAGTGGTAAGTAATTAAATTGTCGTCGAGTTTTCTGAGTTTGTGAGATCGATAGGAATTCGAGAGCCCCTAATGAAGTGATTGATGGCTGCGTGAACAGGAAGGCTACCAGAGCTCTTGTTCGAGAAAGTTGTGCAGACTCGACGACGTGGCAGTGAAAATAGAATAATAGTAAAGCTAGGAATGCCTCATGGAACAAAGTAGGCAATTCGAAGCGCGAGCGAGGCCAAGTGAGCTATGCAAAGACGATGTCGACCGGCGACAAAGCACAATGTTGACAATAGTAATTAATGGGTGAAGGTAGGGCGAGTAAACTAGATGCCCGGAAGGATGCTATGAAAAGAGCACAGCTCTATGAAAAGATACAAAGACGCAGGAATTACTAAGGATAGCTCACAGGAAATTGAAGGCTTGCTGAGGAGAGGAAAGAGGATTGAGAGTGGGCGCTTCCACCTTCTTATGTCCTCCAGACCTGGTGGCCGGCGAGGCTACGTAGGAAGCCTGCAACTGGCTGTCCCTGCCCACCTACATTCTCGGAGCATGATGACATGCATCGCTCTAGCCTGCATCCAGCCTGCATCGCTCTCGTCTCTCTCTCTTCTCCAAGAGGCTACCGAGAGCTCTAGAACGAGTTCGGATTGGGTCGACGTACGTGGGCGCTTAGAGGTGCACAATGCTGTGCTTGATCGGCCGAGGTGCTGTTTCCCTAGGCGGGATAAAGATAGAAGTGCAGTGCTAGGGGGCACCTAAGGGCAAGGCTATGCAGTGTGATAGGTCTACCTCGGGTGCGCTAAAGGGGACGAAGCGGGGTCACCCTCCCCCGAGGCCGCTGGCGATTGGCTGCGTGTCTGCAAGCTGATGATCTTCCCGGTCACACTTCCACACCCCTCCAATAGCTTCAGCGTCTATCTGCACTGCTGCACTCCTTGTCATCACCTCCCTTGAAGATTTGCCAGGCTGCCAGTGGAACGCTCGCGAGGAACATCCGCATCTCTGCCTTCTTCCACCCTGAATGCTGGCCTTCTAGTGTACAATTACATATTGCAATCATGCACCAAGACGATCTTCGTGCTGTGATTCCTTGCTTTTACGCCCGGCCGCTCCATGCAACCCAGCATGCTTTCCTGCATGCGGAAAATCACCGATCCAATCCTACCAGCGCCGTCGCAATGCAGGAATCTCTCCAAAAGATAGCTCGCATGGCTGACATGCTATCATCAAAGGGGAATCAATGCCACAAGGCCAAAGCTTCGTCTGATAGGCCGGGCTCAACCGAAAGAGTAATTAGGATCTGTCATGATCGAGTCTGCTAACATCATGCTCGACCGTGGCCTGAAGTTGGCAGTCATCTGACTACCGCACTGTAATCCCCGAGCGCTTCGTGTACATTCGCGCTGCAATGTTCATCGATGCTAGCTCTTGGAAAAGCAGCTTGGCGGCGTAAGGTATGTGGATCTGCGAGATCTTGGTCTTGTTCTTGCATGGCCGGCATTCGAAAGAGTTCTTCTTAAGGTTCCTACAATTCATGTCAGCTGCTAGTTCGTCCTTCCGTACGCGCCCACTCCGCTTTGGCATAGGACGGTGTCCACTCACGCAACCGGGGTCATCAGCCCACAGATATCACAAATGTGCACCCGGAAGGCGTCCGACACCTCGAATAGCCGCTCTTTCAAGAAGGCACTCGCCCCGTGCGAGATCATGCAATCGCGCTCCATCTCCCCGAAACGGAGACCACCATCACGTGCTCGCCCTTCCACTGGCTGTCTAGTCAGTATTTGTACTGGCCCTCTCGCTCGTGCGTGGATCTTGTCGTCCACCATGTGCCGTAAGCGCTGATAATATGTTGGCCCCAAGAACACTTGAGCAACTAGCTTTCGCCCCGTGTGTCCATTGTACATGACTTCGAAGCCTCGAGAATGGTACCCATTCTCTCGAAGCAGTCTAGACACCGAGTCGACGGTCACCTCTGTAAAAGGAGTGGCGTCGCCCTCAAAGCCTCGAAGAGAGGACACTTTGCTCAATTGGCACTCGATCAAGTGGGCAATTGTCATTCGCGACGGAATAGCGTGCGGGTTGATAATGAGATCAGGCACCACACCCTCGCTGGTGAACGGCATATCTTCCTGGCGGTAAGTGATACCAATAGTCCCTTTTTGACCGTGCCGCGATGCAAATTTGTCTCCAATCTGCGGTATCTTAGTAGTACGCATTCGCACTTTGGCGAATCGTAAACCGTCCGCATTGGTCGACATCAGAACCTGGTCGACAATGCCGTTTTCAGTGCTCCGCAATGGCGTAGATATATCTCGCTTGGTATGTGCCTTTGTGCGCTGCCCAAGTTCTTCGGCATCGGCAGTAATGGGTGCCGTCTTTCCGATTATGATGTCTTCGCCTGACACTCGGACGCCGGGGGCGACAAGGCCGTCGTCGTCTAGCTTATCGTACGTGCCATGTTTGAGTTTCAAGGTTTCGCTTCTCATTGGCTTCTCGAATTGCTCAAGAACCGAATGCCCGATCTGCTTCTCTTGATCGCTGTACGCACGATAGAACAGACTTCGGAAAAGGCCACGATCAATGCTGCTCTGGTTCATGATGACCGAATCTTCTTGGTTATAGCCTGTATAACAGGCGATGGCCACGATCGCGTTTTGACCCGCGGGAAGCTCTCTAAATTTGAGGAATTCCATCGACCTTGTCGTAGCTAAGGGTTTTTGTGGGTAGTAAAGGATGTTTGCCATGGTGTCCATGCGTTGGTCAAAATTCGTCAAAAAGACTCCCATAGCCTGTTTACCCATAGCAGACTGGTACGTATTTCTTGGAGACTGATAGCATGTTAGCATTGCTCGAGACCCAAGGTCTGTCGAGATATACCTGATTATGATCCGGGAAAGGGATGATGCTGGCACATATCCCTAAAATCATGCTCGGATGAATTTCACAATGTGTCCAATTCCTTGCAGAGGTGTTGACTTTCGCGGTGACACGCTTATTAAGTTCGTCGTCTCCGGGTTCTGGCAATGTATAACCTTGCAATACCTGCCGCGATTCCTCCAATTGTTGAGGGGTCATGGTAATCATGATGGTCTCCTCTTCTTCGGCGTCAACGTACTCGACTACACCCTGCTTGATCAATCGTTTCCAGCCTAAGTCAAGCCTCTCCCGCTCTTCAGGATCCAATCCAATTAGCGTATCTCTATCCTCTTCCACCTGTTGCACTATTTCTTTGGTCAAGACAAGGTTTCCACAATTGCTACTCTTGGGATCGTTGTCTATCACAAACAAAGGCCGACACACTCTGCCAGCATCTGTGAAGATTTTGAATTCTCGGTCTCGTACATCACGGACCAAGCTGACCTCGTGAGAGATCAAGCCATTCCTCCGTAGTGCTTGGACATTGCTAACGAGATGAGCCGGCTCACGATGGACGCCCACCCATACGCCGTTGACGAAGATTTTGGTTGCGTTCGGGAAAGTGAGCGGTTCGTACTCTTCCAGAACATCCATATTCCTTTGTACCATGAAATCGATGATAGGATCGCTAGGTGAACCGACAGTGATGTAGCACATGAGCGCCAGATTCTTGACGAGACCACAAGCTTGGCCTTCTGGCGTTTCTGCTGGACAGACCAAGCCCCAGTGGGTGTTGTGTAGCTGTCGTGGCTTGGCAATTTTACCATCACGACCTATGGGTGTGTTTGTTCGCCGCAGGTGAGAAAGGGTCGAAGCGAAAGTATAGCGATTGAGAACCTGGGATACACCAGCTTTGGAAGACGCTGCCTTCTTCTGATCGCCCCAATTACCAGTAGCGAGAGAGTACTTGAGGCCATTCGTTAGGGTCGAAGACTTGACGGCCAACGTTGGGTTGAATTCCTTGCCATTCTCGACGCATTTCTGTAAATACTTGTATACGTCCTTGGTTAATTTGTGGAAGAGCATCCTAAATAAACCAGCAAGCAACGGACCCGCAAGATCTAGGCGCTTCTTGCCAAAGTGGTCTCGGTCATCGACCTCACGTCGACCAAGCGCGCATTGAAGCAAACGGTGTACCATATAACCAAGGAAGAAAGCCTTCCGCGTTTCGCTACCCTCGGTCTGCGAAATATGTGGTAGGAACTCCTTCTGCATTATGTCTCGTGCATACTTGATACGCTTGTCACGAGTGATGCCCTGGGAATTACCGCGCTTTCCAATGAAATCAAGAGCCACCTCTCGATCTTGGATCACAAAGGCTTCTTCGATGCAAGGCTTCAACATCTCCAACATTTCGGTATCTTGACGGTCGTAGACGATATGGCTGAGAATGTCCTCGTCCGATACCACGCCCAAAGCCCGAAATACAATTACAAGGGGTATTTCGGTCTTGATATAAGGCAGGGTGCATTTGACCGTCTGGCCAAAGCCTCCTTTGGAGCCCTCGCCCTTTTCGTATAATTTGATTTGCATGCTTGAAATGAGTCGCGTGCCCTTCTCGACAGCGCTTCGGATTTCGGCGACATACGGCGTGTTGCTTTGAGATTTTTTGAACACCTGAACGATATTGGCAGCACTTCTCTCCTGCGCGATTAGAACTTTCTCGCTGCCATTGATGACGAAGTAACCTCCTTGATCATACGGACACTCGTTGTATGAATACAGAGTATCGTCGGGCAAATCCTTAAGTAGGCAGTATTTGGACTTGAGCATGATCGGAAGTTTTCCGACAAAGATCTGGACTGGTCTGCCAGTATCATTCTCTCCATTTTGTTCGCTGTCCCAATGTAGATATGTGCCTCCGGTCGGCTTCTGAATGGCATTCTCTAAACCTTGTTCTTGAACCTCCTCATCACTGGGCTCCATGATGGGCCGTTCTCGCGCAAGAGACTTTGTGATCGTCATGTCAAGAAACAGAGGGCTCGAATAAGTGAGGTTGCGATTGCGTGCTTCTTGCGGTAATAAGCCGGCACTTGAACCATCGCTTTCAGTCATTGACGGTTTGGCAAGGTAAATTGTACCAAATTTCATCTCATATCTTCTCAGGACTGGAGCATCTGGTTCATCGTCGGACTGTGGGAGATTCTGGTCGAGGGTGAGCAGCGAGTGCTCGGCGACCAGCTCCTGCATTGTAGTTTCAACAAACTCATCGAAAGAATCGAGCTGTTGCGACACCAAGCCCTTCGTGTCGAAGAAAGAGGAGACCACTGTCCAGCAATCCTCGGCCGTGATGCCCTCTTCTTCCTCCTCATCAAGGATGTGGTCATTCATGTCGTAATATGGCTCCTCGTATTGCGACATGATCGCGGTCCTTGCGATGGTAACTTCGCGACCTCAGCCGCAGACTCGGTCGAGGGCTGCCCGTGTATTTGGATTGTGAAAGGGACACCGAAGGGGCGCGCGGGACAGCACAACACAACCAGTGGCTGTCTTCACCGCGCTCAACAAAGAGGCAGCATTAGCAGTGACTGCTATTGGTAGATCTGGCGTTTGCGGTGTGATCAAAGTGCGGCGCTCTAGATGTCGTTGATGGTAACACAGAATGGATTTCAAGTCACTTTTGGAGACGCTTGTCCCTTGGCGCCGATCCGTTAGTGCGGCTCTTTCAGCCCTACGACCAGCCACTCACGCCACTCCGACAAATGAGGTCGAGCGGCGCCGTTCTTAGAGAGGACTCTTCCTATACATCCTACATCCTGAGCTGGTGAACAATAGCATGTCTATACGCTGCATCCAGAAGCTCCATGGCAGGCCACATCCTTCTGGAGAGTATCTAGGCGAGCATAGGGGCCTGCCTAATGTATCCACAAGTGGGGCTCGCTCGTCACCGTTACTAGCCGCGGCCCTTTAGCCTGGGAAAAGGTGGGATGACTCAAAGGAAAATTGCAATCAACGGCGATGGGGTCCTCTAACTTTGCTACCCCATTGGAGGAAGAGAGACACGCACTGAGGCAGAGATATTCACAGGAGGAAGATATCCAACCTTCAGAGTTCCTTTCACTGTCCTCATATCCAAGGCTACTACTTATCGATAGAATATGGCGAAGAAGACGCCAAAGACTCGCAAGTTGCCTGTGCCACAGCTACTTATCTTGTCCATGGTTCGCTTCGCTGAACCAATTGGTAGGTCTTAGACCTTAATAAGAGCTCTTGCTGATAGTGTACGAAGCCCTCACCTCCGTCTTCCCCTACCTCCCTGAGATGATCGAGAGTTTCGACGTACCTAAGAACGCTGTGTCGAAATGGGCAGGCATTACATCCGCAGTCTTCAGCTTGTCCCAGGCTGTCACCGGTGTCTGGTGGGGTCAAGCGTCTGATCGATATGGGCGGAAGCCGGTCATACTCTGCGCCATGTTCTGTGCCATGAGCACAAGTCTACTCTTCGGTTTCTCGAGATCACTGGTATGGGCTATCGTTGCTCGCTCGTTAGCCGGGGCCAGCAATGGGAATGTAGGGATCCTTAGAACAACAGTTGCCGAGATGGTACCTTACAAGGAATTACAACCGAAAGCCTTCTCAGTCATGCCACTGGTCTGGACAATTGGGAGTATCTTTGGTCCAGGATTTGGAGGCGCTCTGGCAAACCCTGCAGCCAAATATCCCGGGGTCTTTGGTAACAGTGGTTTCTTCAAGAAGTATCCATTTGCACTGCCGAACATTGCTGCATCTGTGTTCTTCCTTTTCGGTATGACTACCGGTTTTCTTTTTCTCAAGGAAACTTTGGAAACAAAGAAGCACCAACGGAATTACGGTCGAGTCATTGGAAAGCTCATCACCCACCCCTTCAGTGCTAGGAAGCCGCAGCCAGAGTGGCAGCATCAGGAAGAGCAGTCGCAATCCCTCCTGAAGCATTCACGCATGTCATCGCTTCCTTCGATCGGCAACGGTATTGAAGCCCAGGGAGATCGCAAAATCATCCCGCTGGCACCTCCAAAGTACCGAGAGGTCTTCTCCCGCCAGTCGAACATCAATCTACTCACATACAGCCTGCTTGCTCTTCACTCCGTGGCCTATGATCAAGTACTCCCGATTTTCATGCACTATCCACCGCAGACCGACCGCTCCTCTAATCCCAACGTACAACTACCCTTCAAATTTACTGGAGGTTTCGGGATCGACTCAGGCCGCATTGGTCTCCTCTTCACCGTCTACGGCATCGTAGGAATGTTCATTCAATTCTTCGTCTTTCCGCCACTCGCGTCACGCTATGGCGTCTTGCTCTGTCTCAAAGCTGTCACCGCCCTGTTCCCAATTGTATATATCCTCACGCCCTTTACAGCTCTGTTCCCCACACCTTTGACGCAACAAATCGCCATGTTCTGCGTTATGTTGCTTAAGTGCTGGGCAGCTATCTTTGCATTCCCCTGCACTACTATCCTACTCAACAACAGTGCGGTTAGCTTGCGCGTATTGGGAACCTTGAATGGGGTTGCGACTAGTGTCAGCGCTTTGGGACGAGCAGCGGGTCCTGCAATTGTGGGTTGGACATTCAGTATTGGAGTCGACAAAGGCTATGTGATCCTGCCGTGGTGGACTCTCGCTGCATTTGCAGTACTGGGTGCTATCACACCTTGGTGGCTTGTGGAGATGGAAGGGTTTGGCGGCGGAGACGACAGCGAAGACGAGACGGGTGACAGCGACCAAAACAGTGAAGCCGGAGTAGATAGGTCGAACGGCATCCACGTCGGTGGCGGACCGCTTGCAGAGAGTGCAGAGAGCGACGACAATGGTGGGATAGAGGAGAACCCACTACTTGGTTCGGGGCAACTGTCGAAGAGAGTGAGTCACACAAGCGAAGGAAATCATTTCCCGCCATTGAAACGAATGTCAAGTCCGCTTGGCATGAAAGACAGTGTTGGACCTGGTGGTAGCGATCACTTGAGTAATGGCTTGGGACAAACGAGAAGCGGGCTGGGTGCTGGCGGGACTTCATACCATTAGATTCACTAGTCCCAATATATAGCACTCTGGTGCCCCATATCTAATACAATAAATACTCATTGCCTAACGGTAGATGTCTCTTTCACCTCGTCTGTCATGTCCAACATAAAATGCACCACACTTCCACAAATCTCAAGCGACACATCCTACGCGGTACAGATGTCCCGACAAGTTCTTCCCATCAGTACCCAGCACCCCCTTTCCAACTCCCCTATCACACCAGCCCACGATCCAAAGACGACATCGCAAACTGCGGAAACAGCCTCTAATCACCTAGTATCAAGAAAGAACACTCTCCTACCTTCTACGCAGTATTGCAATCTTCCACTCGCAAGGTATTTCAATGTCTTAATCACACAGCTGGTAATAGCAGCGGTTATGTATGTATATATTCTTCTGTAACCACCATCAGCCCATCAGAAAGCCAATTACGCTGGAAGATGGAAGTGTGCACACGGATCAATTGAATGCAAGGGTAGCTCTTGGATATTAACACCTTTGATAGGAGGCGAAAGTAAAGGGATTAAGAGAGAGTGAAAAGGCTTGCTTTGTGACGCAGAAAGATGCAGAAAGATCAAAAGGTAGAGTGTTCACGGATTGAAATTCTTCCGAGGACTTATTGGGGGTATCTTATACTTTTGCAAGCAAGTGTAGCCGCAGCCTTTCATGCATGGTTAACAAATCAATCAGGCGAGGTTCACTGATGAACGTCCAGGCCTTTGAAGATATCTTAGATATTATACTATGCCGTCGCCGACATTCATCTATGCATGCCAAACATTGCATACAAAAGGTTGATTCTTGATTGATGCAACCATGCACATTCGCTCTAAATTGATGTGAAGTAGCATGCTTCCTCACCAACGATATCCATCATCCTTAGTAATGAGGAAAATCGTATCAGCATTTAGATCCTCACCCCATCCATCCCATTCAACGCCACTGAGCTCGCCATCCTTCTCTTGCCGCTGGTTATCTCAGGCAAGATCCCCGCACTGGCAGCCACCAGGCCAAGGAAAGGTTTACTAGGTCTCAAGACCCTCGACAAGTATTCAGGGTGAAATTGCACACCGACGAAATACGGATGGTCTTTGAGCTCGAGCACCTCCATACGCTTACCGCTCTCATCGCGTCCGACAAAGTGCAAGCCAGCTCGCTCGAGTTGATCGACATATTTTGGGTTGACCTCATAGCGATGGCGATGGCGCTCATTTATAATCAAAGGATCAGATTCTGATAACGATGGAAGCTTTTTTACTGCGGTGCCATTAGCGCTGCATGTACTATTTAGCGATGAGGACTTGGAGTCGCCATTTGAAAGGGCGTTTGTTGTAGTGGTGCCGTTCGTGGTGGGTATAGAGGAGCTAAAATCTTCAAGATAAAGCTGATAGATCTTGGACCACTCAGAGCCCTTTTGAAAGACTGTAGGATGGATTCCGAGGCGCATATTTGCACCCATTGTGGTCCGGTCGATTTCATCCATGTGAACGATCACAGGGACAGCGGCCTTTGCGTTGACTTCAGTGGGTACGGCTGCGTCCACATCAAGCTCGGTAGGAACCGACGCCTTTGCATTGAACTCAGCGCTCACTGCTTCCGGCAGAAGACATATATTCCGCGCAAACTCAACGGTGGCAAGCTGCAGACCAAGACATACACCTAGGAAGGGTATCTTATTCTCACGGCAGGTCTTAATTGCTGCGATCATGCCCTCACATCCCCGCTCGCCGAAGCCGCCAGGTATTAGTATCCCTTCAGCTTGGTGAACTTGATGCCACGCCTTGTGGAATTCCTTGGGCGACGATGTTGCGGTGGCTTCTTCGAGATGTTCCGCATCCACACTGACAAGGTTCAGCTTCCTTGAACAGGCCATTGCAGCGTGCTCGAGAGATTTGACAACAGAATGATAAGAATCTGGGTGGTCGGTGTATTTTCCAACCAGCGCGATGGAAATTGACTCGTAGATATGGTCTTGGGAGATGGTGAGCTCCTTCCAAGCGCTCCACGTTTGACCACCTCTTTTGACGAGCCATGCTGATGGTTTGACCAGGTCAAGGCGGAGGACCTCGCTGACAAGGTCTATGAGGCCTTGTGATTCCAGTAGTAGAGGCACATGGTAGAGCGAAGCGACATCCGTCACTGAGACGACCTGGCTCCGCTCGACGTCGCAATACAAAGCAATTTTGTTTATCGTCGCTTCATCCAAGGCTTTCGAACAGCGGCATGCGATAAGATCTGGACTCAAGCCTAAGCTCCGCACCTCTCGAATCGCGGCCTGGGTTGGTTTTGTCTTCATTTCCCCATGTATTACAGGAATCAAAGACACGTGTATTTGCAGGAAATTATCCTTGCCGACTCTCCTACGCAGCTGTCGCAGAGCCTCCACGAATACTGCGCTCTCCATGTCCCCCACAGTCCCACCAAGCTCTATGATGCATACATCCGGCTCTTCATTTGTGTCGTCCACCGGGACCCGCGACACTTTCTCGATGTGTTCGACGATAGCATCGGTCAGATGAGGTACCATCTGAACTGTACGACCGAGGTATTTGCCAGCCCTCTCGCGCTCTATGACAGTTTGGTACATCTTCCCTGTTGTGATATTGTTCTCCCGGGTATGACCTCTATGTTAGTCGATTCCAAAATTCCGGGAGTAGAGGAGCCATACCAGGGTGACATTGAGATAACGCTCGTAATTTCCGAGATCAAGGTCGACTTCTCCTCCATCATCCAAGACACTGCTCTTATTAGATTGGTAATTGAGGTCTCTCACTGGTATATATACAAAACTTCACCGTGCTCACGAGGAGCCATTGTCCCTGCCTGATACCAATCAGCACTGCCGTAAGTATGGCATTTGAAGCGAGACTCACATCGATGTTCAGGTAAGGGTCTTTATATAGATGGTCAGAATTCGACTGGAAGAAATACTTATAGTCGAAGCTTGCCTATCTTGATTGAAGAAACCTAGACAATGCATCAGTCATGGAAGCTCTGCTCACATTCATCTACCACATCCTGCAGCAATTTTACCTTCCATCCCTGGGTTTTCAGAAGAAGACCGCAGCTCGAGGCTTTGATCACGTTAGTTCATCCCATATAAATGCCAATCTCCCTCAAGGTGTACCTATGACTCCTTTGCCAATCCCACTGCACGATATCAGTCTGGGTGACCTCGTCGACTTTCGAGAAATGGCTTACCTAATAACGCCTACACGTAGGTCAGTCTGGTGAATTCAACAGTGTCATGACCCCATTCCTACCTCCAGACACTAAAACGTATTTCATCCTGCCAGATTGCAGCGCCTCGTCGGCGCTTTGGTACCTGAGGAAGTCCTCACGTCAACCCCACAGCTCGTGATAGGATAGTGAACAGTCAGATAGCTCCTCGCATGGGCCGACCTCCGCTTCTGCGGAGGGGGAGGAGAGAAAGTCGAACTTCGAGCGTGGGGTGGAATAAAGACTCGCGAGAGCTTTAGCGCGCCGGAGCGCGCCATGGTAGGGCTGACTTATACCATTGTTCGTCCGGAATGCAATGGCTAGCACCGATCTGCTCTTCTTCAATAGGGTATTGATATAGGAGTGATCAGGCATGTATTCCCAAGAGCTAAGGAGAAGCTCAAGAGAAGAAGCGAAGTGCGAGTAGAAATAATGCTAGGTCAAATCTTTGGCGACCTCACGACCGCCAAGCCATGCGGCCATGCCCCTCCAAAATTCAGCTCCCCGCGCCTCCAAAGGCTCTCACTTGGTCTGTGCACGCTTGCCCTAAACATCTCATGCCACGCCAGACGAAGGCACACTGAGAGTCTCGAAAAAGTGGTCACTTGCACCAGCATCGTTCCCACAATCGGTTCCTTCACCTTCAGACGTGTCATTCGCGAGGTTGAGACAGATAATTCTACCTTCGACGGCTATAGCTTCAAACATTATCTAATCACCAATCGTCGCATATTCGAGAATCTGTAACACCTCCCAAAAGCTTCTGTGGCAGCTACTTCCGGCGGCTCCTCACGCTTGACATCCTCCTCCTTGAAAGTCATTGGCCTTAATTACGGCGCCGCAAGACCACACCGCGAAACCACTGCACCTAGCTTTCACCTGATCTGTGCGCTTACCGCACATAAAGCCCCTCACGCGAGCCCACCTTCTCGAAGCACCGAAGAACTTGACGGGCGGGCAATTTTGCGCCAGTCAGGTTTGCGAACACGCAGGCTTGGTTATCGGGTGTCACGTAGTGGGCAACGCCTCGTTACAGGTAGCTTCGAAAGGTAGTTCTACCCACTAAAACAATCATATGCTCCGGTTGGTTGAGTGTTCTAACTTTGGAACATAGTTGATATCCGGTATTACTGGATCGAAGATCAACTATTACGTATCGGAGGGTTTTGTTCGCTTCATTATCCCTATCTGCGGGCTTGCAGACTGATATCTATACTCGAGATATTGAATATCCACTTTGAATGCACACGACATGCTGCCGGTCTTTCGGTGGTATCCTCTCCGCCCGAGAGTAGACAGGAACTTCATCTCAATATAGCTAGGACAACACTGTCCCAATATGCGGCGCCACAGGCCTGGTACCCCTACCTTCGCTAAGGCAAATGCGGCCCCCGTCCCTGATGCCCTATCGTTGATCAGGACGTTCAACTCGGAGACTAACCCATCAAGGCCTGTTCGACCGTCTCCACTCACAGCGTCGACGATCCATGGCATTCCTCTCGACATGTACGACCGCATACGGTCCTTTCCATTGTTCCTCTCTGCTCCTGTTGAGTTTCTCGCAGCAATTGGAAAGCATCTACGTCCTCAGTCACACGCCCCTCATGACTATGTTCTCACAGAAGGAGACGACGCGAAGGCCATGTATTGGCTGGTTCGTGGAGCTGTGGCGGTTACTTCACGGGATGGCGAAAGCACATACGCAGAATTGAAACCGGGGGCCTTTTTTGGCGAGATTGGGATCTTGATGTCGATACCTCGAACTGCGACCATCATTGCGCGCACGAAGTGTCTGCTCGTCGTATTGAAAAAGGAAGACTTACAGAAAGAGCTGCCTGATTTTCCAGAGGTTGAGCGAGCAATAAGAGATGAAGCCGCGGAAAGACTATCCATCTTAAAGCGCAAGAAGCAGGAGAAATTAGCGTCCAGTCAGAACGATACTCCGGTCCCGATAGGGCGAGGAGAGAAAAGAGCGCGTGATGGCGAGGATGCGGATATTGTTATGTCAGAGGCAGATGTACCACGGCAGAACGGCGTACAAATCAGCAAGAAGCGAAAGTCACCATCGCCAAGCCTGATCGAAGCTGCAGGGTCTAGTGCGCTCGGAGATGGTTTGGTCAATGTCAGACAGCTGCTAAAGGAATTGCCTCTTTTTTCTGGGCTACCGGCTGACATGCTCCATTTCCTCGGTTTGAATGCGCAGCCGTGTACTTACCCGCCGTTCACGGACATAATACAGCAAGACTCGCAAGGACGTGAGGTTTTCTTCATCGTTCGGGGTGAAGTCGAAGTGATCGATGAAAAATCACCTGGACAGAATCTACGCACGTTAGCTAATGGCGCAGGAAGAAGCATTAAGCGGGGTCTGCAGGTCAAGGCACGCCTAAAAACTGGACAATATTTTGGAGAAGTTGTCAGTCTATCATTGGCGCCTCGAAGGACAGCTACTGTGCGGTCGGTTTCCTCGGTCGAATGTTTAATGATTACTGGTGACGTGCTGTCCAATTTTTGGTCCAGATGTCCTCCAGCTGTTAGACAGCAGGTCGAGAAGACTGCAAGACAAAGGCTGAAGTCAGGGTCGGATGGTGATGTGATTATGACTGATGCAGATTCTGCTCCTCCGATCTCCAAGCTCGCAATACACGACAGGCCCAAGAACTCAAGGAAGAAATCAATTCCCAAAGTGACCTTCACGCAACCCGGGTTCACCAATGCTAACGTCGAAACGCCCCACAAACCAAGTCGAATAGAGGATCGTCCAATCATTGAGCCCGCCGATCCTGATCCGTTCCTGAACCTCGAGTTGGACAAGTCGTTCAACAGGTCGCGGCGAAGCTCTCTAGCCCCTCCACTGCCTGAAGGGCAAGAGGCCGAACAGAAGGAGAATATAAGCCAGCGAATATCGCCGCCCATTTCGCGATCAGCCACACCATCCAAAAAAAAGCTCAAGCACTCTGCTACGCCGCTGGACATACGTCAGAAGCCGAAACGACCGAATACTTTGCAGCGCAGACCGAGCGAGTTCAGCCAAGGCTTACTCCCCAATGGCGTACTGATTTCAATATTCCGATATTTTGAGCTGCATGATCTGATGCGTCTCCGGCAAGTCTCGCTACATTGGTCAAAGCTGCTGAAAGAGACTCCCGAGCTAATACGAGTGCTCAATCTGACGCCCTACAATCGCATCGTCACAGACGAGGTCCTCGTCAAGTACATCTGCCCCTTTGTTGGCATGCGGCCTCGAGTCATCGACATTAGCAATTGTTTCCATATCAGTGATGAAGGATTCTCTGCACTCTCTGGCACATGTGGTGCAAATGTGACGACTTGGAAGATGAAGAGTGTCTGGGATATCACAGCACAAGCAGTCTTAGAGATGGCAAACAGAGCCAAGAGCCTCGAGGAGGTTGATTTGAGTAATTGCCGGAAGGTTAGCGACAATTTGTTACAACGTGTCGTTGGCTGGGTCGTCCAAGGCTCGCCGCAGGGCAATGCTCACGGGCGTAACGCTGCAGCAAGATCTGTCGGAGCTCCAATACAAAATCATCCTCCCCCAGGTACCGTGTTCGGTTGCCCAAAACTCAGGATACTGACACTGTCCTACTGCAAACACGTCACGGACAGATCAATGGCGCATATGGCTTATCACGCAGCTTCTCGACTTGAACAAATTGACTTGACACGATGCACGACTATCACGGATCAAGGTTTTCAGCATTGGGGCCAATTTCAATTCGTTAGACTGACGAAGTTGTGCTTGGCGGATTGTACATATTTGACCGATAACGCCATTGTGTACCTGACCAATGCGGCGAAGGGGCTTCGGGATCTTGACTTGGTGAGGCGATTGACGTTCCCTTTGAATCATCTGCTGACGACACATGCAGTCTTTCTGCTGCGCTCTCTCTGATACTGCTACCGAGGTGCTAGCACTCGGTTGCCAGCAACTAAGGAAACTCAATCTATCGTTCTGTGGAAGTGCAGTATCTGACTCTTCTTTGCGGAGCATCGGTCTTCATCTCCTGGAGCTCCGTGATCTATCTGTTCGAGGATGCGTCCGGGTCACTGGCGTGGGCGTCGAGGCTATTGTGGATGGTTGCCACAAACTTGAAGCCTTCGATGTCAGCCAGTGCAAGAATCTACACAAATGGTTAGAGAGCGGAGCAATGCAAAGATTCACGCAGAGGGTGAAATTCGAAACAGTGGCGAAGGGAAGAGCGAAGGCAATTATTTGATCATTGATTCGGCATTTGGAATGTTCATACTGGCCAGATATCAGAGCGGCATTCTGCAGCGGATTTATGTGACGACTTACAACATATCTGCATTTACAGCTAAGGAAAGCTTGATGGCGATTCATAAAGAGATGAGGCGACGGGGGCGATCATATGATTGATCCTAGCGTATCTAGTGGTCCCATACCATCATCGAGAGTTTCATACTTCTCTGGCTTCCTTGTGCGTGGGTGATAGTTCATCCTTTTGCGTGACTGCGCTTGAATAGAATCGCGCTAACGGCTACGCTATACCCCTTTCGTCAACTCTGCGTCACTTTCGCCTCGGACCAAATTCCATTGCTTTCCACTCTTCCACTACGTCCGACATACTCGCGCAACAACATCATCCACGTATACACCATCAAAAGCAACTCCCAACATGGCGTTCGTCCTGCGCAGGCCATTCGCTATCTCTGCAACCGTCAAGCAGTTACCCAAAACCTTTGGATCAACAGCTCGAGCATTCCACAGCACTCAGAAAGCCCCCACTTTCAACTCGAAACCCGCTTCATCCATCGCCTCTCTAGCCAAAACTCGAAATGCCTTCCAATCTTCCTTCCGCCGTACCTACATGCAGCAGCCTGGCCAGATCGGCGCCCCCAATACAGGAACCCTCGCTCAGCGACTTCTCTATGGTGCCGCCATCGTGGGCGGCGCCGTCGTAGCTACGAACATGCTGTTCAACCGGGAGACAAGAGAAGATGGAGGCATGCCTCCTTTTGAGAGACAGTTCTTGAATGAGACGTTTATGCATACGGGACTGGGCGTTGGTATCATCGGGGTAGCGGCGAAAGCTTTGCACAACAGCGGATGGAGCTACAAGCTCATGACTGCGAATCCGTGGGTCGTGCTGGGTGTTGGTCTCGCTGCGAGTATTGGGACGATGTATGGTACTTTCGCAACGAGTCCGGATAAGTAGGCTTCTGAAAACCCCTCGATGCCGAAGACCAAATGCTAACAGAAGCAACAGCTATGTCCAAAAGTACACCCTATGGACCGGCTTCAATCTGGCCCAAGCTGCCATTCTATCACCACTCATGTTCCTTCAGCCCGCGCTCCTCGCTCGTGCGGGCCTTTATACAGTCGCAATGATGGGCTCCATCGCCTTCGTCGGCGCTACAGCAAAGCAAGAGAAATACCTCTACCTTGGCGGACCGCTGCTCGCCGGTGTTTGTATCGTCGCTGTATCTGGTCTCGCACCGCTTGTCCTCCCGGCGACTGCTGCAAGGACGCTGATGTGGAGTGAGAGACTCTGGCTGTATGGTGGTTTGGCAGTCTTTGGAGGCTTCACCCTTTATGATACGCAGAAGATTCTGCAACACGCACGAATGGCGGAGAGGGGAATCGTTAAGAAGGATGTGGTCAACGAAAGTATCAGTTTGGAATTGGACTTTCTCAACATATTTATCCGGATGGTGCAGATACTGGGAATGCAACAGAGGAGACGCTGAATATATAGGGTGGCGGGCCGATCGAAATTGAATATTATGCGTTGCAAGGGAGTTAATATATGCGGCAGGATTTGTTTCTGGTAGCACAGATAGATGGAAGAAGGATTCCTCTCACATAGGTATATCAACAAGTCACAAATGATTGATCGATAGCAGAGAAACTCGATATAAAGAGTCGATTTCAACATGGCTCTTTTGGAAACAGTCGTCTTCTACTAAGCTCAGTCCATCGGAATATCAAGAGCCTGCGTCTTCACATGCCATAGCTTCAGTCAACTTCTTACGAACGGCAGATGGCTAGCCAGCTTTCCCTCGCCTTTGGACAGTGCCTGCCACGTTGATGATGAGTATTCCCAGTCATAGGCTGGAAATGTGATAAAAGTGCTATATATATAAAATTGGTCTGATGGCACGAATCAGTCGCACAATCTACCCGCTCGAAAGAAAAATGCAATCCCCAAAGTCGTTGAGATACATCATACAGCATAACATTTCAATCTCCCTTCATTCTCTCCTTATTTCCCTGGTGCACTATGCGCTCTCCCATCACGTCTACAATGATCTTCACCTGCTAGATTCACACAGGCCCTAGAAAATCAACCAACGAGCCAACACGTGCTCGGATCTCCCCTAAATACGATGCGACCACCCGCAGCCTGCTCAGACTTCATCTCGATGTCGCCAATATCTAAAGCCTTGTCGCAAGACGCGCGGTCAGTTTGTGCGCACACTGCATGTCATCCTCCCCTTCAACCACAAACCCCTTTAATTTTCCAGCGCTTCATCTCATCCCCTGCTCAAAAAAAAGAAGAGATGCACATCATAACCCTCCTCATCATCCTCATCCCACACCTCACAACACCCCTATCCCCCCTCCCTCCCTCCCTCTCCCTCCCCCCCACAACAAACACAACCCACCCCCTCACCACCCACAACGCCCTCCGCCGCCTCCCCGCCCACAACGCTCTCCTAAACATAACCTACCACCCCTCCCTCCCCCTCCCCTTCCCCCTCTGGCACCGCGTCCTCACCGCCGCCCATTTCCAAACCGTAGCCCTCCATGGCGACAGAGAGGTTGTTGAGGAGCCGTATGTGTATCATGAGGGGGAGTGTTATTTTAGGGCTGAGAGTATTACCCCGTGGCCGGGGGGGAGGAGGAGACTGACGTATGGGGTTTTGGAGGAGGGGATTAGGGTTTTGGTAAGGTTTATGGGGGGGGTGGGGTGTGTGTTGAGTGTTGTTGTGATTGAGGGGGGGGCGGAGGGGGGGCGGCCGGTTGGGGTTATGGGGATTGATGATGCTGGACCGAGGGGTGGGGTGGGGGGGTTGTTGGGGGTAGGTGGGCAGACTAGTTGATGATAGGACGCGAAGGGATTCGATGGCTTGTACTATGACTTCTCTGCGGCGACGCTTTCTGTACGTGTTTCATGTCATGAATTTTCGCGGTAATCCGAAGTCTTATTTCTTCCCTCCCAGCTCAAGCCCCGTATCGAAGGATGATCTGAATTCAAGCGTGTTCGACAATGAATAAGCAGGTAGCTTCGGTGGACTACTCGGCTCGAAGTAGACTCGAATCCCTTATCGTTAGACAAACGATATAGCAGATCATTACCGCCAGGCTGCACTGCTTGCAGAAGAAGGCCACATTTGAGGTGCCTCTATATAAACCATTTCCTGAGGATATGACTGTTGCATCCGACGGTGGTCTTGGGATAGAGGATCTGAATTGGTGGCGGCTGCATCTGTGCGAAGACTCGATCACTTGGTCTGGCATCCACAGTCTCCATCCTTTATTTGTACAGCTTTGGAAATTGGACTTTGCTAATCCACTGGATAAGCGAGAACGGCTTGATGAGATTGGGAAAGGTATGTTTGGTAGGAAGGACATTCATTGCTTGACTGACCGACAGTGCAGGCGAAGGAATTGCATATCACAGTCGCCAGTGTATGTTTCCAGTGTATCCTCAGATGTGGTTAGATCTGTGAGCCTAGGAATGCATACTCATTGTTCAAGTCGAGCGTTGTATGAAAAAAACCGAAAAGGAGATCCACAAGTTGAATAAGAGATGTAGCTGGGCATGGCACCAAAGCCGGCAAGAAAGACAAGCCCCTAAAGGAAGTTGATTAACTATGACTCCGAGAAGTGAATTGATGTGCAGAGGCCTGATGCACGTGATACTGATAAGTCGCAGCACCGTGTCAACGTGGTGGGACTTGACCATTTCGTGGCTCCTTGTCAGGAAATCCCACAAGCACGGTTGAAGAAGAATCCGGACAGCAATCTGAAGCCATTGGGAAAGATCAACATTGCCTTGAATGGCACCGGCATAGACGCAATTCGCAACGACTATTATTATGCAATATGTAGAACGAGCGGGAAGGTCATCGTTATCATCTGCCGTACTGTAGACAAAGGCAATGAGTACCAGAAAGTGTATACGGCGACTTATCGGAAAATACAGACCTTGGACTGTCTGATTCCTACGGTAGCATGCGACCATGTTGAAAGAACACCGACTGGAGCACCGAGACTGAAGCCAAGTACCATTTTGGAGGCAAAGAGGCCACGGCGAAACCTCCTAGTTCTACCCAACAACGCATATATCTGGTATTTCCGTGGCAACAGCCTTTTCAGCTGGAACAGCCACCCTCATCCTGATGTGCTCTCATTCAGCACTGAAGGACATGGAAAAATTTATGCGAAGGCAATTCATCGTCAAGCTGTTCGGGAAGATGCAAACGGCCAACAGTCTCAAGGCTAGCGTCAGATATGTCGAACCGCCGATTTTATTCGGTTATGACAAGATTGAGGGTCAGAAACTGTCAACATATATTGAAAGGGCGTTACCGGTCAGGATTGCTTAGGCCAGTCAGCATGCTGAAGTTGCCCAAACAAAGGATTGACTCTTTCGAGGCATGTTAATCAAACTGCGAACACCAGCTTAGCAAGGAATGTTGCCACTTTCTTCTCCATCTGCCTTGCGCCTTTCCCTGAAGCCGCTGTCAGATTTGAAATGAAATCGTGGCTGTCGATGGATTGTGGTCCGTCATAGCCCTCATCTGAAATGCTGTGTTAGAATTTTACCCAATACCTGGACTTCAACCTTCATCCATTGGGCGAAGGTGGCTTGCAAGATCCATCGGAGAAACTTCGCCACTGATCGTACCTATGCGACTCTGGGTCTCTTTCCCACTGACTTGGTAGATGAGATACCTCCTCATATCAGTCTCAGGACTCACGTGCCACATTTCTTGTCCGGGCTTCTGTTACTCCGGTCTGGACGCTTTGACATCTGCTCCGTTCGTCCCGTACTTCAATAATGCATCCACAATCTGGTGATGGCCCGCCGATGACGCTATCGTGAGGGATGTTCTCGAATCAGTATCCGAAGCGTTAGGGTCTGCTCCGCGCTCTAGTAGTAATTGTACTACATTGAGATAGCCAGCTGATGCTGCTAGCACAAGTGGTGGCTCTGAGCTCGTTCCCGCAGTATTGGGATCTGCTCCGCTGTCCAGTAGTAATTCTCTCGTCTGAACATGGCCAGCTGATGCCGCTAGCAAGAGTGGTGTATCGGAATCAGTCTGCGATCCATTAGGGTCTGCTCCGCACTCGAGTAGCAATTTGACCACTTCATCATGGCCAGCTGATACTGCTAGCATGAGTGGTGTCCTCTGACCGGCCACGGTTGAAGAGAGTGATGCCCCAGATTTGACCAACAACTGGACCATTTTTATGTTCCCTGCTGATACGGCGTACATCAACGGAGTCTGTCCCGCAGTATCACAAAGATCATTGATAGCGCCCGCACGAATGAGAAGGATTGCTATTTCGTAAATGTTATTTTGCACCGCAAGATGTAAAGGCGTTGATCCGTCGTGATTAGTAACATTGATCTCTATGCCTTGATTAAGGAAAACGGATGTGTGTGTGACAGCGCTTCTTCTTGCAGGTTCGTGCAAGACAGAGTTTCCCATGTGGTCGCGGGTCGATATATTGATACCGTTCGTTAGTAATAGCATTGCTCCACCAGTGTCAGGTGCATTGAGCGCTTCAAAGAGTACTGTTCGACCGAGAGTGTCGCACGCCTCAATGTCAGCCCCATGTTTCAGCAGATCGACTACCATATCCGCGCGACCATTCCTGATAGCCTGGTGAAGAGGACTGCAGTCGCTTGGCGAACTATTTCCACATGAAGGCGAACCGCCAGCTTGCAAAAGCAAGCGAAGACTTGCTTCATTTCCTCCTCTGCTAGCCATGATCATTGCCGAAACGCCATTTCTCTCTGCGTTCGGACTGACCCTATTCGTACCTTGCAACAGCTTTTCAACCACCCCCATTTGTCCGGCCTCAATCGCGTCACAAAGGGCTTCTGTTAGTTCCGAGGGCTCGGTACGGGTTCTTAGCATCGAGACAATATATTCGTGCCCGTTCTGTGCAGCCAGTCGAATAGGCGATCTTACACGCTCTGGATGAACTCCATCCGCGTGAGGCAGATGCTGTGTACGATGGACGTCATCCCGGCATGACCGCCTTCGGCAGGATAGTTTAGCGGCGATGTCTCTTCATCGTTCATCAGACCGGGTTGAGCTTCAGCCTTAAGTAACATTTGGACAAGGTCATTCCAGCCCGATTTTGCAGCTTCATGCAGCGCTGATGTGCCGTAAGAGTCTTGTTCTGAGATCATCTCTGGACTCGCTGTTATGATATCTTGTACGACCCTGGTGAGTCCATAACGAGTCGCCACCTGTAGCGAGGATACGCTCTGAAATCTACCCACATTCCAATCAAGCACTGGTTTCCCATTCACAAGCATTGCTTCATGGAACTCCGGACCAGCCTCACACACTTGAAGGGATGACTCGAGGTTCTTCCTTTTCTCCTGGCTCAATAAACGACCAGTGTCGTCAATGGTGTCACCATTGGTCTTTTGCTGCGACAAATCCTCCCGGACATGCTGGCTCCAGTGACGCGAGGCGTAGTCCAGGAAAGGGTATTGCTCAAGGCGCCGAGTCAAGGCTTCTGCCCCACAGCATGGACCACTTGAGAAAGCACCCAATGAGAGATAAGCCATGCACCATTTTGCCAGTCTCGCATCGTCCGGGCAGCGAGTGAAAACATCGTTCCATCGCATCCGCATATTATGCCCTATGTCGTATTGCGCGAGCGTTATGATTCTGGTTACCGGGTCGATTGCAACAAGGCCCATGCAGCACTCAACGACCGAGGCAGGGTCGGGTATTTCATCCGCGATTAGCTCCATCGGTTCTGGGTGGTAATCAAGAATAAGAGCTACTCCCATCGCATGGCATAATGCCTCCGCAGTCAAAGGTGCTTGAGCAGCTGTGAGAAGTGTCAAAGTTCTCATGGCCAATTGGGTCCGAGCTGTGTCTTGCAGCCTCACCATGCACAAGGCACTCTCTACAATTTCATTGATGTTGCTAGGAATTGACTGAACGGCCTTTCGGATTCCCGATAGATGAATTTGGTCGAGTACAAGTCTGGTCTGTAGAAAAGCCCAGTGGAACCTGTTATCTGTTAGCCAGGGATCAATGATACCACTTGCAGCTCACTGTCGTCTAGCAAGAACAAGGACTTACATGCCATTCGAGTGAGTAGTCAGTGTATCTATGACTTCCGATCGGAAATCTGGGTGACGAGACAGTATACTGTCCACTGCCTCATTATCTTTGAGTGCACTGTCTACAAAATAACGGATGTCCATCGCAACTTTTTCGTCTGCAATAGAGAGATAGGAGCAGCCATCGCAAACGTTAGGCAGGATGTCTTGAGCCGATCGGCTAGTGATGAAGAATTTCCATGAAGTTCCCTTCAGGCTACTGATGACTTTTGTGAATTCCATTGGATCACGCATATTGACCACGTCTAGGGCATCCAGTACAATCATAATTCGTTGTCGGATATCCCTCGAAGCCTCCTTGAGAGCCTCAATCAAGTCGTCCAGTCTCATTCGGCGGTCCGATTCGCCGTTGGACCGTTCGTAGATATGTTGCAGCCGTTGGGGTATGAGATGGAATGGCAGACAAAGCTGTCTTAGCAGACTCGTAGTGACGGCTGATGCGGAATGCAATCTGCCGCTACTCATGTAAAAGTAAGCCACTACATGGGTAGCACGAAGCTCATCAATTATTCTGGAGCTATTTTCTATGTCAGCGTTTCATATCAATGACTTGACTGGCTCTGACGTACGCGAGCATGGTTTTCCCAATCCCAGGTTTTCCTTGACACCAAAAGATGCCCTCATCCCCTGTCTCAGGCGGGTGCTGTAGCCATGACTGGAATTGTCTCGTGTCTAGGAGCCATTCGCATGTTCCTGTAACACGCTTGGTTCGACACTGCTCGTGGAAGATGTTCTGGTCTTTGGGACCTGCAAACCACACAAATATTTGTGCGGCTTTCGTGTTCGGTACTGAAAATAACTTTGTGGAGTGCGCTTGCTGCAAGGTTGCAGTGAGACCATTAGTCGAAGATCTGAGCTCTTGATGATGGGATTCTCTGTCAGCGTTAGTCCAGCAACGTTCCTAGGTGGAGCTATTTGCTCGTATATACCATCTACCTCGTACTATCCAGAAGCCTCTTCCCACTTTGGTCTCTGCCTTGTATGGATTTGATCATGACGACCAAGTTCTTCGCTATAAGTATGCTCTTTTCGTGTCTGGATTCAGAGTCTGAATAACACGGAGCACAATCTAGGTAGTATCGCAAGACTAAAGAGGAAACGTGAGTCAAGCCGAGTGTTGCGACTGTGATAATTCTAGTGTGATTAGGCGGAGATGACGCCCGTTGTACCACCCGACAAGTCTCAGCTTGCAGACCCAGCTTGCAGTCACGGTGCTTAATATGGGCACGTGATGTACCCATGTACTCGGGTTTCGCGGCTTAGCCCGGCGCTGATACAACACAGTCACCATGTATATCTGCCTCCTCCCAGTGTTTGAGATCAAAATTGAGGAAAGTCAACTTTCCGATCTCATCGATATCTCTAGATTGCGTGACATGAAGTGATCTCCAAGACGCCAAGCCCTTTCCGTGTAGAAATTTCTCCCCGACTACAGTCCCCTAGGTCATTTCGAAAAGGAGATACAAGATGGCCTTGCAGTACTGGCCAGAGGTGCTGGCATGTAAGCTGAAATCAACATTTCTCATTCGGTAGATTTTTGTCTCTCCCACCTTGTTTGCAGACCTCCCAGACCGCATACGAGGGCCAGTAATCACGCCGTAGGTGTTGGTAATAACAAGTCGACCTAACGCAATTGTGTGTGCCAAGATCAGTATACATATAAACGTCCCGTAGTTCTGATACTCCTATTCAGACCTTATAGCAGCAGTTAAAGCCATCGTCATCCGAGGAAATGAGCCCTAGCAGCACTCTTCTGTGTCGGAAATTCTTCACTTTCATGTAAACGTTGCTTCGCGATGTGTCATCCATAAGAACACATTAGACTTTCCAATACGTTGTGTGACCGGTCTCCAAAGATAATGGACGTGAGAGCGTGGATTCTTGAAAAATACCATTTTTCTTGCTGACAGTGCTTCGGGCTGCATTCCTGATGGGCTGTGACCACACCAGGCTTTCCAGTATTCCGACTTCATGCCCTCATTGCCAGGGCAGCCCAGAAGAGCTTGTCGGTAACAGCTATAGATTACTTTATCAATTTATATGCACCTGGGGAGGGAGTGGAACGACTCCCTCGTAACGTTATGACCTGCTCTCATCTTGGCAATGTTTACGTACCTTGCAAGCCAATGCAAGTCAGCAAAAGATAAAGTAGTATAAATAAATAGAAGACTTATATTTAATCGGATCTCCTATCCTTATCATTCATATGCCAACCCTCCACACCAAGCAAGAGAGCTATAGTATAAAATGAGCATGGAATGCCACTTACCAAGTTCTGCGGCCCATAATATGCTGCTGGAGCTCTGGAGCTTGAAGGCCTTTCTTCCAATCGTTCTTTCCAAAGAGTGCGCCGTGAACTACAAAAGCTTTATGAATCTGTTAGACTGCTTAAACTCCCGGAGAAGGTACCGGCGAAATTTTGGCGCCCCGGAGCATACCCTTGATATTGAGTACAAAGAACGGCGCATGAAATCCATGGGTCTTACCGATCGTGTAAAATCTATATGTCCGCATAGATCAATCTTCTGGCAATGAAGACTTTGCAGCACCGGCGGTAGCCGATCACTAATCTTCTCCATCTTGGAGCAGATAATTGTCTTCTTTAACGGCGTGACGGCTCGTCAAAATGCGCATTTCGGTGCCCATACAACGGTCCACTTGGTCACAGCAGATAGCCACGGAGTCAACGGTGGACGAAGTATATCTGCATAGACGACTGCAAAGTCGAATGTTCGCTGCAGTGGCACACTATGCAAGCCTTCATGCAACCACCGTCAGAATACATGAACGAACGCACATCACTCATGCAACGTATCCTTTCAATATAATTTGCTCCGGAACTATACCATTTTAGTCTCTTCGGCGTACCGATTAGATTTCTGATCGTCTACAAAACATCAGTCGTATCTTGTCAACTTTGTCGGATGATAGACAAAAAGACGGTCAACATCAGGTCAAATAGCGAAACCAAACTCTCGTCCAGCTTGTTCATACAATCTTGAGGGTTGTAGAGGTTCCAGTGAACGGAAAAATTCGAAAATCGGGGGCCTGTATTATCCTGTTGACTAAGTACGAGAAGCACGCGTAAACATGAAGCAGGTTTGAATGGCAAGACCCGCGCAGCCGCCACCTGATATTCTAGGGTTAGGGTTATGACAGATATGGTAAGTAGAGCGGAATTGAGAGCCTTCCCGAATAGGAAATTCGAATGGTCATCGAGTCTTGACACAAGGATGAAGCCGGCTTTATAGCAGTGATTTGCCTGTGGCAAGGTCTTGCACTGGGAGGGCTGGATAATATCGAAACACGCCTATCACCACCATTACTATGCCGCCCCCAAATGAACAAACCCCTCTGATCCAAACCGTCATTATAACCTCCGCACGACCTGGCTATTCTCACAACTACATACGTCGATTTTGTAGCATCGCCCTTGCCACCACGCTCGTCGTGGTCCTGATTCTTTTTCTTGTCCCCGCACACTGGCTTCCTGGCGATAATAGCGAGTCAGAGTGGCTGTCGAATCACAATGCATATCTGCCGTGGTCTACACATTATCCCAGCGAAGCATGGCCAAAGAGCGATGGGCTAAGCTATGAGAATCTGAAAAAGCTACTACTGGAAACTCCTAATGAAGGGAAAGTGAGGGAATGGAGCGAGTATTATACGGCGGGGCCCCACTTAGCAGGGAAGAATCTTAGTCAAGCAATTTGGACTAGAGAGAGATGGGAGGAATGGGGAGTAAAGAGTAGTATCGTGGACTATGACATCTACATCAATTATCCGGTGGGCCATCGATTGGCGCTTTTGGAGGAGGTAAGGGAGAGCAAGGCTGGACCTGCCGAGACAGACGAGGTGAACGAGGGTAGGAATGGCGCATACAAAGTCAAATACGAATGCAGCATGGAAGAAGATGTACTGGAAGAGGACCCAACAAGCGGTTTGGACAATCGAATACCTACCTTCCATGGGTACTCCGCAAGTGGGAATGTCACGGGTCAATATGTGTATGTGAATTTTGGTACCTATCAGGATTTTGAGGATTTAGTTCAGGCCAATGTTAGTCTGAAGGGGAATATTGCGCTCGCAAAGTATGGTCACATCTTCCGAGGGTTAAAGATTAGAAAAGCGCAAGAGCTGGGTATGATCGGAGTTGTCATGTATACGGATCCGCAGGAAGATGGGAATATTACGGAGAAGAATGGATACAAGACTTATCCTGACGGACCTGCGAGGAACCCAAGCAGCGTACAGAGAGGAAGTACGCAATTTCTGAGTAGGTTGATCTGATGCTGTAGGTAAGCGTGTAGAGGAGCTGATAAGTCCAGGCGTAGCCCCGGGAGATCCTACGACCCCTGGATATCCTTCGAAGCCAGGTGTGCCACGCCAGGATCCATTCCATTCTATACCTGCCATTCCTTCCGTGCCGATATCATACGCAGATGCTTTGCCTTTACTCAAAGCATTGAATGGGCATGGTCCAAAAGCGTCTGACTTCAATAAATATTGGCAGGGCGGTGGTCTTGGGTACAAGGGCGTCAAATATAATATCGGCCCTTCTCCTGCGGGCTTAGTGCTAAACTTGATAAACGAACAGGAATATGTTACAACTCCGTTATGGAACGTAATTGGTATCGTCAACGGAACCCTACAAGATGAAGTGATAGTGTTGGGAAATCATCGAGATGCATGGATTGCAGGGGGGGCTGGGGATCCAAACAGCGGCTCTGCTGCAATGAACGAAGTCATCCGCAGCTTTGGGGAGGCCCTCAAGAAAGGCTGGAAACCTCTTCGAACCATAGTATTCGCAAGCTGGGATGGCGAAGAATACGGCTTGATCGGCTCCACCGAGTGGGTTGAGGAATACATCCCCTGGCTCTCGAAAGCCGCCGTCGCCTATCTCAATGTAGATGTTGGCACACGAGGGCCCGAATTCTCAGCCGCAGCTTCTCCAATCCTGAACAAGGCTCTCTATGAAGCGACTTCTCTCGTTCAGTCCCCAAACCAAACCATCAGTGGCCAAACCGTCCGCGATCTCTGGAACGGGCACATCAGGACCATGGGTTCTGGAAGCGACTTCACCGCCTTCCAAGACTTTGCTGGCATCCCCAGCGTTGATCTCGGCTTCGCTAGCTCTAAAAACAGTCCTGTGTATCACTATCACAGTAATTACGACAGCTTTGCCTGGATGGAGAATTACGGCGATCCGGACTGGCACTACCACGTTGCCATCACGAAAGTATGGGCGCTCTTCGCCGCCGCGTTGATTGAAACACCTATCATCGCTTTCAATGCGACCGACTACGCTATTGGCCTCGATAGGTATCTATTGGCGGTCAAGACCAATGCTTCAGCCTCCCCAGCTGCGTCCATCCAATCGCTCTCCAAGACAGGCTTCGCAGACTTGCATCAAGCCATCAGCCGACTGCATAACGCGACCGCAATCTTCGACGCCAAAGCTGCAGAACTGGCAGAGACCATAGGCGAGGGAGTGCCGTGGTGGAAATGGTGGCGAAAAGCGCAGTTGTATTATCAGGTGAGAAAGATCAATGACGGGTACAAATATTTCGAACGCTGCTTCTTGTACGATAAAGGGTTGGATGGGAGGAGTTGGTTCAAGCATGTTGTTTTCGCACCGGGGCTTTGGACGGGGTACGCTGGTGCAACGTTTCCTGGGCTGGTGGAGTCGGTGGATAGGGGCGATGTGGAGGGTGTTGAGGTAAGTCAATCCTGTTTGTGGTTTCGGCAAGTGTGATATCTGACTATGGATATGTGATAGCGATGGAGTAGAATTATTGAGGGGATTATTAACGCTGCAACGAATTTACTGAAATGAAGGAGGATCGTTGCACTATCGAGCGATTCAACTTAGGAGGTGCAGACGTAACGCTATTGGACTTATACAGAGACACCAGGCTATTGACTGTTGAAACAATGTGCCCAGTAACTTGCTGCTTTCTTGAAAAGACGAGTGGATTCTGTTGTGTTTTTTGTCGACGAGTCTCTACGGCATAGTACCGCTTATGTATTAGATTACAACGTATTCCAATTTATCTGCACATGCAATGATTTTCTTCGGCCGAGATGCTGCCCCATTTCCCATTCCTCCTTCCTAGTGCCAGATCCCACACTACAGCGAATGAGCGTCAAACTACCGTCAGAATGTATAGGTTCATAAACATCGCGGTTATTCCTACCACCACCTTTTCACACGGCTTTCAAGGATTCGAGCATCTATCATGGCCATTAATGCCTCTTCGATGAATGGTGAACCAGCTGCCCTAAGATTCAATCACACTGCAAGAATCAATGATGTCCATCGTGGGTGTGTAAAACCTCAGCAACGAAGACAACGGCAGCGGTTCCAAAATTCGCCCCAGCAACCTTCAAGGCATTTCTCGCCCATCGCGATAAGACCATTGGTGAGCAAGAATTCTGATGCGTTAAGCCTTTGACTCGTCTGGCGTCTGTCAATAAATGCCGGTGCTGAACATTGTGAAAGTTGCAATCGCTGAGGCCGTGAGCGTCAAGATACAGATACATTTTGAGCCTCCTCCTGCCCGAAGGCAGGGACATACGCGATGCCGAACGAGCTAGGGTCCTTTATGAAGAGGGCTGCTCAGAAGCCATCTCGCCTTTGGGCCGTGACTAGGGCTCCGTGGGCCAAGTCTCAGAGGAGATTTGACTTTTGGTGTGGGCGATGTAGTGAAGGTATGAGTTGCACCAATACCAAAGGTGAGGCTAAGAGGATTTGCGAGATCACCGTAGATGACTCTCGTCCGTTTGAAGGGGAGGATCAATGTTCCTGGGGAGGAGCACAAATGTCTCTCATGTTTGTGCCAAGAAGTCGTATGTGCGCACTTGGTAGCTTGTTGATGCGCAATTGGTAAATGCCGCTCTCGGAATTTTGGAGGACAAGACTTCAGGTTTCGATCCGTTGTTACGTGCCCCCAGTCCAGAAAGCCATATCACAATTTTACCGCAATTCATAGCTTCTTTCTTGAAATAGAAGGCCACACGAGATATGCCGAGCTACCTATAAAACCGAATGAGTCGTAGGCCTCTTGAGGTTAGCCTACAGCCAGCTGCTGATATATCAAATGAACATTCGTCACGTTCCGGAACGTGGTCTAGAAAGTGTAAGGTGCAAGAACTGATGAACATCGCATCATTCGGCCTTCATATTTTCTTGATCAGCTTAGTATCCATTCTCACCCTTGCAACAGCCACGAATGCAGCTGAGGCCAATGCCATACCACCAGCATAGAAGATAGCAGCCCTGTATGGTCCAACGGTGTGCGCTTGTTCTGCACCAGTAGCAGCGATAAGCATCCCTGCGATAGGACTGCCCATAAGATATCCCCCGGTCCAGCCCGTGATAGCCATTCCCATGCCCACCGCTGCCTGACCTGGTTCTATCATACGGCCGATAGCAGTAGGCATAGTGACGAAAAAGGCGCCATTTGCGATTCCATTTATTGCAGCAAAGACAATTAATGGTGCTATTGCGTCAGATAGCGGCCATATAGCAAGCATGCTGACAGCGTTCAGGGCCATAGTCAATAGGAGCATGTTAGTGGAGCCGAACCTGTCACAGGCAAACCCAGCTCCAAAGCGCCCAATTGCTGTGCAAGCGTTAAAAGCTGCAACAATGCCTGCTCCAGTTGAAGCTGAAAGTCCGATCGAGTGGGCAAATAATGGCAAGAAGTACGGTGGAACAAAGAGCGCGAAGGTACCGACTGCCCAGCAAGGAACAGACAGCAGAACGGCATACTGTTGAAAAGTGACAGATTAATAAAAGAGGCATTATTAGATGGAAAACGTTCCCTGACGAGCAATGCAGCGGGAACGCCGCTTGCCAACGAGACGAGGCCAAGGATTCGCAAGGTCCAAGGGATACCAACTCTGTCAATGAGTGCTTGAACGGCAACTGCCATGATCGTGGCTCCAAGGCCACCGCCGAGCTTCACTAGTCCATTTGCCGTACCGAGCTTGCTGCTGAACCATTGTACTGGCAGATTGTTGCTCATGGTGTATGTGAGACTGCAGCCGAGTCCAAATGCGATTCCTGGAGCTACGAATAGCCCACCAAGGTTGTCCACTGTAAAGCTGCTACAAAGAATGCCGAAGCTCATCAAGAGTACGCCCAGCAACATACTGTAGCGTGCTCCGATCAGCTGTGATAATCGAACGGAAGCAAGTCCGAGGCTGACACAGAGGGCGATACTGAGGGTGCCGACGAAAGACAGTGAGATTGCCGATTCTCGTGTTGGGTACTTTTGGATGAGAGCTGTCTGGATAATTCCCCAGGAGCCAGTCCAACCAGTGATCATGAAGGTGACGACTGAACATGCAAAAACGACTGTCCATCCATAGCCGCCATCGGGGATTGCCTCAACTGCTGAAGCCGGCACGTCGTCATTACTGCTATTGACAATGCCTGCGGATTGGAAAGTGGTAAAGTCTCTTCCTGTGGAAGTCTCTGTGAATTCGATCTCTTCCGTTCTAGTGTTCGACATTTGCTGAAAATGGGTTGATGTCCAAGGAATCAATACAGGCGGATGAGTCGCAAGCCCACTGCAGGAACCTACTTTAGAAGAGTTCACCCGGAAGAGGCGCATACCTGGAAGAGGCGCAGTCTACAGGGCTACAGGGCTACCGCAATTAAATTTAAATATAATTAAGTAAAACCATTGTCTTTAATAGTTCTAATAATCTACTAACTTACTCTAAGATTAACTCCTTATGGTTCGGTTGATTAGTGAAGTTTTATGGTAGGATTTATATTCTAGCGCTAAGAACTACTAGTAGCCCTGTAGGGCTGCGCCTCTTCCAGGTGTGCGCCCCTTCCAGGTGAACTCTTCTAAGGGGATTGTCCGGAACGTTTCATGTGCTTCGCGTTCCTGTGAATGTGTAGGGTCTAGCAATTGAACCTTTTATACGATAACAATCTCAAAGACTTGAGCAGGACCTGACGGTGATTCGGTAGCACGTCGAACGCCAAGAAGCTAGTCATCCCTAGCCTCGTTGCTCCGTGTGCTTCATGAGGCGATACAATGCACTTATTTAATTTTCTCATTGCAAGGCGTTGAGTACAGCCCAGACAGCCCAGTCAAGCATGCACTCCATGACAATGGTCAAAGCTCAACGGCCCGTCCGGTCCACGATCTTGATGCGCCCACATCTCGATAACCCCGCGTGCTCCGACTCGTGCTCCAATTCGGGCTCATAACAGGTCCACAGCACACACGCGCTCCACGCAGCCACAACGGTTTTGCGGGCTTTCTTTTCGTCATCACCTTAATGCTATTCTGTTGACACCTTTCCTCGTACACAAGTATCCTTTGTGCATACTGCTAAAAGAAGCCTTGTACAAGCTGTCTATCTCCTTCTCATAAAGTCATATTGTCCAACCATTGCCCCTTGTGCACCAATCACCACCCATGGCAGCAACAGCCCCCCCAACAGACCAACTCCCCCTCATGCACAACTCCTCCCAACCCTCCACCTCCGCGCCTCCCTTCTCCTTCCTACCTCCAGACTACTACGCACCACCCGCCCCACCTCCCCACGAAACCCGACCGCGAGCCCGAACCTCACCCCAACGCAGCGTACGCTTCCAATCCCCACCCGCCGACCCACCCCGCCGCGCCCCCGACAACCACAGCCTCCTACCCCCTTACACGCCGCGCGCCAACCAATACAAAGGGCACAGATCCGAAGCGGAGTA
>JAABUL010000822.1_pt1 | contig 64352 bp, 96 predicted proteins | sample 5559151 | NCBI WGS metagenome assembly JAABUL01 (sample SAMN10711876, study PRJNA513368) | rock metagenome | isolation source: Antarctica rocks | place: Antarctica: Victoria Land, Pudding Butte sud
AGCTGCCCCAAGACCACACACAAAGGGGGGGCGAGCCCCTGTAACCTCAGCGAACCGCACAGTGCATGTCAGGAGCCCGCGGGCCCGCGGGAGCGCGCACCACAAAAGCACAAGTGATCAGTCCGTAAGGCCAATGCCAAGAAAAGCTGAAAACACCACAAATCAAAACCATAACCTGCAACAAAAACCAAAACCCACACCAGCTGCCAGACGCATGAAGGTTCCACGAATGCCACAGCGGTGGCAAGCGACGACAACATATTTGGCAGATCAGGGCTGGCACGCAACAAACTGTGCCTTATATCACTTGCCGGTCGGGTGTCTGCGGCAACACGAGACCCAGCTGAAGCTCGTCCTCCACTAAACGGTGGTCCAGTGATGTCAGGAGCTTTTCCATCTGCAAAAGAACATAAAAGCAGCTGGGCGGCGTATACATCCTTTGCGCACAGCAGAGCAATGGCAGCGCAAGTCAGACGCATTACAACAACAGGTTCGTGAGGCAAAGAGCCGCCGCTGGCAAGACTCGGGCACTCAAGACATGACCTTGGGACACCAACAGCAGAGGCCATGTTCTGAATCCATATAATGAGCAAATCAGCTCACCTCCACGCGGACGACAGGCAGCGCGGTCGGCTTGCTTAGCCGGCTGGACGTAGTTAAAAAGTGCCGCATGTCGCAGTCCGCCACGTGCAGCGCAGTGAACCACAATTGCACCTCGCTGCCGTCCTCCCTCCGAATCGGCGGCGTCACCGAAAACGCTGAGCCGGCTTGGCTCATCGGCGCGGCCGGCCCACTTCTTTTCATCACGGCGCCCCATTGCTGCAGAACATGTCAATCGGCGGGTTCATTATGCATAAAGAGCCTACGTAATGATGCTCGCTTGTGTTGTATGCAAGCGAACACACGCGAGGAGCAGCAGCGAGCCGAATGAGCTCAGCCCACCTTGCCGCTCCACTTGTCGCGGTTCTCGCCGAGTGCTCTCTCATCCGGGTGGGTCAGGTCCTCGGGGCACTCCAGTACCAGTTCCGGCGTCATCGCCATCATACGCTTCAGGTTCAGTGAGTTCTCGTTGAATGGCTCCACATCTGTGAGGCGAGCGACCCGTGTTTTGCGCTGGAGTGCTTGCAGCTCATCGACCTGCAGCGCATCGAAATCGGCGAAGAGGGCGCGCGTCGGAGGCTCTTGCGATTCGGAGGAGCACATGGCTGCTGGACTGCACAAAAGTACCGGACGTTCTTGCAGGGTCACTGCGATGGATCTCAAGTCGGCTTGTAATTGACGATCTGAAGTCTGACGCAAGCTTCGTTCTCTAAAACTTGAAGGATTGGCACTGCTGAAAGTCGAAAGTTTGACGCCGTTTGCGCCTAGAAGGGCGTCAGGCGTGATTCCCTTAGTTGCTGACAGACAAGTCTGACAATTCGCTACGAGCACAGGCTTCCCATCTATCTTCTCTCTCTCTCTCTCCCTCTCTCTCTCTCGCGAGGCCACAAACATTGCAGCCCCACTGAAGTCGAGAACAGAGTTGCAGGCCACACTACTGCGTGGCTCTGCGCGTCTGTCCCCTTGTGCTGGCACATTCAAATCAGCTGAGACGTGCGAGGCCCTAACGACCTAAAGCATGGTCATGCGGCGCAGCAGGTCTGCCAGGCGAGGATGACATATGCCGAAGTTAGCCGCAATACAATGAAAAGATTTCCGGCAGAGTTTTTGACACGACTGACGGCACAGGCACGGATCCTCTTGTACGATTTGCATACTGGCCACCCTGATGTGGGTGTGTACCTGCCGCTGACCTGCTAATCTGATATTTGCGAAGCGCTTGATTGTGATTGCCGCAGGTCAAGTCGACAACGGAACATTTTCAGGCGTGCAACAGCCTCGGACGGCGTCAACAGCCAATGCATAAATTGTTAAACAACCTACAGCTTGTGCAACTTCTATCGCCGCGCCGAGATCCCCTGGTCTGCGGCGGCAGCCGCAGCTGCAATGGACGCGCGGTAGGGGCCTTGACCAACTGAGCAGTGAGTGGTCGCAGGTGGACGTCATGCGCGGACTTATCCATGAGGTTCAGAGATCGGTTTCTGCCATGTGGCGGGCGGCAAGCAGCAACTGAATGCAGATTGCAGCTGCCGACGCATGCCTGCCTGCCGATGGCGCTCGCAGTTGGGGGCAGGCTCGGCAAAGGATCCTAAAAAGGATCTTGCAAGGGAGCTACCAAATCATGCCTTTCGGCATGAATGAACGTATGGAACCAGCATTGTGATACACCGGTTTTAGTGGTAGGTCTCGGTGCTGTGTTTGTTTTAACACTTGGCATCTTATATTCATTCCGGCCAAGTTGCGCATCAAGCACTTGAGCACTAGTGTGTGACCCACCCTCACGCTCCAGGGTGCACCCACAGCAAGCGCGAAGCCGCCTGAGCCAACATCTAGGTGGTCCACAGCTATACCCCGCCGAAACAGGCCTATTCCACATTTAGGGTTTAGGGTTTTGGGTTGGGTTTTGGGTTTCCACTGCGCCGACTGATCACTGCAGCCTCGGGTCCAGTCGCGCCGCGAGGCGCCAACGGTTGGCGATGCCTTTGCGCAGCGACATCTCAAAAACCCAAAGGTCCGTGACAGAAAAGCCGGCCGTCGGGTCGCCCGCCAGCAGCTTGCCGCGGGCGTCGTACGCCGCAAAGGTCTGCCGGCTGCGCAGCCGCACCGTCAGCTGCGCAAACGCGCTGGCGTCGTCCTGCGCCAGACGGCAAAGAAGGTTACCACGAGCTGTGGGCTTCAAGTAGGGTTTTGCGTGCTAGCTGCGAAGCCGAACCGTCAGCTGCGAAAAGGCGCTGGTGTCGGCCCTGCGAGTGCACAAGAGAGAAGGGTTAGAAAAGTAGGTTTCAGATAGGGTGCAAGTGCCTGCTGCAACACCCGCACCGTCAGCTGCCCAAAAGCGCTGGCTTCGTCGTGTGAGTACACAGGAGTGAAGGGTTTAGCGGTTCAAAGACTCGGCTTTCTTCCGCTGCTGGCTGCGTTTGCATTCGAGTATGCTCGCTCTGGCACTTGATACCAGCCCTGCGACCGTCCCCAAATCACGTGGCAGGTCCCTCTGTGTTTAGCGACATGACTGCAAACACTAGGCAGGACAGCTTCCAGCTCAACCCCCAGACTGCAGCATGGCAAATCGAAGACTCGGTCAGGCAAAGATCAGTTTTTACCGGTTTTACACGAGACTCGCCTTGGGGTTTAGGTAAATGAGGCGGCCGTGGACGACCTCCATTTCGCTGAGCGCCGGCGGCTGCTCCAGGCCCCACTTGACGCGCGCCCAGCCCGCTGCCTCCCGCTGCCGCAGCTCCCGCTTGAGCTCCGAGAACATGCCGCTCGTCACCAGCTGCGTCAATGCGATGTCGGGTAGGTACGAGAATGAAAAGCCGGTTTCACTTCACTGCCCTTCCATGTGCCGCAGCTCCCTCATCAGCTCTGGGAACATGCCACTTGTTGCCAGCTGCGTTCACCAACATGTTCAAACCCAGCAATTTTTGAATATGAGACCAAGGACCCACTGAAACGCGGCGCCGACGGCTGCCGCAGCTCCCGGCCCGCTGGCCGTCGCCACACATGGCCAAAAGTCGTGTCAGCAGGCCTGCGGCACGCCGCCGTGGTCACTCCTCATCCTGTCGCACCTGGCGCAGGTTGTTCTGGTTGCCGGAGGCGAGCGCGCGGCAGATGCCGCTGTACGCTTTGAGCGCCTCCCCCTTGAATTTGGGCAGCGACCAGCCGTCCACGTTCTTCTTGCACCTGCCGCAGCCGTCAAACCATGGTCTGGCTTCACACACGCAGCAGATCGAACTGCCAATGCAGGCAGATCGAATCGCCGCAAAAAAGAAGGCGTCACCCCCGCCCATTCTTGCCCAACACGGTGGCAGCAGCAGATTGCAGCCCGCACGAAGCCTACGCCCAAACACGCAGTACGGTGTGCGAGACCAGCAGAAGAAGTACAACAGCATTTCCTACTGTATCAACCCCCGAGGGCTGGGTTGAAGGAAAGGGCTGGGTTGAAGGAAAGGGTTGGGTTGAAGGGAAGGCCTGGGTTGAAGGAAAGGGCTGGGTTGAAGGGCTCACGCGCGGATGGTGTACATGCTCTTGGCGCTTGCCGTGAAGCGCTGCCACCGGTCGCGCCAGCCAGTGGGCGTGAGCCAGGCTGTCACGAAGGGCAGCTTCCGCGGCGTCCCGCTGCAGGGACGGCAACAGGCATTCAAGATGTATAATTATTTATTAGTAGATTGAAAAAAAATGTTTTTTCCAACCGAGCGCTGGTGCGATTGCGGCACCCGAACAACATCGTAACATGCTGCAGGTGCAGGGCAGCTGAGTCCATGCCGCTGCATGGCACGGACGCTCCGTGCATAAGCCTTCACATCGGCGGGCTGTGCACGTATGGAGCCGCAGGGGTTTAGGGTTTAAACATCCTAAACCCGTTGGCAGCCAGCAGCTCATACTGCAGACGGACCTGTTCCTGTAGGGCTCGTCGACCTGGTTGACAAGGCTGACGATGACAATGCACGAATCCGGGGCACTGGCATTGAGGAGCAGGAGGCTTTGATCAGCAGGCTGTGCTGGAGCACAGGCGACTGCAGCGGTTAGGGTTTAGGGTTTACCTTAAACCCTGAACCCAAAGCGAACTGCATACGCACCTGTAGGGCTCAGCGATCTGGTTGGGGCTGGCGATGGCAATGCGAAGCGACATAGCTTGCCCCACACCCGCCGGCGGCGTCTGCCCCTTAGTCATCTGCGTTGCCCGCGTGGCAAAGCTCCTGCGCCAATGCGGTTTTGAATAGACTCGATCGCAGGGATCATGGTTGAGGCGCTGAAGTTCTCACAGCAAATGTGCTGCACGATACTGATGGCACCAGAGCACAATGTGATGCCAGTCAAGCATCAGCTTCCCACCCGGTGCCAGTTGCTCCTTTCCACAACAGCAGTGTACACCGTAGCGCTGCGCGCCTGTTCATGACGGCTGTGCACACCTCAGTGACATGAGAGGCGTTGCCGCTGGTGTACAGCTGCCGGCGCCGCCATGCAAGCTCGTTTGTTCCGCCGCCGTGCTGTGCAGCGCCACGCTGACGGCTGGGCGACCGCCACTGCAGTGGCTCTGCCCCAAGCCGCCGATTGCGGGCCAGCTGCTGACCTCACTGTGTCGCCAGCTGCTGGACTGCCGCCATGCGTGGGCTGCGGCACTGCCGCCTTGGCTGCCTCCGCCTGCGGCGGCGGCGCCCTGGTCGTTAAGGTTATGCAAGACGCGCGCTGCAGCTGCAGGAAGGTCCGCGACTCCTCCTGCAGCCGGTGGTGCCGCGGACGAGGCACCGCTTCCACGCGCTGCCGTCGATGCCGCCTGCCTCGCCGCTACAGCCAGGCGCCGCATGTTGCTGACGTGCTACCTAAGATCGCACACGAGTACGTATGACTCGCAGCTGACGACACACAAATACACTGTGTAACACAGCGGTGAGCTCGCATGCGCCGGCCAACGACATGCAAGCAGGTGGAGTGCTAGAGCGTCCAAACCCGCCTCTGCGTGTGCAGCGGTCGTTTCAGGACCTTCTCAGCTCCGAGCGAATGAAATTGTATCAATCCACGTGAATGTCGAGTGCGGTTGAGCCACGGATCGCAGGCATGAGCTGGTGTTTCATGCAGATCGAAGCTATGCCAACACGCCCGGCGCCGTCAAATTACTGAATGATGCGCTGAATCGGCTGAACTGCAAGCTGACGAATGCTGCAGCCGCTGCCTTCCGGCGGGCGAGGCCATCAACGGAAGCATGTTGGTGGCGGCAGGAAGGACCCGCACAATATAAGGTGCTGTTTTGAACACAAGTCAGTTGCGCAAAAGCACTCAGCCAAGCCCTTGCAGCCAACTTCAAACTTCTCACACCTTTTTGTGAGCTCAGCGAAGCAGCGGGCGACGCTACGCGTTTTATCGGGCAACACGCCGCAGCAATTCTCACCAGGATCCCTCACGTGAGTGCACACGCCTGCAGTGCTTCTGTCCGCGCATGTTTGTGGCCATACGGCCCTGAAATCTGCTGCCAGAGCCTTGCATCGCCTATCACATGGCCGATCTGTTCTGTCATATGGAACCTGCTGTGCATGCTGTGCTGCGCAACGCACTTGAGGGCCCTCAACTGCGTTGAGGCTCGCTCAGCGTTGCAGTGTCACATGCAAACCGTGCACATCTGCATCTGGACGTCGGACTCTGTGCTCCGGATGCGGCGGAAACGTTTAAGCCACTAGCTGGCTGACTTCTGGTTTCGACGCCGCAGGAGCCATCGCAGAACCTCGACAGTGGTTGCGAGGAGGACGGCCCAACAGCCCACACAGCACAGCGGTGCAGCGGTGAAAGCATTTGTGCTGATGCTAGGGGCCTGTGAACTCGCCTGATAGAGGCTGCGGGCGAGCGCCGGCAGCGATGGTGAAGAAGGAGTCGCAGAAGCGAAAGTCGCAGAAGCTGTCGCAATTGCAGCGCACAGCGGCGGCGCGGCTGGAGGGCGACAGCGCGGACGAGGCACCGGTGCCGGGTCGCAGGCAGAGCCAGGTGGGATCGGTCAGTGGGCGATCCACGCGAGACATGCCTGCACTCACCCGCAGCCACGTCATGTCGCCTCACTGCCATGTCCTGGGCTAAACCCTAAACCCTAAAACGGCACACTGCTCGCAGAGCTGGCACATACAGGATGCATTATGCAGGCCCAACATTCGCTTAGCCAGCAAGGTCTCACTATAGTGTCAGTATGCGTGAGTGCTGAATTCGGACTTCATCAAGTGCAGGGTGGCGCAGCGGCGGGCGGCAGCCAGCGGCGCGGCGGCAGCTGGCGGGCTGCCAGCAACGTGCCGGAGGCGCTGCAGCCGCACGTCAAGCGCGCCTTCATCCAGGTTTCAGCAGTCTGTTCTTGGTCCAATCCCTTCCTGCGCTGCCGAAAAGGAGCGTCCTGTAGGTGCCGCTTGATCGCCAGGGAGACAGGCACGTGAAGCCACAGGCGGTGCCGCGGTCCATGCTCAATCCCCATGCTCGGGCTGTTGCCGCCGTGCGCTCTTCCTGCAGGTGCCGCAGCTGCCGGCAAAGCCGCACTGCCGCGGCAGACCAGACATTATTCAATCACCGACCCTCGGTACGTCGACGCGTCCGCAGGTCATGATGAACCGGGGGTTCCTGCACCAGCACGAGTCCGCGGAGGGCGCCACGCGGCCGCACGACGAGTGGGCCACCGGCATCTACCAGGAGCTGTCTGGGGCGCCCGACGGTGAGATCGCTTTTGTCACAACCTGATGCAGTGCAGCCTGCAGCCAGTGGAGAGGCCAATTGTGCAGGTCGAGCTGTCGCCAGGTGCCGCAGCCAGGCTCGGCAGCTTCCTGATTGCCTGACTGATTGCAAGGGAGGATCGGCACCACAGGTTCTGCTTCTGACACCTGCACTGCAATGCAGTGCAGGTGCGAGCACACACGTGCAAGCCATGCGTGAAAGAATGGTACTCTTGTGATCACATACTCTGTTCGTGCATCGCAGCGTCCGCGTTTGACGACTTTCTGGCGGACTGCAACGGCAACCTGGCGATGCTGGAGTTTCAGATCCGGCGCATCCTGTTCCCGGTGCGCCTTAGGGTTTAGGGTTTCACCCTACAGTCCTTCAAACACCTTCTCTCACGACGTATGCTGCCTGACAGGCGCACCCCTCGGCGCAGGACTTGTAACCCACAAATGTCAAAATCTATTCTGGGTCTCGGTGCTGAAGTGCGTCTTGTCCAGCTGCTTCCCGTGTTCGTTGGATACGTGCTCACTTGGCAACATCGGCTACACGTATGCTCGACAGATCCACACATATGCTCACATATGCGCGGCACACATATGCTCACATATGCGCCACACATATGCTCAGACAGATCCAGGAGCCACAAGTTTCCGCGTTTCAGCCTCCAACCCCGTACTCGCAGGGCACCGGCACCTGGTTCGTGGCTTTAGTCAACCTGGCCGCAGACGAAGCATCCAAGATGCTGACGCACAAGTACTCGCCCGCAGAGCTGGCCTACTTCAGGGCGCTGGTGCGTTCGGAAGCTCTTTTCGTGTTGACCAGCACTGTCGCGTCTTCATTTGACACGTGCTGACGCGCCCGCACTCGAACCATATAAGAGATTAATACTGCATTATTTTTAAATATATATCATTATATTAATATAATAATAATGTACTATTATATTTAAAAAAGGAAACCACAATTTTCGCACTCGCTCGCGGTGCTGGCCTACTGGTGCGTGTTGCCTGGCGAAATGGGGATGCCCGAGGCGCAGGAGGTGCGGAGAGCGACGGCGTAAAGCTGCGTTTATGAACTGCACGCTTCACCTCCGCCTGCACAGGTGGAGATGATTGCTACACGCGAGGACTGCGACAAGGACGGCGTTCCGCGCATCCGGGCGACGGACGCGCTCAACCTCGACGTGGAAACGTCGGACGTGCCCTTGCAGACGCAAGGCGAGGCCGCCGCGCTGGTGAGTGCCGCTAGACACGCAGTCTCTCATCAGAGAGGAAAACCACTCTCAGCGACCGCAGCGCTCGACCTGCCCTCACGGCGAGGCCGCACAGTTGACGCCTGCAAGCTCTGGGGGTGTAGGGTTTAGGGTTTAGGGCACCACAGAAGGCCAGTCCACAAAGCGGCACAGGTATGGCCTTCCAGCAGAAGTGTCTGCGAAGGTGACAGGGGGTTGCGGGTGCGCAAGCCGCGGGGCATGGAGTTTAGGGTTTAGGGTTTAGGTTAGGGAGGCGAGCCAGACCGCCATCAGCTCTCTGGCCCAAATGTAGGCATTTCGGAGAGCGAAGCGACCTGACTCGTCCTGTCGCAATCCCCTGCAGGCGACGCAGGGTTCGCAGGCGCGCAAGACGCTGAGCGTGGATGCGAGCCGGCAGCTTGCGCGCCCTTCACTACGCGTGAGACTCGCTGTGCAGACCTGACCAACGTGTCACACCGCAGGCGACGCAGGGTTCGCAGGCGCGCAAGACGCTGAACATGGAGGCGAAGCAGGTGGCGCTGGGCCGCTTCACCGAGGACGGCTGGGTCGCCAAGTCCCAGCTGAAGGGCTATGGCATCATAGGGGTGCGCTATTAAACCCTAAACCCTAACAGAACCTTCTACGACCGATCGCGAGATGAACGCGCATTGAACAGGACGGCTGGGTCGCCCAAGTCCCAGCTGAGGGGCTGCGGCTCCGTTGGGTTGCGCTGCTTGACCCCGACTCAGTTTTGCACCTGTTTTTCCTCTGTCTTCACCTCGAGCTTGGCCCGTCGCCCACGCTTGTCTGTTCGAATGGAAGAGATGTTCGAATGGAAGGGGTGAAGAGATGGTAGCCAAGGTGACTTTTTTCCTCCCGCCAATGTGTGCATCGTTCCTCCATCTTGCCCTGCAGCCGCGGACTTTCATGGCGCTGGGGCCGTGGCTGCGGAGCCTGGACACGCCCGAAGCCACCAAGCGGGTCTGGGACGACCTGCTGTGATGCGGTTCGGGACAAGCCTCCTGCGGCTGCGAGCTGGCGCCGGAGCGTGAGGCGCCGACTAGTGACGGCGGCTTCACGAATGCTGATCTGGTGGCGCGGCTGGTGACGAATCTAAACGCCTGTGCGGTGCTGCCGTCTGAAAGCGCCGCGCTTTCAGACGGCAGCCTTTCAGACGGCGGCGGCCGCGCTGCTGCGAGGTTGTCCAACCTCGCAACAGTGACGATGCTATCTCGAAATCATGGGCCTGTATGCAGATTTTGCATGGCAAAACTCACTGGATCAAATGCACGTGTGCCCAACAGCAATGGCGTGTGACTTGCAGTGAGTGCCCGCAATCACTTGAGATTTTGGCAATTTGGGGCCAAGATTCCATGTGACACTATGTTACCATTCACTAGGCCAACTCTTCGTGCTGCCAACACTGTGCAAATCGCAGGTGGTGTCCAGAGGCGGCCACAATCTAGAGCAATATTGCGGCAGCATCCGCTGCAGGTATCATGCAGCTGTGTGCACCAAAGCCCGGCTGCGGAGGTCACTCGCAAATTTGCTTTAAAGCCTCCAAACACACATCAGCCTACTTTAAATTGCGCCTGTAAACTTGCGCCTATAACTTGCGCCTATAAATCGCGCCAAAATTGTTGCTAACTTGCGCCTATAAATTGCGCCAAATTTGCTTTAAAGCCTCCAAACACACATCAGCCCACCGCCTCCTAGCAAACAGTGCGCCATTGTTCATTGACACACATGCACCCGGCGAATCTCTTCAGGTGGTAGGCCGCACGTGTGGAAAGTCCTGCCGGCCGCCTTTCCCCACTCCAAGCTCCTTCGCAGCTCGCGCACATGACGCGCTGCTGCGTGCGCTGCGATCCTGGAGCACCACCGGCGCAGCCCATGCAGCCTCGTCTGCAGAGGGTGAAGCTGCAGGAGGCAGGCCCACTGCCAGGCTGCATGCCTGTCTGCAGGCATGCAGTGCATGCAGGCGGTACATGCGCATGTACCGCCGCCCCAATCTCACAGTCAGCATTCCATCACACCTGCACCCAGTTGTGAAAGAACATGCCGGCACGACCGGTAGCCACAGAAAGAGGGTCTGAAGGCGACGGACATGAGTGAGAAGGAGCGCATGCGCCTATGCAAGTCAATGTGCTGTTCTACTGGACGCTGCGCGTCTCAAGACACAGAGCACGGAGTGGTAGCGGCTCTGGCTGCGTCCAGCGGACGGCAGGCTCACTGAGTGGCTGGCCGGCCGATATCCAGGTGCCTACTAAGGCCGCTGCCCCGCGGTCTGCGCAGACCGCGGGGGGCACCAGATGCGCACTTTGTGTATGATCGGGCCGTGACGAGATGTTCAGGACTGTTGCGGCCTTCGTTCTGCATGCAGAGGCCTGCGCAGGCGTTCTTATTGATCAAGCTGAGAGTGGCGAGCGCACTGCCGCGACGCTGCAAAGTAGCGCTAGATCCGTCAGCGCCCCTGAGAAACAGGGTCGCGAGGCCGCCGGATGTTGCTTCAGTGAGCCAGCAACAATTTTTCTACCCTGTTTTCTGGATCGTGCACGATCCAGAAACCACGTGGTTCCAGGCGCATGAATAACACCTCACAGTGGGAACCGATGGCTTCACGGATGACGGCAGATACACTATTCCTGAACGCCTGAACATTGCAAGACCACCGCACATGGCAGGAGGCATGTCAGTGCTGCACAGTACTGTACATATGGCAACGAGAGCCACTCAAACCTAAGAACGCTTCCCTGGTGACGCTCCCCTTGATAACTCCCCCTCCGGCCTGCTGCCGCCTGCTATACTGGCCGGCGTATATGCTCGCCGCCGCGCCACGGGCAGGCAGAGCACCGGCGGCAGCGTCGCTTTGCGGCAACACAGCACTGCAGGAGAGCACCCGCCAGCACCTTCGCTCTCCGCTGCGCCGAGGGTATCGAAATTGACGGCACAGCCCGCAGCGCCCGCAGTTTTTTCTTTGTCTGGTTTTGTTTGTTCACCGCCACGCCAAGGGCGCCGAGCGCAAAAGCACCGCCCGAAGCGCCACAGCCACAGAACGGCACCGCTGCCGCCGCTCCTGTTGCCGCTGCTCCATTTCGCGTTGAGCCGATAGCACGGACCCGAGCAGCACCGCCTGCAGCGGCGGTCGCCACGTCTTCAGGGCGCCAAGTGAGGCCCGGCCCACAGCGCCGGGGTGTACTGTTACCTTCGTTAGGGTTTAGGGGTTGTCCCGCCGAGCCGAGGGCGCCGATCGGAACAGCACCGCCCGCAGCGCCGCCGCCAGCCTGTCCTCCGACGCCGCCAGGTGCGACTGGATGGCGGCGGAGCTGCCGGTCATGGAACGCGTGTCCCGCATCCGCACCTCCAGCACCTGCAGCGAACGCCATACATAGCACAAACTTGGAATGCTTTTGCAACCGTAATTCGACAGCACGGCCGGTCATGGATCGCGTGTCCCGCACCCGCGCCACCAGCACCTGGAGCACATTACAGACACAGTGAGAAATTCGGAACGCGGTTCTGTGGCCTTGATTCTGGCGGAGCTGCGGTCATGTACCGCATGTCTCGCATGCACAACTCCAGCACCTGGGGCGCAATTAAAAGCACAAATGAAAAATGTAATATTTTTCGGCTTTAAATCCACAGGGGGCATACACAGCGCGGATCTTTCACTTGTTCGAGCTTGATGGAGTGCCGGGCATGGACCGCGCATCCCGCATTCACACCCCCAGCACCTGCAGGTAGGCGTCACAGCACCGCTTCTGCTCGCTCACGCATGCGGCCTCGATGCGGCAGCATGCTGCGGGGGAGCACGAGGCGATTGTGTGCGCATTCACGTCCAGACACTTTGTAAGCTCTCAAGGCGCGCTGGACGCAGAGAGAGCGAGAATGTGTACTATTCCCGAGGCTCCCACCTGGGACAGTCATCAAGGAAAGCGGAGGTGGGCGTCGCGCACATGCGGTGCAGGCGCGCCACACCCAGCGCACATCACAAAACATGCGAGAATTTTCAGTGCCGCTGCAGGTTTTCTTGTTCTGCATGTCGCTAAACCCTAAACCCTAAACCCTAAACCCTAGATCCCACCTTGGCGCCGCCGACGAGGAAAGCAAAGGTGGGCGTCGCCCGGATGCGGTACAGCCGCGCAACGTCCGACGCGTCGTCGTGCTCCGTGCGGATGTCGTGCTTCAGGAAACGCACGCCCGCGCGCTGCTGCGCCGCCTGCGCAAGCCAGGAGCAAGGAGGATTGTGCATTGGCATCGGGTTTCCATAGCGAGTGAGGAAGATGAAAACCGCTGTGCATTCGCCACTCATCGCAGGATGGATCCTCCACACCTATATGTGTTGACTAAGCTGTGGTTTATAGACTGCTTAGGCTCTGAGGGATGCATGGGGATTGCAGGGGCAGCAATCATATATACCCCCTGGTGTTGTGCGTCAGGAAGTGCGCGCCGGCGCAGTGCTGCTCCGCGTGCAGACTGCCGCGATGCGCAACGACAGTCGACATCTGATGTCAGTGCCTTGTCTGTAAGTGTCTCCCTGTTGACTTGGTCTTGAAACCCTAAACCCTAAACCCTAAATAGTGTCGTACCTCTCGGCGCATGGCCTCAAAGCGCGCCATCATCCGTCGGCAGGCGCCACAGGACTGCGCGGCAGGAAAAGACAACCCATTAGCGATGCTACTTTTTTGATTAATTCTGACTGCGTTAGGTTTAATAACCCTAAATGTAGTTTTTTCTTACTTACTTTTAGCGGAAGGGCCAGCTGGCGGTCACACGACACAGACACAGTGCTTGCTGGGATGCGGCGACAGGCTCAACGGCCTGGTGGTCTCACCACTGCGGCCTCCAGCAGCTTGCCACACAACGTCACCGCAGATTGCCACCCGACACTGCACTCACCCGGCTGTAGAAGGCGACGGCCACGACGGCGGGGCCGGCCGCCTCCACCAGCGTCTCCAGGTGCTGGAGACTGCGGACCTCCAGCACCCCGCCCGCGCCCTCCTCCGCTGCGAGCGCCGCCTCTGAACTCGCCTACGACAGGACATGTTTGATATGGTTCAGGTGTCACTTCCAAGAGCCAGAAAGAGGCGAGGCATGCAGAATAGACATGAGGTGTCGCGCCTGACGCTGCCACGCGGTCTCGAGGTGGGCAGCCCTGTCGATTCGCAGCGCGGCGGTCGTGACCGCCCTCGGCTCCCGCTGCCGATTTGCCTGCAAGTCAACAGAGCTGCATGAGCGCTGAATACAGATTTGAACTTGGAGGGCTGGCTCAAGACACAAATTACTTATTTCAAAGCGAAAGCCTCAATCAACAGCCTGGAAATCAGACGGCGAGGGCGAGACGTGCCTGTGGTGTGTGGTGCTGCGGCAGGGGGGAACCCAGCAAGCGGCGGTGGCACGGCAGCAGCGCATTACACCGCTGGCGCGCTGACGCGGGCTGTCGATGTTGAACCGATGGATGCTGTGCCACGCTGGATAGCTGCATCTGGCCACCGAGCGCCGTCATGCAGATGTAAACGACTCAGCGCCCGCTGGGTCAAACCACTGGAACAGGAATTCGAGAGGGGCAAAGCTCGGCTGATGGTGCAGACCAGCGCCAAGGGTGACAAACCAGGCGTTGCTATATTTGCTGGTGAGACCTTTGGCTGTCAGAGCTCACGGGAACGCAACAGATGTTTTGGATGACCTATGCAATTTCGACGTGTCCTGACTTGCCACTTGCCACGAGCTCTAAATTTGGCCAACAAAGCTCAATTTTGGATGTTTCAGCTGCAAATGCAACTCGAGGCTGTGTTGACAGCAGAATCATGGGTTCCTCTCTCTCTCTCTTGAGCTCTGACAAAAGGGCACAGCTTTTGTCAGACAGAGCACGTTTCGGGCAGAGGTGCAGACGGCGTCAAGCTTCAACTGTCAGCAGTTGCAGGTGTGCCGACGCGCCCCCTTGAAGGCCGTTCACTCACATTCGTCCACTTCTTCCGAAATGTTGGCTGCCGGTTGATCATCAACAGACACTGACGCAGCGTCCCCGGCTTCAGCACTGCAAGCATTCGCCTGTTTCATGCTGATCGCAACATCACTCACCTACACTCTCATCGCCCAAGGCACACGGGGCTGTTGGCAGCTCCCCGCAGCACAGCGCACAGCGCCGGCGCCATGACACCGGCGTCGCCAGCAGCAGACTGCAGAGCAGCACTGCCACTTTTCGGGACGAAGACATCGGTCAGCAACTCGGAACCACAGCGGCAGCAGCCTGCGGCTGGCGCAGCCGCGCTGTGCGGCGGCGGCGCCCGGCGATGCGCTGGAGCACACCCAGGTTATTCAGAAACAGACACACAGCGATGAGTTTGGAACACGTGTTTCGGACACGTGTTTCGGTTCGAGGCGGTGCAGGATACTGTGTCAGTGTACCCGCACAGGGTGAGTTTGGCTGCGATGCCTACAGCAGGCATGCGGACTGGAACATCCCACCTCATACGGAGATTGCTATCACAGATCCACTGGACTGTGACGAGACTTATGGCGTATGGCCGCAGGTGCCACTGGCAGCGTACCAGCAACAGCTCAGCGGCGGCAGACGCCGTGGGCGCAGCTGCATCCGGGCAGGGGCCCTCGGCTGGCGACGGCGGTGGCAGCGGCGGCAGCGGCGGCGACGGTGCCGGCAGCAAGCGCTGTGTGGACTGCGATCGCAAGCAACCCATGCGGCTGTTTCCCGCGGCGCGGCAGTCGCCAGCGGCACTAGGGTTTATGGTTTAGGGTTTAGCCTAAACCAGCACAACCCTAAACCAGCACACCGCCTCTGCCCTGTTCCCCGCGGCGCGGCAGTCGCCAGACGGCCGGCACACCCTCTGCTTTGGCTGCAGGGCCAGGCGCTGGGAGGAGCGCCGTCCAAAAACAGCCGCGGTGCGCCGCATTGCACGGCTCCATATTGGTCTCTGTTGGGCATCGACAGCAAAATCAACATCGCGCTCTAGCGGTCGAGCACACGGCATGGGAACTGAGCTTGTCGTGTCGCTTTTGCTGGTGTTGCTCCAGATGTCACCCCCTTTCTGTGTCACTGCTCACAGCGCATCCTTGGACTGTTCGGGCGTACCCGCCGCCGCACGGGCCGCAGACGTGCATACGCTGCAGCCTGACGCTGTCGGCTGACACGTTCGGCGCTGCGCGCAGCAATCGCAGTGGTCGCTACCCATATTGCAGGTGAACCGTCTCACATGCACCCTCCATGTCTCCAAACCAGGCGCTTGCATCGTGTGCACTTGCCTTCAGTGATCGGGCTGGCTGCTCTGCCCCATGCTCCCTTCTGCAACCTCTGCCACAGCAAATGACACCCGCCAGGGCCGACATCCACCGAGACGAAGGAATGCGGTTTGAATGGGCTGACATTTCTTATATTATTGTAACATATAATAATCATTATTTATTATCTTATTTCTTTCCGCTTTTGTCGTACAGCATGCCTGAGCAATAGGGACGCGGCGCGAGCGGCAGGGAACAAGCGGCAGGGCGATGGCAGCGCTGGACGCGACGCGAACATCTGCCGTGGCTGCTGTAAGGTGCGTCCAGCTCTGCCCACCTCTGCCCAAGCCATACTAAGTACTAGGTCAAGTAGTACTTGACCTAGTCATGCTCGCGGCGTAGGAGGAAAACCGCAGTCACCCTGCCACAGCACGTGCGTGGGCAGGGCCGGGGCTAGAACACATCAGCCTACTCCCTGGCGTGCAGGGTGTCTGCGCCGCGGCTGGCGGTTCGCGCTGTCTGACACCCTCATCATGACAGCCACACGTCGCTGTTTTTCCGTCCCCTGCTGCTGCTGGTGGCCTTGCGCTTGAGTGGGTTTCGGGATTGATCATCAGGGCTGCAACGCCGTGTGCTGCACAAGCAATGTCGGGCTCGATTTGCGGCGGATCCAAACGAGGGGAGGGCACGAGTGCGAGACCATGGAGTGCGAGAGCCTGACGACGCATATAGTTTCCGCACATGCAGAGACAAGTGACTCTGAGTCAGGCTCGCTCACCTCGCCGCAGGCCGAGCACTGCTTGTGCGAGACCGGCATCACCCGAGCCAGTCCCCGCGGCTATGCCAGGTAGCTCGCGCTTGCCTACGGGCTGCACTGGCGAGCCTGACTGCTGCGGCCGCCCCAGTTGTGCGGGTTCTGGTGGAAGACGGCCGTTTACAAAACGGCTCGACCTGCAGGAATATTGCTGCGCACGGGAAATGTGCTGCGCAGCTACAGGCACGTGTTTTGCTGCGGGCAGCAAGCAAGCACAGCCTTGCCGCTGGTGTACACCTTGATTTAAGATGCTCACTTAGGGAACGATTAGGCAACAACTAAACATCAGTCAAATGGTATCATATATACTTTTTCATATATATTTTTCATACATATTTTTTGCTGCACATATGCAGTCCAGAGACACATTCGGCATGCATTGCGGGGCCGCCGCTGGCATGCAGGCGCTATGCAAGCCGTGCGAGTCGGCGAGGGCGATGCAGGTGTGGCGGCGGCAGCGGGCGGCGGCGGCGAAACCAGCGCCGTCAAGAGATGGGCGGCGAGTGTATGGTCGCCTGTGGCCGTTCAGCCCGCTGCGGGTCGATGGTGGTGTTGATGATGCTGAGCACAGCGCAGCATGAGATCAGGGGTAGGCCTTCAGTTCGGCAGCAGAGTGAGATTGGCGTATTGACGGCGGTCTTGCAAGCCAGTAACGTTGATGCAGAGCGCATCGTGCAAGCCTCAGCCCGACAAAGCTGCAGCACAGCCGAAACCTGTCCTTTCCTACCTTCCGATTCCGGCCTTTTCCAATTCCTACCTTTTCAAGTCCTACCTTTTCCAATTTGTGCTGTCTGCTGTGCTTCGAGTTTTGATATTGAGTGCAGCACGATTCTGGCAGAGGTGACCAACAAATAGCAATCCACGCGAAATGGAAATGGCTGCGAACAATGCTACCCTATCTCATGCGAGTGCCTTTCACGGCGGCCCAGCTGAATAAGTACAGTTCAATGGTGTCCGATCCCCTAGCATTGGCGACTGCCATCACCCGTTTCAATACATACAGCATGCAAGCACAGTGCTGCCGAAGTGCTGTTGGCTGACCCAGATAGTTGGGTACATTTCTGACTGCCGCCAACCCACAGGCGGGACCTCCCCGCGCCCACATTGCTTTAGAGTTTAGGCATAGAAGCGCCGCCGCTACATCGCCGCCGGCCCAGCACCGCCCGCCGGAGCTGCGGCAGTGTTGCCAGCTACAGCGCCGACACTGCCGCCCGCCCGCAGGGCGCCATATGAAGTGTCGCCGCCTGCCGCCGCAGCCCCGCTGATATCCGGCAGGAACGTTTCAGCCAGCGCGTGTGGCAGACCCGCCCCCGCAAAGGCGACCACCTCGGTGGCCTTGCCGCCGGCGCCGGCGCCGGCGGAGGCAGGTGCGGCGGCGGAAGCGTACTTGCTCACTGGGAATTCCCCGTCCTCGCGCATCCACGCCAGCAGCGTCGAGAACACAAACTCGTCCACCTGAGGTGCGAAGCATCGGGCTCGACAAGTCGACACAGTGGCAGCAGTAATACATCATTACCCACGCACACACCACTTCTCTGATGTTGCCGCCATGCTGCTTCACACGAATTATCAGTATCAACAGCACACGTGCCCCTCAGCAAGCCGCATTGATAATGTAGATATTAATCAGAATACAAGGAAGCGCCAGGCAGCCCAGATGTCGACACCCCGGGAGTACAATTGATGTGACACAGCAACGCCGTCAGTGTTTCCAGGATCTCCGCGAGATCCGGGAGGCACCTGCACTGCAAAATTCTGGGTGGCGGTGCCGGCGGTGATGATCGCGTGGACGCTGGCGTCTGCGTCGTACATCGGCGCGCCGCTCTGGCCCTGGCTCGAGTCGCAGTCGTGGGTGACCTGCAGACGCGTGCTTGAGGTTCATCCTGCTCAAGGTGAGGGTGGGAAGCGATGCTGCAATTGAGATTCTGGTAGCATGCAACAGGTAGGTTCACTGTCGTCTCACGGCAGACTTGTGGTGCTGGCTGTGTGGGGCGACAGGCTTGCTTGCAGCTGTTCACGTGCCCAGCTGGTGATCACACATTGTTCTCTGAGAGTAATGCACAGTCTGACACGCATGGCAGGAATTTCGCATCGTAGCAAGAAGCGCAGCGCACCCGGTGGCTGCCGATGCCGGCGGTGGCGTTGAAGTGGGTGTTGCTGCAATTAGTGGTCCACATGCTGTGCTGCGGCTTGTCGCCTGGGTACCCTGCACAAGCAGCGGCAGAAGAAGCGACTCAGCTTGAAATTTGAAATTTGAAATGCAGTAGGCGTGCGGCAGGGAGTCTTGACCCTGACAGTCTTTTTGCTTGCTGGATTCGAACTTGCGCTGGCTGGAGGAGTGGACACATGTCAGAGGAGGAATTCGTAGGCACTGTCGAGCTTGTGCAGGAGGCTGCCGGACGATTTTGCGGTGACGACGCCGGCCGCGCAGTCCGCCAACAGGGCGGCTGATCACCCAGTCACAGTCTGAGGTTTAGGGTTTAGGGTTTAGGGTTTAGGGTTTCTCTGAGAAAGTGGACGCTGGGCTTTTGAGTCAGGGGTGAATTTGGGTGTCTGTCGCTCAGAATGGCGCGCCTGTGGTGGTGACATTGGCGGAGGAGTACGCCAGTGTGGCGGCCTGCAGCCCCAGCCACCCGGTGCGCCGGCCGACTGGCTCTGAGAGCGTGACCAGCCCAAAGTCCACCTGATAAACAGTCACCATGAAATGCACATTGCCTTGAAATTTCCTCTGAGTGAGCTGATCCCTGGTGAGTAGCGCAGGCCGGCCTTGGTTGCTGCATGCATGCGCAGGCATAGCAGAGCTGCGTCACGACATAGCGAGAACTGGGGGGCGAGGGCTTCCGACGGCGATCCAACAGTGCGTGAGGAGATGGCGCACAGGACGACACATGCACCTGTGAGGCGACTTCGTCGTAGTACGTCTGCTGAGTGAACAGTCTCAGCAGCCTGCTCTGCACATGGCAATAGGTCATGCTGAGGACGGGTTTTGAACGCTCCAAAGCTTCCGCCATGCATGCGAACAGAAAACACCTTGCAGTGCAGTTGTGCGAAGTGCGCATGCGTCACAGCATCCTGGACTGCCTGTGCCTCAAGAACTAAGCGATGATATGCTGTTTAGCCTGTACAGGCGTCTGCTATACAGCCTGTACAGGCGTCTTCACATGTGAAGACGGTGTGCCAACCTGCGTCGCGGCCACAGTTCCGAACGGCGTGGCATCCGCCGTACGGCCCGAGCTAAAGTTGAGGCCCGGAACCAGCGTGAGTGCGACATCGATGTCGAACAGGCAGTGCGCCGCCGTCAGAACGTGCCGCGGGCTGATCAGCGCGCCGGAGCACCAGCTGGTGGAGTACTGGCACTCGAAAGCGCCTGCGGCAAGAATGGCATGGGCGAGGTGTGGAAATTCAGGTGCAGCAGGTTGCATGTCACATTGGATCTAAACCAGCACCATATTAAACGGAGGTGTCAACTTGGATCTACGAGCTCGCTATTGAGAACTTCCGGTCAATCAACATCCAGGACAGTCATCACTCAGCGTGTGAAAACCTCAGCAGACCGCAGATGAGGTGTGCGCATACCCATGGCTGAAAACGGGAACGTGCGGGCCTGTGCGTCTGGCACCTCAACGCGGCTATCGCGGCCGCGGCAGCCCAGGCAGCTCTCGATGCTGACGCTGCCGCCGCCGCCATCCAGCGGCTGTGAAGCACCCCGCCTCAACGCCGGCACAATCTCGCCTGCATATCGCGCGAACGGTGCAGTCATTACATCGGGCTGCTTGTCATGGAGTACTGCATGTACGTATGCATGCATGGCGGATGTTCCAGATTCAAAGTCTGCTTGCAGAATTGCCGCTTGCCGGACTATGCACAAAGGCCGCATTCATGATGGCTCTGTCAAGGCCTAGACTCTACACGCATACACCTTTACGTGCAGCCAGAGCAGCAGGTTGCGGCGCGTCCGCCGCGCCGGAATGTCGTGCAGCCGCCACCGCCGCTTCTCGTGCAAACACCTTGCCGTCTGCCCTGAGCAGAACGGTGCCGCGTTCTCCGTCCTGCGGCAGAACGCTTGTGTTGCTCAGCCGAGGACATGACAGCGCTGGGACGCTTATAATGCACACACGCGTTGGTAGATGGCCAGCCATATTCCTGTGAGAAGACAGCGCTGCCACCGGCGCTTCGCCAGAGCGCACGGGTGAACTTCGTTTGCATGCGCGAGACGCCCTGCGTGGATGCAACGTTCCCGCAGGTACCTGTTGAGAGAGGGCCGCACTTTTCATAGCCTCGCTGCCATCATCGCCAATGAGTAGGTAGCCTTCCGGTGCGTCCTGCATGCTGGGCGCCGGCACAGTGGCGGCAGCATGCGGGCTCGAGTCGGGTCCAAAGAGGGGCCTGCGAAGCGTCAGAGGTTTTAAGAATGCCTGTAATGTCTACGGTTCCTAGTCGTGTGCATGTTGCAGCACGACACTGGTTTGTGAAAGGTGAAGACACGATGCTCACATGCGGCCGCCGCCGACGTACATGCGGGGCCCTGAGCGCAGACCTGGCGGAAGAAAGGTGCGCGATGAGAACAAACACGACCGGGAACCATTTCAAAGCGCCCATCGATCGTGCGTGGCTCATCACAAAGGTCGGTGCCTGTCCTGCACGCAGACATCGACACGAACTGCTCTCGGTGCACATAAAAGTCGTCTTGATCACGCGTCATTTTGACGTAATCATACGCACAGAACAGCCGGTAGGCATAGCTCGCTACGGGCTTCAAGTGCATTGGGTACTGCACCACCAACGGGCAGCGGGAGATGGGTCTGTTGGTTGTTATCGGCTGCTCGGGCTCTCGCGGCCAACTTGATTCAGCATGCACGTTGCCGGCACGCCACAAAAGAACTCAGCCTCCGAAACCATCAAGTCCGTCAGCCCGCAGGAGTGGCGTTCTGCCTCAAGAACAACTCAACTTCCGAGACTCCATTACGTACACGGTGACGGGCAGTTTGTGATGACTGAGTGCCTTATGATGAGCAGCAGGCGGCAGTCGTCTCCAGCGTTTGGGCATAGATGCAGGTAGAGCATGGTATCACACGCGCGACAGGCGATGAGCTTTCTAAATTGCTTCAGACGCCAACCTTACAACCATTTGTAGTGACAAGCACGCCGGACAGGGCTCGGGCATGAAATCGAGACGCAATTGCAGTGTCTGCTGCCGAAATCCACTTCTTCATCGCTGGGTGAGACCCCTTGTCATTGCTGGCGAGAACACCCGCACTGTTGCTGCCTATATATGATGTCCCCACGGCAGCAGCCTGCGCAGCGGCGGCGGCCGCTGACGTCCGATGCAGCTATGCCGCCGCCACAGCTGCTACAGCTGCACAGGCTGTATGCAGAGCCCGACTGCAGCAGTGCCCGACCCTGAGCACGCGGTCGCACTCCGCTCACGCCGCCACGCCCGCCGCCACGCCGGCGCCGCTGCCATTGGTCTGCTGCTGCTGCTGCTGTCGCTGAGCTCTGATGTAGCACGCGAGTTCATCGATCGTGATGCACCGAAGGCCGTGCCGCTGCGCAAACTCCAAAAGGTAAGGCGTGCGCGCCATGCTGCCCTGTCTCCTGCCGTCCTCTCTGCATTGCAAGATGAGACGGCGACTTGCATGCGGCGTGGGTGGGTGCCTGTCCTGTCAGTCAGGCCGACCAGCAGACCTTTGCATGGTACGACGGAAGGACACTTGCCTTTGCCTGGCACTCAGAGGATGCATAAGATGAGGTTCCGGATGCATGCACTTGAGCGAAGGGTGCTGCCTTCCAAGCTCCATGGCACGCACGTGGGAACCTTTCAATAGTGCGGGGACGCTCGAAGATGACTCACCCGACGCTGCGGTCCACGATTTCGCACAGCACGCCCGCCGGAAAGCGCCCAGCCAACTGCGCTAGGTCCACCCCTGCCTCCGTGTGCCCGCGCCTATTGCACAATCCGTTTTGAGTCAGCTGTGTCGAAGTGAACCAGCTGTTTTTGGAGCTGCGGTGGACAATGACTAGACGGAGCGCTGCATGCCATGGCTCGACATGTGTGTGAGGCACTGGCAGCAGGTGACTGGGGCAGTCGCAGATTCAGGTTTTAGGGTTTCGCCGTGGCGCGGCAAACACAGCCAGATGGACAGAGGCAGAGCATTGCTGCACCTGGCGGTGACGCCGCCGGGCCGCGCGCGTAGTGTCGCCACGTGGCCAGGGCGGTTGAAGTCTGTCGGCTGCGAGGCTGGGTCCGCCAGCGCCCGCACTGCTGCTGCCCTGTTGTGAGGGCAGTTCGGGCTGAGCAGCTAGAGGCGTCTGGTCAACCAGCAAACTGGCCGATTCTACACGGCTTCCAGTCACGCGGCTTCCCCTTGATCTGCTGCACAGACGTGATGTAGGGGGCGTCGATGCTGCTGGAGATTGTTGGCTTGAAGCTTAGCTGGTATCGCACTTGCTTGAAGGTGCGATGCAGTCCAGCAGTCCAGCAGTGACGGTGCTGGAACGGTGCCAGCGGCCAGGTCCACCGGCAACGGTGCCAGCGGCCAGATCCACCGGCGTCCGAATGGTTGCGGTGGTCTGGGTGACCAGAGCTGCGCTGGCAGACTGTTTCGACCACTATGTGTCGTTTCGGAGTTCTCGCCTACCTGCCATGGGCATCGGGCATTGATGCCGGTGGTGGTGCCAAACGCCAGGTCCACCGGCATCACAAACGCTTGCAGCAGCAGCCCATCAGCTTGACGATTTCTCTCTGGCAAATCCGTTTTGAACTGACAGCGCCAGTTTGAAGTCATGGCGCCCACCTGTCGTGCGCATCAATGCCGGTGGTCGTCCCAGCCGCTAGGTCGACGGGCATCGCGAAGGCGGTGCACATCGCCTCATCATTGTCCCGCTGCGGCACCAGCAGCGGTAGCTCCAGGCGATCCAAGTCCTCGCCGCGCATGCCCACGCACACCCAGCCGCTTGTCTCCTCAATCTGCAAGATACGAGTGTCAGGCAGATTAGCTTGCGAGGCCTGGCGGATTGGGCTCCAGGCGAGTTCAAGTCTCCGCGCATGCCCACGCACACCCAGCCCCTGGTCTCCTCGGTCTGCATGATTTTTCTCTGGCTGAGTGCATGTAATGTTTGCATATCCAGCATGATGGCACTCCAGCCAATCCCGATCCTTGCATTGGCACTTGCCGTGCACGCTGACGCACACCCAGCCTCTGGTACCCTTGACCTACGCGGCAGAATGTACGAGGTTTGCGAGAAACTTCTCGATACTTCCAAGAAGATATGGCCGTCGCCAGTGTACGTCTACGCCGCCCATCCCCCGCGAACACCGCTGTTCTCCGCGAGCTGTCGCGGCACGACCTCGCACAACAGGACAGGGCATGTCATGTTCGCTTCCGGATGACGTAAGAACGTTGTCATGTCATGCTGCGACATGAAGGACCATGCCTCGCGGTGCAGCAGCAGGGGCCAGCGCAGCGACAGAGCGCATTGGGCATGGCAGGATTTGCAGGATGTCTACTCTGAAATGTCGACGTCGCTTCCTGTAAGTCACAGGTGCACACCATGAAGGCCATGGCCATGGCCTCGGTGGTCACGTGGTCCGCCGCCATTGTCCAAAAAATGTTGCGGCAGCCACTGCACCCGCGACACCACGCACGGCAGGAAGTTCGAGGGCCCCTAATTTCAGGAGCTTCGTCATGAGAACCAGCAGGGGACCCACCATGAAGGCCATGGCCTCGGTGGTCACGCGGTCCGCTGCCATGATGAGATCGCCCTCATTCTCCCGGTCCGCGTCGTCCGTCACCACCACAAACTTGCCAGCGGCGATGTCCGCCAGCGCGTCTGCGTGCGCAGGCAGGCAATACAGCTCAGGGAGTGATCGCGCAGACAACCTTGGCTTTGATAGGCAACACCTCTCCGTTCGTGCATGGCGGGGGTCCTTGCACAAAGCCGGGCAAGCCAGGAATGAGGTGAAATTGACATGTGGAAGCCGTGGGTTTCTGATTCGTGGATACACTCTGAGCCGTTCCCTTGCAAATACGGCTTCAAATGATAACAAGTCGTGCGCCGCACCTGGGATGCTGCTGAAGCCGGGTGCCGGCGCCGGCAGGCTGTGCGCTTCACATGCCACTGGCCTCGCGGGTGACTCCACCGCCGCCCTGAGCGTGCTACTGTGCTGCCGCCTGCGGTGCGGCTGCTGTACTGATGCTGTTGGGGCGACCGCCCATGGGCACCTTTGCCTGCTGAGTGAGTATGCTGGATTCTGAAGGCTGCTACGGCTCTGGTCATGCTGCAGGCCGGCAGGCAGTGCCTGACCGGTCAGAGCCTTCTGCATCACACCCAGAAACAGATCTGCAGCAGTTACTGTGCACGAGTCGTTCCGAAGCTGCTTCCGGCAAGGTGACGAAACTGCGCAGTCTTTGTATGGCGTCAGCCGGCGGTGAAATTGGGCACCAATTAGTTTCAAGGACAAAAGCTTCACTATAGATCACAAACACGTTGTTTCACGGGAACAACCACCTTGCGTGGACCAGTTTGGTGAGAAATGATAAATGAAACGCTGGACATGCGTAATCTGTCAAGTCGGTTGCAGGTTTTATGCTGTTTACGGCAGATACTACAATCTTGTACGGCCAGCTGTTTGCCTAAGCTCTCGCCAGAGCCCGTCCCCGTCAAACTTGATTTGCCATCACTAGCGGCAGGTCAGGCGCGCATGACATTGGATCACAATTTGTATACCCGTTGAAATACCTCCAAGGTTTCCTACCAGGTGCAGTGAGCCTGGAGGTGCTCTGCAAACGGGATCCTTCCGGGGGGACTCCCCCTCGAGGAGCAGCATCCTCGCGGTGAGCAGTTCTCGCAGGTCACACGCAATATATTTGCAGCCGTATTGATGCACAATCGTGCGATGCGAAGCACGCGCACGGCCCATGTGCAGTGAAGTCCAATCTCCTTAGGAGAGGCGATGTAACTTGGCAACGTCTGTGCTTCCTGACTGACGCATAGCAACTGCCCTTGCTTCAGGCGCCACAACCGGGCACCCTTTGGCAGGGCCGCTGGGCGCCGCGCCGTATACAGCTGTGGCCCTCCCGGCGCGCAGCGGCCGCGACCTGCCGGGCGGCAACCCGCCGCGAGATCTGGTCCGGCAGAAGCACCGCTCCTGCGGGTCTCCGCGGTATGGCAGTCATGTCGTCGGCGTCTCCGACGTCGTTCACGCCCGTGCCGCCGCCGCCGCCGTATGCCCCGGGCGCGCAGTCTATGGCGCTCGCCACCCGCGGGCGCGCCCCACACTCCGGCACGCTACAGGTGGGCCGGCTTGCGATTGACAATCAGGAGCGGCCATCGGGGTTTTGACATCGGGTGGTGCATGCGCAGCGTTGCGTGCACAGCAGCGCTATCGCCAGACTGCACGGCGGCGGCAAACGCCCGGTGCGGAAGCTGTGCTCAGGGTTCTGGGTAAGCTTAGGGTTTGGGTGAGCTGTGCGGAGGCATCGCAGGAGCACGCGCCAGCGGGTGCGGACCGCACAAACGACCGTATGTCCGGCTGGATGCACACCGAAATCGAACCCAGGGTTTGTGGCTGCGGGCCTGGGCGCACCAGTGCCCCAACCGACCCTGGCGTGGCCGCCTGCAGACACTTTGCTATCTTAGGGTTTATGGTTTAGGGTTTTAGGGTTTTAGGGTTTGCCGCGCAGGCGTTCGGGCGGCCGCAGGGCGTGACGCGGGCGCAGCAGACGGCGGCGTGGCTGCGGGACTACCTGACTGCCGTGAAGCACGGGCGCTGGCACCCGTTCACCAGCATGGAGCGTCGCGTTCGCGAGGCCACCCGCAATGAGCCCTGGTGCGTTGGCAGCAGTGTTCATGCTGCGCGGCTGCCGCCGTCGCGTGGTGGATGGCAGACTGCTGTGCCGCAGAGCGCACCATGCAGGAGTCCGCCATCGATCCGTGCGAATGCGCATGCCCCAGCTGAGGAGCTAGCCGTCCCGCTTGGAGCCCTCAGTGCAGCTGGGCTGCGTGCCTGACGTGGTGCACTGACTGCAATGCAGGGGTCCGACGGGAATGGTGCTTAACGAGCTGGCGGACGCCAGCTTCAACTTTGCCGACTGTCGCATCATCTTCGTGCGTCGTTTTCGGCACCATGTTCCTCTGAACGGACAAAGCCGCGTGCTGCTCGCTACTGTGGCCTGCGTCGTCATGGTGTCAACGGCGCATATGCGCTGCTTCTCAGCTGGTCGCAGGGCACAGCATGCACAGGGTGGCACACAAACATGTCGCTGCTGCTGGTATCTGTGGTCATACACCTTCAGACGCGAACCTTCTGACCAGAGGTTTGCGCGACGGACAGGCCGTGCTGGAGTTCCGGCTTGCCTACCCGGCAGCCAAGTGGCGCAACGTGTACAAGGCGCTGACGGTGCTGGAGTTTCTGCTGAAACGCGGCTCGGACGCGTGCGTCGCGATTGCGCGCGACGACATGATGTTCCGCCTCGACCACCTCGCACGGAACTTCGACTACTTTGGGCCCGAGGGGAGGGACCACGGCATCAACGTCCGTCACAGGCGAGTGGGGGAGCCTCACTTCGTCCAACGGAACATGCGGCGTGCGCCGTCAGGACATAACAGCGCTGGCGGGACGGTTATGCATAGCGCACCGTGTTCAGAGTTGTTTGCGATAGCAGCCCCTGGATTGACGCAGCGCAACATCTTCGGCTGCGACTGGGAGTGGCGTTGCCTGCTCTAATTCGCAGTTTCTGCTACAGGGTGCCTGCTTCAATTCCTAGTTTCTGCTACAGGGCGGGCGCCATCTTCGCGCTCATGAAGAACGAGGAGCAGCTGGCGGCGGAACGCGAGCAGTTTGCGGCGAAGCGGCGGACGCACGGCGCCTACAGCGGCATCAGCAGCGCCGATGCCGTCAGCTCTTATGGCGGCGGCAGCGGCGGCAGCGGCGGCCGCGGCGGCGGCTTCGGCTTTGGCTCGCCGACGGGGCGCGGCTTCTTCCACGAGGCTGCCGGCCGCAGCGTGAGTGGTCATGTCTGTGTCTGACCAACACATTCAGGAACTGTCAATAACAGTGGTGCACAGCGATTCTGGCTCCGGCTCGCTAGCTGGCGGCGGCTTTTTTCACGAGGACGCTGCACAGAGTGTGCGGTTTTGTGAGGTGGGAACGCTCCATCGTCCAGCTGAAGGCAAGTCAAGGTCACGATGCCCGGAGGTTTGGGCACATCTGGCCAGATGCGGCTGCCCCTGCGGGATTGATGCAACGCTGCAGACAAACTGCTGTGCGAAGCCATCGCTCACCTGATCTGACGCAAGCCTTAAATCCGTCCCAGATGCATGCCGCAGGGTGCGCACGAGCCGAGGACGCCAAGCGATGCGCCGCGGCCGGCGCTGGATGGCTGTGGCAAGGTTCCTCGGCTCACCGGATCTACTTGCAAACCCTAAAACTATCAAGTGCACGCCGCAGGGCACGCACGAGCCGGGGGCTCCAAATGATGCGACGCGGCCGACGCCGGGTGACTCCGCCGGATCTCCTTTGCTCACCCGCTTCGGTCCAAATCACCAAGACCTGCTTCGGTCCAAATCACTAAGGCTAGGGGACAAATGCGTGCCGCAGGGTTTAGGGTTTAGGGTTTTAGGGTTTAGGGTACAAGCCGAGGACGCCAGAAGATGCGCCGCGGCGGGCGCCGGGCAATGCCGGCGAGATCCTGTTGCTCACCTGATCTGGTTGCAAATCCCAAAACCCAACCAAATGCCGCAGGGCGCGCACGAGCCGGGGGCTCCAAGTGATGCGACTAAGCCGGCGCCGGGCGACTTCGCCGGATCTCCTTTGCTCACCTGCTACGGTCCAGATCTCTAAAGCTAGGGGACGGATGCGTGCCGCAGGACGCGCACGAGCCGAGGACGCCAGAAAACGCGCCGAGGCTGGCGCAGGGCAACGCCGGGGAGACCAAGGGCGTGAGTCTGGAGGAGAACCGGCGCCACCTGGCGGCGCTGCGCGAGATGCTGCAGCAGCCCGCCAACAAAATGTGCGCTTCAGGGTTTATGGTTTAGGGGTGCGCTTTGGGGTTTAGGGTTTAGGGTTTAGGGGATTCAGCAACTCTGGGCAAGCCTCCTGGTGTTCGTCGGGCAGATGTCAAACGCCGCCTGGCGGTGCTGCGCGAGATGCCGGATGAGCCTGCCATCAATATGTGCGCTTTTCACAATATGCCCTCACGACGCACAATACGCTTGTCACAACGCGCTTTTCACAATACGCTTTTCACAGTATGTGCGCTTCTCACCCCAGCTCTCAGGTGTCGTGCACCAGCGGCTCCACATGCTGCGGAGCGCTCAAGACGCAGCGGCATGCTCTGCAGGCAACGCTGAAATCGGTGGGTCCTCCACATGTCGCAGGTGCGCGGACTGCGGAGCCGGGCGCAGCAGCTGGGCCAGCGTCAACTGCGGCGTGTTCGTTTGCCTCATCTGCGCGGGCGCCCACCGCGGGCTCGGCGTCCACGTCTCTAAGGTGCGCTATCGGTCGGTGGGTCGGTGGGTGGGCGGCAATCAAAGGCGCCACCTGTTTGGCGACGTCAGAAGTCTTGCCTGTTCCCCATAATAATCTAGGGTTTCAAATGGATTGCGGCATTCGCCTCGCTCGAGCTCGTCTGCTCGACGCTCGTCTCACGTCTCCTGATCCGTGCTTGGCTGTACAACTAAACTCTAAGAAAAAGTGGAATTTTTAAATCAAAACCATCGACCTGCGGCCAACTGCACGCTCGACACCTGACTGACCTTCGCGGCCGCGACCGGCAGTCGCGAGACAGTCACCCGTCAATTGCAAACGGCAATCGCAGATCAGTCAGACTACAGCTGCCGCAGGTGCGCTCGTGCAGCCTGGACGCCTGGCTGCCCGCCCGGGTCGCCTGCATGGCGGCGACCGGCGACAACCAAGTCGTCCGTCAGAAACTGTACAGACAGTGAACCCCAATTATACAACGACACGTTACGATGGTACAACGATAGTACAACATTAGTACAACGATGGTACAACAACAGTACAACGATAGTACAACGATACGTTGCGATCCGCGCAGGTGCGCTCGTGCAGCCTGGACACCTGGCTTCCCGCCCAGGTGGCCTTCATGGCGGCGACGGGAAATGGCGTTGCCGGAGCTTTCTGGGAGGCGCGCCTTCCCGGTGGCCGGCGGCCGGGGCAAGGCGACGCCGCGGCGCTGGAGGCCTTCATCAGAGCGAAATACGAGGCGCGTGCGTGGGCGCGCGGGGAGTGGCCGCCGCCGGAGGCGCTGGAGATGCCCGAGCCGGTGAGTTCAAAACCCTACCTTCAAAACCCTACGCTTTGACCACCCTGACTTGAAATCGTGTGGGGGGAACGGGTGACGCCGGAGGCGCTGCAGACGCGTGAGCTGGTGAGTCTTTCATTCGCACATGTTGCAGGGTTCGCTTGCAGCTTACATGGTCGTGATGCATGATCGTCGCGGGGGCCATGCATGCAGGGTTTAGGGTTTAGGGTTGCATCTGAGCAGCGTGTAGGCTACAATTCTGGCAGCTGGCCTTGGAGGCTACAATACCTACAATTGGCCTGAACAACCCGAAGACCGCATCGCTGCTGTGGGCATTGCAACCTGGCGGTGTTCTGGAAAACTGCACAGTGGCCTTACGCATGCAATCGGGAAACCCTAAACCCTAAACCCTAAACCCACAGGAGGCTCCGGAGGCGGAGCAGCCGGCGGAAGGCGCTGAGGCTGCGGCAGCCGAGGCGGACGCGGCGGCGGCGGCGGAAGTAGTGGAAGCGGCAGCGGAGGCGGGGCGCTTCCGGGAAAGGCAGCGGCAGCTGGAAAGGGAGGCCGCCTACCGCCGGTGCGTTTCAGATGTTAGGGTTTTAATACTTCGCCGTCATCATAGGCGCAGCGGCAGCTGGAGCGGGAGGCGCCCGCCGCCAACTCGCTTCAGGGTTTTGTGTTCGATCTAATTTGCCGTCGGCATCGGGTCCCGCCTGCTGCAGCTTGCCATCCCGCTGCTGTCACGGCTTCCCTGACGCGGTTTCATGTACTCACCTCATGTCCATGGTTGCCTCAGTGGATGAGCGTCAAAGCAGCCGCTGCCGTGCCGCAGGCAGCCGCCGCCAATGTCTTGATGCGAGCTCACATGTAGATTCTCAACATCGGTCCGCCCGCGTCCCGGACATTTCTCTCTAAAAACGTGTTTACAACTGCCGTTTGCTTAGGGTCTAGGGTTTAGGGTGGCCGCCGCCAATGGTGATGGACACTGACGCCGCCTGGCGCGAGGCGCCGCTGCAAGCCCTTTGATATGCCCGTATCTCAGACGGGCCTGAAACTGCTTCCGACTGCCCGCAGGCGGCCGTCGCCCAATGTCATGGACATCGACGCTGCCTGGGACGAGGTGCCCCTGGCGTGGGCGGGCGCCACAATTGTGACCCACGGGGGCGCGCCGGCGGCCGACGACCCGTTTGCAAGGGAGGCCGCCGCCAAGTCCGCCGCTGCCGCCGCCGCCGCGGAAGCCGCCGCCGCCGCCGCAGAGCGGCGGCGGGCTGCGCAGCAGGCGCGCCGACGCGCAGAGGAGCAGCAGCAGCGACGGCGGCAGCAGCAGCCGCAGCCGGCGCAGCCGCCAGCGCAGCAGCCAGTCGCCATGCAGGGTGTGAACGGCAGGCAGCAGCAGGCGCCAGAGTCACGGCCGCAGGGGCAGCGCAGCAGCGATCTTGTGCCACCGGCGCCGATGCCGGCCTCCTTCCCTCCGCAGCCCCCGCAGCAGCGGGAGCCGCCCAAGCAGCAACAGCCGCAGCCGAGGCAGCAGCCGCCGATGCCGCAACCTCCAACGGCGCCTTCCGTCATGGACGCCGCAGGGCCGCGGCGGCCGGCGCAGCTGGTGCCTACACAGGATCCCTTTGCGCCATCGGCCCCCACCGCCTCACAGCAGCAGCAGCGCCCGCAGCAGCAGCAGTTTGTTGCGCCTCGGGCCGCTGCGGCAGCACCACTGCGCCCCCCGGCCGGCCCCAATGCCGCCGGCCCTGCCCCCGACAGCAGCGCTTTCGGCAGCGCCAGCGGCGCGCCGACGAAGCGGCAGCAGCGGCGGCAGCCGGATGCGGCGGCGATCGCGCGGGCGCGCTCTGCTATGGGCTATCAGAACGGCGGCGGCTTCGATGCGGCGGGCGGCTGGGCGGCGCCGCCGGGCTCGCCCATGTCTGTGGCGCAGGCGGCGCTGGACAGGTGCGGGATGGTTGAGTCAATGCGCTCCACTTTCATTGCTGGCCAGCCAGTTGGCCAGGAGGATTCGTGCGATTGCGCTAGTGAGTTCAAGCAGTCAACGTCCTGCTGCAGTCATCACGAGCGGCAGCGCGTGCGGCAGCTGATGCCACCTATGACGCCACCCACAGTGAGGCGTGGCTGCTGTAGCAGGCCCCCGCGCTGCGCTGCTCAGGATTCTCAGAATCCGCTCTCAGAATCCGCTGCTCAGGTCGACGGTGCTGCATGTGCAGGCCCACGCGCGTGCAGATGCCGCGGCTTCAAGCCTGCCACTGTCTCAACTATACACCCTAACCCTTGACTGTCACATGCACAGGCTGGCGCGAGCCAAGGAGGTTGCCGTCAAGCCGGTGCTGCCGCCCGAGCAGCTGGCGTTGTCGGCTTCCGCCACGTCTGCCCATGAGAGCATGGCGCAGCCGCCGCAGCAGCAGCCCAGCGGCCAGCTGCCAATGGACGGGCCGCCGGCAGCGCCGCAGATCTACACCTCCCGCTTCTCCAGCCGCCCGCGGCGGCCGTATAATCCCCTCGGCGCCGCTGCCAGCGGCCAGGGCGCGGCGCCGACTGCTGCGCCGGCCACCTCACCCACTGGTGCCACCTCTGCCGCCGGCAATGATCCTGCGAGGCAGACGGCCCAGCCACCGCAGCAGCAGCAGCAGCAGCAGCAGTCGGAACAGCAGCGGCAGCCGCTGACGGAAGCGCGGCAGCATGCGCGCCCGCCGTCGATGCAGCAGGCGTCCTACGGCAGCTACAGGGCACCGGCGGCGCAGCGGCAGCGGCCCTTTGGCTCTGGCGCTGCAGCATCCGCGAGCGAGCCAACGGGAATCGACGCAATTGGCAGTGGCGGCCTCGGCTTCCGAGCACCCGTTGCACCACGGGTAGGCCTTGGCTAAACCCTAAATCAGACAGCACCACCGAATTGACAGCACCACCGAATTGACGTGCTGTGCTGCGGCAGCGGCGGCCGTGGACCCTGCGCTGGCCATCGGTACTTCTGTACCGGGGTTTGGGGTCTGGAGTTTGCAGAAGCATGCCGGACCTTGATCTCACCGCGGGTAGCACACTCGCTTCGTCAACGCGAGATCTTGTGTCAGTGTCTCAGAAGGCTGCTGCCAGCGCGCAGGTGTCGCCCATCGAGGCGATGCGGCAGCAGATGCGGCAGCAGGTTGCCTCGGGCGCCGCGCGCGCCGTCGCGCCGCTGTTGCACCGCATGACCCCAATCAAGGTGAGCACCACGCTCTCGGCATCAGCGGCGTAGTGCCAAGCTCTGTGTTTGTGCACAGCAACATCGTTGGAAATGCCTGGTTCCATTAGGAACCAGGTGTTTCATCATTTGAGCCGCAGCCTACCTGTGCATACCATCACGTAGGCTGGCGCAGGAGTGCTCGATCTTGATGTGTAGCATTGTAGGTCACGTACTGCTCCGTCTAAACTACATCGCTAAACCCTAAACCCTAACAACTCGAAAGGCCTGCATGCAGGCCATCAAGTCGGCGGGCGCCGTCACCGTGTCGGTGCACAGCGACGCGACCGGGCGACTGCCGCCGGCGGCCTCGCACGCGCAGCGCCCCTGCTAGAGCCGGCCCGACGCAGCTTTGTGTGCCGCCAAACTGGATGTTCCTGGGTCTGCGCCTTGGGATTCAGGGTTTAGGGTTTAGAGATTTCCACTGCGTCCAGCTGAGGCAGCTGCGCTGCGGCCCTGTGACTGGAAGTGGCTTGCAGCAGTCAAGGGGTCAGCTCGCCGTGCTCCAAGGGCTGGGAGGGGTGAGACGCAGAGGCCGGAGGCGCCCAGCGGTTTCGATGTGCCGTTTGCTGGCCGAATTCAGACAGCGCAGGAGCGGGTGCCAGGGGAACATGCGAGAGCCTCGAGTGTGGGCGTGTGCTGTTTTGGGAGCAGAGTGCGCGCGCCTTGCATAGTTGTGGGGGTTCGTTGATCGGCCATACGCATTGAATACCAACCTTCCCTTCTTTGATTGGAAGCATTTCGTTGGCCACGTCAATCAAGTTCTACTGAGACATCACCCCAATGGCAACCAACAAAACCAATAAAATAAAATAAACAAAATAAAAAACCACGTCAGAACCCACTGCCAAACCACATTGCAAGCACGTGCGTGTTCTAGCACAACCGCAGAACTGATCGTCGCTGTGAATCTCACTTCGATACATGCGTGCAATGAGGCCGCGGCCCTCGCCTGAACCTGGCCTTTGTACATTCTGCACGACTGCTGCTGACCAGCCACTGCCTCGCCGCGCGCCAAAGCTCACCTCCTGCCTCTGCGCAGCTGGAAGCATTGATGGGAAGCACTGATGGAAAGCATTGATGGGAAGCATTGATGGGCACGGACACTCATTTCGCAGTGGCACTGGTACCCGACCGAGAACCTCGGCGGCCAGCGGCTGTCGACCCGGCACCACACCCGGGTCAGTGTGTCGGAATGGCTTGGAGGCCGCCGCCGTGTCTGGGCACTTTAAACCCTAAGCCCCTCAAACGGCAGCCAGCGCCGCCGGTCAGCTCAACGGCTCAAGACGGCTCGGAGGGCGTCGCTGTGTCCAAGTCACGGCCGTCGTGTTTTAGAGCCTCAAAAGGCGGCCAGCGCCGCCGATAGGGCGTCCAGATGCTGAGCGAGCGCAGCACGTTGACCGTCAACAGGCCCGCCCACACCGCACCCAGCTGCAGCGCAGCAGGAGTGACAGTAGGTTCAGCAGCGCAACTGGTCGATCAACTGATGCTCGCCACCCAGCTGCAGCGCAGCAGGAGTGAGTAGGTTCAGCAGCGCAACTGGTTGATCAACTGATGATCGCCACCCAGCTGCAGCTCAGCTGCAGCAGGAGTGAGTAGGTTCAGCAGCGCAACTGGTTGATCAACTGATGCTCGCCACCCAGTTGCAAGGGCATGCCACGTTGACCAGCAGCAATCGTGTCTTTCAGGGTTTAGTCAGAACGCGCCCTGCTGCATGCGGCTGTCATCGTCCGGAGGGACGTGCATGATTCGCATGCCAGTTTGGTGTTTGCATAAGACCTAGCTTGCAAGAGGGCAGCAACTCGGACGCTGGCGTTCCTGCATGCATGGAGTGCCAGGCCATTCAGCGGGAAAGCTCAGGAAGCCTGCTGACACCAAATTGCTTTGCGTGCACCGTCTGAGTGTGTTGATATCGGGAAGAACTACCCTACTTGCCTACTACTAAACCCTACTTGCCTGCGGCTCTGCTCACACAGCATCGAGCTGCTGTGAAACGAGAGGGCCGTTTAGGGTTTAGGGTTTCGGGCACAATACACCCGCTAGGGACGTACACGAATCAGCTCCACTACTCCGCACTCGCCACCTCAGGTGTTGACCGACACTTTGAAACCCTGAAACCAGCAGAAACCCTTCTGATGCGGCTGCGAGCCGCCGGCGTGTGTCCAAGCCTTCGTAAATCACATGATGTGCGCGGCAAATGCATGCAAACACCATTCGGCCATGTGCGAATTGTGTTTGCATGCATTTGCCCATGGGCAAGGGCGCCACACAGGCAGCGGTACGCCAAAGAGTCCATGTGAACAGCTGCTTGCTTTAGGTTTTGAAGGGTTTAGGGTCTAAACCCTAACATCTGCCGCACTACCATATTGTGCCGTCCTGCCTGGCCTCTGCGGAGTTCGTGCCGACAGTGGTCACTGCAAGTCTGAGCAACGAGCAGCGCGTGGCATGCTCAGGCAGCATTCTTCTGCTGTGTGAGATTCGCAGGCTGGCGTCAGCACACACAAGGAAGCGAAGTGACTCATGACTGCGACTGCGACTGCGACACTCACCCCAGAATCATGGAAAGTCCAAAATTTCCGAGAACCAAAGGGCAAGTGCGGACACAGCGTCCGTGCCTAAACCCTAGCCTCAGTGCCGTCCAGCTGCTGCCCCGCCAGCATGTCGCCCAGCGCCGGCAGAGCGCGCGCATATGCAGGATTCTGAGGGACTTGATTTAGGGTTTAGGGTTGACCCTAAGCCCACCACTTGATCAGGTGTGGGAGTTGATCGATGGGAAACTGCACCTGCGCTCCCGGGCCTTCGAAGTGCTGCCCCGCGAACATGACGGCCAGCGCCGGCAGCGCGCACGCCACCATCGCCCGCGCGCCGTACCAAAAGCCGTCAGCACCGTACAGCACACCTGCAGAGGGGCCGCAGACAACACGCTGCATTTGGGTTTAGGGTTTAGGGTTTAGGGTTTACCCACCCACAAACCGTTTGCATGGAGTTGCAAGGGTGCATGCCAGGAGAGCTGCGCCTCGACATGCATAGGGCCGTGCTTCACCCGACTGTCTGCGAGGGTTGCGCACTACATCAGACGCAGGCCAGCGCATTGCTGGGCTGCGGGGCGCTGCCCATGGCAGCAGCGGCGCAGTCGCCGCCGCGTGCGTCTAGGACGGCTGCTTTGCGAATCCAGATTCCGGGAAATGGTGCGCGCCATCCCAGACGAAGGCGAGCGCGTTGATGGGCTGCGACACGGCGACCAGCGGCAGCAGCGGCGCCGCCGCCGCGAGCGTCGACGGATCTGAAGTGAAGAGTCGCAATGCCGCGGGCCCCCCCGCCAGCAGCCCGCCGCCCAGCAGGCCACCCAGTATTGCCGCCAGCTTCACAGTTTCGGACACGACTTCCTGGAGGGCAACCAGAAACGGATCAACCCAGGCTAATAATTGCTAATAATTGCTAATAATTGCTAAGTTACGCTAATAATTGCTTTCCGTGGATCGGCGCCACAGCCCGAATCCCAGCAGGTCGCCCAGTGTCGCCGCCAGCTCGACCCTCTCGGACACCACCTCCGGCGTTGTTTATCACCGATCGACAGGAGGAAACAATGGACGGCAAACAGCCGTTACAAGACGGACCAGCACCAGCCCGTGTCGCAAGCAGCCGTCCATTGTGGCCGCCAGCTTCACTGTCGCCTGGATGATCCTTCAAAAAACACTGCATGTATTTGTCAATTCGTATTTTATTTCGTCGATCTTCCTCCTTTTTCACGGGTGTTTGCTAAAATAATTTCACTCGCTCATTGCTGGAAGCTCAGGTTTAAACTGTTCTTTTCCAATAATTATGCATGCTTGAATTTTCTGTGGCATCTATATCCGCATGGTCCTTGCGTCGAATCAAACCACACGCGGTGGCGCCGGCTGCCACGCAGGCGGCACAGCTGCTGGAAGCTTGTGTTCTGTCACATGACAGCCGTGCCGTTGTGGAACAGCGCACGCCGCCGTCTCACCTGTCCGGCCGCAGGTTGCCGAGCTGCAAGCCGCCGCGCCAGCAGCGACTGCGCCGCTACTGCCAGCGAATCCGCCAGCAGGCTGGAGGCGAGCCACAGCTGGAAGCAGATCTGGTGCGCCGCCGCGTGCGGCCTGCGTCATGCCAGGCACTCATCAGCGTCTGCGCATGCATACGCTGACAAGCTGACATGTTGTGTCCGGTCGGCCGGAGGCGAGCCACAGCTCGAAGCAGATCTGGTGCGCCGCCGCCGCGTGCGGCCTGCTGCAGCAGTCACAAATCACATCTTCAACTCCAGCACAATCACTTGTAATTTGTGATCACAGCCATGAGGAAATGGCGAGAGCGTAGGCCAGCACTGATGCTGGGAACTTCAGAATACGTTTTAGTGACGCTGACCTCGCCATGCTGTTGTATGGCATGCATAATTTGTCCCCGGCAACCATGCAAGCAGATCAAATGAATCCTTTCCGGACATCCAGCTGTGATTGCTTTCGACCAGCGGACTGATCGACAAAAGCCGACTTGATGTCGAGCACCAGCGCCATTGCACACACGCCTGGCTGACAATTGGTTTATTACTAGCATCATCATTATCATTATTATCATGTATTGTTATCATTATTATATATTATTATCATATATTATCATATATTATTATCATATCAGTATCATTATGCGCACGTACTTGCCCCAGCTGCCCAGCTGGCAATAGCGATGCCATTTCATAGATAAACAATTCCTCTCGGAAACGTACTGGAGCTTGTGCAACCCACCCATATGTCTCTAAGCGCCGCAAGCGAGCGACCTTGCTGGCGCCCCTGGCAGCTGCGCTGTGCACAGCATAGCAGCACGTAGACACGATGTTTTTGTTTAGGGTATAGAGTTTGCCTGCTCGTGCATGCTTTGTCTTGGGTCATGGCTCACCCGTCTGTCCTCGCTGCCAGCGCAGACGCCAGGGCCAGCGGCGCCGACAGCGACGCCGTCCGCAGCACCAGCAGCCCCGTTGGTCGCAGCAGTGTGAGCGTGTCGGCAAGCGCAGAGGCGCCCGCGGCGCGCAGCGGGTGCCGCCGATTGAGTTCCCAGACCAGCCACGCACAGCCAGCTGCCTGCGGTGACAAAGGTGGAGTTCCATCACGTGACACCCTGACGAACGAACACGCAAGCGCGGAGGCGCCGGCCGCCTGCGGTGCTGCCTTGTTTTTTTTTTGTTTCTTTTTAAACCTCCCGAACCAGCCATGCGCAGCTGGCGGCCTGCAGGTGTCCAGTTCAAAGTTGTCCTTGCCGCTGACTTGGGGTTTAGGGTTTAGGGTTTTCGGCAGCAGTCCCATGGTGTCAACTGACCTTTCACGGCACCTTTCACGGCTGCGTTGGCGGCGGTCACCCTTGGAAGGTCTGCAACAAACCCTTGAAAGGTCTGCAACAAACCCTAAACCCTAAACCCTAACGGCTCAGCAGCATTAGCTGGGATGGCTGTGCTACAGCAACACCTGCTCCTCCTGCATGCCCGATCGCGACCAGAACCCTACACCCTAAACCCTAAACCCTTGAACGCTTCTGCGCATGCGGTCCTACCTCTGCGAGCACAGTGGCGAGCGCGGCGCCCTTGACGCCCCAGCCTGCGCCGAAGATGAGCGCGGGGCACAGCGCGATGTTGGCAATGCTGACGCCGACTGCTGCGTACAGCGGCGCTTTGGTGTCGCCAAGCCCCCGGAACACACCCTGTAGCATGTGGCCGCAGACGTTGGTTACGACCCTAATGTCTGAGATTCGTGAGGCACAGCGCGATGTTGGCTATGCTCAAGCCCGCCGTCGCATACAGCGGTGCCTTGCCGCACAGCCCCCGGAACAAGCCCTGCAACTGAAATGTAACAATTGATTGATGCCATGAGAAAGTGATCCTGCAGACACACAATGCAACAAATGGTTCAACTGGCAACATTGCGCCTCAAGCAACTGCGACTCGGCTGCAGCTTTCTCAGTCAGCATCATCAGTGCAGGCTGCAAGCAGCCAGCAATTCGGCACGACACATCCATTTCCCTGCTCACATGTCGCTCTTGAGTTGACCTCGACCGGCAGGCGCCAGCAACACGCGCCACCGCAGGCAGTGTTGCGTTGCCGGGCGCTGCGCCGAGCGCATTGTCTGTCCACCCAGGGGCAGGTTCTTCGCAGACTCTTCAAGGAGTGTCCAGGGGCGGCGGCCCACCTGGCAAGCGAGCAGCAGGGCGTATGCTGGTGCCCCGAGCATGCGCCACCGCAGGTACTCCGATGCTGCCGGGTGCAGCGGCGAGGCGTCGGGGGCGCCCCAGGTGCCGAGGCCCCACGTCAGCGTCGCCAGCAGCAGGACACCCTGCGGCCGTATGGGTCTGTGAGCTCGCCAGCTTCAAGGGTTTCGCCAGTTTCTAGATCTCACAGGGAATGTCGGGGCCCCGGGCGCCGAGTCCCCTCGCTAGCATGTCGGGGCAGCCGGGTGCTGTTGGCATAAACAGTTGTCATCTTATAAAGCGTCCCCTGTCAGAGTGTTTTCATCAGACGGCCACCACTCTACAGCGTAAATCTGCAGCCGTACCAGCGCACAAGGTAGCAGGCGCAGTGTATGCCGGAGCATATGTATACCAGAGTGTTGGGCTACGAGAGTTTTAGGGTTTAGGGTTTAGGGCGCTGCACGCTTTTCAGAAGGCCACCTCGATGCCGCCCACCAGGAGCGCGACCAGCAGCGCCGTCGCCGCCGGGGTTGGAGGTAGCATTTCCCACTTTTCAGCTGTCATTACAGCTGTCGAAAACCGCACCTCGATGCCGCCCAGCAGCAGCGCGAACAGCAGCGCCGTCGCCGCCGCTCGGTTGCAGGTAGCATTTCCCACTTTTCAGCTGTCATTACAACTGTCGAAAACCGCACCTCGATGCCGCCCAGCAGCAGCGCGAACAGCAGCGCCGTCGCCGCCGCTCGGTTGCAGGTAGCATTTCCCAGTTTTCAGCTGTCATTACAGCTGTCGAAACCCGCACCTCGATGCCGCCCACCAGGAGCGCGACCAGCAGCGCTGTCGTCGCCGCTCGCCCGATCTCTCCCGCCTCCGCATCCCCAGCTGCATGTGTGCTTCACCCAGATTACAGGAGTGTAGGCACAGGGTGGTAGTGGTGCATAAACCCACTTCGGGCAGGTTGCAATGGCATTCCCGCATGGGCCTCGGAGACAGCAGACAACATTAGGGTGATTAGGGCTTCCGCGCTTGCCTTCAGTACGGCCCAGGGCGCCGGCCACCGCGGTGGTCGTGACGGACAGCAGCGGCGCGTTCAGCAGCCGCGTGACGGTGGTGTAGATGCTGAGCGCGACACCCACCTGCAACATGTGCAGGCAGGCAGGAGGAAGTCATGCAGTTAGGGTTTAGGGTAGGATGCTGGTGAAGTGCTGTAGGAGATGGCCGTGACTGCAGACGGCTGACTTAGCTGGCATGCGAATTCGTGTCGAGCAGCCTCACCCCTGCCAGCTGGATTGTGCCGAGGTGACCGAGCCATGCTGTGTCGACTAGAGACGCCAGCGGGTCGGCGGCAAGTGTCGCAAGCGTCTGCGACGTCAACACAGTAGTCGGTGGCGCAACACAGTGGTGCACGAACACTCGAAATCTCCTTCACCTGGCTGAGACAGCATCAAGGATGATGCTGCACAACTGCCTGACCATTGCGGTCACGAGATGCCGCGCATCTTGTGAAGCAAGTGCATGCTGCCATGCATGCACCGCCGCACCGGCAGAGCAATGGCCGCAATCTCATAGTTGATCTGTTTCCTGCATTACATCAGTGACACAGTGTGGCAACTTTGATAGCTTATCGCCTCGTTGCAATGTGCATGCCGTCCATGCGCATCAGCTGGATGTCACATGCGCACCGGGTGGACCTGCTCTCAGGATCGTCTTCCTTTGATGCCAGTGTGACAAACAGCACAAAGGCTTTGTGTCGCCGCCTTCTGCGCAGGCATGCCGGGCATGCGAGACTCCTGGCTGACATGCGATCATGATTCGGTGCTTCCGACATCAAATTTCGAAAGCGAGCAGAACTGCGTGACGACGCCCACATTCGTCCGCCTCACTTCCGAGTGATGTCAAGCACCACTGCAAACAAGCAAGTGAGCGTGCATCGCCAGAACTTGCACTGGTAATTACGCTCAAATTAAGTCCTTGGGGAATCGAGCTTTAAGAGTCCAAATTAAGCCGCTTGAATCCGCGGTTCTCGATTCCCCAGAGGACTCTCAGCGCGCTTGGGCTGACCACACGACCTCGAAGACCGAGGGCCACTTTCTCCTTCGCAACCCGCCGCTGCAACCGCTGCCAACGCTGCCAACTTATCCTCGGCTCGCAAAGCTACCGTGTTGAAGCGCCTCTACTCCCGCCCGCTTGCGCCCGACTGACCCGGAAGGTGCGGTGTGCCGCCACGTTGATCTAAACGCATTTTCTTGGCACCTGCTCCTGCGGCCATCGACAGCCCTTTCCTTCCTCTCCTGGACCGCGCACTGGCCGCCACAGCCCGACTCGGCTGCTCCCCGGTTCAAACTGCTCAGATTGTTATGGACGTGCTCCGCACTGTTTTGACCGCAGGGCCGGTCCCATTTAGCTCTCGCTAGCATGATCTACCGCTCCTCTGAACTCATAACGCAAGTGCCAGGGCTGCACAAGCCGCCTGCAAGGCGTTTGCTGCCCCAGAGCGTCGAATCACAGATTTTGTGACGGGACAAACGACCAACGTCCTAGCACGTTGAGCCAGCCCTTCTGTGTTATAGGCCCCTCTTCCCTGACCGTCTTCTCTTCTGTCTGCAGGGCTCTTCCATCGTACCACAACAAGTTCTGCCACCATGGCGCTCCAGATCACAACCTCCACCATCGGTGCGCTTTGATACGTCCTCACCTGACCCTCTTCTCTTGCATGGGGGACGCGCAGCAGCAGTCTCAGACGTTCTCGCTGGCAGGAGCTGTGAGATTGATTCGCTGCGTGTCTGGCACACACAGCCGCCGCAGCTTGAAGCGCGACAGTCCAGTGTGATTTGAAACATGTGGCCTAACGATGAGCTTAGCGCTGTTCACCTGCAGGCTTTCCGCGCATCGGCCCCAACCGCGAGATGAAGCGTGCCCTGGAGAGGTATGCCAATCCCAAGTTTCGATGTGCCGGTCACCTACCTACTTGTAGCGCTGTTCAGGCAGCCTCGCTTGTCGAGGCTGCGCAGGGAAATCCCCTGCTGTTTAATGCGCTGTTCCTCCTTCGACTCCAACACTTCTGATCGTGCTGTGCTGGGTTGAGCTGTGTGGTAGGGACTTGCTGGCGAAAGGTGGTGCTGCAATCATGCACCACGCAGGGACTCCCTGCTCGTTCTCTCGCCGCGAGGCTGAGACCCTACCCTTCTGTTCCTCGTCAGCTGCATTGCACCACATCCAAGCAACTGCTGGCATTGGCAAGCATGCAATGCCCTTCCGTTGACACAGACACCAAGGGACCTTAGCTCAGCGGTAGAGCGGCTAGTCAATTCTGCTAGCAGGCAGTGGTTCGAATCCACTAGTGCCCGATCGGATGTGTCAACGGAGCTGGCATTCGTATGTTTGGCACATGACAGCAGAATGCATCATTTCACATAAAGGCTGTGCCTGGTCAACTACAAAGTCTGTCGAGTGAAGAACAGCACACAATCAACGCCTCTGTCGTCTTCCGGGCAATGCCTCAAGAGCCCCAGACACACGAAACACAGCACTTGCATCTCAGCCACGATCTCACCCAAACGGCTTGTACCATCAGATTGGTGTGGAACATGTGATCTATGGCTGCTGCATCTCTCGCAGTCTAACAGCATGACTTGCTCCCAATCTCAAACCTATCTTACAGTACGGAAAACGTCTTGTAGTACTCCACACAACGTCAAATGCATGTCCTGACCCCGCGCCTGCCACCCTGCCTTGCTGCAGCTTCTGGAAGAAGCGCATCAGCCAGGAGGACCTGCTGGCGACGGCGGCCAAGGTGCAGTCCGACGCTTGGCAGGCGCAGCTGGACGCCGGCATCCAGCTCGTCGGCCTGGACGGCACCTTGTACGACCAGGTGTGCTCCTGGAAACGTCGCCCCTTTTTCTCTTGTCGTGATTAAATTTCTGGAGGCGTTAGTCGGAAATTTAGATGACCGGAACATTAGTTGACCGGAATATTTTTTTCAATTCTTCATGCGGTTCAATGACGCTGCACAAGGAATGTACCATTACTTGGTGGCTGTCCACTTGGCATGCCTAGCTGCGCTTGCCGGCTTCAGCGGTTGTCCTTCATGCTGCACCGTCGGCAACTCAATTGGGACAGCTGCTTCACCTTCAATAGACAAGCCTGTAGCCCTGCAAACATAGCTGTCCTGGTCTCCAACGCCTCCATGATGCTGTTATGCATCAGCGGAGCGCGGAGAGTCTTTTACAAATGCTGCAGCATTTGGGGCGGGCCCCACTCTGCACTGCGGTATCCATCTGCGCACATGCGGCTCCCAATTGCTGCCTTTAGGGTTTAGGGTTTAGTTTGTACCTGCCCAGCTTGCATCCGCTGCACACGCTGTACTGGGTCTGCTGGGTGCGCTTCCTGGGGCTGGCGCTGCCACGCTGGGTGTACCACAAGGGCTGGCGCCGTTGCGCTCTGCCGTGCAGAGAGGAAACGGGTACCTTCACGGGTACCAAAAACCTTTTTTCCGTCGCGGATGGTCTTTCTATTCTAGCCTTTCGCCGGACACGGGACTGGGTGCATCTCCTGGGGCTGGCGCTGCCGCGCTCCGCCGTGCTGAAAGTCGAGCAACCCCCCAGGTGTCTTCTAACAGGAAAGCCGTTGATGTGTTTCTCAGACGCTGGACTGGGTGTACTACCTCGGGCTGGCGCCGCCGCGCTTTGCCGCGCTGAGCGGCCTGGAGCAGTACTTTGCCATGGCGCGCGGCACCGATGACATCCAGCTCGCCCTGGACATGTCGAAGTACTTCGACACCAACTACCGTGCGCTCGCCTTCCCGAAATGGTCACCAACTCTCTTTGTGCCTTTTCGAGGTCTTCCTCGTCAGCTGTTCTTGCCTCTGTCACTCTGGTCACCGCCCGGCGCCACTTGCCAGCGCGTGGTCTTGGTTGTCCACTGCTGTGCACATGAGCTGCACAACGGCAGACATTCCATCCGGCAAATGTGGTGCCAGGGGCATGATCAATCGCACAGTTGCGCTCCATCTCAACAACGCAGCTGTGGTCATTGTGTGGCAGCAGAAACATTTGTTTTGAGAGTTGTTGTTTTATGCGCATTGTGCAGACTATGAAACCGGAGCTGACGACGCAGACGCATCCAGCACCCATTTTCACGGACTTTTGACACATGCACAGAGCAAAGGCATTTGCATAACCGCACCTTCTGTGCATACGTACAGACTACCTGAAGCCGGAGCTGACCCAGGAGACGCAGCCGGAACCCAACTTCGCCGACTTCATCGACAAGGTCAAGCGCGGCCAGTCCGCCGTTGGCAAGGAGCATGCCGTGCCCATCCTGCTGGGTGCGCTTCTTTGCAAATTTCACAATCAACACTTTGCAGTCAACATTTTGCAGGTTTTACTACAACACACGACTCGCACAACAGCACTTGCGGGCGGCCTCGCATTTCTGACCAGCCAGACGCTTGTTGCTGGCTGGAGGGCGTCCTGTTCCTCTGCAGACGTGCACGCAATGCATCCAATCTGCTGCCCATGCTGGCCCTCATTAGGGTTTAGGGTGCTTCTTCGAGCAGGCGCACCCGTCATGGTTTCACTATCGTAAAGACACCTGGCTGACGCCAAAACCCTAAACCCTAAAACCCTAAACAAATTTGCTCGCAGGCCCCAACACGCTGGTGGGCCTGGCGACGGTGGCGGAGGGCGTCAGCCGCTCGGAGCTGGTGGCGCGCCTCATCCCCGCCTACGTCGACGTCCTCAAGCAGCTCAAGGTGCGCATCGGCACGCGGTTTGGCCGTCGATGCTGCTGGGAGCACCGCATTACAGGCATTCCTGCTGCCCGGACTTGCTGCTGGCCCCAAAACCTCGCTAAAACCCTAAACCCAAAACCTCTCCTTGCTGTTTCACAATATGGCATAGCAGTGTGTCTGTGGACAACGTCCGTTACCCGGCGCTCAGTCTCGCCTCGACATTCCGTCGCCCCGACAAGTGCTATAAACCCTGCACTTGTTTCGCACCTGGCGCCACCCTGGGCCGTGTGCCTCGACGACCCAAGGGCACAACTTGGCACCGACTTTGCAGCAGTCTCTCAGTTCAACATCTGGATAGCTCTGACACCTCGACGCTCAAAATTTCACAACAAGAAGAAGGTCCGATGTCACCTCATGTTTACCGCCGCGCAGGAGCTGGGCGTGCCGGAGGTGCAGGTGCAGGAGCCGGTGCTGACGCTGCCGCACGCGGCGTCGCTCGAGGCCGACTTCAAGAAGACGTTCGAGGCGCTGTCCGTCGTGGGCGTGCCGCTGCACCTCGTCACCATGTACGACGACATCGGCGACGCCTATCCTTGGGTCGTCCAGCTGCCCGTGCAGGTGCGCACTTTTGATTGATTAATTGATTAATTTGTATAATCAATTGATTGATCATACATTGATTACACACTGAACGGGTGTTTAGGGTTTGGGGTTCCTCGTGCACCAAGTTGTTGCCGTCGTGACAACTGTCGACGGCACACGTTTGAAGAGCAGGCACAGCTGCACCGTCAGCTGCCGCAGTGGCTGGGCATCGGTGGAGATGCGCACGGCAGCCATTTCTTGGTGACATGAAACAACCCTGCATACTGCCCTGCGCATCCCCAGACACTGCCGACTTGCCAATCTCGCCTCTCGTTGTCCCTCCCCCACAGGGCATCTCCCTGGACTTCCTGGGCGTGCCCGGCTCGGCGCTGGGCTGCGCCACGGGCGACCTGATCGCCAAGCACGGCTTCCCGAGCGACAAGCGCCTCGGCGCCGGCGTCGTCGATGGCCGCTCCGTCTGGTCCGACGGCGATGCGCCCGTTGCGCTGCTGGGCACCCTGGTCAAGCAGGTGCAGCTTCAAACCTGACTATTCACGTTTTCAAGCTCGCCATCCTGCAGCTCTTGTGCAAATGCAGACGAGACGAGGTTGTAGTTGTTTTATTTCTACTTAGTAGAAGTTTAATTCTACTAGGTAGTAATTATACTAGGTAGTATGAAACCTACAACCCTGCGGGCAGCTTGATACCAAAAGGTACTGCATCTACACCCTCTGTCAGATTGGGCTGTCTTGCTGCCGCTCCTGCATCTGCTCCTGTCGCGGTGCATTGCTGACGCCGCGACTTCTCTGCCCTAAACCCTAAACCCTAAAGGCTTCGCCGCAGGGCATCACCAAGATCGCGGTCCAGAGCAGCGTGTCGCTGCAGCACCTGCCGGTCGACAAGCGCATCGAGAAGGGGCTGCCGGCAGAGCTGCTGGGCCGCCTCGCGTTTGCCTCTCAGAAGCTGGACGAGGTGCGGTTTTGGAATCCACCAAGGATGAACTTCAGCACGCGTAAAGTTGACCGTGCAGTGACGAGACCGCCTGCAGCTACCTGCACCAACGCGTCCTGACAGCGAAAGTGGAAGCTTGACGCAATCTGCTCGGCTGAAGTGCTTCCTCTGGCAGTTTTCAATCACAAACACGGTTTGAACCGTCGCGACGCCGCCGCTGTGCCTGTGCACAGATTGTGGCAGCGGCGAAGAGCATCGAGGGTCTGAGCCCCGAGGAGGTGGCCAAGCTGCCCGGCCCCACCCCCCCAAGTGCGTAGACGCTCTGAGACTTGAATTGGCCGTCGTCTGCTGCGCCGCTGAGTTCCATCTGCGACGGTGCAGGCATGGCCCGCAGGTCGACGGCTGCCAAAGCCGTCCTGAGCACCAGCAACTGCTGTGAATGCAGAGCGCTATGCCTGGTGTTGCTGTCGGCACCTGTGTCGACCCAAACCTGTTGTGGCTTTTGCGTCGACAGCTGAGAAGGGCCTGGCACAAGTCCCCCTCAGCGCAAGCGCACTGACAAATCTGATCACAGAACCGAACTGTTCAACCTGCATTTCCGGCTCATCTCATGCGTTGAAGCTGTCTCACCACTGAAGTTTCCTGTCACCTTTTGCGCAGCCGACGACGGCTTGGAGCTGGAGGAGAAGCTCTTTGAGCGGAGCGAGGATTTCGAGACGCGCCGCCCCAAGCAGGTCGCCATGCCCGCCTTCCCCACCACCACCATCGGCTCCTTCCCGCAGACCAACGGCGCGTTTAAATTCAAATTCAAATTTCAAACCGGTCTTGCACCTGCCGCAGTCCCTTGCAGTCGAAAGCATGCCCCTTGCAGCCAAAAGTATTAATCTACCATGCGTCCGCTCTGCCCGACTCCTCAGCACAGCCCTCTGGGCCCAACTGCCTTTCGGAATGGAATGCACTGTCTGCCAGCGCACAGACCCAGGGGTGACGACGCCGACAACACTGCGAGAGCAGAGTCTGGTGTGTGCGACATCAATACTGTGTTGAAAGGCTTTTCCTACTATGCTGAAAGCCTTTTCCTACTATGTTGAAAGGCTTTTCCTGCCTCCCGCAGACATCCGCAACGCGCGCAAGGAGCTGCGGGAAGGGTCCATCGACGCAGCGGAATACGAGAAGCGCGTCAACGCCTACATGGGCTACGCAATCGACGTGCAGGAGAAGGTCGGCCTGGACGTCCTCGTGCACGGCGAGCCTGAGCGCTCCGACATGTGCGCAAACTTCTCGTGTGCCCCTGCTCAGAGTTCATGCTCGACACAGGCGTCCCTTGAGAGCAGGTCTCGAAAACATGCCAGCAGTGACGAGGAAAAGTCGTACATTCTGTCTGGGAGGCTGCACAACATCCGGACACTTATTGCATGAGCAGGATCGCTGTGCAGCCTCTGTTCCTCCGCAAACCTCGAACCCAGACCCTTCATTTCCCTCTTGACACAGGGTGGAATACTTCGGGCAGAAGCTGGACGGCTTCGCGTTCACCACCGGCGGCTGGGTGCAGAGCTACGGCAGCCGGTACGTGCGGCCGCCGCTCATCCACGCCGACGTCAAGCGCCCCGCCGCGATGACCGTCAAGGAGTTTGTCTACGCGCAGGGTCTCACCCGCAAGCCCGTCAAGGGCATGCTCACCGGTGCGGCGCTATCCCAGTGTGGGGTTTAGAGTTTGGGGTGGAAATTGCCGAGGTGGAAGCCGTGGACATTGCCTGGCTCTTTCACAGCCAACGACAGTTCGACTGGCGACCTAGTATCTATCACATATGCTGCTGTTCGAATGTCAATACTGCCTTGCCTCTCGAGGCGCTCACGTGCTGCTTTTCTGTGACCTTGACGGCACCCCGCGAATGCAGCGCGGCAGAAGCGGCACTGCCGAGAAGTGCCGAGCTCGTGGAATTTAGGGTTTAGGGTGGAAACTGCCGGAAGTTCGCACCCGCCAGGTGCCTGCTCCTCGGAGTTGACGTCCCTCCCCCTCGACACCAGCAGGCCTAAACCCTAAACCCTCCACACCTGCAGGCCCGGTGACCATCCTGAACTGGTCGTTTCCGCGCAAGGACGTCAGCCGCAAGGTGCAAGCCTTCCAGCTGGCGCTGGCGCTGCGCGACGAGATGGTGGACCTGGAGGCCGCTGGCTGCAAGGTCATTCAGGTGACTCTTTCAGAACAGCGTCGGCTGGTCTGAGACTTCCAGCTGGCGGCTGCGCGATGACTATCGATCTGGAGGCCGCCGACTGCAAAGGTTATCTAGATGTGTTTTTTTTTTCATTTGTGCCCCTCGATCCTGACGGCTTATATTTCGCCGAAAGCCGGAGCTTCCAGGAACAGGAAGTGGGTTGCTGCCGACTGCGCGAAGTGGGTACTGCCGACTGCGCGAAGTGGTCACTGCCGACTGCGCGAAACTTCCGGTCTGTCTCTCGCGTCAGGTATGACGCAGGGCGGCCGACACATCTGACACCCTTGTCCGCAGGTGGATGAGCCGGCGCTGCGGGAGGGGCTGCCGCTGAAGCGCGAGCGCTGGCAGTCGTACCTCGACTGGGCCGTGCGCGCCTTCCGGTGCGGCCTTGTTCCTGCTCTCGATGTTAATTGTCCCACCCCGTAGCCAAAAGGGGTCGTCACACCCAGCCTGGCCTGTCTGCCGCTGCAGAACGATCCCTCCTCTTGTCAGGCGTCCTAAACCCTAAACCCGCCTGAGCAGTCCGCGCCCATTGCAGCAGTCGCCCAGAACTGCCGTCTGTCCTTTCTACCACGAAAGGGTGCGTGAGACGTTCTCAATCTGCGCAGGCTGGCGACGAGCGTGGTGCGGCCAGAGACGCAGGTGGTGACCCACCTGTGCTACTCCGACTTCGAGGACATCCTGTCCGCCATCGACGCCCTCAAGGGTGCGTCAAACCCAAAACCCTAACCCTAAACCCGCCTCTGCTAATACCACATTTCCCAGATCTTTGCTCTGCCCACAGCACCCCGACTGCGGGGATTTCCTGCTGGGGTCACTGAGTGTCTCGAGAGTGTGCACAGCATCCTTGCCTCTCACCGCACATGTCACGGACCCAGGGCGGCTTTCTCTCAGCTGCCGGAGTGGTAGTGGCGATCTGCAAACCCTAAACCCTTGCCCTGCCACCTCGTGGACACTCTATTTGCCTGCTGCGGCAGACGCTCACCGCAGAGCTGGGGGAGGGGAGTGAGTTCTCATCGTCGCCAGGCCGCCGTCATGCAGTTATCCAACACTGACTCATGTTCCTCGTTCTCACCCGCAGCGGACGTGCTGACGATCGAGAACAGCCGGTCGGGCGACGAGATGATCCGCGCACTGTCGCAGTACGGCTACTCGCGCGACCTGGGCCCGGGCGTCTATGATGTGCACAGGTGCGCTCCCGCTCCTGCTGCTGCGACGACTGCTGTCCTCACACCTGCCAGCCAAGCAAGCCAACGACTCTGCAAACACTGCTGCCCCAGCGCAGCATGTGGCATGCCTTGACCTGAGAAAAAGCCGCTGCGCTCGCCATCTGTCGGAGGTATTCTTCCGTCATGGCCCCAGCACAGCAGGTTTAGGGTTGATGCGCCGCGCGGCAGAGTCGAGAGCCTCGCGAGCGCACAACGCTCCCAAGTCGCATTCTCCATCAAACTCGAAATATATGTTTCGTCAATGCAGCTTCTCCAGTTAATACACTACACCCTGAACCCTAACTCGAAATGCACGTTTCGTCAACGCAGCCCGGCTGTGCCGCCCGTCGACGCGCTGCGCGCCAAGGTGAAGAGCTTTGTGGATACGGGCATCCTGGGCGGCCACCCGGAGCGGCTGTGGGTAAACCCCGACTGCGGCCTCAAGACGCGCGACTGGCCCGAGGTGCCCGACAGCTTCACCCTTCGTGTCAACGTTCCGGGTTTAGGGCCTAAACCCTATGCCCGTCTTCCGTGCCTCGTGAAGACCTCACAGTCGCTGGGATCGAAGCGCGCCGCAGTGGTGTCACGAGAGACGCACTTTCTAGTTCATGCTGAGTTTTGGTGTCCTGCGGAGCTGATGGCATGTCACAACCGAACGACAGATCAGGTATGAACCCCAACGATACTGATCCGCAGGTGGCGGCGGCGCTGAAGAACATGGTCAAGGCGGCCTCCGAGATGCGCACGCTACACAAGATTGCCGCCAGCCAGTGAGGCGGCTGCTCCACGAAAGCAACGGCGGCGGCTCCGCCTGACGACTGCGTCGCAGCCGCCGCCCGCCTCTGCCGCGGTCTCGGCTGTCAGTGCACAGCCAGCCGGCCGGGGCCTCGCAAGATGCACAATTCGAGCTGATTCCAGCTGCATGGGAAGGCTTTATGCAGAGCAGGGCCGTTGCTGCACCTGCCCGCAGAGGCCCCCGACCTTTTCCTATTTGCTTCAAGAGCGTGCGACGTGAATTTTCTGCATCAGATTCCAGAGGCCGGGCTGATTCGCGCCCGGAGCCACGCCTCGGAACCCTAAACCCTGCACTTCGGAACTTTTGACGCTGTATGCATGGTCAGAGATATACTCCTTGCCGCTGCTGGGGTGCTGATGGAAAATTCTGCCATGGCGGAGCAATGCCCCACGCCGCCGCGGCAGCCATCAGACACAGAGCGCTCCAGCAGTCGGCGAGCATTTCGGGGAGCAAGTTGCGTTTAGGCTGCATCAAATGCAGCTATTCTCTAGGTTGTGAAAACCGAGGTTGACCTGACAGAATGTCGCGGTGTATCAAAAGCATGAACCGATGGGGTCTTCATTCGTGTGTCTGCCTGGATGCAAAATCCGGCATGTGCGGATCGGCTTTTTCATGTTCCCCTAGCAGGTTCCCGCTCTTTCCTGGCACGTATCACTGCTCTAAAAGATGGCGGCGTCCACAAAGTCTCCACCAGTCTTCCGCTTCCCGAACAGGCTCCTGCACACAACATGCCACACATTCCTCGAGATGTCCAGGACTCTTGATGTGCAGCCCAATCTTGCCTGGCGTAGCAGGCATGTATCCAAACGTGTCGACGACTATCCGGCACCGCTGCGCGGACAGTGGTTTCTGAATTGAATTGTCGTATTGCACCTGAATAGGCTGCGCCGCTTCCGCTCAGGAACAATGCCCGTGCGGCCCATGAAAGGCGCGCTGTCGCGCCTCAGCGACGGCGCCGCATCGTCACGCCGCTGCGGCCCCTGCTGTAGCACCTGATGCTGGCTGCTGCCCATCGCCAACTGCTGCGCCGCTTTCAGTTGGCGCTGCAGGGTGGCCTCGCCGTTCGTGCCAGATGCAGGACTGGGGGTTGAGTCCGCCTGCCCTGCCGCCAGCTGCTGCACTGCCGCCGAAGCATCACCGGGCGTCGGGACAGTTGCGGGCCAGCTCCGACTGCGGCGCAAGCTGCCAGGCAGGTCCTCATCAAAGCTGGCGACATCCGACAGCTGCAGTGTCAGAACGCCTCCCTCGCGAGGAGACATCCCCTGAGGTGGCGGCAGAGCCCCTGGCAGCGCTAGGACACTTCCGAAAGGGACGCTTCCGAAAGGGAGGTCGCTTGCACCAGTCGGTGCTCGCTCACCACTGCCGCTGGCGCTTGCGCTGCTGGTGCGCACCAGCGATAAAAGGCTGTCCGCCGGTGTGTGCCTTGGCTCAGACGGCTCCTGCTGCTGTTGTGCCGCCTGGGGTGCCTCCAGCCGCGGCGGCAGCTGCGGCGACAACGCCGATGCTTCAGGAGGCACGAGCGGCAGGCCGGCTGCTGCGGAAGCAGCGTCTGACCACACCATCCGATTACCCGAGGTCGTAGGCAGGGTCGCATGCTGTGCCCCTTCGCTGTCCATGCCTGGCTGCTCCTGCGCACTTGCCTCGGCACCCCCGCTAGACTCGCCATTCGTGCTGCGACATACTTCCGCGCCGCCGCTGGCGCCAACGCCGCTGACAGCGCTCCATCTGCTGCTGCGGCTTGCCCTGAAGCTGCCCCTCGGATTGCCGCCGCCGCTCGCCCTGCCGCCGCTGCCGCGGCTGGCCACGCTGCCAGAGTCTGACAAGCGCTGACGCAGCACATCCGCTACAGGGCTGTTTGGAAAGCGATGCAGGAATTCCGCCGCCCTCGCGTCCGCCACGTTGCCGTCCGTGCGCTGAGCCACAGGAGGCTCAGTCACGGCGGACGGCGACGTTGCCGTCGGCTGAAGGGCCTGCGGCTGGCGCTGCCGTGGCGGCACCGGAGGGTTTGCTTTTGGTGCGGCTTTTTGTGCGGGTCCCAATCGTGGATTCTGCTGCCCGCTGCCGCCGTCGGGGAACAGGAACAGGCTGGCGGCATCCAGCGACTGATCCAATTGCAGGCGGTTTGCGTCACCGCCGCCTGGAAAGCCGCCGCCGCCGCCGCCGCCGGTGCCGCCGTAGGATGTGCCCGGCCGGCTGAAGGTGGCGCCTGGGCGCACGAACCTGGAGGCTCCAGGAAGCTGCGCCGCCGGCGTCCAGGGTCTGCTGCTGGACGTGGCTGCTGCGGTTGAAGTGCTGCCCGCTGCCGCTACCGGACCCATATGCTGCTGCTGCCGGCTGCCGCGCCCACGGCCGCCTGGCCGCGGTAGCGGCCCGAAAGGTGCGCTGCTCCCACTGTGAGGAAGTCGCTCGTCTGCAGACGAGGCTGGAGGGTCCTGCGGCGCCGATGCGGCGATTGCCGCGGCTGCGTCGCGTTCCGCTTCCGCTGCCGCCGCGCGCCGCTGCAGGTCGTCAACCTCACAGGAGAAGTGACACAGATTTAACATGAAATGCTGTGGGGTGTAGCAGGTTGAAAAAATATACGGTCTTGCCTGAACGCGAGCACTTGGCGCATCTACTCAAATCAGGCAAGTCTGTGGCTGCAGTCAAGGACTATCAGATACCTGTGCTTCCAGTGCTGCCCGTTCCCTTGCCGCTTCCACCGCCACCGCCGCCCTCATCGCCGCCTCGCCCGCAATCGCCTGCCGCATTGCCGCCAGCTCGCCAGCCAGGTATGCGTCCCGCTGGCTGCCCTCCTTCGTTTGCAGCTGCGTGGCCTGAGGCGGGGGAGAGTACTGCCTGATGCCGCCGCCACCGCCGCCGCCACCGCTGCCGCTGTGAAAATCTCGCAGCGGCAGCAGTGGGCCCCTTCCGCCGCCGCCGCTCGCCTCCCGGAAGCCGGCCAGCTGCGCCTCCGTGATGATGGCGAGATCGGACGTCAGTCCCGCGCCTGGATACGCAGGATCATTGCGCTGAGGTTGCAGCAACTGCTGCTGCTGCTGCTGCTGCTGCTGCTGCTGCTGCTGCTGCTGCTGCTGCTGCTGCTGCTGTAGGCTTGACGGCCGCCGACTGGGCGGCTGCTGCAAGGCTGGCGCCGCTGCTGCGTCGGTGGCGGGCTGCGGGGCCGGCGGCAGCTTGCGGGGCTTGACGAAGATCTGGATGCCGGGCTCTCCGCCCTCGCTCTGCCGGGACTTTAGGCCGGTCTGCAGGCGATACGAAGCAAGCTGAACGTGACACCTACCGACTTCTGTGCATGACAGTGTCGCACAGTATGTGCCGCCGCAGATGTGCATAAACCTGCACCATTGTGGCTGGCAGCCACATGCCATGATACCCCTTACAGTGTCATTGCGACGGATTTTGCTTACTGTGCCGGAGCCGCCGCCGTGCTTGTTGCCGAAGCCCGCCGCCTCCGCTTCCGCCGCCCTCTGCTCTGCGAGCCGCTGCCGCTCCGCCTGCATCTTGGCATCCTCCCTGGCATCCTCCTGCCACTGCCGCTGCTTCTCCGCAGCCTGCGCAGGTAGACACGTGCACAGAAAGAATATAGATCGAGTCTGACGCAGCTCGGCCTGGATCGTGACCTCCTCCCGAGCATCCTCATCCCACCGCCGCTGCTTCTATATAGGATCAAAAATATATATATATATATATATATATATATATATATATAGATCTATATATAGGTCTATATCTATATAGATCTATATATATAGGATCTATATAGCATCCTCATCCCACCGCCGCTGCTTCTATGCAGCATGCACATGCACACAAGAAGACAACAGCCCAACCTTCCTGTTAATGAACGAGAGTTGAACGACGATGGTTCAGTAAGGTGCCGGAGCCGCCCCAAGTCTGCGGCAGCTCATCTTCATCATCCTGACCAGACACTGTGTCGCTGCCGCCCACGCAGCAGCTGGCCCCCACCCCGCGGGCCGCCTACTCGACGACCTGCACCCAAGGTTCGGAATCCCCCACAGGATCGGACCCAAGTACAGCCAATCCAGCTACCTCCTACCGATCTGCCTGTCCCCACCTTGCGGGCCGCCTTCTCGGCAATCTGCGCCTGCAGGTCTGCGTCCATCTGCGCGCGCGCCGCCGCCCGCGACGCCGCCTCCGCCGCCTGCTGCGCTCCGAAGCCCGTGACGCCGCCGACTGCTGCGGAGGCTGCGCCGCCAGCTTCCTGCGATTTGAACGTCAGGAGCGTAACATATCGCGTCTGCCCAAGATGATATTGGACAAATGCACTGAAAGTCAGCAGCAGCTGATCATGGCGGCAGAAGCTCGTGTTGTGGAACCCATGATCATTTGTGACGTTCGTACCTGCGGCCTGTGGGCAGCGGCGAAGCGGCGGCGGCCGCCAGCCGACAGACATTGCTGCAGCAGCTGCCCCTCTCCGATGGCGGCCTGCACTTGCGCGGCGGCGTCCGCTGCCGCTTGCAACTGGCCGAACTGCTGCTGCTGCTGCGGAGCGCCCTCAGGCCAGCGTGCCAGCGGATCGCTGAAACGTGGCTGTGGATGCATGTCACGCTGCTGCTGCCATGCACCACACTGGTCCGGTTCATATCGAAGCTGCTGCAAGTACTGGTCCGGTTGCATCTCCTGCTGCGGCCGGGACAGCTGTAGCGACGAAATATGGGGGACACCACCCCATACTTGCTGCTGCGGCTGCTGCGGCTGCGGCTGCTGCTGCGGCGGCTGCGGCGGCGGCGGTGGCGGCGGAAGCGGCAGCGGTGGCGGCGGCGGCAGCTGAGCCGGCGCCATCGGGAGTGTGCCTGCCGGCACAAACCCACGCGCAGCCGCGGCGATGATCGCCGGCGTTACGAATTCGGCGCTGCCCCGGCTGCAATTGTGCGGGTCCCCAGCGTCCGCTGCGGCGCTGTCGCCGCCATGTGGCTGCCATGCCGGCCCTGAGCCAGAGCCGCCATAGCCACCAATGTTGCGGGCGCTCAAATCATGCAGCTGCTGCTGCGTCAGTGGCGGCTGTTCCTCCTGCTGCCATCGAGGCTGCCAAGGCTCCTGCAGTCTGGACCTGCACGCAGCGGTGCCACTGGCGCCACAAAGGTAGGTGTCTGCGTCCTGCTGCCAGCTGGGGGCGGTAGCCTGCGCTGTGCCGTCCTGCGGCGCCGCTCCGCTGCCGAGGTAGGATGATCTAAAGTCGTCCAGCATGCTCTCATGTATCGCGTAGTGATCTGTTCCTCCGCCCGTTGCCGAGGCGGTGGCGCCGCCAAAATCATATGCCGCCGGCTGCCGAATCGGGCTGCTCGTTCTTTGCCGCCGTTGCGGCGTCGACGGCGCCAACACGCCGCTGCCGCTGTGGGCGCCCTTGCTGTGTCTTCCCACAGCCGAGGTCATGCCGCTGTCGTGGCCATGTGCCGACGCTGCGTCAGTGCGCACATGCGGCATAAGCGGCAGCCCCGACAGTTGTGAACTACTGCTCCCTACTATCAGCCCTCTCGTGCCCCAGCCGCCCGCGAGCGACGGCTGCGAGTTCCCTGGCTGCATCAGTTGCGGCCCGCTGCTGCGCCTGCGGGCTGCATCAAGCGCCGAATGTGCTCCCCATCCAGGAGCAGCGCGTGTTGCCGCCGCTGCGGCAGCTGCCTGCAAACCAGTAGCTTCATCTTCTTAGGCACGCACAAGATCCAGTGCGTAGTTGTGATCGGCCAGACACGAAATAATCGGCCAGTTCATCCAAGCGCCCGGAAACTGTATCATCATTACATGCTGGTGCACGCCGGCTTCGCACAGCGACGACTCGAAGCATATTGCAGTAGTCATCTCTAACGAGATACCTGACGGGGCCCAGGCTCAGTGCTGACGTCCCAGCTCAGCAGCTCCCTCATTCGGCCGCTGCTGCCGGGGCGTTGCGAGCGGCCCATGGTTTGGCTGCCGCCGCGGTACTTCCTATATCTCACAGTGGTTTGTAAGTGGGCGTTTACGACGCTTCGCCGCTTTTTTGGCCAGCCGCGATGCTGCATCAGCCTGGTGCGTGATGTCGTCCCGCCGGAATGAAAGCTGCGCGTCTGTACTGCGGCTGTCTTATTTTGGATACCACATTTACAAAAATCTCATACATCCGCTGTGAACGAAGTAAACCGTTGTCCATCCTGTGAGCGGAGACAGCTGGGACCGGGCACGCAGATTCGAGTGGGCACCGATCACCCCACACTTGCCACACAACTGCAAGTCAAACTTGACTACATATCAAAACCTGTGTAGAAAACCGTGGATATCGTCGTAGAACGAGGGCAACGAACGGCCTCGCGATCCCGCTTTTCTTGGGCGTCACGTGCTCTGATGTGAGGGAAAGCGAAGCGCCTGATCAGAATGAACCAAAATCAGTTTTGCATGCCAGCTCGGCTGACAAAAGGCTGCATCACACCATCGCAACTCGTGCTGAGGCCGCATCAGCAGCGCAGCAATGTGGTTGGACGCTGCAGCCTAAGGCGGAGGTGACGCGATACATGCGTGCTGGATCGTGTAGCTGTGCTTCATGATTGAGCGGATGCGCCACTCGGCCAAAGCCTGGATACAAGCTGTTTGATCTAGCTCGTGCCCTGCAGCAGGCCACCATGCGGTGTCCCAGCTGCGACTTGGAGTTCATGCTGCGCTACTTCCCGCCGCTGGCAACCCAGCCGGACGGCCATTGGGTCCACTGCTTCGGCTGCCGCTACGAGCTCAGGCTCATCGTCAGGCCGCCCCGCCAGTGCGTCGTCTTGCATGCTGCTGCTCTGGACACGTATGCATGTTCTGCGGCATGCTGACATCACGTTGAACCGTGATTGCGGACTGGCCACATGAGCTCTGCATCGTCACCGCCTCGAATCCCGAGCCTCGGGCCTCTGACTGCAGGTTGGAAGACACCGAGCATGCGCCCACGAATGAGCCGCGGCACTGCAAGGGCTGCCAGGAGCAGCTGCCCGCAGCGTTTTTTCATGTTGATCCCCGGCGGCTCAATGGCAGGAAGGGATTGTGCTTGGCGTGCCAGGCGGAGCGGTCACGGTCCTTGGGCACGAGAGAAGTCACGATCCGGAGAAGAAGAAGTGCTGCAGCTGCCAGGCGACGCTACCGGCTGCGCGGTTCACGTGGACCAGCCATGCCCGGGATGGCCTGTCCTGGAGTTGCAGGCAGTGCCAAAGCAAATGGCCGCAGATGAAGAATCGGCTCGTCCTTGTGCCCGTGGTCTCCAAGAAATGTGCGTCGTGTGGGCTCGCCCTGCAGGCTGCAGCCTTCCATGTGTGCTCCAGGTGAGACTTGAGCAAGGAAACCCACCCAGAGCACATGTCGTCAGCGCTTAACGACCGGTGGGGCAGGGCATGTTTGTGGCCAACGATGCACATTTGCGCCACAGCGCAGCAATGTTGCACGTGTCATGTCTGATGACTGCCCCATCTCAGTTGCTACATCGCGCGTCGTGACGTTGCGCACGGTGCTGCGCTGATCTGTGACTTCTTGTGTGATGCAGGAACGCAGACGGCCGTCGGCACGAGTGCCAAGAGTGCTCGCGTGCAAGATGGCGGAGATATATCAGGAAAGGCAGGCTGCAGAGCCTTGGCGCAGGTGATGGCGGTGCGCGAGTCTGTTGTCCACTATGGAGCAAGAAGGGATTAAGATGTGCAGGTGTAGCACAGTGCTGCCGCAGCAACATGTTGTGTCTTTCCTGTTGTGTTTCGGGTCTTTGCGCGCAGTGCAGGTTGAGGGCGTGAGGCAGCTGGCTGTCGCATTGCTGCCGTGCAGACGGTGCAGGACAAGGGCGCCGCCTCGCTGCGCTGTTTCGTCGACAGCCTGTTCACACGCTGCAGGTGTGTTCAGTAGGTGTCGAGTGATGTCCCTGAGTGTGGCCCTAAACCCTAAACCCTGGTGCCAGTCTCAGTCAGCGGTCTGCTCAGCCACAACTCATCCGGTGTCAAGGGGTGCCGCATTGGCAAGGCACCTGATGATAGTTGTGCATTGGTGTGGACTGTGCTAAACGGTAGCAACTTCGTCGTGCAAACCTCATGTTTCCTCTTGCGTGAAGATCATCAGGGGTCCACCCCGCTCGTATAACATTCTAAACACTCCCTGCCACCGCTGAACTGTCGCCTCACATCAGAAATGACGATGGCAACTCCCTCTTGGTCCTAAAGACCGCGCCACTCGGCGACGGCAGCGGTGGCGGGGATGTGGTGCATCACATTGACGGCCAGCCCGGCACTGTGCGGTGGCGATGAGCAATTTTGAATGCTCCATGCCGATGCACAGCTACTGTGTCGCGTGCATCTGAGGTTCATATTCACTGGGTGGTGGATATGATTGCGAAAATGCACGACAGCATGCACCTGATTGAACATCTGCAGAGCTTGCCCCCCCAACTTTACTCTCGCACAGCGCTCAGGCTACAGAACTCACGCTTGGCGCACACACATCCGCGAGGGCCTCCGATGTTGGTCCACCGGAGCCTCGTCAACTGCAGTGCGTCCGGCCCGTCTTGCTGCTCGCTGTCGGCCGCACTGCCGAGGCTGCAGCCGCAGCTGCACAGAGCTGCATATCGATCGTGCTGTCGAGCGTCCCTAGATCCACGGCATGTCAGCCTGACCAGGGCACAGCAGAGGTGCCTGAGCGTGGACCGCCGCAGGTCGAGTGATCCTGCGCAAACCAAGCTGAATCAGCCGTCGACGGCTGATTCAGCAGATGCCCAGGAAGCATTGCAAGTCGTCCCTAAGGCGAGCAGTCCGCAGCATGGCTCAGCTGCTGTCGTAGAACCGCTGCAAGCCGTAAAGGTGCGGCAAGATCTGTTACAGGCGCATGCCTGGCTGCATTCCTGCCTGCCACAGCCGCCTGCAGTCTGCAGACGTCATGTTCTTGCACGCTCCTTTGTAGCGTTTAGAGCAAAGTCGCGATGCATGTGCTGCCATGCTGCAGCAGGCCGTCAAGCGGTGCCTCGGCTGCGGTGTGGCATATGAGCAGCGCTACTTCCCGCCGCTGGCGAGCCAGCCGGACGGGCTGCACTCGCTGTGCCGGGGCTGTCACGCCGAGGACAACATTCGCCGCCGCCCCCGCATGCCTGTGTGAGCCGCGCGCCGTACTGTGACAGCCAGGACATTCCTACACATTAATCAGATGCTGGCAGAGCTCTGGAGGCGCAAGCCTGTAGCGCGGGATAATGTACTTGCTATCATCAGTTGCACCAGGTGCAAGTCTCTTCGCTTGCGCTCTGTGGCCTGATGCCGCTCGCTGCTGGCCGCAGGCGGACCAAGCCGGAGGCAAGGCCGCGCGGACAGCACCCCCCGACGCACGAGCCACAAGTGTGCCGCACCTGTCGACTGGAGCTGTCAGCGTCGCACTTCTCTGTGAACAGCGACAACCGTTCAGGCCGCCACAGGCAGTGCAGGGCCTGCTGTGCCGATAAAGAAGCCCGGCGCTTGGCGGCGTGGGCCCCGCCGGACATGCCGCAGACCAAGGAGTGCCTGGATTGTCAGCAGGAGCTCCCTGCCACGGCTTTCCCCCAGAGCCTGAGCTGCTCGACCGGTCTGCATTCGCACTGTCGTAAGTGCAATGCAAAGCGGGTCACGGGCCAGAGGAAGGAGCGGCTGCCGTCGCAGCTGCCACTGCCAATGAGCATCGTGTGTGCTGCCTGCCACGAGGCAAAGCCCCCTTCCGAGTTTCCACAGCGCCGGGGAACGACGTTTGGCGTTCATGGGGTTTGCTCCAAATGCAAGTCAGCACGCATGAAGTCGCAACGGCAGCACGCTGCAAAGCTGCGGCAGGCGGCCGCCTCGGCCGGCAGCGACGGCGATGGCAGCGCTGAGGGGACGGGCGGCGGTGAGGCGGCAGGCGAGTCCTAGGCGGCAGGCAGGCAGCCGCGGCAAGGGGGCAGTGGCGGAGCCAGCGGGCGGCGGAGACAGCGGGCGGCGGCGGGGTGGCAGCGGCCATGGTGAGGCGGATGCTGCCTGGGCGGACAGCGGCAAGGACCCGCGGCGGCGGGGTGGCGGCAGCCGCGGTGAGGTGGCAGCAGCGGCGGTGATGGCGCTGCGGCAGGGGCGGCAGGCGGCGATGGGGCGGCTGCGGCGGTAGCAGCGGCGGCAATAAGGCAGCGGCCCTGGCGGAAGGCAGCGACAGGGCGGGCAGCAGGCGCGGTGAGGGGAAAGGCTTCCCGCAAGTCGGACAGGTGCGTGGGAGCAGGCCCTGGCTGTGTGATTCAACATGGTCTCGGAGGTGTGCAGCACTACTGCGCACTATAATTGTCGTGCATGATGCCAGCAAACTTCACGTCAATTAGATTCGCAGCATGCACACTGCTGCGCTACCTGGCTGCAACTTAGGCATCGTCGAGCCGACGCCCCTCCGCGACAGTCGCACCACACCCGGCTGTCACTCCTCTCTGGCTGTTGCACCATCAGGTGAGGCGTGGAGCGGCTCGCTCATCGGCTGCACCTGCTGCAGCACGTGCGTCCTGGTCTGCGTGCCGGCGCTGGGAGGCGCACGCAGCAGAATTGCGGTGCGCTCCTGTCAAGCTGTTGTAGTGAAAAGTCGAGAAGTCCTGCAAATTCGGGCATGAATGGGGCTGGTGCTACACACAGTCATGCTTGCAGTAGACCTGGCTGCTGTTGTGAGTCCAATTATATGTACTTCACGACTGAGGTCGGACAGCCTACCTGTCCGCAGGCTACTAGAAGAAGGTGCGCCGGTGGCAGGTAGACTTCAGGGGAGTGACTGCCGTTCTCACCGCCGGCGTGCAGCGCGCGCCTGCAGTTGGATGGCGGCGGCAGCTCAGGGCGCACGGGCAGGCGCAGCTCTGCAGATGAATAAGCAGCATCTCTTCCGATCCGATAGGCATTTCGGCCATCATGTCTGCTGCCCGTGTATCTGGCAGTGCAAGACGACAGTGTGTCCGCTTCGTTGCCACAGGCTGAGCGGCGGCATTCCCACATGTACTTTCGTGTCTCCTCTTCCGTGGACGTTGTTTGTAGCGTTAAGACATCTTCAGCGTAGAGACGCTAGAGAAATGCTTTCTACATGTGCACTGTCTCGTCACATCACAGAGGCACGCTGCAAGTCCGCTGCTGCAGCGCCGCTCAGTGTACGCCGGCGGCAGCGGGCCGGGATGGTGCATCTTGTCAACGGCCGGCCTGGCAACATGCAGTGACAAACTACACATCGGAACCTGCAAGCCGATGCAGCGGCTGTGTCGCATGCATCCTGTCACTTCACGTCGGCAGCTGCATCTGAGGTTCAGCCGGGCGGAGCGCTGCGATGCGAGCGCGCTGCTGGGGCGGCCGGCGGCGGCGCAATGGCCTGGGACTCGCCTCCGTTCAGGCGCTTGCGCAGCGTCCGCAGCGCGGCGTGCCAAGTACTGCCAAGCAAGGGTTGCCGCATCTGTAAGGGGTGTGTGAATCCAAAGGGGATACAAAGGGGTGATCTGGGAGGCACTAAAGAGAGGCTGCGGACAGCACAGCATTAAGTCAAGGTTCAAGCAGCTGGCGATAACATGGTGGGCGTCAAGTGTTCAGGACATCAGGAGAGTGTCCAGGCAGGGTTTTGTGCGCCAGAGCATGGATCATCAACATTGTTTCTCCGGTTCACGCGTCGTATCTTGCAACTTGCATCTTCTTGAGCGTGCTGCATTGTAGTACTCTTTCCTACGGCTCCTGCCCAGCAGAAACTGCCCGTGACCTGCACTGATCCGAGTCCAAATGGCGTGCTGCTCCCAACACATGTGCGCGCGGCGCTCAACGCTGCCAGCAACAGCATGCCAGCGGCCGTCATGCAGCCTTTTGCAGAGTCTCAATCATAGCTGCGCCAATAGCGCTGTTCGCAGAATGCCGTTCGGCAATCTGCACCAACGGAACGAGTGCAGGTCCCTCCGCGATCTCAGCTCGCAACCTGCGGTGAGCATGCTGGCTGCTGTCTGTTGTGACACACTGCACCCCAGCATGATGGCTTGCACCGCTGCGTCCGTATTCAGCATGTGCTCTTTACTCTGACGCAGCCACTGTCCTTGGTGCAGGCTGGCAGGCGGCAGCCTCGCACGGCTGTGGCAGTCACAACAGGTGACTCAGCAGACGCTGACAAGCCGTGCGAGCGGTGTGGCGCGAGCTACCGCTGCTCTACTTTGCGCAAGGCGTCTCAGCCGGACGGCCATTGGGTCCACTGCTTCGGCTGCCGCTACGAGCTCAGGCTCATCGTCAGGCCGCCCCGCCAGTGCGTCGTCTTGCATGCTGCTGCTCTGGACACGTATGCATGTTCTGCGGCATGCTGACATCACGTTGAACCGTGATTGCGGACTGGCACGATGAGCTCTGCATTGTCACCGCCTCGAATCCTGAACCTCGGGCCTCTGACTGCAGGTTGGAAGACACCGAGCATGCGTGGGCGTGGCCTCTGACTGCAGGTTGGAAGACACCGAGCATGCATGAGCCGGGGCACTGCAAGGGCTGCCAGGAGCAGCTGCCTGCAGCGTGTTTCCATGTCGATCCCCGGCGGCTCGGTGGCAGGAAGGGATTGTGCTTGGCGTGCCAGGCGGAGCGGTCACGGTCTTTGGGCACGAGAGAAGTCACGATTCCGGAGGAGAAGAAGTGCTGCAGCTGCCAGGAGACGCTACCGGCTGCGCGGTTCATGCGGATCAGCCATTCCCGGGATGGCCTGTCCTGGAGTTGCAGGCAGTGCCAAAGCAAATGGCCGCAGAAGAAGAATCGGCTCGTCACTGTGCCCGTGGTCTCCGAGAAGTGTGCGTCGTGTGGGCTCGCCCTGCCGGCTGCAGCCTTCAATGCGTGCGCCAGGTGAGACTTGAGCAAGGAAACCCACCCAGAGCACATGTCGTCAGCGCTTGAAGACCGGTGGGGCAGGGCATGCTTGTGGCCGACGATGCACATTTGGGCCAGAGCGCGGTAATGTCACAATCGTGCAGATTTGGGCAGCCGGCGGCTTATTGGCCAGCCGGCGGCTTCCAGCTGCCGGCCGACGGCGCCGGCGCGGCAGAATTTCTGGGCGCGGACACATGCGTTAGCGCAAGCCCGCGAGCCGCTCACCGCCCCGGCGCCGTAGACGCAGCTCGCGGCGCGCCGCGTCGAGCGGCCGGCGTGCTGGCCGTACTATGCATAGTACGGCCCATAGTACGGCCCATAGTACGGCCCATATGGGCCTCTGCAGCGCTGGCGGAATTTTGCGCCTGGAGCGGCAGCCATGGTGAAACCTCGCGCTGCAGATGCCTTCTGGTGGTGGCGGCAGCTCAACACGCATTTGACAGGCGCAGTCCGGCTAGACGCTCAGCAACAAGCTCTATCGCAATGATCTAGGGAGACGCAACGCCAGGTCTGCTGCCCGTTTGGTTCAGGGCAAACTGACTGTCTCCGGTTCGCATGTTGCCGGTGCGCCGAGCAAACGGTAGCAACTTCGCCGTGCAAACCTCATGCTTCCTGTTGCGTGAAGACCATCAGGGTTGCACCCCGCTCGTATAACATTTTAGACACTCCCTGCCACCGCTGTAATGTCGCCTCACATCAGAAATGACGATGGCAACTCCCTCTTGGTCCTAAAGACCGCGCCACTCGGCGACGGCAGCGGTGGCGGGGATGTGGTGCATCACATTGACGGCCAGCCCGGCACTGTGCGGTG
>JAABUL010000824.1_pt1 | contig 64150 bp, 132 predicted proteins | sample 5559151 | NCBI WGS metagenome assembly JAABUL01 (sample SAMN10711876, study PRJNA513368) | rock metagenome | isolation source: Antarctica rocks | place: Antarctica: Victoria Land, Pudding Butte sud
CAGCACAGGCACAAACAAGAAGCATAAAGTCACTGAAGTGGATGCGAGTACGGCGAACACAGCGACGGACAGCGATCATGGCGAGCCGGTGCCTGGGTTCCTTGTGGACCCAGGCTAGGGTCCCCCTAGTCTGGCGCCAATCTGGTGCCAATTATGGGCTAGGGGAAACCCGATGCTCCCACCCCTTCTGGGGGTCAATCCTTCCTTCCTTCCTTCTATAGCATTGTCAGTCTTGACAGTCGTGATCGGCTGCGCATTCCAATTGAACATGCAGTCACAGCCCAATCCACGCGCCAGCTGTCAATGCAATTTTGCACTTGGTCAGGTTCTGAAGCTTGCTCAGCGAAAACTCAACAGGCACCTGCACTGTGATTTCTGATCAGATAGGTTGCTTGGCCTGACGCCGCGACCGCTGTCACTAAGTCTGATTTGAAGGCAGCTAGAGGCCACTAGATCACTTTCGCGACCAGATGGCAACAACCTCGCACACCCGGCGCAGCGCCAGAACATCGCATCATATCATAGGCTGCATACTGCTGCTGCAAGCCGGCCAGCAGTCGGTCCAGGCCCAGCGTCAGCTGAGGCAGGTGGCGGAGCCGGCAGATGCGGCGCCGCACCGAGATGCCGAGCCAGCCAAGCAGACGACAGATCAGTCTACGAAGAGGAAGGCCGCAGCTGGATCTTCAGTGGGCAAGCTGTCGCCAGACAGGCTAGCGGCCTACAACAATTACGACGACTACACACTGTACACGAAGGTGCGCAGCAGAGGTGCTGCCCACACAAGGGCGCCGCTCACCTACCTGCCGTGTGCTTGCGGCGGTGCTCGCTTCATGTGGTTTGATGCACGTGATTTTGCTGAGAAACGAACTGAACGCCGCTGTGCTGCAGGGCTACCACTATGACGACGCCGACGGCGGCCTCTACTTCAACGGCAAGACGGGGATGCTGGACGACGTGTATGGCGACTACTATTTCGCGACGCCGCAGGAGCACTCGTCCTGCAAGCTGGACCCGAAGGGGAAAATGATCCTGGACGGTGAGCACATAAATATTCGCTGCATGAACTATTTCGATGCTGGGGTTGGCAGTACTGAGTTTGCATTGCCGGCTCTGCTGGTGGCACGGTGAGGGCATGAAACGTTCTAGTGCTCCGGGAGCATGCGCACATCCAGCATTGTTTGCATTTCGGAGACCACTTGCAGCCTAGACCACTGGACGCCCAATCCACCAACGACCTGTTCGTCATGCAGGCGCGTACAAGAAGATGTGTGACATCCAGATCACGGGCGGCAACAAGCTGGTGCCGCTCATGCCGGGAGGCATTGACGGCATCTACAAGCTGCACACCTGCGAAAACGGGCGCCCGGCCTTCAAACGGCAGCGCAGCCCGCCCGGAGGTGAGGCGGCGTGCGGCCTGTGTGCAGCTCCATTTTCCTGTTGTCGGACTAGATGGCATTTTAGCGCCGATGCGGGAATGCGATACCGCAGCGCCCGCAGCCGCTGAGCCATCCTCGCTGCGTTGCAGAGGACCGGCTGCTGTGGTACTCGTCGAGGCACAAGGACTGGGACGTCAGCAATGGCACCAGGCCGGAAGAGGTGCGCGCTTCTCGTTTTGCACGCCCTGCCGTGTCTGAAATTCGGCCCTCCTCGAGCTGTCCTCATTGTATACGCAGGTACACGTGGGTTGAGACTGAATCTGCGCCGCTGCCATGTATGTTTACATGCTGTGTGTCTTCACAAACACCAGGCAGATATCCTGATGTACGGTGGCGAAGGCGGAGGCGGCCTGCGGCCGGAATTTGTGGCCAAAGATAAATGGCTTCTGGCAGCGGACTTCCAGTCGGACCAGAACATTACGGTGCGCACCAGACATATCCGTCTGCTTCCGCGTGGGCTGTGTGCTGCTGCTGCAGTGCTTAGCAGCATCTGGGCCAGCCCTTGCATGCATGCACATGCTGAGGCATTAATCCATCTGAATCTGATGCCACACCATTTGCAGGCCGACTATTTCAGGGCTGGTGTGCAGCTGCGGTGCACCAACAAGCACAAGGAGGTGCCGGTGCCAACAAGTGCGCACCGCTTTCCAGCCTACAAAGCTTCCTATAGTTGGGACCCCGACTGCTCCCACAGCCTAGCTGCCCTCATGGCTGCAATTTGAACCTGGCCCAAGAGAGAAAGCTGGCATGAAGATAACCTCGTGTCTGGCGCAGGGCCGCTGACCGCAGTGCAGGAACGCCCGCACATGACGGCAGAGGAAATGGAGAATCAGTATCGCAATGTCATCAACCAGGCGGCTCGCGTCCACCAGGCAGAAGCCGGCAATGGCATCGGCACCGTGAGTCACTGCAACTTCAGCCGCATGGTCCGCACTGTCAGCCTGCGCATGGCCAGCCGGCGCAGTGCTGCATGATTGTAAAGTGAGTGCTCGAATGATAACAAACGGTCTGAACGATGTAAGTCTCCAATGCAGGGGACGATTGTGCTGCTGGTGCTGGCTGGGCTCGGCGCCTGCATCTGCTTGCCGAGGTGCATCGCAAATCAGCGGGGTAAGCGGCGGCGCGGCGACTCGAAGGGGGGCTGGATCGGGATGACGCCGCTGGGCGGTACCAGAACTGCCGAAGACTGAAGCATTCTGGATTTGAATTGACATTTGTACTTCCTCAAGGTCAGTAGCTACAGACAACTTGAAATTTGGGCAGTCACAGGCGCTGCTGCAGACAAGTAGTTTGCCGAACAGAGTGATGTAAAACTTCGGAGATTCAATTCGTCGCCAGATTCACATACAAGGCACAAGGAGCTGAAGTGCTCAGTCTGCGCAGCGATGCTTGCTTCAGTCCCAGGGCCAGTATGGCGCCAACCCCCAAGATCTTACAACAATACCTAGGTCTAGATACGCCTGCCTGCGACCAGGCTAGCTGACGCAGTATTTAAACTTACAAATCAGCTGAACCTACAACAGGAACCCGTAGACTGGTCAAAACACAACTGCTGTAGCTGCGCTGGCCGCCTTGCCCCGCTTCACCATGTGCGGTGGCACCGCCTTTCTTGTTTTCAAGAGATCGCCAGTCTCGTATGCGCATTAGCAGTACAGGCCTGCAGTCCATCACAGAGTCGGCTGCATGAGCGGGATTTCACCATTCTGAGATAGCACTGCACCAGCGTGACGACATGATTCAGCCCAGCATCATCCGCCAGATTCAGCACCGAAACTCACCTACGTTCCGAGCTGCTTCTCGCAGTCTGTATAGCACTGGGCAGCTGTCATGCTGCTCTGGACGGTGACCGTGGCCGACGCGTGCGCTCACTGCGGCACCTCCGGCACGGGCTTGTTCTCGTAGTCGCCATCTCCCAGCTGCTGCTGTGTGCGCCGCAGCTCGACCTCCAGCGAGATGTCCGATTCTGCACTGGGCTTTAACCCGGTGTACCGCTCGCGAGCCTCCTGCACGGGCCGGCAGCATCAGACAAGATCAGCGTCAGGACCGCGACGAGCAGCAGAAGGGACGCGGCTGCCAGACTGTGACATAGCGAGGAAGCAAACAGTATGAGATGCATCAGGCAGTCTCCCGATTCACCTTGAGCTCGAATTTGCCGGTCATGACTTGCGAGAGGCCCAGCCAGCCGCCCACCGTCAGCGTGATGAGCGGCAGCCCGACCTTCACGAAGCGCTGGCCGCCGCTGGACGGCGCCATGCTGCGTGCTCAATGAGCGAACTGTCAGCAGAACCTGCAAGGCTGTGCAAGGCGCAGGTATGGCTCCAGGAACGGCAATGCAGCATGCACTTCGAGGCAGGGGCACAACTAGTGTATGGACGCTGAAGCAGAACTGAATCAGCTGGGAGGCTTGCTTCGTTGCAACAGAATCAAGATCGGCCGATGCAGCTTGCAGTGGCCTGAGCAGTTCATTTCAGCACTGCATCCCAGGTTTGCAAGCTGTCGCGATGTGCGACCTGACCCCGAAAACATCATGGCAGCCAACATCTGCATGCAGTTTGCAATCCTACAAGATTTTGGCAGCTTTTAATGGCCGCAGCACCGCCTGCACCTCTGCTGTTTTCGTGTCCAGTCTCATGCATGACACTCGGCACGGCACGTCAGCAGCGGCGTCATGGTACCAGCGGTACGGTATTCAACTATCGATGCAAATTTGACCAAAGCATGCAAGCGCGCAGAATAAGCCGCGTCGAGCGCTGGAGGTTTGTTTGTGCACTGTGCTCCGGAAGCAGGAAGCTGCTCAAGGGGTCTTAACAAATCGAGGTTTACCTCATCGAGCTTGCAGCACTCCTCGTTCAGCCGTAATGTACGGATTCTTTCGCTTTTCTTGTGGAACATTACGGTCGCTGTGGTGCGTTTGTACGGTATTATGCAGTCTACCGTCGTCTAAACACACATGATCCAGGCAAGTCCTGCCGGCGCGCGCGCTTCCGAAGCATTTGCATTGCCATCAACTTTGCATTGTGAGGCTGTCTTACAGGCGCACAATCCTGCTCCCTCGCAAGGGCAGCCTCTGCATTGCCACAGAGTTCGTGCAAAACACCTTCGTGGGTACAGGAAGCCAGGACAGACGCCATTCACACCCTCTTGCATTTCGAGATACTGTATAGGACGGCGCACCGTCCAAATTCCCCCTGCCAGCCTTGAAGTGATCAGCCGCGCAATTGCCTTGGCGACGCAGCCAACATGCTGGACATCAACCTCTTTCGGGAAGGTCGGTTGCGTATGTCTTATAAGTACGAAGCATCATGTTCTGGTCCGGGCGCCACGAATGCGAAATGACAGGCAGCCGTGCCGACGTCTGGCGCCGTGAAGCTGATGGTGGCGCGCGGCATTTGCTGCAGACAAGGGCGGCAACCCCGATCTGGTGAGGGAGTCCCAGCGCCGTCGGTATGCCGACCCCAAAGCCGTTGACAATATCATTGCCCTGGACAAGGAGTGGCGTGACGGTGCGGAGACTGTCGCTTGATGTATACTTGCTTGCATTCGGTGATGATCAACAACCTTTCGAATATAGATGGCTCGCTGAGGGCAAGCAGCTGACCGACGCATGCATGCATGATGCGCAGCGGACTCCGTGGCGGGGACGGCGCGCATGCACTTCAATGCGCTGAACAAGGAGATCGGCAAGCTGCGCAAGGTGCGGCCGAGCTGCTTGAAAGGCATGGCGTCGCCGCTGCCGCAGTGCAGCCGGCTGTGTCGTTTCATGAGTAGCAGGAAGCAACACGCAATGTGCCGTGAGCGCCAGCAGCACACGTGCTGCTGGCGCATTGTGCCTGTGCATCGGATGCTGCAGGCGCCGGCGCCGCGGCACGAGGCGCTTCCGCTCCTGCGTCGCTCTCAGACGCCACTGTGCTGCGGGGCCGGCTAAAGCTTCGTTGCGTGAATGGCTCAGACAGTGACCCCCTGGGCGCTGCTGGAACTGCAGGCCAAGCAGGACGCGAGCGAGCTGCAGGAGAAGTCAAAGGTGATGAAGAAGGAGGTGGAGGCGGCGGTGCAGGCGGTGGCGGCGGCCGCCGCCGCGCGCGACCAGGCCCTGCTCGGCATCGGCAACCTGGTGCACGACAGCGTGCCCGTTGACGACGATGAGGTGCTGTCACTCACTGTGTTATCCCAGCGCAACACAATGGGGTTTATTCTTGGGCAACCAGTGAGAGCCACACCAGGAGCGTGTATGTGGCTGCAAGGCTTCCATTTGTAATGGGCTGTGGCGGCAATGTGTCCTGCATGTCGCTACAAGACAACACTGTGGTGGTGAAGACATGGACACGCCGCGGGAGGACCAGCGGTCTGCCTCCAAGCTGGCAGACTGTCCCGTTGACGATTGAATTGCAGACAGACAATCACTTTCGTTGAGTTGTGCGGACTGATCCATTAGTGTGCTGCAGGACAACAATGTGGTGATGAAGACGCGGGGCTTGCCCCCGGAGCTCTCTCGGTCCCAGCAATCAGGCTGCCCGCACTGAAACGCCGTCACACAATGCCGCAGGACAACAATGTGGTGGTGAAGACGTGGGGCACGCCGCGGGAGGAGCCGGAGCTGATCAACCACGTGGACCTGGTGTCGAAGCTGGGCATCGCGGACCTCGAAAAGGGTACCGCCATCGCTGGTGCGCCCTGGCACACTTCCTCAATCGGAGCCAAGTTCCTCTCGATCTGCATCAAACGACTATCAATTGGAACTCCCACCGTTGCTGAGCCTGCTTGGCAGTCAGGCGGCAGCGTCTGCTGCGGTGGTTGACGGATCAGAACGAATTGGGCGGCCGCACAACTGCATTCAGCAGCAGCAAGTGCTGTTGCCGGCTTGGTGTGCTGGGGACCAGCGTGGTGAGCTGGGGACCAGCATTGCTGGGGTGTACGTACGTACGGCAGACTGGCCCAGGTCCTTGACGGCGAGAGTGCGCTGCCGCAGGCGGCTGACCCAGCCGCCGCAGGCGCGAATCCATGTCCAGATATCTGAGGCCGGACCTTGGTGTCAGATTCGAACCTTCCTATGCATAGGCAGTCGGGGCTACTCCACTTATTGAAGGGCGCGGGCGTGCTGCTGCTGACAGGCCTAACCCGGCAGCGCCTGATTCTGATCGCTGATTCCCACAGGCGGATCCTAGTCACGTCTCAAGTTGCAATCTTCACCGTGCTGCAGGCAGCTGGCGCTACTTCCTCAAGGGCGCGCGCGTGCTGCTGAACCAGGCACTCATCTCCTACGCGCGGATCCTGATTCGGATCTTAAACCTCCGATTCTTGCCGCGGCGCAGGCAGCCGGGGCTTCCTCAAGGGCGCGGGCGTGCTGCTGAACCAGGCGCACATCTCACTCGCAGATCCTAATCATAATCTTCGCTTAGTAATACTTATTCCTATTTGTGCCGCAGGCAGCCGGGGCTACTTTCTCAAGGGCGCGGGCGTGCTGCTGAACCAGGCGCTCATATCCTACGCGCTGCAGTTTGCCTACGCGCGGGGCTCGACGCCGCTGCAGACGCCCTTCTTCATGCGCAAGGAGCGCATGGCCGAGTGCGCGCAGCTGTCCCAGTTTGACGAGGAGCTGTACAAGGTGTCAGGTGAGTTACTGTCTGATTCTGCATTCCATTCATATATACTGTGGCAACACTCCCAACCCTAAATCCTGAACCGCATGGCCGAGTGCGCGCAGCTGTCTCACTCCGACGAGGAGCTGACCAGTTGACCGTTGTGTGGCGATCTCGGAGCCTCCTACTCCTATCATCCGATACTGTCATCAGCGACTGGAATGGATCCTGCCTATGCTGCATCACGAGACTGCTGGCGTGGTTCGAGCGCAGTGTTATGGCGGCTGCTTGCGAGGCAGCGCAACCGCAGCAAGCAGGGGCTGGCCTCCCCTGGCACCTTCAAGAGTAGGTGGCCCGCTGCGGAGCGCGGTGCAGCCATGCGACCGGTCACATCTCCTCCGACGCGCATGCTGAACTGAAATTCCATGTTCCCCAACTGCAGGCGAGGGCGAAGACAAGTATCTGATTGCGACGAGCGAGCAGCCGATCGCGGCGATGCACGCCAAGGAGTGGTACGAGAAGGGGCAGCTGCCGCTCAAGTACGCCGGCTACTCCACCTGCTTTCGCAAGGAGGCCGGCTCCCACGGCAGGTGCGTCACACTTATCGGGGAACACAAGGATATACGGCTTCTCTATATAACAATTCATTGCAATGTGCCCTCGAATACGCTGATTACTCCACCTGCTTCCGGCTCCCATGGTGGGTGCGCTGCTTCGCTGCTGGATTTAAGCATATGAAACGATACATGTTCTTCAAGGAGCCGGCTCCACCTGCTCCCACACGGAGGCCGGCTCCCACGGCCGTTGCGGAACCCGCTTTAACGATTCGTGTTCCAAGCATTGCGCACAGTCTCTTACGGCGCTCGGCAGAGATATATTCTTATGTCAGCAGCGGCGTTGCGAGATCCTGGGTGCATCAGCGCCTTTTTAAGTGGATGCTGGCCCCGCCGGCGCGCTGCTTCTTGCCTCGGCTGCAGGGACGCTGAGCATCATCAAAACACACCATCTCGATAACGTTTCGAATAGTGTCAAGAAACAAGAATGAAACAGCAAGGAGTGTGTGCTGCCCCCCTACTGCAGGGACACGCTGGGCATCTTCAGGATACACCAGTTCGAGAAGGTGGAGCAGTTCATCGTGTGCAGCCCGCACGACAACACCTCCTGGCAGATGCTGGACGAGATGGCGCGCTATTAACCTGCTCCACTCTCTGTGACCAGTAGGCGAGCATCAGGTCCACAGCTGCAATCACCTGGCGCCTGCGCACGTACACATCGCGTATGCGGAGCGATCTGCCAAATTCAAAGCTGCCGCGCCGCGCCGCTACCATATGACAACTTCCACTCTGGCATCACACTCGCAATCTTCCTTTCCAATGCCGCAGGTTGCCAACGCGGAGCAGTTTTACCAGTCCCTGGAGCTGCCGTACCGCGTCGTCAACATCGTCAGCGGCGAGCTCAACTCGGCGGCGGCCAAGAAGTACGACCTGGAAGCCAGCTTCCCCGCCAGCCGCACCTTCCGGGAACTGGTCTCCTGCTCTAACTGCACCGACTACCAGGTGCACCTGCTTTGTCGTCCGTTAGGAAAATGCCACAGACACAACAAACAAGCACACCAAAAATCCCGAGGCATCCCGAGGCATTCTTGCTGGCCGGCCACAACTTTAGGGACTCGTGTTCTGCCTCCACTGCAACGACCAGCAGGTGGGGCTTCGGCGGTGGGTGCAGGCGCGCCCTTTCTGGTATTGTTGACCCGGGTGGCCTCGTAGGCGGCTTGCGAATGCGGGCTGGGGCCTTTCGGACGTACCCTGCGGACCGCTGCTGCTGTTGGGATTGACCCTGGTGTTGAATGCTGCGCTGCAGTCGAGGCGGCTGGACGTGCGGCTGCGGATGCCGAAGACGCCGGAGGGCGAGGCGCAGAAGGAGTTTGTGCACATGCTCAACGGCACGCTGACCGCCACCGAGCGCACCATCTGCTGCCTGTTGGAGAACCACCAGACGCCGACGGGCGTCAAGTGAGTGTTTTGCCACTCTGCTGCTTTGCTCTCCCAGCATTCCTGCATGTAGGCTTGCCGCGAGCCGCGTCTGCTGCCTGTTGGAGGAATAAACGACGCCGGCTGACATCGAGTGAGTCACCTGTGCCGCTGCGCTTCGTGCACGCTGCTGGTTTATGCCGGCTGCACTGCATCTGTGTCGTGCCTGGGCATCGTCCCTGCTGAGTCGGCGCTGACTGCTGGCGTGTCTCTTGTGCAGCGTGCCGAAGGCGCTGCAGCCGTTCATGTGCGGGCTGACCTTCCTGCCATTCGTCGATGCCAAGCAGCATTGACATGCCACGACTTCCAGCGAATTTGCGATGCCACTGTGTGACGTCAAACCAGCTAGCTAGGCAGGCTTACAACTTGCAGCAATCGTATTGCCAGGGCTCAGTGTGCTAGAAGACCTCGAGCGTGCAATGACTAATCACCGTGCTGATGGCTGTCAATTCGCACTGCAATGCGCGATTCTGCGCTCAGAGAAAGGCAAAGCAGAACGACACAAACCAAGCTATGAAAGTCCATGACGCGCATACTTCGAGTGGCCTTCTCGTCCTGATGCGACCTAGGCGTCGCTAAAGGTGTCTCTGGAAAGGAGGAGAAACCGCGCCTGGCAGCAATGCCGGCTCGGCACTGCACCCCCAGCAGCTGCCGCCCATAGCACTTGGGGTGCTGGTGGCTTTGCCTCAGCACTGGACCCCCGGCAGCTGACGACCGTAGCACTTTGGGTTCTGGTAGCTGCACAGCGCCTTGCCCGGCACGATCGACACCGTCTTTGGCTTGGTCCCGTTTGCGCACGAGATGCGCACGCGGAGCTTGCCGTTGAGGGGCTGCAGGGCAATAACAGAAAAGCCTGAGTCGTACAGCATGTGCCGTTCCATGGATGTTCAGCCCATATTCAGCCCAAAAATATGGAGCGAGAAACACGAGATCGCTGGCGGCTGCCATGCTGTTGAACAAGCCAACGGCAGCATGCGTACAGTTCAACAACACTATCATGGCTGAAGGCACACTGCATGATCGCGCGGAAAGGGCGGAAAGCAACACTCACCGGTGCAGAGTAGGCGAAGCCGGTGCCGCCGGGCTGCCAGTAGCCGTCACCGGACCGCTTGAAGGGCACCCATCTGTTCGACAGGAACACCTCCACCAGCGAGACGGGGATGCGCTGGCTCGTGACCATCAGCTTCATATAACTGAGCGGGTTGCCCTGCAAGGAGAAGCAGAAGAAGGGTTTACGCCTGAATGGCGTCTCAGGCGTCAGGCCGTGTGTGCACCACATCAAGCACAGCACATACGCAGCACGGCAAACATGCCTTTGTTCGCCGTGGGGCGAAAGTGTGGCGCGCACCGGGGATTTGATGACGCTGCCGCCGCATGGCACCCCGAATTGGTTGTTGCAAATTTCACTCGATGCGGGAATCGGCTTGCTGTAGTCCAAGAACTGCAGCTCTATGCCGTGCTTCCCAACAGGGCATGGCACCCCCTTGTACTTGACTGCGGCGCAGAATGGAGAAGGATGGTCATTGAGCGTGATTAACATGTTGACCGAATGAAGAAGTGCGGAAAAAATCAGGTCGGGACCACACGTGTGAAGCACACACCTGGCCAGTCTCCAAACAGGTCTGCAAGCAGGAAAACAAACTCTGTTACGTGAGCGGGTCTCATGCCCCACATACCATGGCGCAGTGCAGCAATGGTGGGCATAGGCACGTGTGCACATAGGCATGCGCAATGTCGGCCGCACGAATTCGTGCAATTCGTGGAGGAGGAAAGTGAACCTGTTGGACCGACGCCCTGTGTGGGGTATGTCAACTGATAAGGCAGAGCTGCCGTCCTGTGTACATAAAGGATCCGCACATAAGGCAGGAGACTACTGCACACCATGTCGCCAGGTCCGACCACGGGTTGCAATGAAAGGTGAGAGGGCACAACGCCAGAGTGCGGCAAAGACACAGCACATCTGCAAGACAGCGACAGCACGCACCGGTCAAACCACTCGATGATGAGGGCTGCACAAGAGGGAGAGGGCACAGCTCAGCTGCAGCTCGGCTTTCATGCGACTTTCATCACACAACATGCAGGCTGCCGCCGCAGGCACATCCGCGCACTCTCACCAGTGAAATAAAACCCGTTCTTGTCCTTTTTGACCTTGGCGCCCCAGGCCCAGGGCGCTTTGACGTACTTGATGTAAGGTTTGGACCCCTCGCCCTTGCAAAACGGGTTGCTGACGTGATTTGCGCACTGCTTGTAGCCCTGGGGCATGTAGACTCTGCGGGAGGAAGGGGCGGCGTGTCAATGTCCTGATCGTTCAAAGCTCTCCCTGACAGGCGCGTCTGGTGCCTGTTTTGCATGGCAGCTGCATGCAGCAGCGCAGCAGCTGCACACAGCCAAGCAATATCCCTTCATGGCAGAGAGCAGCACCTGAGGCACATGCCGCAAGTGGCGCCCTTCTCAGGATATGCAAAAAGCCGGTCCGCCACGGCTGCAGGCACCACAAGCATCCACTTGATGCCAGTTTCACTCTAGATGATGTCTGTGCTGCAGCTTCAGTTTGCACACAGTTCACGACACGCAGCTTGGGAGGCGGTGGGCTGCTGCACATGATGCAAAGAGCCTGCAGACAAGACAAACAAGCCGCACACCGATGGGGACGACACCAGCTGACTTGGTGAAGCTGGGCATGTTCTGTGGTGCAGCCATAGAGGGGTCAGTGCTAGAGGGTTAACCACCAAATCTCCATCTTTTCACCTTGCGCAAGCGCGAGGCGTTATGTGTCTGGACGTGTTAGCATTGGCTATCAAAACTCGCCTGAGCACACGCCATGCACGCCACTGAGGACGGTGCATTGTCGCAGTTGCGTGTGCGCGCTGCCCACTTTGTAATGTCGTACCATGTTCCCCTGTCAAGTGAATGAACTGGTGATTGCCGTTGGGCATGTCCGGCCGCTGCAGGACAGGTGACCTGCAGCCGGTATGGATTCGAAGTACAGCTGGAGATAGTTCAAAGATGTCAAGAACGTCATCAGGCTCAGCGGCATCAGCAGTACAGCGGCTGTTCGCCTGCAGGCGACCGCACCTGGAGTTGAAGAACTTGCTTGTGGTGACGTAGTTGTTGAGCGTCACGTCGATCAGGCCGCCTGTCACCATTGAGGAGACGTTGTCAGCTCTACGCCGACACCACAGGGAGACATGAGTGAATGTGCTCCATGCAGCATCCTCATGTGGACATGACCGCTCCGCCGCCCACCTGTCTTCGGGTTCTTGTAGCGCCTTCCATGGTAGCCGCTGAGGATCGGCGGCAGAGCCAAGGGGCCACCTACAAGAATTGCCAAACACAGTTCTGTGCAATATCAGGTGTATGATCGCCGAGCGCTGTGTCTTAGCCATGCAGCCGCTGCGCCACATCTGTCGGGAGGACCCCTTGCAAGATCATTTAACGCTCTACAGACAGCACGACTGCGAGCGTTCTACCTACAGACGTGCGCATAACGGGATCACACCACTGTCTGACTTGGCTGCCGAGGGGAGCAGAGGTACAACGCATCGTGCCCTCGGCTCATGAATGCACCCAAGGTTCCGCAACAGTCATAAAATGGTCCGCAGAATAGCACGCCGCTTCCCCTCGCCAACGAGGACTGAAAGCCGTCCGGGGGACAGTGGGCCGAAGCCGACCGTGTTCGCCGACATGAGCACCAGTGCATGCGCCGGTCGTTTCGATATCAGACAGCCGATACATGAAGCTGCATATGCGTCAGATCTATGCGATGGGATCGTGAGCGGCCCTGGTTAGCGACTGCTTATGTCGAAATAAGCGATCATGACGCCCACCTCCAGCAAAAGCGGAAGGCAGATTGCTCCCGATGACCAGCGCAACGGCCAGTATCACCTCCATACGCTTCATCATAGCGAACTTTGGCAGCAGATCCGCGAATAGGGCACAAGTACACTCTTGCCAGGCTTGGTTGCAGGGTCAGATCGTGACTAAACATCTCGTTTCGGCTCTGAATTTGGCGGGAGGAAAACCCTCGCCTGTGCACCTCTCTCCCGCTGTGCAAAATTGGTTCAGTGAGAGCCTGTCGCACGCTGAGCGCATTGGCTGGCCTGCAGGAGGAAGCAGGATCCTCATAGCTTTGTATTGCGATGCTATTGGACCTGCCGCGGGCAGTCGGCTATTGCTGACGCTGTCCTGCGTTGAGATTTGGCCCGAGCATTTCTAGGTCCCAACTGCGACACAAGCCTGTTCAACCACAGTCGCCATCATGGGGCTGGAGGATGTGGAGAACATCAGGTCTGAGGAGATGCAGCTGATTCAGGTGAGCAGTCTTTGGCAATTGGCAACCCTATGTCGGAACCTGGCACCGTTCACGGCCACTAGGTGCTGCCGCAGCAGAACCGGGGCCAGAAACACCGCCGTCTGTCTGTTTTCACTCCTGAATTGAGCATGACCTCCTGTGGACAAGCACCACAATACCTCCTTGACGCTGGCGTGACTGCGGCGCAGCTGCTGATTCCTGCCGAGCTCTCGCACGATGCCATCGACGCCATCGGAGAGATCGGCCAGCTGCAGTTCAAGGACCTGAACGCCGACAAGAGCGTGTTCCAGCGGACGTACGCAAACCAGGTGGGTGCCGGACGCTTGCCGCACACAGCTTGGCGCGCCATCTCTCAGCCTCTAGGCTAGAACTATGTGAACGTGCGATTGTCGCTGTCATGTTCAGGTCAAACGGACGGATGAGCTGGCGCGCAAGCTGCGCTTTTTCCACGACCAGGTGGGCACAAAGCGCGCACCCTGAAGCAGAAGACCCCCTGCGGCACTCCAGCTTCAGATGCAGACAGCTTTGTGTGTTCGTGCTGGTTGCCTTCCCAACTCGTTCAATATTCAGGCAGCCGACACGCTGTTGGTGTCGCATGACAGGTCAAAAAGGAGAACCTGATCACCGGGTCGCGGCTGAGCGCCGAGCAGGACCTGGGCTTCGATGAGCTGGAGGTGCGCGCTATGAAAACTTGGACATCGCTGTGCGTTTGTGCATTGGGTGTCGCACATCATTCCACTGTGGTACTCCAGAAGAGCAACTGTACCCTGACAGGTTGCAACTGTGCCAGCACACCTGTGCAAACTCGTCGGTACAGTCGGTACAGCTGGAGGAGTTTTGCTGTACGCACAAGGCGACACCAGCTGGGCGGCTCACAGTGTGCAGCGCATTGCCGGGCGAGCGAACTGCGAGCAGCCGGTCCACAATGCTCCTTGGCAGCCGGCAGCGCCTGGGTCGATGAAACCATCACAACCTCGTCGTGTCTGAAACACAGGTGAAGCTGGAGGAGCTGGAGAAGGAGCTGCTGGAGCTGAATGGCAACTCGGAGCGCCTGGGCCGCTCGCACGCCGAGCTGCTAGAGCTGCAGCTGGTGCTGGAGGTGGGTCATATCAACCTTTCTGATGTCATCCAGCATCAACAATGAGTCATTGTCGTTGTCTGGTTCAACGATGCCTGGCGACGTCCGTATGTGGCATGTGCCAGCTTCGATGGAGGTCCCTTTGACGGTGCACTGAGACGGCCCTTGTGATGAGCGACGAGTTTCCACTGGTGTGTCGTCTTGGCGCCTCAGGTAGCGTCCCAGTTCTTCGAGGACGCGCAGCACTCTGCGTCATCCGCGCAGCACGACCGCGCTGAGGCCTTTGGAGGTGCGGCAGTTCGCTGGAACCCTAGGCCTTGCTTGGGAATGTCATTGTGACGTGCTCTTCCAGATGCACCTGGACCCGGGGCCTGTCGCTGCAGATGCTGCGCCTGGCAGCTTGAGACAGTCTTGGGGACAGCCGGACGGCTCCTTTTAAGGGTGCAGCGTAACACCTGCTGCCCTGCGCTTCACAACACCGCACTTGATGACAAACTATGCTGCGCTTCCTCTCACAGTGGCCGGCGATGATATCGGCGCGCCGTTGCTGCCGCCGGAGCCCATGTCGGAGCCCAAGTCCGTGCGCCTGGGCTTTGTGTCCGGCCTCATCGCCGCCGACAAGGTGCTTCAGAGTTTCGGTTCTTCTGTTGTCACGATCACAATCGAGGACAGCAGCACTCGCTCAAATTGTTGAAACACTTTCCACTTGCAATCCACTGGCAAAACTTGCAACACTTGTTGTGAAGTCTCTCTGCACTGCCGCAATTTTTTCAAAATCTTCTTTTTACGCAACCCTCCGCTCAAATACCACAGGTGCTCGCATTCGAGCGGCTGCTGTTCCGCGCGACGCGCGGCAACATGTACCTCAAGTATGCGAGCGTCGGCGCAGTGGTGGACCCGGTGTCCAACGAGAAGCAGGAGAAGGCAGTGTTCGTGGTGTTCTTTGCCGGCGAGCGCGCTCGCACCAAGATCCTCAAGGTGTGCCGCCCCCGCCCAGTGCGCGTCCTCATTCACATGTTGCTGCAACGCGGCGCTTTCGTTGAGCAGCCTCCAGCAGCGGCGTATTTGCGCCGTGGCAGACGCACTGGCGTGACACAGCAGCTTTGCACCGGCGCTGGCTGTCATGTGTGACTGCAGCATACCACGCGATGTATGGCTACGGCATGTCACGCACACGACGTGCAGGGTCCAGTACAGCTACCTGCATGCAGTCCACGACGCAGCTTAATCTGACTGATTGCTGCTGTGGCAGATCTGCGAGGCGTACGGCGCAAACCGGTACCCCTTCCCGGAGGACCAGAACCGGCGGCGGGAGATGAACCACGAGGTCAACCTGCGCCTGCAGGAGCTGCACACCACCATCGAAGCGGGTGCAGTTTTGTGAAGCTTTACACATCGACGATTGACGGGCAACTTTCGAGTCGAGCGATGAGCAGACTCTATTTGGCATTCTGCAGACTGAGCTGGTGTGCCGACTGCAGATATTCCTTGCTTCGGCTTAGCCCAGCCCCTGCCACTTGTGTGTTCTCTGTCATCCTCACCAGGGTGCAACACTGAGTCTGAGGCGCTGACCTGGTGCACTTTGCAGGGCAGCGCCAGCGGGATGCGGTGCTGCAGGGTGTGGCGCTGAACCTGGAGGCGTGGACCATCCAGGTGATCATTGAAACCCCCTAAACGTTGTACAAGATAGATCTATCAAAACGACCGCACTCCCTGCGTGGCGCTGAATCTGGAGGCGTGGACCATCCAAGGTGACTGCCGCAACCCTGTGTCAGCTCATGGCGCCAGAACACCAGAAACAAGAAATGTCTCGTACGTCGTCGCCAAGCAATGTGCGGCTCGCAGCTCCATTGTTGCACCATGCTGCTCTGCAGCCAGTCGTGATACGCGCCCTCATGAATGGACAATGCATCTCACACATCTGCCGCCTTACGCGTCAGCCATCATTTTCGTCCATTGTCATTGCCAACAGGTGAAGCGGGAGAAGGCGGTGTACCACACGCTGAACAAGCTGTCGGTGGACGTGACGCGCAAAATCCTGGTGGGCGAGGCCTGGGTGCCTGCCTCCGCGCGGCCCCGCGTGCAGGACGCGCTGCGCCACGTCTCCGAGACCAGCAACTCCGCGGTGCGCATCCCCGTAATCACTTTTCGTGCTGTTTTCTTCCTCCTTGCCGCATCCCTGGGTGGCAGGCCCTCGACTGACGCTCTGCCTGATGCAGCGAGGTTCGTTCCGCTTGGCGGCACTCTCGATTGGCACCTGCCATGATGCATGGGACCTTGCTGACCGTGCTACCCTGTCCAGAATTATTGGTTGGGGCGGTCCTGCTGAGCCACTGAGGAATGCCTCGCAGGTGGGCATTATGTGCACGCCGCTGGTGACGTACGAGACGCCGCCGACCTACTTCAGCACTGGCAAGATTACCTACGCCTTCCAGGTGACCCTAAAACGTTCCAAGCCTCTGTCGAGTGCAGCCAGGAAGATGCAGATCTCCCATGACTGGAGCCTTGGGTCTTTTTCGCGGGCTGTGCCGGGTGCTGAACCTGAAACCTGGGACGGCAGCCCATTGCATGTTGGCAGAGTCATGTGTAGCATCGTGCACCACCTGCATGATGTGTCCAGACGTCTCTGCCCTTGATAGTTCCCACTCGGGAGTTTCTCCCTTGTATGCTGACAACACGAATATCTGCAACCTTCTGCAGGCCATCGTGGACGCGTATGGCATCGCGCGCTACCGCGAGATCAACCCCACGATCTTCACCATCGTCACCTTCCCCTTCCTGTTCGCGGTCATGTTTGGCGATGTGGGCCACGCCTTCCTGATGCTGCTCCTGTGCGTGTACCTCATCGCCAACGAGAAGAAGATGATGAAGCAGGACCTGGGCGACATGATCGACATGATCTTTGGCGGTGCGGTTTCACCTCATGATTGCATCTTCTGCCAAGCCTGGAGTCTATTGAAGCCTGAAGCATCCCCCACACTGCCGCCGCGGTCGCCGGCAGGCGAAACGCCTGGTCAGCAGCAGCGACGACATGCCATGCCCGTGTCTCTCTGCTCAAGCCTACTCCAAAGCCGTGTGCCATGCTTGTCCATAAACCTGCCATTGGGCAGCCGCACCCTGTTGTGTCATCCCGTTCACGAAATGCTTTGCGTTCTTCTGCTCCTTCACTTTCACCCTTGCTGAATGTTGCTGCAGGCCGCTACGTCATCCTGTTCATGTCGCTGTTCTCGCTGTTCACGGGCCTCATCTACAACGAGGCCTTTTCCATCCCGCTGGCGCTGTTTGGCGGCAGCCACTGGAAGTGCCCCACCGACCCCAACGTCTCCCTCATCGACATGCGCACCAACGAGGTGCGCGCTGCGTTTTTTTGCAGGATGCATTGCGCAGTCGGCCGAGCTGCAGAGCCGGCCGATCTCCATGCCTGCAGTTGGCATCGGCAGCAATTCCGAAAATGGTGCGTTGGGACTCTGCCTGCAGCGTGTCTCGTTTGCTCTGGCTCACGGATATGGCTTTGCAACGAATCCTGTCGCAAGCTTCTGCTGCACCGCTGCCAGCCACTGCTGCATTCTCGCAAATGCTCCGCGGCTGGGCTGCCAAACACCGGGTCGAATGGCTGGCCAGGCGGCGTGCCCGGAGGCGTACAGCAGCCGGCTGAGCGTGTCGGCGGGGCCTCACCCGACATCTCGTCAAGTGCCACACGAGATCGATGCCAGTTCTGACCGTCTTGACTGGATCATCAGCAGGCGGCGTGCCCTGAGGCGCACAGCAGCCGGCTGAGCATGTCGGCGGGGCCTCAACACAATAAACAACGCTTCTGCCTTTGGACTGAATCATCAATGCTGCTGCTTCTGGACTGGCCAGGCGGCGTGCCCGGAGGCGTACAGCAGCGGGCTGAGCATGTCGGCGGGGCCGTACCCCTTTGGCGTCGACCCGGTGTGGCACGGCTCCAAGTCCGAGCTGCCCTACCTCAACTCCATGAAGATGAAGATGTCCATCATCCTGGGTGGGGTTCCAGCATTCTAGGATCTGCTATCTGTCACCCTTGCTCTCTCCTGCCAAGCTGGTGCTGCTCCACCCTCCGGAGCCCCGTGCGGCAGCCTGGCACGACCGCACTCGGTCTGTACAATGGACGATGTTGCTTGCAGGGCCGAGTGCGCCTGTCTGTATCACGCCTTCCACCAATCATGCCTAGAAAGGCCTGGTGCAGAGACACCTGCTCGCTCACCGTCACACACTTGTTGCAATCTGCAGGCGTGGTGCAGATGAACCTGGGTATCCTGATGTCGCTGTACAACCAGCGCTACTTTCGGGACACGCTGTCCACCCTCTGCGAGTTCATCCCCCAGGTGCGACCAAGTGGCCACCGCCTTCTTGCCCTTCACTGAGCTTGCTACATTCGGCCGTCTGGGATTTACCTTCTTTGACTCGAGTTCTGGGCGCTTCGACACAGACGCCCTCACAGCAGCTGCAGCCTTCTCCAGACCTGTGCCACACGCGGACGATCTCTCCGACTCGCTGCCAAACTGCGCCGTGCAGGGGAAGGTCTCCCTGACACTTGTATACACTCTCAATCTGCACCACGCGCGCAGATGATCTTCCTGAACGCGCTGTTCGGCTACCTGTGCTTCCTCATCATCCTGAAGTGGATCACGGGCTCCGTTGCGGACCTGTACCACATCATGATCTACATGTTCCTCAACCCGCTGGACACCGACTGCGGCGGCACCTGCCCCGAGAACCTCATGTTCCTCGGGCAGTCCATCATCCAGGTCCGTGTTTGAACGCTCCCCCGCTGCCTGTAAAACCACACGTCCCAAATCCCTGCGGTGCTTGTTTCACCGTGCTCGCGCCCCGGTGTTGTCAGCCTGACTTCCCTGCATCAACTGGCCCGTCACATTTCTGCTTCACCCGCACTTGCCATTGCATTGCATCCGTCCGTCCTTGCGATCCTCAATGCGAAATTGCCAGTGGTGGCCTCTGCATTGCAGCCGCTGCTGCTGATCGCGGCGCTGCTGGCGGTGCCCTGCATGCTCTTTCCGAAGCCCTACGTCCTGCGCAAGCGCCACATGGAACGCCACCAGCATGACGTGAGCCTCCCGTGCCTTCCATACCCTTGCCACTGCGATCGCCTGCCTTGTGCCTTTTCCGTGGCTCGTGCTTGATGCTATATGCCACTTTGCAAGTGGCATGGAGCACACCTGTATTGTTAGCTGGAGATGACCAAAGACGGCGTGCTGCACTCTGCTTGGCTCGGCATACGCATCGAGTTGACGCTCAACTGTGTAACTGACCTGCAGCTCTGAGAGCCCAGACTCCTGCAACTCTTGCAGGGCGTGACATACGGCCGTCTGTCAGAGGAGAGCGACACGGAGGCGGGCGGCCAGCTCACAGAGGAGGGCACCAATGGCGGCGGCGGCCATGGCGGCGGCGGCCACGGCGGCGAGCATGACGAGTTCGACTTTGGAGAGATCGCCGTGCACCAGGTGAAGCGCCGCAGCATCTTGCATCTTACCTCTGCCCGCAGGCCAACGACTAGAGAATTTCGTGAACATGCAGCCTGATGTCAATGCAACTCGAGCCTGTCCCTATCTGCCAATGATAGCTCCCAGCGGATGTCTGAGGCGATGCGCTCCAGCTGGCATTTGTGGCAAACGAGGGGCAGGAGCCACCAGAAGGGCTCTTGCCATCAGACAGCCATGTACGGCGCTAACTTCTGTGCCACATGTTCGTGCCGCAGATGATCCACACCATCGAGTTTGTGCTTGGAGCGGTGTCCAACACGGCGTCGTACCTACGGCTGTGGGCGCTCAGTCTGGCGCACTCGCAGCTGAGCGCAGTGTTCTACGACCGCGTCCTGGTCGCCGGCATCCAGCAGTCCGTGCAGGGCAACCACTGGGCGCTATTCATCGGTGCATTTTTGTTGGCAAATTGCACTTCTGTTGGCATGCGATGTCCTTTAGTCTGGCTCCTCTGCTGGGCGGGAATGTACATGTCTGATGGTGGTCTCTGTTGGACGGGGACGTGTATCTGACATCTTTCGTCTGTGAGCACATGTGCTGCACTTGTGCCCATATGCTGAGGCTGTTTTGCTGGAAGTGCTGCTCCTGCAGCACGCGTTGCTTTGTGCGCTTTGCGGCCTCCTCTGCAATGTGCTCGGTTGATGACCACGTCTGTGCTGCCTGCCCCGCAGCGTTCTTCGTGTTTGCGTGCGCCACGCTGGGCGTGCTGATGGTCATGGAGACGCTGTCGGCCTTCCTGCATGCGCTGCGGCTGCACTGGGTGGAGTTCCAGAGTGAGTTTGCGCCCCTGCTCTCCCCCTTGTCTCTCTCCTGTTCTTTTCGTTTCCAAAGCGCATTGGAGCGCTGTCCCAAGCATCCTGCCTGCTCAATGTGCATGCTGTCGATGAGCATTTGTTACTGATGGCGTGTCTTAACTTGCGCCTTGCGGCTGACTCTAGATTTCTGCCATCGCAGACAAGTTTTACCACGGCGACGGTGTCTCCTTCACGCCCTTTGCCTTCGAGCTCGTCGACAAGGAGGAACTGTAGTGTATTTTGCACAATTCATTGTGGGTCGTCAATTGCTGTGGTCATGTTGACGATGCAGTTTGTAATCACCTGTCAAGCAATACTGCTCTGATAGTCTGCCGCCACCACATGAGGCATGCGCTCGGCGCCATGCTCTCTTTCCCACCAATCGCAGCAACGTTCACCAGCATGTCTACTGCGTCGTTCCTAGTTGGCCCGCTGGATGTCAGCGCTTGTACTGCCTGTCAATGCTGACGAATCAACAACTGCCACCAGCCTCGCCCTCCTTTGCTGACAACATTCTGCATGCACGGGTGTCCTTCATGATGCACGTCAGCACGAATCGATTCTTGCCTTAGAGAGCCTTGTGATTCATTGGATTGCCTCGGAACTTCGGTGGCTCAGAGGCAATAACTCAGGAGTACAGCGGGGAACTGATCCAGCGGATCGCATGCTGCAATGCCCGACAACCCGTTCAAATCCTTGCGCGAGGAGCTGCCATTCGCTCACCGCGTCTACGCCGTGCTCGCATGCGACCTGCTGCTGGTCCTGTATGTGAAGCTGGTGATCCTCAGCCTGCGGCCGGGGAAGCCGCGGCTGTGGGCCGCGGTCCTACCCATAGCGGTCACATGCGTGCTGCCGCTGCTGTTCCACCGGGACACAGAGGTCGTCACCCTGGTGGCGGTGGCCTTCCTGCACGTGTGGCTCACGAACTTCAAGGTTCTGGGCCTGGCGCTGGAACGCGGGCCGCTCACGCTGCCGCTGTCGCACCTGCAGTTTGCCACGGTGCTCCTGGCGCCCATCACCCCGCAGATCGGTGTGAGGCCGCTCCTGACGTGCAACTTGAGCACGTTTGATTACTATCTGCAAAACTCCTGGTGCAATGTGTCGGCGAGGCACATTGCACATCGCCATGCAAAGGCCCCACATCCCCGCAAAGGTGGCAGCATGTTCAGGCACTGAAAGGAACAAGGCGCTGGCACGACGGTGCTGTCATGCGATGCTGCAGACGGCAAGATGCACCGCGTGGGGTCTAAGGGCCGGCTGGCGGACAGCGGCGGCTCGTCGGCGGAGCTGCTGACGCGGTTCGCGGCAAAGACGGCGGGCCTCTGCGGCGTCGTCTTCTGCCTCGCGGCCTTTGACCCGCCGCTCGTGCTCCAGGAAATCTTGTACGGTGAGGACTTTTCAGGACACACGCCTGTGCTCTGTACTATGTCAACACAGTCACGTTGATATAACTGTGCAGTGGAAATTTTCGCTGAAGACTGGGACCATGGGGTCGGCAGCCGAATGCAGAGGCACACAGAGGTGTAAGCCGGCGCTGCCACTGCATTGCCGGCCAGATCCCCCATGCAAACACTCGCTCGTCTTCCGTGATGGGCGTGTTCCTGGGTGTTTTCATGGACGACCCCGCAACTGAAATGACTGTTGGTCCAAATCAACCAGACATGGACATACCTGAATAGATGACTTGATATCTGTTGGTTTCTGATGCAGCGCTGGGCCTGTACGCATTCCTGGGCTTCTTCATGGACGGGCCCGCGACGGCGGTGACGTCGCTCATCGGCCTCAAAATCGCGCCGCACTTCAATCAGCCGTACCTGGCGGCCTCGGTGGCGTCCTTCTGGGGCGCCCGCTGGAACCTGACCGCGGCCAACACGCTGCGGTACCTGATCTACGACACCATCTGCGACGGTGAGTTGAGTTTTAGAATCTGAACTTGAAGTCCCAATCTTTGTAGTTCATTGTCAGAAGGTGCCCATTCTGACGCCGGGGTCTCTGCTTTGTGTGTGTGGGCCCTGATAAAACGCCGCGGGCGCGCATTCAGCACTGCCCTGGGATCTGCCAGCGGGGTTCTTGCATGTTGGTCAGCAGATGGGAACTGCTCTGACATGTGACGCTGCCTCCTGGCGCAGGGCGGTTGGTAGCGGCAGAGCCGACCAGGCTGCCAGTGCGCGCCACGCAGGAGGTGCCTTGCAGCCTGGCCTGAAAAGCACACGGCACATGTCCAACCTATTGTAACAGAACCAGTTTGCCCCCAACAGGCATTTCCAAACATCACCTGACGCGGCTGGTCTCTGCCACAGATGCGGGCGTTGGCCATGATGGCGGTCTTCATCTGCAGCGGCCTCATCCACGAGGTGCCTCCCAATCGTATCTGGCCTGGACATCAAGCGCCGCTTGACAGCTTCAATGTGCACGCCCATCCACTAATGCTGTGGCTGGCTCGGTCAATGTGTGACAATCGTAAACTCCTGGTTTAAGATGCCAGCAAAGGATGGCAAGATTCCAGCAGGAATGTCAGCAGGAATGCCCACTCGATGCACTGAACCGTGGTTGCCACCCCGCAGATCATGTACTGGTACTGCCAGGGCTACATGACGGGCTCCTGGCTGCTCTTCTTCAGCCTGCAGGTTCGTTTTTTCTGCGGAACGCAAGGGTACACACTGCCGATGCACTCGTGTCTGCAACGCCTGCATGCTCGCTTGCGCAAACAGCCTCCGCCTGTTCATTATCCGTGCAGTTCAGATTCGCTTGTGCATGTCGCAGGGGCCGCTGATCCTGGTGGAGATGGCGACGCAGCGCCTCGTACGCAATCGCGGGTGGCACGTGCCGCAGGCGGCGCGGATCGCCGTCACGCTCACCGTCCTCATGACGGCGGGCCACTGGCATTTCTTCCCGCCCGCCATGCACGGCGGCCTCGCAGACCGCGTGTGCGACTCCATAAAGGTGAGGATTTGACAGCCGTTTCGCACTCTACATCTTGAACCTACATGCTTGCATTAATTTTGGCCGAGGTAGCATGCGCACGACTGCACGTGAGAGCTTCTGCGAAGTCAGGCTCACTGATGGGGTGTGCTCCCGCTGTGCTGCACACTGGCAAGCCGCCGGCACCCGGCGTATGGCATGTAATTAGCGCAGTCTCGGCACCTTCTTGTGCACCAGCTCACCGAAGCGCTGAACGACTCTTGCTATGATGTCGCAGGACAATTTCGCGGCGCTGTATGCATGGACGCTGAGCTCCAGGAAGTAATTGCCAACAAAGAGTGCGATGCAAAATACGAAGGAATGGCGGAGAGGAATGGCCTGCGGGAGGTTTGAATGCGGGCAGATTGGCTGTAGGACCAAGTGCATCTGTACATTGAATTCTTGGCCTGTGACGTGCAAGCGATGCACCTGTGATGCATGCTAGTTTTGGTCGGAGCTGTGGCAGCAGGGGAGAAGTGAGTTCCAGAGGAACGTACGAGAGTGAGCGACATCAATAATCCTCGGTTACCAATTATTGTCTAGATTTATGCACCTGTGATGCATGCTAGTTTTGGTCGGAGCTGTGGCAGCAGGGGAGAAGTGAGTTCCAGAGGAACGTACGAGAGTGAGCGACATCAATAATCCTCGGTTACCAATTATTGTCTAGACGTTTCATTACATTGTAAATCGGCGGTGTCCCTTTCTACCAAGAACTGCTCTACATCAGATCCGCCCAGAGAGTGAGATGTACAAGAAATAGTCTACACACACTGGAACGCAAATGCCCCGCAGCATGCGGACAGCCTGGGATGAACTGAGATGATGCACACCGCCCAAGCTGCAACTGGTGTATGCTTGTTCAGTTGAGTCACCCTGCTTTGCAATGCTGCCTGTCGCCTGCATGTATTTCCATGCCCACTCACGAACGAGCGCCCCGCCGCAAGGCCGGCAGACACGCCAGTGTGACGCTGCAGCGGTGGCCAGCAAACTCGCATCTGTTAGTGCTCGCTTTCAGGGTTTGCTGGCGGTCGTCAGTGGGTGTAGACGGTCTCGTCATCGGTGTCGGACCGGATCGTGTCGTCTTCGGCGCCCTCCTCCGGGCCGTTCTCCACGATGCTGGGCAGGTGCTCCGTTGAGAAGCCGGCCTGCAGCTGCCGCTGCACCAGGTTCCGGTAGATGCCGCCTGCGCCACCATGTGTGCGCTATCAGAGGCGTGCGTCAGCCACGCATGTGGGCCTTGACCTTCAGGCAGTTGCGGGGAACAGTGCAGCGGGCTATTGGCCGCCGTGATGGCATGCAAGGCTCGGCACGACTCTGGCACCAGGACGAAAGAAATGTGTATCCGACTCTGACGGTGTCGCACCTGCGTTGAGCAGTTCTGAGTGCGTGCCCTGCTCCGCGATGATGCCGCCCGACACGACAAGCACCTGCGCAGCAGGCGGGCGTGCAGGTTTCAGGACTCAAGGAGTGGCCTTGCTGGACCGTTGGGGCAGCCGAGCAGACACGGCTGACTCACACACCAGCTACGGCATGGTGCGGCGCCGGCATCACTAAGTGAGAAGGGCTTTGAAGACCCAGTGGCATGGCCGCCTCTCACTCGCATGTTGCACCCTGGGGCTTTTAGGTGTGCGGCAAAGGAAGACAGTGGTGCCGCCTGTCGCTCGCATATTGCATGCTGTGTGTTTCTGGGTGTGGGGAGAAATTCACCTGGTCGCTGCCCTGCACGGTGGACAGCCGATGTGCAATGACCTGCGGCCACAGCCAGCGCGTCAGAGTATTATTTATTTGAATCCCCGAAAGACTCGGGCTCATCCTGTATGCATCCCAGATGTCGTGCAGCATACTTGATGGTCAGCGGCAGCGCCCGGATCGTGCGTATCAGTCGAAGCGCTCATGTGTGCAGCAGGATTGCGAGATTGAGATGTGTGCATCCCAGAGGTCCGTGGCGGCTGATGGGCCATGCATGTCAGGTAAAAGGGAGTCTCACCAGCACGGTTCGGCCGGCGGAAACTCGCTCCAGGGCCTCCTGCACCAGCCCCTCGCTCTCCGCGTCCAGCGCGCTCGTCGCCTGGCACGAACGAAAGAATCGTTCCCAGTCTCCGTATGGGAAGCAATCATTGGTAGAACTCGTCACCCCAAGGACTTGCCGGAACTGGGCACGTGCATGAGGAGAAAGCAAACCAGTGTGCAAGGTTGGCAAGAGTCACCTCGTCAAGTAGCAGCACACGAGGGTTGCACAGCAGCGCCCGCGCAATGGCGATGCGCTGCTTCTGGCCGCCGGACAGCCGCACGCCCCGCTCGCCGACTGCTGTGTCATACCCCTGGAGAGCATCAGGGATTGCATGTTGCAGATGTTCACAATTGTGTATTGCTCAACCCACAGTACTGCATCTACCAGATGGTTGTACGAAGGCTCGTGACGTGTTGCCACCTGCTCCTGAGAGCATGGGGATATGGAAGGTGTGGTTGCATGGTGCTGCATCTGCCGGAAAGTAGCTGGTATGCACTCGCACTATCATTTGCTCCTGCCAGCTGCTGCGCTGCAGCCTGCTCGGCATGCAGTTCTGCACACGCGTCACATGCCGCACACCTGAGGGAAGGCTGAAATGAAGTCGTGGCAATTGGCGACCTTCGCTGCCTCCTCCACCTGCGCAGAAGCAGGGTGTGTTGTCATACCGCTTTGTTATCATCACGCTAGACAGCCCTGGATCGCAGCATGTGCCAAACTCTCTCTGCGGCTCCGGCAGCCTCCGTGACGGCGAGCAATCAACGAAGAAGAGCTGAGGGTTTGAAAACATCAAAGCGCGCACCTGCTCCTGGGTCACCGCACGGTCCGCGGGGATCCCAAAGGTGATGTTGAAGCGGATGTTCTCTGCAGCGGCCACAGCGCCCAGTCAGGAGGCATCTAGGAACTGTCCTTGACACACAACCCGTCAGAAGGCTCCCCTACTCCAGGTGTGGCACAGGCAAATTTCTGACCGGGCAGCTGTGGACCATGGGCTGCCTCAGCCTGGGGAGGACAGATGCCCACTCGGTGATCTCGGCGAGACGAGGCAGATGGAAAGGGATTCGCAGGTGTGCAGGGGCGCACCCGCAAACAGCACCGGCTCCTGGCTGACCAGGCTGATCTGGGAGTGCAGGAACTCGTGGTCTATCGCGTCCAGTGGCGTGCCATCCAGCAGGATCTGGCAGGTCCAAGAGGAATAGAGGATTGAATCATCAAAGGCGCATCAGGCCAAGTCTATCACGTCCAGCGGCGTGCCGTGCAGCTGGAACTAGCAGGTTCAGGTGTGAAAACATCAGAATATTCAAAGCAGGGTGGGTCAATCTGAGGCTTCAGCGAGATGAGTGCTGGCTCAATGTGCGCTGCAGTCGTCAGCGGGATGCAAGCATGCATTGGCGAAAACGTTTTGCCGCAAGTGTTTTGTTTGCGCTAGGTGAGAGCTGCTGCATGACTAAGCATACTCCGAAAAATAATACAAATAATGCAAGACATCAACAGGATGCGACAGCGGCCAAAGGCGCACCTGCCCCCGCTGCGGCTCGTAAAAATTCTCTAGCAGGTTGACGACCGTGCTCTGCACACCACCACACGTACCGCAGTGACATGCCATCAGATTCCAACCTGTTGAATCACTCTGTTTGCTTGTAACTGTGACATCTGGGGCTGGTCGCTGGTTTTGACAAGGTCTACCACTGCCACACGCTGGCTGAGGACTTCTCACGTGCATGCCACACTGCTTGCACCGATATCTGCCGGCCATGCAACGGAGGAATGAATCCGTTTCGGATCAGTGAAGTGAAGTTAGTGCGATCCACCTTGCCGCCGCCGCTGGGACCGACCAGCGCGCTCTTGGAGCCGGGCAGCAGGTCAATCGAGACGCCCTGTAGCACCGCCACCTCCAGCCGCGACGGGTACGAGAACCTGCAGCGCAGGAGGCGGTTTCAACCTATGAAAAGTTGGTGGGGTTTCGTGCGACAGGTCGATGGAGACACCCCGCAGCACCGCCACCTTGAGCCGCGACGGGTATGACAACCTGCGAGCAGGGGGACAACTCAGCACAGGGATGACCGAGTCTGAGGATTAGAGCCCGCACACCAGGCAGGCTTGTCAATTGTGACCAGTGTGGACTGAGGCTTCAGCCTTCAATCAGCCTGTGCCGCAGCGCCGGCCCCCAAAAGACGCAGCCACAAGCAGTCGACATGGAGGCAGCCACTTTAACGCGTTTGGCAAAGTCAGCGCACCAGACGTTGAGCAGCTGCACATGGCCGCCCTCCGGCGCGCCCGCTGGCTTCTGGCCGCCACGGCGCTGATCCATGCGCGCCGTCCGGTCCAGCAGCTCAAAGACCCGCTCGCTGGCGCCGACCGCCTGTCAAGAAGTTGATGAAGTTCGGATCAAGTGAGGACTACATCATGGCACGCTTCTAGGGCACGGCCGTCCACGGCCGCCAAGCACACAAGGCCTAATAGAAGCTGCCCACTCGCATCGCCCACTGCGGCTTCAGGGACGCTTGCATGGCAGCCGTCACCGCCAGCTGGACACTGCTCGAAGCTGCGCAATGCATTTGGAGCGCCCCATCTGACTGATACATCTATTCGACCGCCACGTCCAACATTTCCGCGCATCCTGCTTTGTGGTGGCTGTTGTGCAGCACAGGAGGGAAAATACGGGCGCACCTGCATGAGCGACGCAAACACGCCCGCAAGCTGGCCCACGTTGCCTGAAACGAATATCGCGTACACTATGAAGCTGGACAGCTCGCCCGCCGTGAGCTTCCCGTCGATCACCTGCCGCGCGCCAAACCACAGCACCGCCATGGTCGCACCTGCGCGTCGCTGTAAGTGTGTTCTTGCAGGTGTTACTTTTCGCCCGCAAGCATGCCGTGTCAAGACTGTGTGTGCCATTACTTCGTTCAGTCAGAGGCTTCGAATCTCAGCGGCAAGGCGCGTTTGTCAAGCTGGCTGTGCGGATTGCAGGCGCCTATAAGACACTCCGCCTGTCTCTCGATGGCGCTGCTCAGCTGAAAAGCCTCCTGGCAACACTAACACACACCATCCGGCGCATCCTGCTTCCATGCCCACCTGGAGCCACAGTGCCGTTGAAGGTGGTGAAGAGGCCGCCGGCGGCGGCGCTCTTGAGGCCCCAGCTCTGGGTGCGCACCACCGCGCCTCGGTACCGCTCGCACGCCGCGCCCTCCTTGCCGAACGACCGCACCTGCGCAGGTTCGGTGACACCACGAACGTTGTGGCAGCAGCGCAAGCGAAAAGCTCGACCCCACCAGGTAGAGGGCCCTTTGCGCATCATAGCGTCGTCCTTTCTCGATTTGCTGATTGTTGCTGGGCGCCACACACTTGCCGACCCACTGTGCACGCACACACGCGTGTGCATGCCGTACACATGCACACATCAGCACAGGCACAGCAGCGCACAGCGGCAGATGCACTCACAGTGCGGATGGAGCCGAAGCACTCCTCGGCGATGACGGACGCCGCGGCACTGGCCGTCAGGCTCTGGCTGGTGTAATGCCGGTTGAACTTGGCATAGATCTGAAAGGCCGCCAGCATCGCCGGCAGCACCGCCAGCGACAGCGCCGTCAGAATGGGCGACGTCTGGAACATGAGCACCTGCAGGGCGGCAGCGTTGAGTCTACCTGGCAGCCGTGACAATGTTGGGTGTTTCCTTCTGCTGTGCCCACGACACGCTGCATGGGGTTTTTCTCCCCAGGAGGTGAGGTAGCACATGTGTTTTGGCACCACGTATGCACAAAATAAAGCGGCTCACCAGACCCAGGATGGCCACCACGAAGGAGCGCAGGGCAATCGAAATGCTGGTTGTTCCGGCCGATTTCATGAGGCGCGTGTCCTGCATCAGGCCAACATCACCTAGGGGTCAACAGGGCGTATACTTCCCCGAGCAACACGTGTGTGACTCATGGAACATAAGCAAGAAGAGGCGCCCGGGCACCGCCTCACCTCTGACAGGCGGTTCATGAGCTCGCCGGTCCGGACGTTGTCAAAAAAGCCCATCTCTGCATGTGCTGCATCGTCATCATCAGGGAGCGGCTTTGACAGGAAGGATCACATGCATGGGCTCATTGCCGCATGCTCAGCCACTCTGCTTTGCATTTGGCAGCTCAACAGCAGCAGGGGCCAACAGGAATGACAATTTGCGCACCCTGCCCCATGAGGTGGGAAAACATCCGGGATCTGAGGCGAGCCATCACGCGCTCTGCTGCGCCGTTGAACAGCCAGGCCCGCAGGCCCGAGCATACGCCGCCGACGGCGAGAATGATTAGAATCTCGTACAGCACCTCTGCACAGCAAGCATGTTTCCCCTCAGCCATTGAAAGCTATGCATTGGTTCTTCCAAAGCCTCGGCTGGCAGCGTGTGTCCGCCCTGACAACATCATGGTGCATAGCCATGGACTCGTGCATGCATGCCTCCAACGCGGAAGGTGCAGCGAGTCAACCTGGCAACAGCAGTGCACACCATCGACTTTGTGCTTCGCGGCCGCTGCGCTGGCGAATTTGTTCAGGTTGATGCAGTCGTCAATCAGCTGGCCCGCCAGTTTCGGCACCGCGACGCTCGCGAGCGACCCCAGCAGCAGCATGACTGATGCCAGCACCAGCACCTGTGTGCATCCCAGTTACATATATTATTAGCGGCATAATCTCATTGGCGGCACGCTTCGAAAGAACTTGCAGTAATTGCTGAATGTGCATGTGTGCAGTCGCAGATTGATCTCGCAACGACGCTCGGCCTGCAGGCGGACGCCGCAGGAGGGCAGTGCGATGCATGCGGAGGCAGGCAGGACGTCCCAGTTAATCCTGATGTTTCCAAGGAGGGCACTGCCGTGCACGAAGACGCCGCCGGAGCGAGAGTTCAGCAATGCAAGCAGCATGTGGATGCCGAGCAGGCTGCCGCGGAGATTCAATTATGCCGCACCCAGACTTCGTCCTTTGCGAGTGCCAGCAGGCGGTACATGCCGCGCCAGGTGCCCGTTTTGCGGCGCGCCGCTGCCTGCTCCGCGTCAAATATGTCCTCCGACGCGGCATTGTCGCGCAGGAGCGCAAAGTCCTTGCGGCTGGGCCGCCGCCCGGCGCCGCGTCCCATCTGAGCCGCTGGCCGCAGAGAATCAAGAGAGGCTCCGGAGCTGTTCTATGCACTGAGCGACGGCAGCACAGAAGGCAAAGTATTTAGAGGCCTGCAACGAGATCGGTTTGGATCGACACTTGCAGCACTTTCAACTTGGAAGCTGCGAGGATTCGAAGAGATCAACTGGATATTTGGTGCCAAAAACTCGCCGTGTTTATCGATGCGTCTGCAGCAATTGTTCCCAGATGGACGCAGCGACATTCAGTGCGCAAAGCTGCTTTGGCGCTGGACACCTCGGCAGCAAAGGTGTTGTGTAGCTGCTCCTTCCAGAGTTTCCTCCTTCACCGTCCTTTCAGCCATTTCCAGCCTTTACCGGCTGAAAGGCCAGGCTGCTGGACAAGCCAAGAAATACAAGAGCGCCACTTGATGTTTTGTCGACCATGCAATCATCGCGTTAGCGTTCGCAGCGATACCAGACTGATCGCTGAGGGCAAGCACGCTGCGGTGCGACATTCCTCTGGGTGATCAACTTTCATGGGTAGACACAGGCTGGCACAGGTCTGCTGCGTCGCTGTGCTTGTAGCATTGCTGTTTGTTCACGGCGCAAAAGGAAAGGAGCAGGAGGCAGACCAGCCAGGCGGGGCCGCGGCGCCAGCGGGAGTCAAGGAATACTGTGCGCATCCGTGGCTGTGGCGCACTTCTGGGCCTGATGGTCTCTGCAGCGTGTTGTATTGTTTGTGTCTTTGTACCATCCCCCATGCAGCCGTGTCGCTGGTCGCTGCTGTCTATTTCAAGGTGACGCTATGCTGACACTATTTGCCCGTGGCACGACCGCAGTCTGGAACGAAGTCACCGGCGAAACGCAGTGGGAGGATCCAGGCGGTGAGAATGCACGCTGCCCATTCAGCATGACTTGCCGCATTTGTAGTTGCTCCAATAGACTTCAGGTCGATGATCAGATCACGCATGTCTAACGTGTGGCTGGCCTGTCGCAGACGTGCCATTTGAGGACGAAAGCGCCGCCCGGTATTGGCTCACGCCGAACGGCGACAAGCTAGGTTACGACCCAAATGTGAGACTCTGTAAATACTTTGTTTTGTGAGCACGCACTGATGCGCCGGCACAACGGCGTCTGTATTGCCGCGGCAGCACGGTCATCAGCGGGAAGCGCAACGGAGCATGGGTGTGAGAGAACAGCATGCGCCTGTGACTCCACAAGGTCGGTCACACATTCATGTTCTTGGCACTGCAGGCACATCGGTACACGTGGGTGGAAAACTGGAGCGAGGAGCATCAGCGGCCCTTTTATTACAACCAGAAGACAAAGGAGTCAAAATGGGAGAAGCCAGTGGACTTGGCCTGGCGGCGGGTGAAGAATCAGCGAGATGATGCGGAGCTATGAGGTGGGAAGAGACAACGGCGCAGATTCCATCAGGAACCAGTCAGAAGGAGGCATTTTCGTCTCTTGCGTTCTTTTCGATTTTGCAGCAATGGCGCTTTTTCCGTCCAGCAGACTCATGATGCAGCCGCTCGAGAATCACAAGCGAGCCTGTCGGTATTTGACGACGGTGAGAACCCCAAGTCTGTAGCAGAACATTCTGGGTTCCTACAGTCATGAACGTCGCATGACAAACTAGCAGGGCGATGCGCCCGGCGTCGCGGCATTGTAAAGAAGCATCATAGTTCGTTAGGTGTCATGACAACTACTGCCGCTTGTTCCGTTCGAGCAAGGCTTCAAAAACTCATCAATCCCCTCATAGGCGAATACCAGCGCCCCATGCTTGAAGATATCCAGACTGTTGCCCGGGGTGATGCTGCTGCACTCGGCGGGCAGGTTGACACATCCAAGCCGATTGCATTGTTGCCGCCACGTCCGCGCTGCAAGTCCGAAGAGTGAAATATGATACGTGTATGGCAGTAGGCAGTGCATTGCATTCGTGCTACTGGTTCCATGTGAGTGACGTGTTATTGCAGAACCGTCGGAATGCGTCGGCATGTGATGGGGTGAAGGCGCCCTGCTTCTAATGCCTGCACGATCCGAAGCGCGCATTATAAGGCAGTAGGCACAGCAGGCACATGTGGTGAGGCGTCACCTCGTCACATGCCCTTGGTCGTCGTTCAGGCGATTGCCGCGGACGACAGCAGTCGACGGCCCTTGGCCGGCAGCTTGGCGGGGGCGGGACGGGTACCGCCCGTGGTGACGGCTTGGGTCATGCCGGGCACCGGTTCGTCGGTGGCGGCGGAGTCGGCAATGACACTGTCTGCGCAGCCGTCCGCGCAGTTGCCGCACGTCTGCGGCAGACAACATTCTATACTGTTAGGTTTTCAACATTCTTCAGGGCGAAATTTTATTAAGTGACGAATTTAGAAGCGAGTGTCACTGTGAAGCACGCAGGAAAAGCACTGGCAGGACGTCACCTGCTGGCAGAAGAATGCAGCTCGCAGCCACCACTGGTTGCACTGACCCTGCGCCTTCTGCATTCACAACAGCGCAGAGGCGTGATCAGTTTCACTTGACAGCCAGCATGCATGTGTCTGTGCGCGTGCATGCGGACTTGACCGTACTCGCAGCTGAAGGGGAACATCACGGCAGAGACCAAGGCAAAGAGCATCATGTGTTTGGGCACGATACTGCCGCCACTTATCCTTGGGTAGAAGTGAAAGACGTCACGAAAAGACGTGACGCAGACACACGATTCCAAAGCGCACGCTGTTGGCGCAGGAGAAGCCAGAGGTGGGCGTTTGGTCCTGGCAAGTGCAGCCGGACTGCGCGGTGCCGCTGGCGCCAGACGCGGCAGGCAGGCTGCCGCCGGACGATGCGGAACTGGAAGCCGGCGCGGGCGGCGAAGACGGCGATGGCGGGGGAATTGGCGGTGACGAATACGGTGAAGAGGACGCAGCGGAGTTGGAGGAGCTGTTGCCGCCAGATGCGGCGAAATCCGGCGGGCCCTCAGGCTTGGACCTGCGCAGTCAGCAGTGGAGGGCTGTATCTTCAGAAGGTGCGCACATCAACAGTAATAAGTACAGTCCCACAGTGAACTGCCACGCACTTCGGTCTCAATGGCCTAATGATCGTTTGCCAGTCCTGACCGTGCATGTATAGCGGCGCTGCCCCTGCTAGAGCCTCATCCATCGCCGGGTCTGATATTGTTAAAGCTGTCAGAGGCGAACGCGTCTGCGCACCTGTGCAGCGCTGGCAGGCGCCGTGCTGGCACCGCCTGCGGAAGAAAGCACATCGCCCTGCACACACAGCAGATAGGCGAGTGTTAGCAAGTTCCTGAATTTCAGTGCCTGCGAGTCATGTGCCGGTACAATGGGGGAGAGAACGACGAGGGAGCTTATGCGAGCGAGGGCTGGTGCACCGCACAACAGGGCGTCAAACATCCTACAGCGCACCGAGGGCTGGACGTCCGAGGGGTCTGCATCAATCAAAGGTGCACTTTTGAGAACAGGGCTATATGGCAGGACTCTCGGCAGGCTGCATTTCAGTCTTCACACGACAGAAGGCCCACACGCAGCGTCCTGTCTAGTGCCATGCCATACCAGATGTTGCAGGCCTCACCAGAAATGCGGAACTGCACTGTTGTTGGCAGCAGACCTGTCATTCCAGTTGGAATGACTGCATTTGCTACCACCGTCGCGCCGTTGTTTGCTGTGATGCGGACGGAGAGAGGCCCTGGTGAAGGCGCAACTGGCACCTCCCAATCAGCGCCAAACCTGTTGCAGCGCATGAGACGGTTCGTCAGCGGCCTACCAGCAGCAGTACGAAGCAGCAGCCTCATGAACAGTCACTGCAACAGCACCGCCAACTCCGGCCGTCGCCGGTCACAGGCAGGCAGAATTTTGGTATGGCAGGAGTCTGGCAGGCGATCGGTTGGCAGCATGTCGAGCGGCCTGGACACTTGATCCGTCAATCAGGCCTAGCATGATCCATCCAAATGAAAGGCAGGATCGTACACATTGTTCATTGGCATCCAGCTGCCGCTGGCGGAGCTGCTCTTCAGCTCCACCAGCTTCACCGGTGCCGGGCCGCCGGCGCTCTGCATGGTTGCGAGGAGTTTCTGTGTTCATGTACACTTGCCCAGAGCGCTGCCAGCGTGAAGGATCAAATTGCGCTATATATGTACGGTCGCCAAGAACACATAACGCCGTTTTGAGTGAAGTGTGTGTGCCTGCATTTCTTTGGAACGAAACACAGAGTGTTTCACAACCCTGATTGGTGCCCGCTCACCGTGATCAGCAGGCGCAGCCACGCATTGTTCCCCAGGTTGTTGTCCACCTGCAAGCAGCATTGCGGAATCTCTCAGATATCGCATGTGACGTAGTGGCACACCAACGGGCAGTGCTGGATTTGCAGGAAAAGAGCAGGGAATACGGATTCAGAAATTTTTCGCGGCCGGGTGCGCAGGGCATAGAGTATAGGGCGCACATTTACGATGAGGTCCGTCGGCGGCACGCACTCGACGCGGCGGAACTGTACGTTGACGCGGCCGTCGCCAGGCGACGGGTTTGCGATCTGCAGGCGGCTTTATTGTCAGAAACAGTCACAGAACGCAACTGACGCCGGGATGATGTCGATGGCTGGATAGCATCTGTGTCTTATTGCCAGCAGCGCACCTTGGCCCAGGTCAGCGCCTGCAGATCGATGTGTTCCGCCTCGCACTCTGGGCACTTGTCCGTGATCTGCAGCCGACACATACAGTTTCGCGTGATCAACCCACCTCGAAAAGCGAGCATGTCCAGCCAGGGTGGCGGCAAGGGAACTACTTCAATCGCTGTGACGATGACAGGATGCTACTGCTCATTCCTGCAGGGATGCGCCCTCAGATTGACATCTGCAAGATGCGCACCTGAACGACAATGCTGCGGTGATTGGGGTCGGCCTGGCAGGAGCCTGGTGCAATGAATCAACAAGGGCATCACCATCGTGGTGGATGAGGGGGCAGAGGTCAGCTCGGCATATAGACATTGCATGCACGCGGTTGATGAAAAGTAGAGAAGCTGTGTAAATCGCATTCATTTCTTTGGGTAGACATTGAGAGTGCTGCGCACCGGGCTTGGCGCCCAGAGGCCCATCCTCAAGGCACTGCACCTACGGATCACCAAAGTTCGTTGACAGCAATGACAATGCATCAGGCGGCTCGGCAGGCACTGAATGACGATGCATATGGCGTTGCATAACATGATGGGCATCTGTGTACCAGAATCGATCACTCGTCGTGTATAATTGTGCACAATCACGTCGATTTGCATCGAAAGCAGCAGCACCTCGAAGCACTCGCCGCAGGCCTGCTGCGGTTCGTTGAGGAAGAAGTGGTTGGACGTCGACAGCGCGCCGGCACGCCAGAAGGGGTACTGGTTCTGCTGGAGCAGGCCGAAGCCGCAGGATCCCTGCAGCAGCATGACAGCGGACGCCCTAGGGCCTGAGAGACAGTGGGTTTGAATGCATCGAGAGTTTCGGGCATTCCGATCAGTGACTTGGAACCACATATGTACATATCTGGCCCTGGTCGAGAGTCGTGCGCTCACCACAGATGTGCCGAATGAAGGCTGGGAAGGGGAAAGGCCTGCATATAGCATTTGATACACCGACTGGGCATGCGTGTAGCGCCAGCAGCGTGAATCACGCGCCCGGCAGCATTGAATTAACGCCATTCACTTTGGCAGCCAGCAGCAGGGCAGCGCATGACATGTCTGCGCTGGTCACAGCAGACATGCAGATGCTAGAACGGAGTGCATGTGCCGGCCGGTTGCTCCAAATGAAGCATACCGTCTGGTTGCCCGCCTGCACAGCAAATAGCGTGATGCGCTCAGAGATTGCGACAACGCGTGCATTGCTAACATGACGCGCAGTGATCACACCAGCTGCAATGGGAAAGTATTTTGATCACCGTAGAACGTGGCAAATCCGGTCTCAAAGGGAGTGATGGGCGTCAGTCCTTGCACGGCTGGCGCGCCGCCAGTCAGCAGGATGAGCGCCGCAGCCGCCAGCAGGATGCGGGTGACAGGCACCATTATCGTCCGCAGCGAGCCCGTATCGGTTCTCCTGTTATCGACTCTCCCACTAGGATACGTTTCATAACAATTGGTTCGTTGTAAATTGAAAGCTCACGGCTGCAATGGCTGTGAAGACAGCAGCAAATTATGGGACGATTTGACTTTTGGATCGCCCGCAGGTCCGAGCGACAGCCGGTGCTGCGATTAATCGCAGCAATATTGGCAATCGGCCACCGCGAAACCATTGCGAAGAAGATAGTTGATTTCATGGGAGTGCGGCACCTGAACGCAGGGCCTCTTTGCCCGCTGGACACGCCGACTTCAGGGCAGCTGGACGGCGGAATTTGCGGCGGCGCAAGCTCGAGCAGGATGCCGCAGAGAGGATGCCCTTCACCTGACAGCCCTGATGATCAGAATGTCAAGCGGTGGCCAGAGGAGCACTGAAGTACGTAACACTTGTCTTATACGACGGAGGGGCCAAATTGCAGCGGCCGGAATTTCGGAGCGATTCGGTGTGCTGCCGCAATGCAGGCGGACAAAACACGCAATGCAGGACAAGGCTGAGAAAAAATTGCCGTTGAGACTATAACGCGTCGGGATAACGCGACAGGATCGTTATGACCGCGTTGCCAGTTCGTGCCGTCAGAATGGTTAGCGGCCGGTCCGTCAGACGACCGACCCTCGGCCCCCTGGATCTGCCGTTCTGCGAGGAACGGGAGGGCCTTTTGACAGCGGACGAGGCGCTGGCATCGGCAAGGGTTTTGCTGCATGCAAGCTACTGAACCATCATACAAAATCCATCTACCGGGCCTGGTAGATGGTGTGTGGTGGTTCCGCAGCGGCGACACCTACCGGCGCAGCGGCGCTTGCGCCACCGCATGCTGACCACGCGTTCAAACTGACGGATTTGTTTCTTTCACAAGTCATGACATGGAATCATGACATGCAGTCATGTCATGGAGTCATGACATGGATCCATGTCATGACTCCGGAGTCTCCTCGCTCCACCAGCAGTAGTGACTGATCAGTCACTACTGCTGGTGGAGCGAGGAGACTCCATGTTCCCCGTGCCGCCGCGGATTGCTGCGTCAGCTCGAGCTGCCAGCTCTGCATCTGCCTGCGCCGCCGCCGCCGCCGCATGGTGCCTCAGCTGCTGCTGCCGGACCCGCTGCCGCGCGCCTGCATGTGTGTGACCACTCAGGCAGCCTCTTCCGCCGCCGGCGCCTCCTCCGCAGCGCAGCAATGCTGCCCACAACACCTCATCAGCGCGTCGAATTGGACCGCACATCACCATGTGCTTGGCAGCCACTTATTCGTTCCAGCGCTGCCTTGGCACTGCCGCCACTCGCAGCTCCGCCTGGTGTCCTGCTCACGCCCTGCAAAGCCGGGTCCGCCGACTCACCGCCTCTCTCTCCAGCGCACGCTTTCCTTCTCCAGGCATAGCCTCAAAATTCTTCGGTATTGAACTTCACCACCGCACGACCAGGGAAGCTGCGACACTAATCACATGCACGACATTTGCAGAGACACGAGCGTACGGCAACAATCCTTTGCCGATTGCGGTGCGGGTTCGAGGTAGGCAGGTGTATCAGGCGGCATGCAAGTAGCACTCAACAAATAGGCCTGCTCCGGGTGGCTGGCAGTCCTTGCTGGGGGACCTTCAGGGTGGGTGGCAGCACTAACTTCGAGTGTACAATAGTCTGTATCTGCTGGATTTAGCTTAGCAACGGAGGACACACGTCGGCTACAGTCAATAACACACAATACGGCTCTTACTGAATCTAGCCAAGTATAGTGAAATGACTGTACATAAATAATGCATGGTGGCAATACTTCACCATCAGGAATGCTGATGACCAAACTTCATCGTATATATGCAGAGACCGTTAGTCCCAATATTTCATGCTGTGCACCTCCCCTGAAATGACATATGTGAATTTGCTGTGCTTTCTGACCCGCCAGTAAATTTTCTAATACCCGTGACACCTCTACACCCGACAGCATATGCATGCCGAAACGCTGGTAAATTGCGTGCAATGGTGTACTGCGCAATTTACCAGCGTTTCGATCGAATGCACTGCTACATCCCAAATGTACCCTGCATTGCACAACGGAGCGATTCATAGATCGATGGTGCAGGAGAAGGTGTTGCTGCCACATTACGGCGAGGGAACGCCCTTGAAAAACAAAGCATCCCTAGAGATGAAAGCATACCTACAGATCTCTGACTGGATACAACATAACATCTCGCTGTGTAGGAGCCACACCTCCTTTACAGATCAGGCCAGCGTGGACGACAGCAGTCGGCGGCCCTTGGCTGGCAGCTTGGCAGGGGCAGGATGGGCACCGCTCGCGGTGATGGCTGCGGCGGTGGCCTGGTTCATGCCTGCGGCAAGCATTGGGTGCACTGGTCCGTCGGTGGCGGCAGAATCGGAGGTGCTGCTGCCGCTGCCGCAGCCGTCCGCGCAGTTGCCGCAAGTCTACAGGGGGCACAGTCAGGATGGTCAGTCCAGCAGGGGTTGCCACCTCAAGGATGTGCCAGACACCAGTGAAATCTGACCGCACAAGGCTCAGGGCATGCACACCACCGGAGGATGACGACAATAGGGCAGGACATCACCTGCTGGCAATAAAACCCTGCTCGCAGCCACCACTGGCTGCATTGGCCCTGTGACAGCTGCACCCTCAGCACAGGGGCGTGATCAACTCCACTCAGCAATCAGCATGCTTTTGTGTGCATGCACTTCGACTGTGCTCGCAGCGCAAGGCAACGACCATCGGGCATCGATATCCAGGCTGCCATGTTGGTCTGGAAAGGGCTGTGAAACTTATGCCGCGCGAAACAACGGATGCCAAATGCGCACGCTGTTGGCGCAGGAGAAGCCGGAGTTGGGCGTTTGGTCCTGGCAGCTGCAGCCGGACTGCGCGGTGCCGTTGGCGCCGGACGGCGAGGACAGGCCACCGCCAGATGAGGAATTGGATGAGGAGTTGGTTGGCGGCGCGGGCGGCGAGGACGGGGGAGCGGGGCTGGGCGAGGAGGCGGGCGCCGGCGGCGATGGCGACGGAGACGAGCTCGAAGACGAACTCGCACTCGAAGACGCAAAGGTGGGAGCAGGCGGCGGAGAAGGCAGGGGGCTGGAGGAAGTGGAGGAGCTGTTGCCGGCTGAGCTGTTGCCGCCTGAGGTGCTGTTGCCGGCGAAGTCGGGCGGGCCCGCAAAGGCTTGCACCTGCCGGTAGAGGGCTGTGCTCAGGACAGGAACCCTGTCCTGGAAGCTAGCTAGATACTGATGCACTGCCGCTGCAGGGTGGCTTCGTGTGGGTCTTGGGTGCAGCATCAGGGAATGACTTCGTGGAGCGAAGTCCACTCACGGCACCCCTGCTGTAAGGGTCCTCCCCTTGTGCGCACCTGTGCCGCGCTGGCGGGCGCCGTGCTGGCACCTTGTGCGGCCGAAAGCAGGTTGCCCTGCAGAGACACGGATGCGACATGGGCAGGCTAGCGGAAATATATCAAGTCCTTGTGGCAGTGCGGCGGGGAGGGCCGAGGGGATTTGTTCGGGCAAGAAACCATCGTACTCTGCGCAGCAAGGGGGAAACGCGATGCAGCTCACCGAGGGCTGGACGTCAGAGGGGTCTGCACAGTCAACACGCACTTGTGTGAGAATTCAATTGACCAGCGCCTGGGTTCAAACATCTTCTGCGACGCAGTGCCACATCCATGCAGCGCTGTCACGAGTGCAGCCGCCACAGGTGTCAGGGACCGCACCGGAGACGCGGAACTGCACGGTCGTTGGCAGCAGACCCGTTCCTCCCGTTGGAATGACACCGGTTGCAACCACCGTCGCGCCGTTGTTCGCCGTGATGCGGACGGAGAGAGGCCCTGGTGAAGGTGCCACCGGCACCTCCCAGTCAGCTCCGAACCTGTTGCGGCACGTCGAGACGGCTGTCAGCCGGTCTGCCAGTAGCACGAGGCAGCACCCTCGTGAGGTTGACTGCAACCGGCGCCCTGCCAGTTGCGGCTGTTGCCGACGAAATGCAGGATGCTTTGTGGCACACATGCAGGACATTGCCACACGGTCAGTAACAACAGCAGGTGAGTAGTCCTGAATCCCTTCGACCCAAATCAAGCCTCAAACCTGCGGCCGTGGAAGGCAGAAGTGCAACTGTATCACGTTTGAAGGAAAGAGGCGCACAAATTGTTCATCGATGTCCAGAAACCGCCAGACCCGCTGCCCTTCAGCTCCACCAGCTTTACAGGCGCCGGCCCGCCGGCACTCTGCGTGGTTTGTCGGGCATTTGCATGTTTGTACTGGCCACAATCTGCCAAAATGCCAAAATCGAATGATGCTGCTGGCTAGAAGGACCGCCAGCACCAAAGATGATGAAACTGCACCAACTGCATCATGTGTGGCTGGAAACACATGACATTGGGTTGCAGCTGTAGAAGAGTGTCCAGGAATGCTGCGCTCACCGTGATGAGCAGGCGCAGCCATGCGTTGTTTCCCAGGTTGTTGTCCACCTGCATCATGACACGACTGCATGGCTGCAAGATGACTTGAAAGACGAGATGCTGGCAGGCAAACCCGCACACATGCAACATGGCACAGCACTGTGGCAATGCCGAACGTACAGAAATTCCAATACACATTGGCAGGAGAAATTATGCAGGAGAAACGAGTGCAGGAGAGCATGTTGTGGGTGTTTACGTTGACGATGAGGTCCGTTGGCGGCACGCACTCCACCCGGCGGAACTGCACGTTGACACGGCCGCCGCCAGGCGACGGGTTTGCGATCTGCAGGCGGAATTATTGTCAGAATCTGTCACGGAAAGCAATTGACGAAGGAATGATGTCAATGGCTGGATAGCATCTGTGTCTTATTGCCAGCAGCGCACCTTGGCCCAGGTCAGCGCCTGCAGATCGATGTGTTCCGCCTCGCACTCTGGGCACTTGTCCGTGATCTGCAGTCGTAAGAACCTCTTGTTGGCAGCCATTCCACAGATGATCAAGCCGTTCCACAAATTGTCTGTCAGTGGAGCGGCAATGCAACTGGTTGCGAGTTGAATCGTGCTGAGTTCCTCCTGCACAGGCACGAATGCGCACAAGATGCGTCGTTGTGATGTGAGCACATGCGGCATGAGAGTGCTGTCCCACACTGCAGTGAGTAAGAAACCAGATCGGTGTATTTGCCATGTGCCCACCTGAATGACGATGGTGCGGTTGTTGGGGTCGGCCTGGCAGGAGCCTGGTGCAGCAAGCTTGAGCTCAGGAAGCATGCAGGAGGATGAAACGGGCTTGGCACGGGCGTCATTAGACGCGTGGGAACTCGAGAAAGCACTTCAGAGGGGAAGACATTCCATGCTGGGGAACGAGGTATTGGTGCAGGCGCGACGCACCAGGCTTGTCGCCGAGGGGGCCGTTCTCAAGGCACTGCACCTGCAGGTCAGAACATTCAGCAGTTTGCGCCGACGGCAGAGTTGAACCCAGGCGCATCAGGTCGGGCAGCCATACGGCAGCTGCACAGGATGCGCACTGCGTTGCATTGCAGAGTGACATGATGCGATGTGCCGCAATCCACGAAGTCATTGTCACGTGCTCGACTGGTTAGCGCGCAGAGCACTACTCGTACACGTGTGTCGATTTGCACTGACAGCGGCAGCGCTACCATACCTCGAAGCACTCGCCGCAGGCCTGCTGCGGCTCGTTGAGGTAGAAATGGTTGGATGTCGACAGCGCACCGACGCTCCAGAAGGGGTAATGGTTTTGCTGGAGCATGCCAAAGCCGCAAGATCCCTGCGGCGGCAGGACGGAGCCCATCTCAGGAGTCGTCAGATTGTCCAGTCATGATTGTGTTCTCACAAGCAAGCCGCACTTGTGGCCGTTTCGAGTAGAAATCAACAGGAGCAGTGCTGCACCCCTAGATGAACTCACCACAGACGTGCCGAATGAAGGCTGGTAGGGGGACAGGCCTGATGCACAGAGCATGTGTTCAATAAATGGACTGGGCATGCTGCACGAGGGAATGTAACCCATGCGCGCGCCAACAGAAGTGCCGGCAACCAATCAGCAGGCAGTAAGTGGCACAGCACAGCAGATGGCATTCATGTGCACAAACAAAGATGTGCAGTCGTATTAGTGGAGAGCATGTGTCGTCAGGTCGTTCATATTGAAGCGCACCGTCTGGTTGCCCGCCTGCACATCAGCAAACAGGGTGTGTGACACTCAGCACCGACTCCTATGTGGGCGTGGCGCGCTGTGGTCATGGCATCTGCAGCATCCAGCATGTGCGCACGTGCGGGCAAATAAAAGCAGTATTTTCGCAGTGGATTATCTCATCTTCTCTCTTCTATTCTCTCTGCTTTTCAGTCCATGCTCACCGTAAAAGGTCGCAAATCCCGTTTCCCATGGCGTGACGGGGGTCAGCCCTTGCACGGCTGGCACGCTGCCGGTCCAGCAAATAGTGAGCGCCGCTGCCAATAGGATGCTGTTGAGGGGCGACATGCGCAGTGAGCCCATAACAGGCGACCTCCTGCTCGGAATAATGCAGATCGATGAATGTCAACGTAAAAAGAAGGATTACACGGCTTCAACGGCTGTGAAAGGACTGCAGATTATTGGCTGCGGCTTTGATAATTTGGACCGTCGTCCTGCACAGGGTGCCGTCGTCCTGCACAGGGTGCCGTCGAGCGACAGCGGGTGTTGCGATTGGCCAGCGGCCACTGCGAAAGCGTTGCAAAGCAGACAATGGCATTTAGGGGCAGCTTGGCACCTGGACGCAGGGGCCACTTTGGCCGTTGGAGACAACGACTTCAGGGCAGCTGGACGGCGGAATTTGCGGCGGCGCAAGCCTCGGGCAGCAGAGAGCCGCAGAGAGGAGGCCCTATTTGTAACGTTGAACGTCTGATGACGTTTGAGACTGCGATCGGAACGGCAGGAAGCACTGATTTATGCAGCGGTTGGTGGTCTGCGACGGAGAGGTCAAAAGTGCGGCTGCCAAACAGGGCGGATGCTGCGGCAATGCCAGGGACGAGCCGATGAAATTTAGCTGGATCAGAACAGCAGCGCCGAGGAAATGAACTGTGGGATCGAGCGGGAGAGGCAGTGGATATTTGGTCCGAGATTCTAGTCGACAAATTACAGTTGTGCGGTCAGACTGCCGAGGCCTGCAGGTCTGACGCATCTGTACCCCTGGGTCTCACTGGCGGGGAAGGGCAGATGCCAGTGGACCAAGATTCGACAGAGGGGGCAGTGAGAGGCATAGAGGAATAGGCCCTTATGAACTTACAGCACAAGAATGGGGTCAACCAAATCAATAACGGGTTCCACTAGTACTACCGGCGACGCAAAGACGCGGGCAACAACGAACAAAACCAACCGCCACTCGACTGAGAAACAAGTGTGCACTCAGACCTCCATCTGTGATGAGCGGTTCCAGAGCTGCCGCCTGACTTAGCCTTGAATGAGCAGGACAGTGCTACTCCACCGATACATCCTCCCCGCCGGCGCCGTTGAGCGGCTGCGAGGCGGCGGCAACCGCCTGCGAGCGCTCCAGGTACGTGCTGATAAACTGCTTCGACTGGGCCAGCACCTGTGGTGCGACAAACGTCGAGCGAATCTTCGGTACAAACCGCCAACGGGTGAAGTCGACAAGGGTGCGTCAGCTCGACTCGACGGGCCCTGCTGATGCTGATGGGCGGAGGTGCACGCCCCTCCATCACAGTACGCTTCCCAGCTTGTGCGGCCATTGTCATCAGGATTGGTGGATTACAGTGTTGCCTCATGCGCAGTGCGCCTGCTGCAGGCTTCGATGCAAGTGAAATACAAAGCGCTCAGCAGCCCACTGACCTGGCCGCGCCGCGTGGCGAGCTCCGACAGCTTTTCGTTCTCCGCGGTCAGCTGCTTGATTCTAGCCTCCGCCTGCTGCAGCGGATCGGTGAGGTTTCATGAACGTACATACCATGCATGATGTGGGGTGGCCCAGCCCATGCATGGACATGCATGCACGCGGGGCGAGCGCCCAAATCTCAGCCAAGGCCAGCACACAAACTACGGAAATTCTATGTGTTTGCGAATGAAACCTGACATGAGCATTGCCCACCTGCTGCAGCGAGTCGCCGCCGCCGCTGCGGCCGAACCAGCCGCTCTGCTTGGCGTCTGCGGCCGACAGGGGGCCGGTCTCCGACTCCTGCTGCTGCTTCTGCCCCTGCTGCAGCTGCATGTTCACGCAGACACACGGAGGTTCAGAGGTACTCTTCACAAACCCATTCAACAGGTGGGGTAACAGTTGGCGCGCAGCAGGCATGACTACCGCCGCGTGCCTCCGCGGACCGCCTCAAATGCAGTCGACAGGCGTCCTGTCACGAGTTGAGCATCGCCGCCAGATTTGACCGCCCCAGCTCAGATTGCGCTGGCACGTTTGCTGCGTCTCAGGTGTCTGACCTGTACCCCGGCGGTTCATCAAGACTGGTATGACGTCGAGATCGAGGCCGACAGTGAAGCAGGGGATCACAGGAGCCGTGAGCCCACCCGCGCCTGCAGCTGCTTGTTCTGGCGGCCTGAAGCACACTGACTACGACACAACATAAAACAATATACTGCCGCACCTGCGCCTTGTGCTCAAGCCACAGCGAAAACTGATTGCACTTGAGGGGAGAAACATGCTGCCCACCTGCGCCTGCAGCTGCTTGTTCTGGCGCCGCAGCTCTGCAAGCTCGGACATGGATGACGCCGCCGCCGCCTGCGCGTCCGCCAGCTCCTCCAACACCTGCAGGGCTTAGGGAAGCAGCTTTCGGTACAAATTCCTAGAGAACATGACACCTTTCAGCCTCACTGAGCGGCTGATGATCTGATACGATTGCAGGCACTCAACGCTGGCAGTCGATGCCGGCAATGCTGGTGACTGTATCCCTGGCAGAGCCAGACTCCTTCAGCTTGAGGGTGCTTTGTCTAAGTTTGCTGCTGGAACCCTGTTGTTCCATGCCGCAGGCTGCGAATGGAGTCACCTTAACATTATACTGCTCCGACGAGGCGCCCTTCTTGGCGCGCTCCTCTGATGCCGACGCCTCCACTGCTGCCTGTGCAGGCGCAGGGTCAAGGATTCAGATCAAAGCGGTGGTCCTGCCCCTATCAGCGCAACACAGCTCAAGAGGTGCCTGTTGTGAGCTGAAAGGCGTCGCTGTTCTGCTCCCTTTGCTTGGACGCAGCCTCCCTCTAGCAACACACTGGCAGCATCTGAAACACAAGAAGATGTTTTGACACTATTGCAGAAGGCGGTTGCAGAAGGTGGCGATACACAACGGTAGCACAAGTGCTAGAGAGCGTCGCACCAGCTGGTGGCGCAGCTGCAGCAGTTCCGCCTCCGCCGCTTCCGCGCGGTCGAGCGCATCGCTCGCAATCAGGCTTTCCTGCTCAAGCAGCATCCAATGTCAGCCCAATGCTGCACTTCCCGGGCGGTCTCGGGGACAGCGGACCGCGACTGCGACCCCTCAAATTCATCTCCCTTGCCAAAGTAGACATTTCTGGGCGAGCAACATAGCAATACGGATGCCTAAAGTGACACCCATGTGACAGCGTGAGATTCGTGCAGCTTTTTCACTTGTACACATTGTACACATGTTGACGGAGAAGCACTCCCTCCTAAAAGGCGGACACAAGTTTACCTGCTCCAGCAACACGCCCATCTCCGCGAGGCTGCCCTCCCCATCGCTCTCCTCCCCCTGAGAGTGCCCGCCATTCTGAGAGTCACTGCCGGCTTCAGCAGCCGCCATCGCGGCCTCATGATCAGCCTGCGCCGCCGCTGCGGCCTCCGCCTCGGATTCGGCCTTGTCCGCTGCTGCCTTTTCCGCCGCGGCGGCCTGTTCAGCCGCCTCGGCCTGCGCCGCCTCCAGTGCGGCGGCCTGGCAGCGCGCCAAACACGAACGCTCATGTCTTCATTCAGGCCGCTGAATCATGTCTGTATCATGGCTGTGTCATGAAGTATTGACAGGCTATCCATCGCCACAGCACAGTGACCTTGGAGAACAACAGAAGTGTTATTTTTGTGCTCGCAGCACCTTCTGCTCGACGGCGGACTGCAGGTCGGCGACCCGCCGCTCGGCTTCCTCGCGCGCCGCGGCGGCGGCGGCCCGTTTCTCCTCCTCAATGCGGGTGTCCTCTGCGAACTGCTCCATCTGCAGACCATCAAGCAACGAGACCTGACAAAAATCATGTAATGTGACAAAAAGAGCTAAGTACAGCTGCGCGCATGGGCTGCAGGATGCAGCAGCAATGTGTTTCCGCACAGCAGATGTTCAGATGTTGGATTTCCATGTCACGCTGCTGAAGAGAGGATGCAAGCAGTTGACGTGGCCAGGGCAATGCAGCCGAGCGGAGCAAGAGCGATGCAGCCGGCCCGCACCTTCTTGCCGAGGGACGCGGCAGCGGCCTCGGCGCGTTCCAGCAGATCAAACGCCTCCGACTTTTCTTCATCCGCCTGTGCAGCACGCGATAATGCCTTTGGGGCACTTTCGCAGCAGCTGCATTGCGCTCAGATCCACGTGATCAACCGCCGTGAGGTGACAGGTGCGTGGAGTCCCCCAAATGCCGGCAGAGGACGAGCAGGCTCGTGATGTCAGAATGCAGTGCACTGGCACTGTCATGCGCCGGCACTTCTGCTGGCATGACTTTGCGCTGCACACTTGCGGGTCCCGGCACACTTTTTATGTTTAGTCGACAAAAAGCTCGGCCCATGCATGCCGTCGCCCAGGAACTTATTGAAAACCCTAGCCACCTGTTGCTCGACTTTTTCGATCCGCTGCGCCGCCGCCGCCGCCTCCTCCTTGGCCGCAGCCAGCTGCACTTTCAGCTCCGCAGTACGGGACTCTAGCGCTTCCACCTGCACTTCCAGTAAGCATTGACGTAACTGCCATCATAAGCTTCCTTCAACACAGATTGGCTTCGTCCCGCTATTCCGTCTGACGCCGGTTTCGACGCCGGTCGCTTTTGCACCAAGTCGAGAGCCGCCACGAACCGCTGCGCTCCATTTCTTTCGCCCGTCGCTAGTTCGTTGCACAGCGAGCGTTTCCTTCTGAAACACAAGAGCGGGCGCACCTGGGATTGTGAGGCTGAGGAGCTCTGGTCCAGCTCCCGCTGCAGCCGCGTCACCTCTTCCGTCAGCGTGTCTGCGATCTCCGCCGCCTCCGCAAGCTCAGCGCTGCTCTGCTCCTCCGCCTCCTGCGTCAAAAATCGATGACAAAATTGAAATGCTGGGCTCGGCAACAAGATCATAGTGTTTGGGCTTTGACTCACCGGTCAAAGCCTCGTTTGACAACATCCGGCCCAACATTCAGGCTCACAGTCATCTAGCTGCAGCATACGGAACGAGATGGGCATGTGAGATGCGAAACAATCACAGCGCACCTCCAGCGCGGCCGCGGCCTCCTGCCGGGCTGCCTCTGCCTCCTGCAGCCGCGCTTCCAGCTCTGCCAGCCTGTTGGCGCCTGATTTTTGCGTCGCCTCCAGCTCCTGCAAGGTGTATGAAATACATCAAACGTGATTTGAATGGTATTTTGTTGGGAGCTGCGCCTCCAGCTCTGCCAGCCTGTCCGCATTTCCTTGCTTGTTCCTCCAGCTCCTGTGAGCATGCACAGAAACATGCAATGAAAAGACTGCCATCCAGAGCCATGCTGTCGAAAAGCCGCGCCTCCAGCTCTGTCAGCCTGTCGGCGCCTGACTCTTACACCGCCTCCAGCTCCTGCAGGGAGGCACAAACATAACAGATGTGCCGTGTCATCATTTATCCAAGCCAGATCGTTGGAGCCCGCGCCTCTGCCGCTGCCGACCTTTCGACGCCCGAGTTCTGGGCCGTTTCCAGCTTTTGAAGCAACCACACAATACAAGAAAGGTGGTTGCAATGCCAATTTGTCGGGAAGCCGCGCCTCCGGCTCTGCCAGCCTGTCCGCGCCCGACTGCAGGACTGCTGTCAGCTCCTGCACTGCACACGCGACAATTGATCGCGATTTTCAGTTGAGTACGGCTGTTTTGAATAACGTGCTGGGAATGGCGGTGGTCTGTCAACACGTCTGCGTGCCCAATCAAAAGGTGTGCGGCCTTGCCGTGGGTGACGCTGAGAGCGCAGCAGGGCCGCCGCGCCGCCGCGCGGAAGCCAGGCTGCATGCCTTTCTCACCCGCGGCAATGAACATCCCAAAGCAGCATCCGCACTGTCGATGCAAAAATGGCATCCCGCTTCTCAGCAGCCGATGGCACGGCAGTTTAAAACTGGGATGCACTTTACACCTGGATCCTGGACTGCAGCTCGCCGACGCGCGCCTCGCTGTGGCTGAGTTTGTCGCTCACGGCACGCGCCTCCTGCCGCAGCCGCGACGCTGCTTGTTGTGCCTCCTCGAGCTCCTTTGCCTGCGGGCGCCACACGGGGTGTCGGCAGGGTCGCCCACTGGTGACTGGCTGGCTGCACTCTCACTCGGTGCGAGCATGCACATCGTCTGGCCCAGGCACAGGTTTCACCAAGAGCAAAACACTCAGAAGCTCGGACTGTGTAGGGCCGTGCAACATGTTGGGTGCAGAACTCGTTGCAAAAGGCTTCTCCCGATGAGGGGTGCTGTGCAGGGCGGGCCTCTGTGCAGGGGGGGCTGTGCAAACAGTGTGTGTGCAGGTGCCCCCACCTTCGCCTCGCCCTGCGTTCGCTGCTGCTCCTCCGCTGCCGACCTGGCAACCTCCAGCTCCTGCACCCGCCGGCAAGCACCGTGTGATCATGCATCTGTTATGATCGAGAAGCAACCAGTGGATTCGCCGGCGGTCAGATCCTGCCGAGATCTGCGACAGCAGTGATGACAACAGCAATACGACTTATGGCAGCTGCAGCAGCAGCGGCGGCGTCAGCGGCGACGGTCATGACTGCGGCCACAGCTGAGGCAGTGACACTCAAGTCCAACTGCAGTAATTGAATGCATGGCCTCATGCGCTTCGCGCAGCTGCGACAGCTCGCCTCCAGCTGGCGCGCCCGCATGCAAGGATTTGGATGAGGAGGGTTTACTGTTGGAGCCATTGCTTCACCTTCTGCAGGGCCTGGTGCGCGTCGCGCAGCTGCGACAGCTCGCCTTCCAGCTGCCGCGCCTGCTGCTGCGCGTCCTGCGCTTCGGTCTGCGCCGCCTCCAGCGCCGCCCGCGCCTCCGCCCGCGCCCGCTCCAGCTCCTCCGCTCGCTGGCCTGCACATGTGATAGGCTGGAATCTGTGTAGACATAACGTGAATTGGGGTGGAATTGCGTGGCAACTACGTTAAGGCTGATCGTCTCTTCCCTGCATGAGGGGTGATTTGACCGCAGCCGCTCGACCCACTTGGCTGAACAGGCTGCAATCGCTGTTGGCAAACCCGCAGAGGCAACACCCAAGCCAGCCTGATCCGGCAGCTCACAGTGGCACCCCCAAGACTTGATCCGCAGCAGAGGCACCGACATGCGGGCACAGAAATGCAAGCATTTGCGCGCGGCGGCGCGCACCTAGGGCTTCGAGCTCCTGCTGGCGGGCTGACAGGGTTTTGGCGGATCCCGCCGCCTCTGCCTGCAGCCGCTGCACGGCCGCCCGCTCGGTCTCCAGAGCCTCCTCCGCGGCACGGGCCTGCAGCAGGGGCGCAGAAATCCTTGTTCGCTCTGTCGATTGACAAACAGTTGGTCACAATCAGCTGATCCTCGATTTCATCGGGCTCAATTCTTGGGCGCACCCTTGGCCGTGGGCAAGACCCGATACAAGCGCCTTGGTCAGCATAGGAGGCGTCACACGAAATTTGACCTCAGGAAACCTCTGCACGACTGGCATGTATTTGCGGCACGGAAACTGTGACCGCCAGCGTCAACCTGCTGCCGGGCGGCGTCCAGCTCGGCGGCGCCGGAATCGGCGGCCGTCGTCGCCTCGGCGAGCTGCGAGCGCGCCGCCTCCGCTGCATCTGCCGCATCCTGCCCCTGCCCGCGTAACTCCGCGAGCTGGCCTTCGAGCTGCGCCGCGCGCTGCACTGCCGCCACCAGCTGCCCCTCCATCGCCTGCCAGGAAACAGCAGCAACTGGTTGGAATACGCGTGAGGAACCGTTTGAAAGGCAAACCATGAGGAGGTATCAACCATTGCCTGTCAGTAGTGAATTGTACTGCTCGGCAGCTGCCTCAACAACTGCAAAATGGGTCACAGGAGGTGTACCCCACCCTGGGGTCCTTGGCGCCGAGGGCCCGCTGCAGCGCCGCGAGCGTCGCCTCCAGGTCTGCGCATTCCCGTGACAGGTGCGCCGCCTGCTCCGCCGACTCTGCCGCCTTTGCTTCGAGAGCTACGACGCTACCGCCAGCCGCCTCCAGCGACGCCGCTTGCTCCTGTTGCGCAAAAGCGTATCTTAGTTTTTAGAGGGTGCCATGACCGCCGACTGCGCCGGCCTTGCTTCGAGCACGGCCACGCTGCCCTGCGCGGCCTCCAGCGCCGCTGCTTGCTTCTGGGTAGAGAGTCAGACGTTGACACGGAGATCAAACTTGGAAGTAGTAAGAAGTGTCAGCAGCCCCGACCCCGCCGCCTCCAGCGACGCCGCCTGCTCCTGTGAGGGTGTATGCATCGGTGCCTTGGCCGCGGCCAGGTGGACTGGAGCAGCCATGTGAACATGGCACCGCTGCAGCAGCTCCCTTGGCATGCGCTGCCAGGACCGGGGGCAGAACACGCTTTGCATCGGCAGTGCATAGCGTGTCGTGCGGCGCCGCCGCCGCGCGCTGCAACGCTCGACATTCCGTCATTTGGGGGGTTGAAATGCTGGATAACGCGTTTGTCCAGCGGGGAACAACACCTGCAGCTGCGACCGCGCCGCGTCCAGCTCGCGTTCCCGCTCTGCCGCGGCCGCCCGCGCCGCCTCGGCCTCCGCCCGCGCCTCTGCCAACCGCCTTTCGCCGGCTGTTGTGGTTCCCTTCAGGGACGCCAGCTCCGCGGCGGCCGCCTCCGCCGCCGCCGCCCGCTCGTCCGATTGGCTCTGGAGCTCTGAAGTCAGCTGCCGCAGCTGCACCGCCTCCGCGTCCGCGGCGCTCTGTGCGTCCCGCAGCTCTGCCAGCCGCGCCTCGGCTGCCTCTTCCTGCATTTCACATCACATACATTGCGGTGAGTATACAAAAAAATGAAATCTGCCATGTGGAGCTGCATCAGGCTCGTGTGGCAGGCTTGCCTTGCGTGGCCTGCCCGACGCGAGCTCACGCTGCATTGCGCCTTGCGACCGTGCCAGATTGCGCGCTGACGCTGACGAGCTGAGTGATCAATAGTCACCTGCTGCCGCAGCTGCTGCTCCAGGGTGGCCAGGCGCTCGCCCTGCGCGGCCTTGTCAGCCAGCTGCTCCTCCGCATCTGCGAGCGCCGCCTGCAACTCCTCAAAGTGCTGCGCCGCTTCCGCCGCCTCGTCCGCCTGCGCAAAGGGTTTTGGGTTTGATAGAACCACGCGCACGACTGCAGTCCTGTGCATCTACGAGCGCCGCCTGCAGCTCTTCAAAGTGCTGCGCCGCCTCCGCCGCCTCCTCCGCCTGAAGCAGCCATGCACACGGTTACATGTCTCAAGACTGACTGGTTACGGTCAAGTCCGGATCCGATAAGTTGGGTGCAACAGCATTTCAGCCGCCTTCCAGCAGACACAGGCTGCAACTCACGGCAAGGTCGCCGGTCTTGAGCCTCGTGCCGGTATTGAGCCTCGTGCAGGAGAAATTGACTGTATGTGACATTGTGATCATGTACGCGCACCGGCTGCTGCTGCGCCTCCTTCCAGCTGCGACTGCAGCTGCTGCTGATGCACAAAGTGAAACCTGCTGCTGTTGCAAAAACTATTACCCTGCTGGGAAAAGATCCCACAAAACCCTACCTGCTGGTGCTGCGCCTCCTCTAGCTGCGACTGCAGCTGCTCCAGCACCTCTGCCTGCCGCGCCACGCGGTCGTGGATGCTGGAAGCAGCATCTGCCGACTGCTGCGCGTCCTCCAGGGCCTCCAACGCCTCCTGCAGCGGGTGGATAGTTGACGGCTGCATGACGATAGGCACATTGCTGGCTGAAACACAGCGCTTGCCTCAGGTATATGTGGCATGATGACGTGCGGCCAAGCACTACTGCAATCCCCTGCACGCTGTCGCAGCAGCTGCAGCAGCATAGCCGACAGCTGCAATCACCCCCTGACCACGACGTGGCCGCAGAGTCTTGCAATCAGATTAGCACTGCGGTCCGTGCGATGCCGCCGCTATTACCGGTGATGGGCTCGGTGCTGCAGTCCACCGGCAAGTGATTCGAACAGTGTACAAGCAGAATACGATAATGTACTGAGAGTGCACCTGTAAAGCCGCCTGCAGCTCCAGCAGCTCGGACCGCTCGTCGGCGCGCTGCCGCTGCAGCTTCTGAAGCGCGCTGCCAAAGCCGCCCACCTCGTTACGCAGCCCCAGCAGCTCCTCCGCCAGAGCCGCGCCCTGCGACACATTAGGATTTTTCCTGAAATGCCTGTGTGTCACCACTCGATCCGCCTCCAGACAGGCAAGTGCAACGTGCCGCGCTTTTCATTCACTACTGTGCCGCAACGCCCCAAGCTACGCGCGCTCGCTAAGACAGTGCTTGTTCACTTCTACCAATGCGGCGTGACGACGTTTCTGCAGGCCCCTTCGATGTAGCTGCTCTCAAGTCCCTGCAAGAGCGCCGTGCAGCATCGGGGCAGGGTGGCGTGATGGCCACGTGGGGTCCTACCTGTTCCCGATAGTCCTGGTGGACCGCCTGACGCTTGCTGGAACCGGGTGGCTGCAGCACCTGCAGCGTGAGACACGAGGCTGAGATAGATCTTGATGCATTGCATGCCGCCCTACCGCAGTGCCGCCAGGACATGCCAGATGGCTCAGGTGGCAGGCTGAGACGCGGGCACTGACCTCCAGCAGCTTCTCTGGAGGATCTCCTTCAGCCGAAGCCTGGCATCGCTGCAGGCCTAGCCGGCATGGTCTGTGTGCTGGCCAATGATCGAGTATTGAGCGGTGCACATGGCGATCAGTGTGCAGGCGCAAGGGGTGACGCGCTGCTGAGAATGATTTGATGCATCTCATGCGACCGCAGCCGCCGGCCTTGACTGCAGAGCCATGGAGGTGCGTCCCTTGCAGATCCATCAGGTCAAAATGCGAGTCAAGTGCGGTTCACATGCCGTGATCAATGAGCGGAACGTTCGAGAGGAGTTAGAAGAGGAAATGAGACATGGAATGATGGTATGGTGCACAGCTTTGATGAACGAGGCTGGCTTGAGCTTGGTTAGTCATCAGCTTTGCATAGTTTCCCCTGCAGCGCAGCGCGCGTCGCTCCTTCGGCGTGCGCGAAAGACAGCGCACTGCCATGTACAGATGTTTTTGATATATTCCATCTAGATTTGGACGGAACTGCGCGCTTGGTCGCCGCAGCATTTGTCGAAATTGTCTCACGGATGGCTAAATTTGCCAAAGGTGTGCAGTTTGCATTGACTGTTGCGATTTCGTACATACAAATTCTATCGATTTGACTGGATGATCATTTGCGACGCAGCCGAGGAGTTCGAGCGGTCCTTCTCGGCGACGCACCTCGGTGTGTGGGACGCCGCAGCGGTGTGCAGTGTGTGAAGTGCATCTGTGCCCCTGCGGCTGCATATGGCTGTGACATACTCAAATGACTACTCACATAAACGTGTTTCCCCAGGCAAAGCCCAAGCACTCGACGACTCGGCGTCCAAAGCCGCTGAAGCGGCAGCTGGTCGATGCCAACGGGCGCGCCCTGCCCGGGGTGCAAATGAAGGCGGGGTCGGCGTTCAATCTGGAAGGTGATGAGACGCATGGCGCTCCTGCGAGGTGGCCACAGGTAAATAAAGCACTGCACGTGGTCTCATGGGACCAGCTTGACTCATGGTGCGCACAACAAACTTACAAACATCTTGTTTGTGATGCCGCAGCCGAATGCAGCGGTCAAATCAAGCGGCGCCGTGAAGATCATTGGCAACACGACAAAGCCGCTTCCGAAGCCAGAGAAACACGTGTGCTCACGCGCAAACTGCAGCTGCGGCAAGTGATAGCTATCGGAACGGCCAGCAATGAACGAGTGCAGTTTGTGTTTCAGTATGATGTCATTTTTTAAAGTTCGCGAAACGTTTACAACCACCCTCAGAAGCCAATGCACAAGCATACCCGGCAAAGTCACCACGATGACTGCCCCGAAGGCACCAAGCACAGTCCGCAACTCGCGAGAACATTCGTCCTGACAGCCCTCCGAACCGCACATCAACGCGAGCACATCAAGGCTGTCAGAAAGCAAGTGCCAGCAACGCCCTCAAGCCGCCTGCTTGGTCGCCTCAAACTTCTCCAGCGCCAGCTTGCGCAACTGCTCCTGCTCCTCCGACTGCTCTGTGCCAGTCTCGGGAGCGCCAACTGCATCTTTTGTTTGGTTGTCTTCCTCCTTTGCCGCCGCACCCTCCCCATCGCTGCCCGCCGCGTCCGCCTCCCGCCGGTGCCGCTTGTGCTTGTGCCGCTTGTGCTTGTCCTTCTTGTCGCGGCGGCTCTTTTTGCCGCCGCCGCGGTCCTCGCCGTCGGGCGACGCCGAACGGCCGCGCTTGTGAGCCGAATTGGGCGCCGAGCCACCGCCGCCGTTCTCCTGCAGCTCCGCGTCTGCGTCACCGCTCTTGCGGTAGCGCCGGCCCTCGCGCCCGCCGGACTCGAGTGGTTGGCCCGCCACATCGTCCGCGGCCGCCTCGGCATGCCCGTTGGCGCAATCGGTGCCCACTAGCCCTGCTGCTGCGCCAGCGTCAGATACGTCAGCCGCCGGGCCGCTGTCTGCCGCAACAGCTGCCGTGGGGCTGCCGCCTGCATCTGCCGGAGAGCCGCCCGCCGCCGGGGCCGGCAGATCCGCGGGCTCCGCCGCCTCGTCGTCCCTGGCGCCGCGCTTCCTGGAGCTGCGCTCCGCATTGTCGCGGCGGCGGCTACGCTCAGCGTCCTCTCCGCGGCGCGGCCGGTCCTCCGCAGTCCCGTCCGCGGAAGCATGCCGCCGGCTGCTGCCGTCGCCACGGCGGGCATCACGGTCGCTGCGGTCGCCGCGGCGGGAGCGGTTGCGCCCTTCCTTCTCGTCCGCCGGGCTGCGGCGGCTGCGGCTGTGTTCCGCCTCCTCCCGCCGCCGTGGCTTGGCGTCACCAACGTCTGCCTCCGGCCTGCGGCGGCGGCTGGGATCCTTTTCTTTTTCGCCCTTCCCGTCCGCGACGGGGCTGCGCCTGCTGCTGCGCTCGCGGCTGCGGCCGCTGCCGTCCCGGGCGCTGCGCTCAGCACGGCTGCCGCGTGGCTCGTCTTTACCGCGGCTGCCGCGGCTGGGCGACTTGGAGACGCGGCGCCGGTGCCGCCGCTCGCGGCTGCCGTCCCGCTGCGCCCTGCAGAATTGCAATGAAGGAGGGTTTGGCAAACTAGCAGACGTTCAGCAGGAACCCTAGAGGGGCTGCGGATACGCAGCGCAGCATTGGAGAGCAAGCCCTGAAGCTGATGCAATGCCTATTGGACCAGCATCGACCACAAGAGCATATGTCCAAGGCGTCAGCAAATAAGTATGAATCTACGAACACGGCTAGGTTGTCCGTACAGATGAAGCAGCTCTCACTTGGGCTCACGGCTGCCGCGGCGGCGGTCGGAGCTGCGGCCTCGGCCCCGCGGCGAGCGCGAGCGGCGGGACGAGCGATCATGCGACTTTGGGCGGCGCCGCGGCGGCGACGGCGTCCGTCGCCGCCGGCGCGGCGGCGACGGGGACGGCCGCCGCCTGGGCGGGCTGTAGGCGCGCTTGCGCGGGGGGCTGCATGACCAAGGCACAGTATGTTCAGAGACTGAAATAAGGTCATGCATCAAGGTCTTGCGGCCAATGGCCTCCGAAGACAGCAGAAAATCGACATGCCACAAACACCATTGGCAGGCAGGTGTTGCCTCACAACCGTCGTGTGGCAATGTGTGGCGAATCCCCGATATGCCAACGGCCAATCGGCTCACCTGGGGGGTATGTAGCTGGTGCTGGCGCCGCCAAGGCCCTGCAGCCGCTTTGACAGCGCCGCAGCGGCCGCAAGCGCCGCAGCCCGCTGCGACTGCGAGTTGTTGGCGACCACTGCATGACAAGCATTGCACGGGTGAGCCACCGCGTCGAAATCCACAGGGAAAGGGAGGGGGCAGTCAAGCATAAGCGCCACACGACCTCGTGGCAGTGATGCATGACAAACCTCAAAGGAGCTGCAGAACAGCAAACGCACCCGGGGCTGTGGGGAGGCCAGGGAGCGACTTGGCGGCAGCACGCATCTGCGCCACCTGCGCCGCCAGCGACTCCTGCTGCATTTGCGCCTGCAGCCAGGCAATACAACACCTTCAGCCAATGAAAGGGTCGTTCAAAAGACGTGACAACAACCAGCTGTCCGGCTTCAGGCTCGAAGCTGTGACTGGTGCCGGGCGCTGCAACACGCAATCCTTCTCTAGAACCTCTTCTCTAGAGGCCGCAGCGACAGTCGCAAGTTGCGTGGCAGCTGCAAGTCGCCAGCTGGGATGCAGAGCCGAGCCAGCCAGGCCTCCAAAGTGTATTGACATCAAGCAGCACACCTGAACCACGAACCTGAGTCGAAAAACCGCTGTGACAAGACAGCAAGGCGCACCAGCTGGGCCAGGTGGTGGACCTGCGTGATTGCAGCTGCAAGTGCATTTCGAGATAGACAAGAGTAGGGTTCAGGCTATAGTGTGTACGAGCACACCAGCTGCAGCTGCGCCAGCTGGTGGGCCTGCATCGCGGCGAAGGGGTTGGGGGCGCCCTGCGGGCTGGCCCGGTGGGCGCTCGCTGCCAGCTCCACCTTGATGATGGCGCCCATCACGCTCATGTTGTTCATCGCCAGCGCCGCGCGCGCCCCCTGCGGTGCCAAAGTACATGGTCAAAGTTAAACAGATGTCTTCAGTCTCGGCATGAGACGCTGGCAGGGGAGCAGCGCTGCTGAGGGCCAGGCATAAATGCGTCAACCTTGCAGGATCATCAGGCGATCAGGGGTTGCAGCACAGCTGAGTCATCAGACAAGCAAGGTGACAAAGTGCTGCGCTGCCCATGATGCTGCCTGCGTGCAGCAGAGCCCCCGCCGGCTCTACTATGGCCATTGGGCGGCGCACCTAGGCCCCGACTGCGTGTGACGCTTGCCACGCTGTGAGCCAGGGTGCGAGACCTCCGGTGCAGACCTGTGCGCGGGAGGCAGAATGGGGACGCTGCGCACAGCCGGCCTTGCAACCGAGGATGTAGGAATGAAACATGGCCGCTGGGTCCGCTGTGAACAGGCAGTGCCTTGACAGGCCTGAGCCCTGCCATCCCTACCAGGCTGCTCACCTCTTCAGCCAGCTTCGAGCCAGCGGGATGTGGGCTTGGACATCCTTGCTTTTCAACTGCAGCATTGTTCCCATATTTTTGGGGATTGGGAACAATCCAAAAGAACGCACCTCTTCATTGCTGTACTCCACAAACGCATAGTCCTGCGCAGTGCCCTGCAGGCTGCTGTCCACCACGGCGCCGCAGAAGCCAAACAGCTGCTTCAGCTGCAAACGGGCACACGAACGCCGTCAGAATTGCTGTGAGAGCTGCCGTGAGATGGCTGATGTTTAATACGCAGATGACGCACAGGCCAGGGGCCGAGATACCAATGCGATATGGTGGGACATGCATTCAAATCGTGCACTGCACACACCTGGTCAGGCTTGATTGACTTGGGCATGTTGGCAACCAGCAGCGTGCGCTTCAGCAGGTCCTCGTCCGTAGGGAACACCACGCCCGCGGTGTGCGCCGCACCGCCCTGCAGAACATTGTCGATGATCAATAGCGTCAGAATCTCACCCGCACAGGCTCGCATTGCAGTGCTGAGAGGTTTAACGAGCTTGCAGAAGACGACTTGACGCAGCAGGCAATGACAAACTTAGAGAGAACATGCGCTCCCTGCCTATGAGGCGGGCGCACCATGGATTTCTGCTGTGCCAGCATGGCTGCTGCCGCGGCCTCGCTGGCAGCGCTGAGCTTTGCCAGGTCTGGCTGCAGCGTTCTCGCAATCTCCTGGGCCGTGGCCGCCAGGCTGTTAGCTGGCGCTGCCGCGAGCGCAGCGGCGCCGTCGGAGCCTGCCTCGGCATCTGGCTTGGGCTCCGGTGGACTGAAGAACACAGGAAACGGAGACCCTCCGGTCGGTGTGCCATTGATCTCGACAGTGAGCTACCCGCCGCCACAGCACAAAAAACCGTCAGTACCGACCTTTGGGATGTGCACGACAGGATGGAGTGTATCAGCGCAAATGACATTGCTGACTCGTCCTTGTGCATGCCAAGCAAGCGAGATTATCATTTTCATCCTCGGGTAAAAAGTGCAGGCAGACTGCAGCAGCTGAGTGTCAGACTTCTGCAACAACACGCGTGGTTCTCTTGCTCCTCACCTCGTAATTGCCGCGGGCGCTGACGGTGTAGACGCCGGTGTAGCTGCCGTCGCAATTGTCTCTGATCAGCACCGCCACCTCCTCATTTGCCGGCGCCAGCGACTTCGGGATGACCAGCGCCTCGACGTGGGCGCCGCCCTCTGGGATGCGCTTGCCGCTGGAGTCCTTGCAGGTCACGAAGAAGGACACCGCAGCACCCGCCGAGCCGCCAGACACTCCCGGCCCGAACACCTGCAGACATTCGGTCCCACTTTGACTTTCCAACGAACAGATTTGAGCTCGAAAGCGCACTGCAGGGCACTGTGACAAGCTCAGGTTCGGTGCGGTGCAGCCAGCTGCCGCGCGCAGGCGCGACGCACCAGGCACTTGTCCGGATCCAGCGGTCCTGGCGGCCGCAGTCTCTCGTCTTCCTCAGAGTCAGAGGAATCATCCTCCGAGTCGCTGAGTGCTGCCCCTGGGCCGCGCTTGCCGACCAGGGCCAGCTGCTTTGCCAGCTCGTCGGATGTGGGCTCTGCGGCTGCATCTGCTGTCTCTGTGGCCTGTTGCCAAGGAGGCGTGGCCATCGCCGCAGCCAAGGCGTTCAGAGGTCTGCAAGCAAGATGCTACGCTGAGTAAAAAACAAATTTGTCCGTGCACAATCTCACACGGTGATTGAGAAATTGCTGGAAGGAACGCAACACAGAAAGGCGGATGTGTCCGAGAGCAACTTATAAAGCAGCTTTGACTGCTTCGTTGAACGAGATAAACTGAGCTGCACTTTCGTCACTCGGCAGCTCGGCAATTCGGCTGAGCGGGCTCGTCTGTGAGTCCCCTCTGCCTCCCGCCCAGGGGCACCGACGGAATTTTCAGCGGGTCAAATCACCATTTCTCATCATAAGACCAGCGACAACACTGCCTGCAGAAGCTTTATCCTGTTCGCAAGTGCGATGATAAGTCAACATCCAATCCGATGAGCTTCGTGAGGCGAGCAGCGGTGCTCGCTCTTGTGTTGCTGGCCGTCCAAGTCGTCACGTTGAGCCAGTCTGCAGGTGAGGGTCATCCTAGTTACAAATAAATTCATGTTGCAAACGCGTTCTAATGCCGCTTACTTCGACCGTCTGAGCCACTGTCCCGGACTGTTGGCAGATTTGGATGCGCCGCCAGAGTGCGCCGCGCATACAGTGGGCGGCGCCAAAGTGGCGTCAGCCACCCTGCAGCATGCGCTGCTGCACAACCTGACCATCATTTTCGTGCTGGACGCAAACTTCGCTCGCTGCTGGGAGCGGGTGCCAGTGAACGACCTGACGCGCGGCTCGCTCCTGAAGTTTGCCGCCGGACTCAAAGACGTGCTGACGGCGACGCCGGACAATCCTGCCGGCGATCCGCTGAAGGTCTGCACCGCGCCTTGATATGCAACCATGCTCTGGCTTGACGACATGCACCTGCGAGAACACTTTGACAGCTTGTTTGCAGCACGCCCTTTTGCAGCCCTGTGCTTGTTTCCGCCCCGCGCTCGAGAAGAAGTTTTTGCAGCTTGGTGCCTGCAGATCGACCTCGAGCATGCCCCTGTGAGCACCGCGCTATACGACACGTTTGAGGAGCTGATTGACGGTGCATTGGAAGACGAGTTTGCGAAGCCATCAAAGCGCCACACTGTCCTGCTGGCGTCCATGCTGGTGGCTGTCCACCGCATGACGCTGTGCGCTTTTCGTTCTTTTTGCTACATTTTATTTGTGTTCCCCTTGTTCATGCTTCTCTGCTGGGTTTGTGTCGCGCCTTGCCGTCCCGCGGCCCTGCCCCCCTGTGTGATGTGCACAGGCACTGCTCACAAACCGCAGCATTGCAGAAACATATGCCTGATTCTTGCGGTCTGGCTTCGCACAGCCGTGGTACCGGCGCACACATGTGCACACATGTGTGCTGAAATCTGGGAATCATGTCATCATTCATAATCATTTTTGTGTTGGTCATATTCATATCCATATCCCTATCCATGTACATACTCATATTACGTGGGCTATGCTGCAGGGTGGAGGCACCGGTGACACTGCTCGATGGCAGGGCGCTCAACTTCACTCTGCCAGAGGAGCGCCTGCGGGTCACCAAAATGTCATCATTCTCAACATATATCCATCAGTTTCATCTGAACTATCGTTGCAGGGTGGAGGCGCCGGTGACGCTGCCCGACGGCAGGACGCTCAGCTTCACTCTGCCGGAGGAGCGCCTGCGGGTGACCACGCGGCAGAGCTTCTGGTGGGCGGTGGAGGCCACGGCCGCCGCCGGCCGCCTGCAGAATGTGGCCGTGCGGGATGACGGTCCGCAGTACGTGCCGGGATGGCCGGGGCTGCTGCAATCGACGAGCCAGATGGCAAAGGCGGAGGCGGCGCCTTACGACCTGTCGGGGTGAGCCTCTCAGAGGGATCGGCATTTGCGAGTCGCCTTTCGGTGACACTTCCAGAGCCTTTGAATGCGCAAGCGTCTTGCGCGTCTCGATTTCGGAGGTCTGTAAGATGCACACAGGGGCCGAGACATATAATCTGGTTGCCGCAGGGTTGCTGGCTCGGTATTCCTCCTGCCGAGGCTGGTGCCGATGGTTCATGACTGGTGTGCCCGTTCCACGCAAATGCTCATAACGTTGTGGCTTGACCGCTTGATTTGCCGGATATGGCACCCAGAAGCCCCCTTTGCAGCATAGCGGCAGTGATTATGATGTGATAGGTTTCAAGTGGCGCAGGGAGTACACATCAGTGACAGGGGCCTTTGGGCCACCGCAAACGTGGGACGCCGATTTGCTGCTGAGCTGGTTGCGCGCCTTCAGAGGCATCGCCCAGGTGATAACCAGCTGGCAACGCTGGCAACAGCTGTTTCCGTTCTCTGGCGCGGCGCGGCGCGGCGCCGCACCACCTTCCAAGCCCTCCAGCTTCTCGAGCAGCGCCGCAGCAGAGGTGAGGGGGCGGAAGGGTCGAACTCGTGTGCGCAATGAGGCGTCCGATCACGACTGTTTCCGGTGGGGCGCAGGTGTCCACGGTGCCGTCTCTGGAGGAGTATGCCATCAACGCGGACAAGGTCCAGCTGCACAACATGTACCAGGCGCACTTCCAGCAGGCGCGCGCTGTGATGCCGTGTGCGCTTGACTCTGCTCCGCAGCGTGCACGTCAATGGCTGTACGCCCTGAGCTCGCTGGCGAGGATTGCGACTGGAGTCTCACTTGCCGCTGATACCTGATACCAGTATCTACAGTGAACATGCAGCTCAGCCGCATCCTGCTTACGGAGGCTGGCACCACACTAAGACGGTGCGTCAGAGAACACACAAAGTTCTTCGGAGGCGCTGCACGTGCTGCAGGATCCAAGGACTCGCACGCCGCCAATCCCTACGGCAAGGGTGTTCGTCCCCATGCGCCGCGCCGAGGCACTGCAGCTGTGCCACTCCAGCGCCTTCCTGCCGAGCGAGGCGCTCGTCGACGCCACTATGCAGGTGCGGCGCGGACGCCGGTCCTGTCGACGCACAACAGGTTCTGCATCATGCCCGTGATCCAGGAGGTCATCAGAAGTGGTGCCGCCATGCAACTTTCCATGATGCAATCGCGTCCAGTCCAAAAGGCGCCAGACCTCGCAGTCGGGAGGCAACTGCTGCAGGCCATCTGGTCAGTAGGCCTCGATGCAGTTGTCAATGCTGATGTGGCACGCAGGCGATATTCGAGGGCATGCAACAGCTGGAATTGCTGGTGCCGCCGGGCGACGAGCTGCGACCGCTGGTGACGGCGCTGCCGGGCCGGCCCGACTTCCTGCAGTATGTCCTCAAGCGCGAGGCGACAGAAGGTGCTGCGCAGAAGACATCCTCCTGTCCTTCTGGAGGGTTCCACTCGCGAGTCAGTGCACAGCTGCGCTGCCGGGGCGAGTCAAATCCTGCCGTACATCCTGCAAAGAAGGCGTGCTGTGTTCGTTGTCCTTCTCAGGCTCTGCCAATTCAGCGCGTGACAGCAGCAATCTCGTGATGTCATCTCCGTCACGCCGGCCGCTGCGCCAGCACTTTATGTCCTTTTGTTCAAATTGACACTGCAAGCATGATGTGCCTTCATTTGACGGGTGTGAATGTATTATGGAAAACCATCCTGCATGTGCCTGCCGCAGGGGCCATCGGTTTGAGGATTGTGGCGTTCCCGACGGCGCATCTGCAGGTACAACGCTTGTGCACATGCTGCACCAGCTGGTCCATCTCGTTATCGTGGTGATCCATTTTGTTGTTTCATGGTGCCTCATACTGATACGGTCTTGCGTTGCAGGAACAGCACAATGTGGCGCCATGGCGGCACATGGCCGAGAATCCCCTTGATCAAAACGGCACCGTCATGGGAGTGCGGTGAGATGCTGCCGGTTGGCTTTGGCTGGTGACCGCACCAAATACATAGAAGTTGTCATGCTGGGACTGCAGACCTGCTTTCAGCAGAGATCTCCTAAGCAATAGCATAGGTGGCAACAGACGAACAGAAACCAATTTCGCAGGTCCAGCATCGTGACGACGCAGCAGCTGCTGCGGGATGTTGCACTGCACATCATCCGCACCGGCTGCGGCGAGGGCTGGCTGCTGCAGCCCAAGCTGCGCGACTTTGAGACCTCCGAGTACAGGTAGTAACAAAGATCTCTTGCAATTTCATTTGTCATCCATTGCATTTAGTGCCTTTGGCAGCACACACTCTGCTGGCTGGCGGATTGTGCCCCTGGTCATTGCACAACTGTTCTTCACCCTGTATGTTGGCCAATGATCTGAGATAGGGTTGGCAGTTACCGGAAGTTAGGGCCGGTTACGGTTGCGGTTAACGGTTACTACGGTTACTAACCAAATCCCGCCGGTTACCTGCTCCGTTTGTCCAAAACTCTTCGGAAACGAACTTTTCCACATGTCTACGATCATTTCTATGGAAAGAATCAATTCGAAAA
>JAABUL010000826.1_pt1 | contig 64126 bp, 60 predicted proteins | sample 5559151 | NCBI WGS metagenome assembly JAABUL01 (sample SAMN10711876, study PRJNA513368) | rock metagenome | isolation source: Antarctica rocks | place: Antarctica: Victoria Land, Pudding Butte sud
GATTTCCATGCATATCCACCAAATTGAAGAGCTGCGAGGTAGAAGGCATGATTCGGGATACCACAATTGGGATGAGGGTCATCGGTCTCCACCCATTCACCCATGTGCTTCGGTTCAAGTTCTGCCTTTTGATCCTTAGGGTTCGCCTTTCCGAACGTACGGCAGTAATTCTTCGTCCAACCACTAGCCGTGAGTGTCGTACCGGCCCACCAGCCAGGGCTAATATCCCAATCGCTTTCATCCACTGTTAGGTTATTCGACCAATGCTTAACCATCATACCCAAGCAGTCAGAAATTGATTCATTGAGCGTGCCTGCCTACAGACTGTCGTTACGATCAAGGCCAGCACTCTCCTGAACCACGCCATGAGTAATTTCGTGCCCAATGGTATCCAAATCGTAGCAACAGTACCAGCTGACCAGGTCGTTCGAAATTTTGGCACCGGGCATCGTAATACCGCGACCGGAGCCACCATCTCCAAAGAACATCTAGTCAACAGACCAATATGCGTTAGCGTACCCAATTCCGATGTAAATGGAAGCGACAAGCTCCTTGCTCTCTTTATCGAGAGAGTTGCGCCCAAACAAATTGTATAGACCGTACGTCGCGCGAAGACCCTTAAAGCATTGTTCTCGAGCTTGATCCTCCATTACTTTTCCGTCCGGGAATTTTACTATGAATCAGTTGAATTCTGGACCAGAACTCCGGGAAGCGGATGCTTGACAACGTTGGGACCTAGATCAGGGGCATCATCGCCGTCGTACTTCTTACTCGTATCCGGCCACGCACTGCCCATGCTGTAGATGCGGCACTTAAAGCCATCATTTCCAATTGTTGGCGTTTCCGAGCCAGTCGCAGGCTCGACTCCTGTCAACACAGTGTGGAAAGCTTTGCCGCGGGTCTGTCGACCTTTGGCCGCATTGCGGACTCCTTCTGGCAATCCCGCGTTACTAGCGATCTTCTGGTAACGATAAGTAGGCTTTATAGGATACATCCTGTCACCTCACAAGGACTTGTAGTAGACCAAGGTTCAAGAGCCAAAATCGACAGTCGTTAAACTAGGTATAACAAGTAATGCAATGAGCGCGTGTAAAGCTCAGCTTCTGTTGGATGAAAACAACGGTCTGGTGTGTTATATACAAAGCAAGTTGTCGTCCTGGCTCGCTTACACAAACAGTTCTTTTTCTCACGTGGATTGCTTTTAATGAACGCTCGAAAGGTCACATATTTAATCACACCACTGGCGCTTGGGTGCCGATTCACTTGCATGTACAGAGATGCTGAAACGCCAACAAGCAAGATAGTGGTATGTGACGAATATGTATGATAAAAGTAATGAGAGAGTCCAGCCAGCCACTACAGCTGGCTTGAAACCCAACGAGATGGCTCAAAAACCTAGAATAGAAGCTGAGGAGCTCTTACAAGCTGTTTTAACCATAGTGAATCGTTGCCTCAATGGAGCAGGATCGACATGTGAGATTAAAATGCATGAGAAAAGCTATAGTGGTTGGCTGAATGCTTCCAGTAAGCTGGGCAGAGGCCCAATAAGAATTTAAAGTGGCTGGCTGAGTGCTCTCATAGAGCTGGGCAAAGCCCCATTAAGAGGCTATTGTGGCTGGCTAGAGACTCTCTCATCCCACGGGGCTGGCTGGCTGGGAACCCAGATAATGAGTTGGCCGAAGAGCCAGGAACGAAGGTAGACAAGTAACTTGTTCCAATAGACCTAGCCATCTTGGTCGTCGGCGAACCCTGTGGGAATCTAGAGCTGTGAGGCAATGATTACCGCCATCTATTGAGTAAAGTGTAGCAACTACCGCCATGTAAATGTTATTGTGGATAGCCTGGGTCGGTTCTTTTCGTGGAAACTAATGTGGGTATCTTGTCGATCGCAATGGGTAAATACACAAGCCAGGCTTCCAAACTTGAAGTGCAATAGGGTAAACATTTGTTTATCAGGAATAGATTCGATTCCTTTTTGGCGCTGTGCAATAATAACAATGGTGCGGAGGTACTCTCAAGAGTAGCTTTGCTGTTTGTGCGTGCGGCTTACTGTGTACTGTACGTTTTTTTGCTATATGTACAGTATGTATCAGCCCTAAGGTACCTTCCTTGAGGTCGGCTTGGCGCTTTCGCGATAAAATTACACTTGAGTACGAAACGTCTTGCGGTTGGTCCAGAATTGAACTGACTGAGTTTAAGAGGACCGCCGGATAGAATAGAAAATCGGCAGTGGCTTACAGGTCATGGAAATGTTCAAATTGCTCTCCCGATCCACTAATCTGCAGAAGCCGGCTCCAGCGTCTGGAAAAGCTACAACCCAGAAGGTCCCCTCTGCGGGTTTTTCAACCAAGGCTCAAGCCCAAAGAGAAGATGAGAGCCTCTCGTACGTCCACGCGATCTCTACACTTAAAAACAATAAACGCAAAAGAGGCTTAGAAGATAAGGAATTAGGGCTTGACGTTTCCGAACAGTTGGACTTCTTCAGTGCTCCAGCGGCATACCCAAACTCAACTAGAGCTCCGATGATTGGAGACGGTGTGGCGATTGCTAGGCAACAAGAGGCTCGAGAGGGTGCGACCGCACCAACACTGAGTGAAGAAGAGTGCAGGCTGGTGTTGAAGCGCAACAAGACTAAGATTACAAGGTTGAACAGCGCTCATGTAGCTGAATCTGAGCCTCAAAAGAGTCAGAATATTGTCCATGAGAAACACTCGTCACAAAAAGTCGCCCCTACTTTGCTATCACCGCAGCCGCTAACTTCGTTCGAACAATTACGCAACAAATACAAAATCTCTCGGAGATTGGCAGAGAATTTGGATACTCAAGGATATGTGAACCCTACTGAAGTACAGCTAGGGAGTCTGCCATTACTACTAGGATCCGACGAAGATCGTGGGCTGATTTTGAATGGAGCAAACAGCAGGAAGAAGCTAATAAGGTCACCCATTGATCTACTCACCGTTGCTCCAACCGGCAGTGGCAAGACTTTGGCTTTCATGATCAGTTCAATCCATGGAGTGCTTGAAGGTAAGCGTGAAAGCAACAAGGAAACTCCCGATAAAGAAGGCGAACACCAGGTGGAAGCTCTGATCATTGTACCTACACATGAACTTACAGATCAAATTGTCAACGAGGGACGCAAATTAGCCACTGGCACTTCGGTGAAGATTGCTGGGATGAGAAAAGGCATGAAATTGCATGCTGGAAATCCCAGGCCCACAGCAGATGACGATTCCATGTCGCTCCAACCCGTCAACGCCAAGCATGATAGCGACAATGATCACAGTTCAATGAAAACCACTTTAGTGAAAGCAGACATCGTGGTCAGCACCCCTTTGATGCTTCTGCACGCATTATCGCCGAATCCAGAGTCACCTCCAAGCGAGCTTCCAACAGTTCGATATCTTGTTCTAGATGAAGCCGATGTTCTCCTTGACCCTCTATTCCGTACTCAAACCTTGGATATCTGGGCCGTGTGCAATAATCCTTCGATGCAAGTGTCTTTATGGTCTGCCACTATGGGTTCCTCAATCGAATCTCTAGCTCAGTCGTTCATTGTTAAACGTCGACGTAATCTCATGATAGCTAAACCATCCAGCAACTCATCTCATTATGTGCTTCGTCTCGTGGTCGGTCTTAAAGACTCTGCCATTCCCAATATCGCTCATCGCCTTGTCTATGCAGCTTCAGAGCAAGGCAAACTTCTTGCCTTACGTCAATTACTCCATCCCAGCACAACATCCGTTGACAGTGGCCCGTCATTGCAACCACCATTTCTGATATTCACTCAAACCATTCCAAGAGCCATAGCACTGCATTCTGAGCTTCTTTATGACATTTCACCCGAAGCTGGAGGATCATCACGTATTGCCGTTCTGCATTCCGACATTTCGGATCCAGCACGCTCAGCTATAATGGCAGGGTTCCGCAAAGGTGAGATATGGGTTCTGATAACTACAGATCTACTTTCTAGAGGAATTGACTTCAGAGGTCTGAATGGGGTTGTCAACTACGATATCCCTAATACTGGTGCTGCTTATGTTCACCGAGTCGGAAGGACGGGAAGGCAGGGTAGGAATGGAGGAGTAGCGGTGACGTTCTACACCAAAGAGGATATCCCTTACGTAAAGAATATTGCAAATGTGATCGCAGCGAGTGAAAGGGTTAGTGGGAAAGCTCGTGACGCCAGAGAAGGAACTGTGCAAAAGTGGCTGCTAGATGCATTACCAGCACTGAGTAAGAAGACAAAGAAGGAGCTGAAGCTGAAGGGTGTGGAGGGTCGGAGGTCTCACCCAAATGATCGTGAGACTGGAAAGGAGGCAAGAAGGATGCGGATCAGCACAAAGAGCGGTTATGATAGGAAGTTAGAGAACAAAAGAAAAGGTGCGGTAATGAGTAGTCAGAGGAGAAGGGATGAAGAGAAGTCCTCAGATACCAGTGGGTCTGAGGGTGGAGAGTGGGGAGGTATCACGGAGTAAATACATATTATCATTTCACCTCGATCGATATTTATCTGCTATGACACCACTGTTATGGGATTTGTGGCAGTAGTATCCTTGATAGTGGCTGGAACATTTGATCACGATCAATTTGTTTCATCTCGTCCGATCAACCGAGACATGACCCATACCCACTTAGGGCACGGTTTTAGGGTTCCGCTACGTCTGCCTACCTTAGTTGGGGAAGCCAAGCCTCCCGTCAATCCAACTTTCAAGATCAGGCACTACATATCAGCCTCCCTGCTTGTAATACCGTTTTTCTACGTAGAAGGCGTATCAAAGGCTGCAAAGATGCTCAACTCACCAAGACAGCTCCCATACGCGCCGACGCCATATAGCTACATGCCCAACCCGGCTTTAGGTGCCACTATCAACCTCGACGAGGTATGCAACCACGAACCATCAGTAGACGGGTATCATCAAGAAGACTAACTCTCGCATTAGGAAGTTAAACTCTCCAATAGCGCAACGGAACGGGACCTTTACGACTCGCTGGCTGAGATCTACAGCATCATTATCACACTCGACGGCCTAGAGAAAGCGTACATAAAGGACTCTTTACCGGAATCTGAGTACACCGAAATATGCAGCCGTCTCCTGAAACAGTACAAGTCCAATCTGAGTGACGAGACAGTCGCACGAGAATTTGTGGATTTGGAAACCTTCAAACGCACTTGGGATGTATGGTATTTTCTATGACATGCTCAACATACTGAGGCCGTAATTCACCAGCATCAATGCTGATTGAGTAGATCGAATGCCCTCGAGCTACCGAACGCCTGCGGGTCAATCTCCCAGCTACTGTTGCCGATCCTTCGCATTCGCATCCTATACCCTCAAACCATACAGCACAACCGCGGCCCTCCGCATCTGGTTCGCAAATACTTCGTGCGACCGAGAATTTTATCACCTTCCTTGATGCTTTGAAATTGGGTATGCTATCTAAAGATACTTTACATCCGTTGTTGTCCGATGTGATACAGTCGGTGAATCAAGTGACGGACACGGACTTTGAGAACAGGGGCAAAATCATCAGTTGGTTGATACGATTAAACGGGATGAGGGCAACAGAAGAACTGGCAGAGGAAGAGGCGAGAGAATTATCATTTGATATCGAAGGAGCTTATGCCGGGTTCAAGTCGACGCTGAATTGAGAGGCCCGTTTAGAATTCACGAGGCGCCAGAGAAGGAGACTTTTATTTAGACAACGAAATCATCTACCTAAACACCACAATAGTCTCCGAGCCTGGGAGATACTTAGAGAGGGCATTGGGTTAGAATGATCAGAGCGCTCCCCACACTTAAGGAACGCGATCTCAAGAACGTAATCACTAGGAGAGTCGAAAGTCAGCAAATAAAATTGTGTCTCTGGAGAAGGCGCAGCTACAGGCTGCCTCCTATAACAATGATGGTCTTGCTAGTTGTTTGTGGATAGCCATATCCATAGGTAATTCGCCATATTGATGTCTCGAAAGAGAGAAAACTTGCGCCGGGCGCAATGGAAGGCATGGGCGGCAAGAAGGAGTGCGAAATGGAAAATAGTGAATGGTCAGCCATGGTCCGTCCCTTGTACCTGTAACCGGCCTCGCTATCGGTTGTATCTTTGCGACTTTCGCCTCCCTAGTGGACGGACATTCGGAATGGTGTCGAGGTTGTCCTCTGACAGAGGAACTCGAGTCCTCAGTCTCCAGTGGCTTGTGACGGGTACGAGTACGGAAGTTTAAGGATTACTGAAACTTGACTGGGAGCCCGTGAGAAAGCAGGAGAAAGATAGTGTTAGACGTACTTTCGAGGTTCAATCCTGCCAGGAGTTATGCTCTGGAGCACCCAGGCAGTGAGAAGCTGTCCTGCTGTTCTCTTATCAGTATTCATGCACGTAAGGCTTCAATGATGTATCGTAGCTCTGAGACCCTCAGAAACGTCCTAAGATAGAAGCTTGTCGCATCACCTCACTTTCACTTCTCCAGTGAACCGATTAAAGGTTTTCAATAATTCGCCATTCTTCGATACTCGATCAATCCTATGCCAAGCATGATTGCTTGGCAGACCTGCACCTGCCTGCTGGCCAAACCGAACGACTGCTTGTCGTGTCTAGAGCCCGCCATAACCCCACAAACTCACTTCATCGATGTTTGCTGCCCATAAATAACCGCAAAGTTGACTAAAGGTCTTGCGCACTCTCTTGATCTTTGACTTCCTCCCTTCCATTCATTTCCTACAGTAGCTTCTCTCTACATCCACTCACCATGCCGTCCTTTACTCCATCGTTTGGCTTCTGCCTATCTACAGTGATTGTACTTGCATTTCTAAGTTCGCCAGCACTAGCATTTGGAGCTGGGAATATTGGTGAATATCTCTCTCGAGTCAGAACTCCAGCTGCTCACATGTATCGCAGCCTCTCTTGCCCGTATTGAAGGCCAGAACTGGCGACATGGCGACATTGAAGATACCCTTCTGAATTTGCTCATGTCCCATGCTGCCGGCGGCAAGAAATTTGGCAAACTTGATGTCAAAAGAGTCTATTTCGGTAACTGGCTGCGTGACTACTCTCAGGCTGTAGACGTTGGGACGGTCAAGTATGTCAGCGCCGAGGCAATTAGGATTATTCTTTGGGTGTAAGTATTTACGCTCAAGTGTAGTCTGGAAACGTTCGAGCTGAGATCATTAGACTTGGGTTTATGAGCTTCGGCTACGGCACGAAAGAATTTGAGGTCACGACAGAGAGGTTGGGCTGCTACAGACCAGAAGAGCATATCGATAATCCGAAAGACGCATGTAATTTCGATTGAGATCTAGGGACATTAGCACTAACACTTCTCTAGTACGCCGACAACATTGATGCACGTCAATATGATAGGAGGCTACGGGGACCCGTGGATGAGCGCAAAGAGCTTGCCATTAACCCCCAAACAGGTCTTAAGAACTATATTGCCACTGAGAACATTGGCATAACTACGTCGGCGGGTCTGGTCCGCAATCTCTTTGGTCGGAGCATTCAATTGGGTCGACAGTATGCGCAGTCTCATAACCAAGCCGACCTCTACGAGGCGTTACGCCTACTCGGAACAGGATGTCATTGTCTAGAGGATTACTCAGCTCACTCGAATTATACAGAGCTTGCTCTTATCGAGCTTGGCGAACGCGATGTCTTCCCCCATGTTGGCCGGCAGACACAGATCAGTCTCCCAGGAGCACGCCAACCAGTCTATCCCATCATCACTGGCACGTTCGGAGGTGTAGATTTCCTTCATAGTGTAATGGGTGAATTTTCAGACAAGGCCACGCAGTCTGAAATCCAAGAGCTGGAAGGTACCATGCAAAGCAGTGGCACAACTAACCCAAGCCTCTTACAGGATCTGTTGAGCCAAGTCCCTGCTGGTCTTTTCGGAGGCAAGGATCAGGCTGGCAAGGCAGATGAGCTTCAGGCGAATGCGCAAGCTGCTCAAATGCAGAATATGAATATTAGTCCTCGACAACCGGAGGCGTGGACGAGGCAGTTGCAGGAGGTGTCAACACAGATCATGCCAATCCTCGAATGGCATGATGAGATTATGAAGTCGATATCTGAGGCCATTGAGAAAATTCCAATCCTCCCCGATCTCATTGAGCAATTGCAAGGTAAGGAGGTGTCCGAATTTGTGGTTGTCAAGCCCCCTAGCTGAAATTTCGCAGATCAAATCAACGTTTTTGTGTTCAGTCTTCTTGCACCATTTGTTGTTCCAGTCATAAACCAAGTGAAAACAGAGCTTGCAACTGGGTCATCCGAGATCATTCAAAGCAGTAAAGAGAAACAACTCATAGAGTTCCATGACAACCATTCCACCAACCCAACACATTCTATGCTCTCGAAAGACCATTTCTCCAATATTCTCAATGAGCCGGCCGGCAAGGTCGCCAGTCAAGTCCTGAAATGGGTTGTGCCCCAGCTAATCGCTTGCTGGGACGATGAACGCATTGGCGTTAACCGAACACTTAACAGGGTAATAAACGGTGTATTCCATCACCCTAGCCTCCGGGATTACGGAGACGATGGAGCCGTTGATGGTCGCCGTCTAATATTTGGCGTTGTCCAGCAATGGTGGGGTTCCAAAGACGAGCATGAGCGTTCCTTCTTGCGAGACCAACTAAGTCGTGATGGTGTCGAGCAAGGACGGAACCATAAAGAAGGTGTTCAAGACAGTGGACACGGCTGCGGGAAACCCCTCGGTATGCCTACCACTAAAACCGCTGAAAGCTCGGGAGCCATTGGAGGTCTAGCCCCAGCAGCAATCCTCGGCGGCATCACATCAGCCCTCGGAGGAGAAACCTCCAATTATTCCGTCAGCGGCGGCAACGCCGGCACTGGCACATCCGGAGGCTTAGGGAACATAGCAGCCGAAACTATCGGCGGTGGCGCTTTTGGTGGTATTGTGGGCGGTCTTGTAGGCGGCTTGGGTGGAGATCTTCTCGGTGACGCTTTTGGCGGTTCTACTGCAGAAAAGAAACATGAATATCAGAAACAGCAGTATGGACCCGACGGCTCATTCACGCAGTCAGTGAGTGAAACAGGATACAGTCAACCTCAATATGGCCGTGAGCAATACCGCTATGGGCAAGCCGAGTATACACAGACGCAGTTCCCAGAAGGCGGACAAAGACAGGAGTACCAGCGTTATCAGCAAGATGACCAATCCGGTCGAGCGGGGTATGGCGCGTATGGGGAACAGGTGATTCAAGAGTCTCGACCTACATATGGAGGCGGGTACGAGCAAAAGACAGAAACGAGATTCGAAGGCCCGGATGGGGGATGGCAATCCGAGGTCCAACGCCAGGGGAAAGACAAGCACGGCAAATTCTACAAAGAGGAAGAACATCATGAGGGCCACGATGGGTATGATAAAGATTCCGACGACTCAGATGACGAGTACAAGAAGCACAAGAAAGACAAACACAAGAAGAAGCACGGGAAACACCATTCTGGCTCCGGCTCCGAGGACGAGCAGCCTTACCGCGCCCCGCAACAGACCTATTCGGAGGAACAGAGCTACGGCGGACGACGCAACGAGTACAGCGAAGGCTATACCACCCCTGTGGGAAGGCGCCAAGAGTACAACCAAGGCTACACCGCCCCACAAGCACAAGAATACAGCCGCTTCCAAGAACCCGCGCGTCCAGCTTACGAAACCCCTTCCTCCGGCGGCGGGGCGAGGTACGAGCCCGACCCAAGATTCGAGCCAGAGCGACGATTCGAACCCGAAACATCCATGCCCGGCGCTTTCGGTAGAGAAGGGTATGGTGAGCAGAGAGAGCAGTATGGTGAGATACAAGAATACGGCCGCGCAGACCCGGCGTATGCGCGCGAGGAACCCGCATATGGGAGAGAGAAATTTGGACGCGAGGAATCTGCTTACGAGAGGCGAGAAGAGGAGGAGGAGCCGGTGTATGAGGGTGAGGGGGAGGGGAGGGGGTATGGAGAGGAGGAGTATGGGGAGCGGAGGTATTAGGGGTTGTGGGAATGGGAGAGGCGGGGGGGTAGGGGGCTAGCAGTTGAGAAGGGGGGTAGTTGAAGGGTTATAGAGCACTACTCGTAGGTAGAGCTTACGACATTTCTTTCAGCCAGCGCTTTTCTACGCAGTGAACGAATTCTTAAAAGATGACATGTAGGAGCTAACATTACTACAACAGCGAACGAGTGATGTGAATGCAGATCATGCCCTGTATGTGCCCGCTACGTATAACGATAAGAGCTCTGAGCTCCGCAATGCTAGACGGCTCCGCTCTTTATAACTCAGCGAAGATGGTTGTACTATATAATCACTCTTCCCCCATTGGACCGACCGCGGCATCATCGCTGCCCCCTAACCCCTGCTTTAAGCCGCATCCATATGAGAAGGCCGCCCATGGACTCAAGCTTCCTGGTCGGTTGGCAAGCATTACGCCAAAAAGCGTAGCCTGGGCGCCGAAATCGTGAGTAGCGGCGTCGTGGTCACGCAACGCCTTGGGCAACGAAGCTCCCTGGCACATCTGAACCCAATCACGGATTCTTCTCTGCAGCGAATGAATCCTAGTTCCCAGCACCAGCCTACCACGCTTTAACCTCCCCCGCCTTCGGCTTCTCCATTCGCACGATCTTATCGCAATTTAGCAAACACAACGGATCAAACGCCTGCTTCAGCTTCCTCATCGCATCGACAGTCGTCTCCCCCAGCTCATGCGCGAGATAGTCGCGCTTGATGAGGCCGACGCCGTGCTCGCCTGTGACTGTGCCTTCCATTTCGACGGCGCGCTTGACCATGCGGTGGACGACGGCTTCGGCGGTGGCGCGCTCGCGCTCGTTGAAGAGGATAATTGCTAGTGGGTGGGGTTAGTTGGGTTTGGTGGGAAGGAGAGGGGAGGACTTGCCGTGGAAGTTTCCGTCGCCAACGTGGCCGACCATGGCGGCTAGGAGACCGCTGCTGGCCATGTCTTCTTTTGTCTGCTCGATGATGTCGGGTAAGCGGCTGATGGGTACAGCCACGTCAGTCGTCCAGACGTGATCGTTTTCGTCTCTTCGTTTTGCCATGACGCTCCAGAGGGCTTCTTTCCTCGCGCTCCAGAGCTCCTGGGCTTCATTGGCGTTTTTGGCAAAGTCGAAGGATTTGCTGCCATTGGACTTGGCTAGTTTCTGCACGATGCCGATTTGCTCTTTTACTCCCGACGGCGTGCCTGTGAACTTAAAGAACAAAGTTGGCGCTTCCTTCCATATGCGGCTTGTGGAGCCACTTTCGTTGATACAGCGCATTTGGACGTCGTCCAGGACCTCTATTGCAGCGATGGGAATTCCTTCGCCTACGACTTTTGCTACACACTCGGCTGCGTCTCGCACAGTAGAAAAGGAGGCTACAGCTACGCTCTCGCTCTTGGGTTTTGGAGTGACTTTGAGTGTCGCTTCTGTGATGAGGCCCAGGGTTCCTTCGCTGCCAATGAACATGCGCGTCAGATCGTAGCCTGCGCTGCTCTTGCGCGGTCTTTGCCGAGTTTTAATTATGGTACCGTCAGCCATTACGACAGTCAAGCTGAGCACCCAGTCTCTCATCGTCCCATAGCGGTAAGCATTTGTGCCAGAGCAGCCAGTGCCTACCATGCCGCCGATCTGAGCGCCAGGGCCGGGGTCGGGGGGGAAAAAGAGACCGTCTTTGGCGAGTTCTTCGTTGAGGAGTTCCCAGCCTAACGCAGGTTGGACGATAACATCTAGATCGTCCTTGTGGAGTTGTAGGATTTTGTCCATTCGTCGGAAATCTATGCAAAAGCCGCCTCTTGTGGCAGAGAAATGCCCTTCAAGGCTTGTCCCTCCCGAGTAAGCTGTGATCGGAATCTTTCTCTCATGGCAGATTTTCACTATTTCGCTGACTTCTTCTGTGGTCGACGGAAACACAATGAGGAAGGGCTTCTCGTTATCCTTGGTAGTGTATGATGACCAATCGGAACCGGAATGATACTGGAGGTCACTCTCGTTTGTAGAAACATTCTCTTCGCCGACTAGAAGCACGACATCTGTCCACGCGGCTTGGATGTTCGAATTAGCGGTGTTGTGCGATGGGGGCTTTACACCTGCGAGAGGCGTTGTAGAGGCGGGAGCTGGAGGAGTAGGCTTCAAGGTTCCAAGGTAGTAGCATGAGAACGAAGAAAAAAGAATGACTGCCTGCGGTCAGCGATAATCTTCCCACTTTGTAGGTAACGCTTGCCGAAAGTAAGAGCAGCATTGCGGCCTCCACTGCCTTCCGCACGTTCTTTAGCAAAACGACGTTGCTCCGCACGCTCACGTTGTAATCTCTGGAAAGTGCTCTCGAAAAGTTGACCTTGGAAATCCTTCTTATCCGCGCCACGGGGTTGAGAGCTGTGCATTGCTTGGCGGGAGGCGATGGGGACTTGTCGGAGGCATTGTTGGGGGATTGTTGTTCGCCGAAGGCTTCTCAGAAGAGCAACAGAAGGGCAAAGTTTGTTTCCAGGCATACTCGTTTTCTTAAGCCCTTGGGGGCTTCAAAACCAAGTGTTTACACGAAGTTTAGCCAAAAGTGGAGATGTCGAAGCCTGAAGGAGGAGAATTCTCTAGTTCCCGCGGTACGCTTCCGCCCTGCCGCGCAACTACCAAACGGTACATTGTACTGACTTTACTATTACAACTCTACAGTAGCGATAAAAACGTGAGAGATAAAACGATGAGATGAATGGTCTATACTATTATTCTTTCCCGTACTTTCATTTAGCCTGCCGTGACCTCGACGGCGCCGTCTTCCCCTTCCCGCTGCCCTCCGCGTCGTTTGCTCCCGGGCACGCCGGGTTCCCCTTTCGCTGCATTACACCACCTTTTCCTTGCGTCGTTTCGTATTTTGGATTGATATCTTAATACTGGACTATATCTCGCTATGCCCCACTATAAAGTAGAAACATCTTAAATAGCTGAGGAGCGAAGTGTGCGGGCGTTGTCCATGACACTGTTCGAGATTTCGCAGATGACAGAGACCCAAGAGGTCACCCCCTGAATCCTTGTCAAAATGTCTTCAAGGCGGATCTGGTCTTCTTCTCTCAAAAAGCTCATCGCCAAACCGCAAACAGCCTGCTGGTGGCTGCGCGACAACAACGCCAACTCTGTATTCGTTTGAGGGCCCATTTCTCCAACGATGGCCAAGAAAATCTATTGTCATTACAAATGAAGCCAATTTCACAACTTGCGTGACCCAGGACGGCGGAGATCGTCGTTTCTGAGACTTCGATGGCATTAGAGTTCAGTATGGATATGGATATGGATATGGTCGAAGCTGAAGATCTGACATGGAAGTCCAGGGATTATTTCGTTAGCATGTTTATCGTGCAGGCGGCGATAGGTATGTAGAGAAAACTTGAGCAAGATATAACGCTTGCTTTGTGGCTAATTTTAGTATATAGGACATGCTTTAAATATCACTTTGTTAGCAGGAGTTAATGATATTCCCTCCAATACCGCATCTGGTGTTTCATTCGCGCTCGTCCGTTAGTGGATGACAAATTACACTATGAATCATACCTGATGCATTCGTTCTCTGGAGAGTGATTTGCACTATCCGACCCGACTCGTTGAGATCAGAGATTGGGGGCCGGAGTTTCGCATATGTATGACAAACCAAGACCCTCCAAAAGAATTATACATAACCCTAAGCCGTCTTCTGGAGAGAAGCATTGTTCATAAAGCTCATAACGTCGAACCTTGGGACTTTGTAGGATGGGTTTACCATCTCAGATCTACTAAAGAGTTTCCAAGATGCGGTCTCGATCACTTGAAATTTCGGGGCAAGGTATCTTTGGAAATGATGCGCTTGGTATAATCTAAGATTCTGTAGAGAACTGGCGGCAGGAGGGAGCAGTGATGGGAAAGGTCTACCAAAACCCGCTTTACAACATTTTAGCAACAGGTGCCTCCAAAAATGACCAAGGCGGTTTTACTGATCGTGAGCCCTCTCTCGTTTCACCTTGCACAGTTAAGTCGGCTCGGACCAACACCTCAAGCCAAACATATCATGTCGTTGAGTTTTGAGTCTGGGCTCTTCTTGGAGCAGCAGCCCTGAACCGCCGAGCATGGGTTTTCCGAGAGCGTTTGCTTGCTCCTAGAGTCGTTCGGTCTGCAGGTTCGAGGAAGGGAACATACTAGCGATTCGGAAGAAATTCTCTGAAAGGCATGGAAGGCCGCCATGCGTTCGCTGCTTAAAGATAGTTGCCATAGGATAATGTTCGATTAATTTGACCATGAGCTCACGACACTCATCGTGATTGGGTCCACTAGAGTTAAATCCATGACCTTTTCTTTCATATTTCTCAACGACTGGCCTCAAAAGTGAAAGTTCAGGTCTTGAACATGAAAGCTGCCTTACAATACTGACAAGTATAGTCGCTGAATTCGAACGTTCAGGTTCAGCGACGCTTCGGGAGCAATAAAAGTAAAATGGTAGTGTGGCTTTGACCAGCTTCAAACCTTTTCATTGCGTCTTCGATCACAAGAGATCTGTTGAATCACATTGGGTCAGCTACGTGGCGAGCTTCGTATCTAGGCGTGAGATGAGATATACTTACACAAGTGTGCTTTTCCCTGAGCCAACGTTACCGTGAAGCCACAGGAGGGAAGGAGTGCTTCCTTTGTGCCACCGCGCATAAATTGGATCCTTGAGAAGCCATTTGCCCGTGCCAGAAAGGGCACGTTTGAATACTTGGTCATGGTGTTCGATGTAAGGTTGTGATGACACTCAGCGGAGAATCTTGTAGCGCTCAGTCTTGTCCAGATGATCTTCAATGGCATTCATCTAACGGCTCATGCGAAAGATCGGGCCATCGATGATATCAAGAAGCCTCAGAAGTCCTGCGTATTTCTCATCTTGATTGATCGAGAGTGCCTCTAAAGCGTCGCTTATATTGTTGCGATTTTCTGCGTTCACAAGAGCAGCACACCGATCTACGTTTTGCTGCTCATCGATCATGCTCTGCGAGATTTTTGCGAACTCGTCTTGATTGACAATCACACTTTTTAATATACGCGTGACTGAGGTCTGCTCGAAAAGTCTTTTAGCCTTTGATAGGTATAATATCATCATGGCGTACAGTCGAATAAGGGCCTCCTCAAGCTCCTTTGAAGCCAATAATTTGCGATGCAGGTAGATGTTCTGGAAGATGTTGCAGCGATCAATCAAGCGAGCTATCATCTCAGCACCCTCAATCACAAAGCCAAACCTAACAATATCATTGACTACAATCTACAAGGTTTCAGCCTAGAACTCGATAACTTAATTGAAGGCAGCACAAACCTGCAAGATAAAACGGACCCCAGCCCAAAGCAGTGCAGTGTGGACAGGGTCATATTGAACTGCGTTGTCTCCAATCTGTTTAAAAAGGTCAATCCATACGACATTTTTGCTGAAGAGGTCTCTTAAAACGATCGTCTCGCCATTGCCACCAAGTCGAGTGAACTTCCATCTCTTCTTGATGCACTGATCCCTCGCTCTCTCGGTAAGTAGTTGGAGGTCGGATAAGATGTCCAATTTGTCGTGGCCGTCGAAATTCGAGTAATGCCGGCCACCTTCGTTCAATCTCTCCAACGCAGAAGCCCATAGGTCACTGTCTGGTTTCGTCATCACAACCACAAGGTAGCAAGTCACTCATCACCACAGATTGGGATTGAGGTTCTATCAGAAATCTGCCGGCTTAGTTTTATTAAGAGGTAGCAGTCGTGCACAGTTAATAACGTACGGTTGTACAAGAAGGCGGGATTCAGGATAGACACTTGGTCGCAAACCTATGGCTGGCCGTGTTCTCCAATACTCTGGCTTCGTTCCGAGGTAGGTAGAGTCTCAGCGTCCAACATCGAGGACTCCGATAACACGCCTCTTCCACTATAGAACTTCTAGTTTAACATGCACAAATACAGGATTAAATGCACTACAACTTCGATATATAACGTCATTAATTGTTGATTGCTCGGTGTATCGATGGAGTAAGAATGGTGAGACGAGATAAAAATTAGTAAAGATGCAGAGCATTCTTAAGCACCGAACGGCATAGCGTAACCCGCTTTTGGTAGTGTAGTCTGCTGGGCACTTCGAGCATTCTTGCAACTGATGCAAGTGTAGCATCGTGATGATCGAGGACAAAAGATTATAAAATTAACAAAACGGTTGGCAAGTTCGAAGGTAAGCGTAGCACTCTAGCAACCTTAGTAGAGCAAACCCAGTTTGAGGCTAAGTAGTCATGTGCGACTGGATACATCGCTGTTGACTACATAATATCTCGTTCTTGACACATTCGTGCTGAAATACCACGTTACCTTTTGATGAGTAGCATAGAACAACGAAGCTCATGACCAGGAGCAAAAAACAGCGTCTTTAGTGCGAGAACTACTTGTCCATATTCAACGTTAAGATCAATAATAAATTTAGCGTCTTCCTGATATCTCTAATGCTCTTGTGTTACTTAGTCTAAGCTGTCCACTTTTGTATTCGTTCTAGGGGAGTCGTCGAGCAGCTACGAGAGTGGGACCGCAGCATTTTGAACTTATACTGTGTCTTACGGATTTCCTACCAGTATGGACAAAGAGCGCTATTCATCCAAGCCTATATTTTATGGCTATCCGGAGGCAAGGGAGGCCTTGAGCCCTTTCACTCATACCCCAGGCTCAAACCCAGTGGTGCGTGGAATACCATTAGCAATTGCAGGTTATGCGTACGTAAATTTTATTCCGAATATAACACTCTGCTGATCTAGACTCAGCGCCGCAACTTTTAATTTTGTTTCAAGCTTTCTCTGGGGAAATGCTGGATTCGACAAGCTTCGAGGAATACAAGAGCTCGATAATTATGAGCCGCGCTACGACCCAACTGTCATTCCTGTCTCACCACGCGCTGAGGGAAATCTTGATTTTCGAAGTCTTGGTAGCTCTATGCAGCAATCAGATAGTGAACTCGCCAATGGTCAATACAGCATTGCCAATTATTGTTCTGCATACAAACAAGGCACACTTACGCCGACAGCTGTTGCGAAAGCTCTGTTGAGTCTAGTTCAAGCTTCCCAGCACAAGGCTGCATTTTTGGAGATCAAGCCATCGAAGGTTATTGGAGCAGCTGAAAAGTCAACAAAGCGATATAGAGAAGGCAAAGCTCTGGGTCCTCTTGATGGTGTAATTGTTGCTGTGAAGGACGAGGTAGATCTCGACGGCTATGGAAAGTCCTTAGGTTCTTGCAACGATTTTACTAGGCGAGCTGGAGGTACGAGCTGGTGTGTTAAGAAGTGGGAGGAAGCCGGGGCGGTAGTTATAGGAAAGCTGAATATGCATGAGCTTGGGTTGGGTATGATCAAGATACCAAATTAAAGCTCCAACGAGATCTAATAAAACATAGACACTACCAATAACAACCCAACCAAAGGCACCCCACTCAATCCTTATAACCCCCACTACTATACAGGTGGGTCGTCGGGAGGTTCAGCTTACGTCGTTAGCGCAGGCCTCGTACCAGTCGCTCTGGGCGCTGATGGTGGCGGCTCGATTCGAATTCCTTCAACCTTCTGCGGTTTATATGGACTTAAACCGAGTCATGGTCGCATCTCAGGCTCGCCTACTCTTAGTTTGGTGGCTTCGAATGGAGTCCTTGGCCCAATGGCTTCGAACATGACTGATCTGGAGATCGCCTATAGAATCATGGCCACACCTGATCCCAGTAATGCTTCATCCGCCCTATTCCCCCCTGCGATTCCTCGGTCTGTTGCCCCATCTCATCCGCAAGTTCTCGGCATATACAAGCCCTGGTTCGATAGTGCAGACCCTTCTGTGCTCAATGCCTGCCATGATGCACTTTCTTACTACAAATCTATTGGCTATAACCTTGTGGACATCACCATCCCCTACCTCGCCGAAGGCCAACTTGCACACGCTTTAACCATTCTCTCCGAGATCAGCACCGGCATCCTTGACTTGACAGGTCTTACTGCGGCCAACAAGATCCTCCTTGCTGTCGGCAAGCAGAGCCCCGCCTCAGACTTTCTCCTAGCACAGAAGCTACGCAATCTTTTGATGCAGCATCTCGCATTTCTCTTTCAAAGTCATCCTGGCCTGCTTATCGTCACGCCTACAACCCCAATTGCAGGATGGCACATCTCGGGCGGCTCTGCGGATCTGAAACACGGCGTGAGCGACGCAAACATGAGCGTCAGAAATATGGAGTACGTATGGCTTGCAAACTTTACTGGATGCCTGGCGCTCAGCGTTCCAGTTGGACGAGTGCCGGCAAAGGAAGGAGAGGGAAGAATTCCGGTGGGGCTGATGGCTATGGCGGAATGGGGAGCGGAGGACGATTTGATCGAATGGGGCAAGGCTGGAGAGCAGTGGGCTTGGGAGGATGAGACAAGAATGGGCAGGGCGGATGGATGGGTTGATGTGCTGGAGGCGGCGAAGGCTGTGGAAAAGGCTGTGGAAAGCAAGTTATAAGAGGTCAGTGGTTCATGCTACGCTGGCTTGTCAGAAATAGTGGATAGGTTGTAGATGTGCAGTTCCCTCTGTAATGATGATATGACAGTTAGGATGTATTGACCCTGTGTAGAAACTTCTAGCCTTGGCCCGAAGCAGTCGCCGCTGAATTAAGTACATTACACTCCGATGCCTGTGCGAAATCCGGCGGCTACGAAAGTTACTGGGATGGGAGCTTTCGGACCGTATCCAAGAACATCCGCTCACATTGTCTCCTAGACGTGCACAGGGTCTCATAACGTAGTGCAAGCCCTATCAATGATTTGATCATGCCCACAGTACAGTTCTACGCTCGAGGCAACGTCTATATTTGAACATGTATCAGAGTCTTCTGGTAGAACTATCTTCAAAGTTGTTAGGTTGAAGATATGCTTTTCAAGTATTTCTGAGTAGATTATCTCGCCAAAGCACAGCTGCCTATTCACGTTCAGTTTAAATACAATACTTGTAGTCGCCACTTCGAAGTCAATGGCTGGGCGGAAGGTCATCTTCCGGAGGTGGAGGTTTGGGAAGCGCAGGCTTTCAGCTAGGGCGGGTCTCCGCCCTAGGATTGGCGGAAAGCGGGTTAGACTATCATATGGGCGTAACGACCCCGCTCTACAACAAGCTACAGTAGGTAAGCACGTGCTACCGCTGCCGCTCATTGCGTAGTGCCTTTTTTCTCCCTGCCTTGATACATCGCTTAAGGCTGAGCGGCTTCAGTCTCTGGGCAGGTCTTCTACTGTTTTGACTGATCATCAAACTTCATCATGATCGCAGGACTCAGAGTGCTCAGTTCACATTCACAGCATAGGCGCATTGATCGAAAAGTGACTGCATACAGAAGCAGGAAGGTTTGACAGTCCGGTAACATACGATCGTCGGCCTTCCAATAATCGCTGCCAGGATGTATCTTTCGGGGCTTTCTCCTGATGTCTTTCTCGAAGTCATCGAGCTTATGGATGTCCCGACACTCCTGAACCTCCGTCTTGTCAATAAAGCGACCTGTCAGCTAATCGACTCATACGAAACATCGCTTAGCAACGCCATTGCCAAGAACTACCAGTGGATCGTGGCCTTCGATTATGACCCTCCAGACACCCGAATCAGCACTATGAAGCAGCTGCATCAGTTTGCTCGCCTGGAGCTCATCCGCGAAGTGGCTCTACATGAACAAGCGCGGCCAATGACATCTATGTGCACCAATACATATCCACTAGCCCTTAGCGACGAGTTGACCAGACGGCTAAAGCAAGGTCTTGCCATCTATCAGCGGTTCCTCGAAATCACAAAGGCTGCGCAAGCTGCAGAGGTACAGCAAAGAAAGTCGACACCATTGGGATGGCTATCCTTGCCACTGAATACTCCCATCATTGTTGAAATCAGCCACAGAGACTATGTAAAGGGCCTCTCGTCGGCAGATGTTTTCAACTACGTGCTGTTGTTCTACTTTGTGGACAGATTTTCGTTCCCCGCGCTGCCTTGCGTGACGCGCCACAAAGGCACTCAAATCCCAGCTCCTGCGTACTCAAGCCCGCCTGACGACAACGGTTCCGATGCGTCGGGTATCTCGGAGCCCGCACCTACGCCTGGGAAGCGAAGTTCAAAATCGCCAATTGGTCGGATTGGGGCTGTACCAAACAAAATCGCGCGTTTTCTGTCGACTCCCCTACACGTTGACCATTACAAGCCAAGATCCAATATACGCCAGCGGTCGATACTCTATACCGAAGATCTATCGACTCAACGAATGGGCGCGTTATCAAAACAACGAGGGTGCAAGGCGGCAGGATGTAGCGTTAAGGGCCCACTGTTGATATATTCCAAGATACGTACCCTGCGTATGGATGAGCTTCACAAACCAAAGGAATTTCTTCAAGAGACTGTAGGATTCACGAGGAAGCTATTGGCAATGACGGAAAGGGAATAAGCGGCGGCTTCGGAAACGTAGTGCAGTCGATTATCGAGAACACAATCGAACGAAAAGGGCCGCGTTCAATTCTGTACAAACCACTAGGCACTGTCCTAGGAATCCGAATAAGCTCATTTCTCGACCACCAATTTGCCGTTCCTATCTCGACAGAACTACGACTATTCTCCCACCTGTGCAGGCATGAAAACCAAACGGCTAGACGGAAGTGCGCACCACGCAGAAGACGGCAGAGCTTGAAACTGAGCCGGAAATATATCACAGAAGTCGTTTGTCGTAAACTCGGTGGACATATAAGAGGTGCTTGCTGGGATGTACGTGAAATCGAACCCTCCAGAAACAACAATGTAGCTATACGTACTGATACTCCTCATAGATCAGAAGCTATGGCAAAGGACAACGATCTGTGGATACTTTAGCAGCGAGAAAGGGCAGCTATTTCGATTTCTCATGATCAAAAGGCCATCGGACCATAGGGATGACTGAAAGACCGGCATGGAAGACACCGTCTCGAACTCTGATTTGAACCTATAAAACATACTCCGTCCGATCTCATCATGAAGGGAAAATAAAGCTACCTCCACATCGCAGCAAGAACCTCCATAGCTAATTGATAACGACTAGCAAAAGCATGCTCCAGATAGGTGTACTGTAGCTCTGCCCTTTTTTCTCTTTGAATAAAACACCGAAGAGAACGAACAGGTCAGATCTACATCCCTAATCTGTCAACCAACTACAGTATACATGGATAGCACCCATCGTCCGTCCACTCTGCGAATTCCCACCACGCCTCTTTCAACACCAACCCAACCGCTCAAAACGAACCTCTTAACTCCCATCTTAAACAACCACAATATGTAGAAGAAGAAGAAAAATCCCCATTAATGCCACGATCCTCCTTTTCCATCCTCTGCCCTCTCTCTCAGCTACTTATTTCCCTTTTTTCATCTGCACATCCATCCCACCCTACCCAAACACCATCCCTCCATCCTTCAATCTCCATCCCCACCACCAAACCAACCAAATCAAACACACACAAAAAAAACCCTGACACCCAAAACCCCTACATCTCACCCCCACTACCTTACATTCTCCCTCATCACCCTACCCACCCACCTACCCACCATCCAACCCAACCAACCAACCAACCTCCCCACCAACCAACCACCCAACTTCCCCACCTCCCTCCCCCCTCATCACCAACCAACCAACCCACCAACCTCCCAACCAACCCACCCATCCCCAAAAACCCCCAAAAACCCCAAATACACACACACTCCTTCCTCTTCCTCGTAGCAAAGAACCTTAACCTATTGAAAAAAAAGTCGGTTTTGGACTGATGGTCAAGGCTCTTCTTGACTGGTGGGTGGGCGGGTGGGGGTCTTTTTTCTGGGAAAGAAGAGTGGTGGTGGTGCGCAGGATGAGTTTTTCGCTTTTTGGAATTGGGGTCGATTGTGGGTAGTGTAGGTAGGTAGGTTACTGGGAGGGAGCCGGGGTAGCGGGGGGGGGGAGTGGAGGGAGGGGGGGGGAGATGGGAGATGGGAGATGGGAATTGCGGGAGGAGAATGGGGGAGGAGAATGGGGAAGATGATAGTCCATCCTGCTTGAGAGATTTTTCTTTCTTTTCACTTCTATCGAATTATCACCACGTGTCCAAGATTGTTCAATTTCCAATCGATCAGGTATCCATTTCATCCCTAAACCTTCAAACCGTAATTGACACCCCATTCCCTTGTCCATGCACTCTCCGCCATTCCTCTACGCCCACTCCATCACCCAATCTTTCGCCCACGCCCCTCCCGCCGTAGCATTCTTCAGGCCCACCACACTCAGCACCTGGCTCGTGCTATTATAGCTGACGCAACTACTCGGTACGCCCACGCCATTCAGCGTCACATTCGTCACGCTCTGCTGCATACCCATCACCGTGATGTTGGCAAGCGGGTTAGTGTCCATATACGTTCCGCGCGCAGAGGCGTGCAAAGCGTTGGCCGAGGCCGTGAACTCGACATAAAGGGTCGCGTTCTGAATTAGAGATTCGCCGTCGTCAATGTACAGACTTCCGCTCGCGGTACCCTCGGTGCCCAAAGCAACAAGCAAGCCCCACGGATTCTTGCGGGCGTCGCGGGTGACGAGTGCGGGTTCCTGGGTCGGCAGGATGTGCCCGCCGCGGATGTAGACGGGGATGTGACCGACTGGGGCGGGGATGGTCATGTTCTGACCTGCCGAAGCGTTGACGGGAGATTGCGTGTACCAGTCATAGTAGACGGCGCCCTTGCCTGCGCCGGGGAAGACGCCGTCCACGCTCGTAGCGCCCTGGTCCAGCACCGGCGTGACCAGGATGGCTGGACCGAGGAAGAATTGCCTGTCTGCTGCAGCCAAGGAGGGTTTGTCGGGGAACTCCCACGCTAGAGCGCGCATAACAGTGCTGCCAGTGTTGTGGGCGAGGTAGAAGAGGGTGTACATATAGGGTAGGAGCTGGTAGCGGATATTCATTGCCGTTTTTGAGGCATCAATAACCGAAGACCATTGATAGGCTTCCTGAGATATGGCACCAATCACGTTATGATTGCGGTAGAACGGAAAGAACGCAGATAGTTGCATCCATCTACCACAGAGCTCTTCGTCCGTGTTTCCGTTGAAGCCGCAAGTATCGACACCGAACATGGGGATGCCGAAGAGGGAGAATTGAAGGGCTTGCGGGATGGAGAAGAACATGTATGCCCAGAGCGAAGCATTATCTCCGCCCCAGTGGCCCGCGAACATACCGCTCCCTAGGAACGTAGAACGCCCAATGATAAATGGACGCTTTCTAGGGATAGCGCGGAGAAGAGCTTGATAGGTGGCATTTAAGATTTGATGGCCAAAGAGGTTGTGCACGTCGTATTCTTGGGTTCCGTCTGCGTGAGTGGCGTTAGGAGAGACGGCATGGACTGCAAGGTCGCCCTGGACGTTGTTGATTACATATGGCGGGTGATTTACGTCCCGAACACCAGGCGTTGGTGTCGTGCGCAGATAGCTGGGAGGCGCGGTAGACGAAGAAGCAGAAGTGGAACTGGCTGCTGCGATTGACGAAGCAGTGGCATCCGCAGCATACTCCGTGGCATTGGTCTTATTAAAACCCTCTGGGTACCCATACACATGCGCTCCAAGAGGGAAGCCTGGAAGCACGGGGTTCATAGTAATATTGTTCGACCCACAGGACCCAACACAGAAGGAGGAGACTTCAGACATGTCGATCCAAGCTCCATCAAAAGCGAGCTTGTTGTGCCATGTCACCATCTCGTCGATCCACCACTCTCCAGCACCAGCGCTGAGCCAATCTGGGAATGCAGTATACCCAGGCCATACCTCACCAATATATTGGCTGCCATCAGGATTAGTCATGAACGCTCTTGAAGCGTTCCCGCGGTTGTATGTCGCATACCTATAGACATGTAAGCTTTCGAACATTAGACTCTCGGATATAGAGGCATACGCATCACTGGCATTATTAGGGTTCGGGACATAGATAGCTGAGTCAATGATAGGGACGTAATGACGGCCAGATGCATGCAGAGAGTTCAAAAACTGCTCGCCAACCGAATAATTGAATCTAATCGCATCGTTATCGAAATCCCGGTACTGGTTCATGTAGTCGATATCGGTCCTGTTTCTGTGTGAGCTTCCATGTACAAAAAGCGGCTCTCCCGTCATACCATATGGTCTCCAACGGAATGCCAAATTTCTCATAATTGTTGACTACGTCCTGTACAACAGACCAATTCTGGTAACCCCATCGGCATTGATGGAAGCCAAATGTAAAGTATTGCTGCATTGCAGGCAGACCAATACTACTCTTTTGGAAAGACGACGTGATCTCCGGCTGTGTCGGTCCAGCATAAAAGTACAGGTCTATGCTTCCTCCAATCGCACGCCATGTGATGTTGGTAGGACGTAGCAATATCTCCTGGCCATGGGCGTTCCGGTTGTATATTCCATGCGAGTATGAAACATAATCATTTGTGGCATTCGTGCTGTTGCTGGTTACGAGGGTGAGGTTACCTGTGGAATCTTTTTCGTAGTATCTTGTATCGAGGTAGAAAGGTTCCGAACCGTATATGTTGCTATAAGATAGTCAGACAGAGCTTCTGCAGAGGAGGAAGACGGACTAATCAATTGGATCTCCGACGTCTGCAGCATAGATTGTCTTGGTAAAATTATTACCTAACCTCAAGCCGTGAATTGTCTCGCCCAAGCCATACAGATTGTAGTTCTCAGGTAAAGAGCTGGCAAATTCCACGAACTGGTTCTCGAATATCAATTTCGTGCCAACAGTAGAAAATAAAGTATCACCATTCGATAGCCTGTAGACAGAGAATGAGAAACTAGGGTCATTGCTCCATACGAATTGAAGATCATTGGTCAAGGCCGTGCTATTGGCGTCAGCGTCTATTGTGGGTTGATAAATCAGATTATTTGGCAGTAAATAGTGAGAGGAATTAGACGCATCGATGACGGCGGGAACAATTCTCACAGAAAGGCGATCTGCAGACTGGTATTGAACGGTTAGATTTAGCTTTTCGATATCTGTTCCGTACACATTGCACGCTTTGCCGGCTAGTGCCAAGGTCGCAGTGAGTCCATATGGCGTCCGAACCACGTTCGAAGCAGCGTATCCCGGGCATACGGACTGGGCATCGACTGCTTCAGGATCGAGTATGTTGGGGACCAATGTGGCGCCAACGGAAGCTGATGGTGGTACAGTGAATAACGGTCTGAACGATGTGGTCGTGCCATTGACTGCTACAGCTGCAGGTGAAGTCATGGATGCTCCAGACGCTGCGGAAGTAGCTCCAGCTCCATCGCTACCTGTCGTTGTAGCAAGACCCGCGGTTTGGCCATAAGTTATCTTGCTCAGCTGAAGTGTGAGGAAGATGAAGGCATTGACAATGGACAACGGCGAAGTAAACATGACTGCTCCTTGCACAGGGCGTAGCTTCAGCCAGCGCAGCGAATATGCGAGAACGAAAAGAACGTAGAGGCAGCCAATGGCTGGGGTAATCTGAAAAGCTCTGATAGTATTTGAGGCGGATGAGGAGCAGAGAAAGACATACTCGAGGCCCCGCAACGCGGTCTCCATTATGTACTTTCTCTTGCTCCTCGAGCTATGACGAAGTTGAGCCCACTGCATTGGTAGTTCAAGCAATGGAAGGTGGCAGTAACACCGATTGGGAAAGACGGGCGGCGGGTTCTCGCAAAAGGTGATGAACCGGTCAAAGTTTCAAGGGAAAATAGTAGCAAGCTCCCTTGCATCGTGGCACTCAGCTGCCTACGGAGAGCAAGGTATCAATGGCCGATCTTGCCTCAATCCCATCCCACAGACACTGTCGATTGCTATGAGTCTCTATAGACCTACCTTCAAGACCGTCGACTCACCACATCATGCGGAGGTACTGTGTGCATTCATTCCTGGGAACATAAAGTTGGGCCACTCATGGAAGATGCCGCAGATTGGGGGGGCAGACGCGATCAGGCCGTTGCTGGTCAAGTAGAGAGTACCCCGCGCTGAGAGAGAGGTGCGCACGACCTTCGATTCGCTGACGGACTTGCGGGGTGCAGACGAGGATGGCGGACGTTTATTCGGTTCTCTCGGTCTCTCCCCCGCATCTCCCGCGAGGTCACGTGTGAAGCTTCATTAGGCAACAACGAAAACAATCATGCTTCGCACCCCCGACACGTAGGTAGGATTGAAAGACCGAGGAGCTCAACTGTGTTGTAGGCTCGTCCGCCAAAGCTATTCTCCTAATTCTAAAGACCCCAGTGGTATCTATCACAAGGACCGCAACAACTACCTGTACGTGAAACCACCATTACCATGCTTACGCTCAGCGCCATTGCCAAGATCTCGTTGCAAGACCGAGAGATGCTCCTTCTAGTCTCTCTGCTCGCATCAATAGGAGCAAGACGCCCCCAGAAAGTAAGCCCCTATCGAGCTCAAACAACAGCCAGCGCCGGGAATGTACAATAGAAACCGATCATGCTATCCAGAAATGAAAGAAAAGGAGCTAAATGCTGTTGGTGGATGCTGTGAAAAAGTATGATGGAGATTCCAAGCGATGAGGTCGTACGAGTTGGACAACCAAGGTAACGTTTTAAACACGTTCATCTCCAGCCCTTGCCTTCCCTCTTCTTCTGAAAAAGTCCATTACTCTCTTGGCCGCCCCCGAGCTTCCGGCATGATGGCCCCCGCCTTGCCCCTGCTCGTAAGCGTCTGCAAATCTCCTGTTATCCTTTTGCAAAACCCCGGCTCCCCGCCCACTCCGGCTTTGTTGTATCGATGGGCGAGGTTCGTCATCGTATTCACCGAAGCCATGAGGATAGGGAGCACGTTGCTGACTTATACCAAGCGAAACTTCAGATTCCGTTGGGGTGCCAGATTCACCAAGAAGGTATGATTGCCCTGCAGGTACCTGAATCGGAGCGTAAGGATCCTGCTGGGAAACGTACTGCGGACTTCCGTAACTGGTTTGCTGGGTTGGAGGTGCACTGCGTGACGGCGCATTGCTCCTTCTCGCTTGTTGTGTGGAGCTTTCTCGAGCGCGCTCTCTTTGCCCATCATATCCATCGTATCCTGCGGGCAGACTCTCCTCCTTCCTAGGGTTATTGGACTGGCTCTGGCCTCTACCATATGCCATAGTAGACGGGCGAGGTTGACCTCGGCTAGTCGGAGGTTGTTGATGAACAGCTGAAGGCCGACGCTCAGATACCGGCAATATGTTTTCTGTTGACTGATCTTTTGCACTTCCTGTAAAGCTTTTGAAGGAGAACGAGGCAGGTAGAAGAGAAAATCTTCTGGGTTTTTCTTGTTTCCCAGAGTCTCCAGTTTTTCGTAGATCACTGTTCTTCCGTCCAAATCCGAATGAGCTAGAGCGGCGAGAGTCCGTAGACTGACGGGGACTGTCAGAGGCGATAGGAGCCTTCATGCTTGTTGGCGGGTATTTCTTCTCTTGCTGCGGTTTAATCTGCTCTTGAGGAGGTTGTGATCGACTGCCAAAGAACGATCCAGATCTGCTGAAGACACTGCCTAGCGTGTTCGAACGCTTGTGACCCCGCGATTGGTCTTGCCGTGATGTAAGAGGGACTGGCTGCCCGTACTGCTGAGTACTCGGACGTCCCATAGATCCTTCTTGAAAGTAATACTCGGTCTGAGGAATGGGCCCCGAAATGTTATATTGTTTGCCATTCTTGGGCTGTGCAAGCCGTCCTTGTGCATTTGTAGCAGCTACTGTTGGAGCAAGAGGCTGGCTGTAAGAGTTGCCACGAGATGGTAGCCTACCAGCCGAAGACATTGAACCCCCAGTAGTAGGCCTTGCTACAGTTGATGTGGAAAGAGGACCGGAAAAACCGAGATAATCTGATGTCGACCGAGGGACGTCTTTCGCCGGCCGGGTGGGCGGCGCCATTACTTGTTGTGGGCCGCTTGGTCGTTGTTGAGTTTTGGTGGAGCCTGAGAACCCGGGGTGGTATGGCAGCGAATAGTCGGCAATGGATGGCTCTTGCGGCAGAGGCTTCGACATTGCAGCGGCTGCACTGGCCTGGCGAACACCCTCGGGACCTTCACTGCCAGCTCTCGCGCGGGTCTTTGATGAGCTAGGTGCAGCAGCTGAAGTCGATCCAACCGTAGCTGGCGACTGTATTGATGGAGTTCCCTCCCCTCTTACTGTCTGAGATTGAGGCGCAACATATTCGACCTGCACAGTCCTCCGCTTGTCTCTCGATGGCTTTGTCCTGTCTACGGACTGCTCAGGGTCTAACTTCCCCTGATGGCTCAATCCGCCGACAGGAGACATATTCGACGGCTGTGTTTTTGTCGGCTCTCTTACCGAAGCACTGCGGGCTAGCAAAGGAGCATCTTGTTGATCTGTTGATGTTAGGTCAGCTTGATATGTACAAGAAATGCAGGATATAATATTTGCTAGATGAGGTGGAATAAATGATGATCGCCGGATAGACGCCCTACCTGATGTGATCGTGGCGTTCGCAATTTCGCCAACAGTCGTCGTACTGCTTGTGACGTGTGAGACAACATGAGCATATTCGCTCAACCAGCTGTGCCTTGCAACCTCGAAAAGGTCTGCTCGCTTTCTTGGATCCGGAACCAGGATCCTTCTCAGTAAGTCACGGGCATGTGGAGTGACATACTCCGGGAACGTTAGGGGAGTGGATACAATGTATTTGTAGAGCAAGTTGATGTTATCGCCTTCTGGATTGGCAGGGTCGTCGTCAAAGGGGAGATATCCAGCCAGCATAGCATACTATAGATTTATTAGAAATCAGGAACAACATGGCCGGCAAAAACTTACCAAGATGACTCCACAGCTCCAGACATCCACTTTCCGTCCTGTGTATAACGAATCAGTCACCACAAGCTCGGGAGCAGCGTAGCACGGGCTTCCACAGCTCGTCTGCATTAGATCGCCTTTTCGGCTTCCGTTGACTATCCGTTCCAGATCGTTTCTCTTGACGAAGTCACGATTCGTCAAATTATACTCAATTTCATCACTCAGTTCATCCCGAGGATTGAACGTATTAGCGAAGCCAAAATCTGTAATGATTATGTTCCGATTCCGGTCCAGTAAGAGATTTTCCAGCTTCAAATCCCGATGTACAATCCCTTTCTTGTGCAGATAACCAACTCCAGACACCAATTGTGCAAAAAGTTTACGAGCGGCATGATCTTTGAGGTAACGGTGTGTCAAAATGTAGTCGAACAATTCACCACCAGATGCATACTCGAGGATGATGCCGATGTATTTATCAGTTTCAACCATCTCGTGTAGACGAACAATGTTTGGATGGGATAGTTCTCGCAATATGGATATCTCGCGGTAGATCTTGGGAAGCCGACTGGGGTTCGTTCCAAGACTCTCGCGCCGAATGAGCTTGATAGCTACCTGGACGCTTCCATCCTTCTTCCAGCCCAACTTAACTTTGCCGAACTCGCCCTCTCCCAAAGTCTGTCCAAGTACGTATTCGCCGAATTTTGTATCTTTCCTTCGTGCTGCGCTTGTAGAATAGTCTTGTCGACGCTGTCCAGCCCCTCTGCCTCCATCCTCGACCTTTTCACTCGCTACCCGCCCCAGGTCAGGTACGGCCTCCGCTTGCCGCTCCTGCTCACGCTCAATATCAATCTGCGGGTCTGTAACTACGACACGGTTGATAATTGGGCTTGCTTCTTTCGGAGGCCTGGCAGGTGGTGTCGCAACAGCTACGCTCGAAGCGGACCGACTTTGGACGGCAGAAGGCGATTGGTGCGCACCGGCTTCTCGAGTACTTATTGCTCGCTGTGGCCCCTCAGGGGATGCTGGGCCCCTCCGTCTTGACCGAGCTCCAGCTGCCGCTCCGGAGGGTGCATCAGGTGCTGCTTCGCGCTCGTTCCCAGCAACACGACTCTCAGGATATAAGGTTTCTCTATCTTCAAGGTTTCGTCCACCACTTGTATTGGCAGTACGGGAAGACGAAGGACGGTCGTCGACTGCTCTATTCACGGATCTATAGGGAACAGTTCTTTCGCCCAAGGATGGGTTGGATGACAGGTTCGCGCCATGGCCTCTTTGGTTTGAAGAAGTTCTTGGTGGAGGTTCAAACGGTGGACTCCTTTGCTGCTGTTGCTGCCCTCGTCCCTCTCTTCGTGATTGCTGGTATGGAGATGAGGCCACGGTGGAGGATGACAATGGAGTAGATTGATTGGCCATCGAGCTGTCGGGAGCGCGAGGTGTATCTGGTGCCGAGAGATGAGCGCTAGGTGGTGACTGGTACTGTGCCAGTGGCGCGTTTTCAGAGTTGCCTAATTGGGGTGCATTATCGCTAGGTCTTCTTGATGGCCGTTTTGAAGAATGTGGTGAACTCCCTGACCGCGTACTCGATTGAGCGCGTGGTGTCTCCCCGGATTGAGGAGATTGCTGCAAGTATTGGCGCCGCGACGCTGGTGATGGATCAATTGTGTATGCGCCTGGTGGGCCCGGTGCCTGTGTTTGTGTGGAAGCTACTTGCATCGTAGGCTTACCAGAGCTCACTTGAACAGCACTCTTGGCCACGTTTCTCTTATTTGCAGCTGGCGTAGAGCACTGCACAGCCAAGTTTAGGTGTTGTTGCTATTGCCTCGTGCGAAAAGCCCACCCTGAGGCTGCGTGCCACAGTATATTCTGCAGAGAAGTGAAATGATGGACTGCTGGTATTCAACAGCACTCTTCGGAAAGCCCCTCACACTCTCTCCAACCTCAGTGTAGACGCTCTAAATTCCTCAGACGATTCACCTGGCCCGTTGTACGTTGTAGAATAATGTGATGCTCGATAGCTTGCCGGAGGTACGATAGGTTGATGGGAATGGGCGGGGTTGCAGTGTAGTAAACTCAAACAAGCTTGGGTTTGCTCGTGAAGAATTGAAGGTCGCAGGATACTTTTATCATTGCGCTGATGCTAGACAGGATGAGCCCTGGAAAAAGCTGTTCACTGGCTGGGGGTTATTTTGTTTTTCTGGGAGTACATGGGTACAACAAACCTTGTAGAGTGACACAAGAAGTCCTTTCCAAATATTAAAAATGGCTGTGAAGAAGAGCGACCCGAGTGAACAGCCACCGTATCAACAGAGACCCAAAGAAGGAGCGTGACAAAGGAACGACTACGACAATTCGGGAATGATGCTAGCCGGCTATCATTAGAGAAGATTGACGCCGTGAGAGGGCCCCGAGAAGCCGATTGAGCGGCCTGGCCTGAGGGGAGGAGGGGTGAGGGTTGACGTTGAGCTTCGGTAGTGGTGGTAGTGGTGGTGGTGGTGGTGATTGTTGTTCTTGAAAGTACTACGGTAGCTCGACAAAGGGCCAATTTCCCGGTCGTTTAAGGACAGGGAAGGCGCGTTTGCGCAAAAGGGGGCTTTTATTGATTGCACATCTGACATTTGAATAGATAAGGTATCTTGTCAACGTTTAATGTGTCCTCTTTCGAATGGTGTTCCTGCTATGTATGAGATGGCATTGAAAGAGTCTGGGGTTATCTTTGGGGTTTGCCTTTTCAACATGCTCAATCCCCCCCACAGGGCGGCTACTAACTACCACCTAAAGTATTCCGTAAGGTAAGGTACTGTAAGTAGTCATGGCTATCGCGTCGCCAGTTCATCCTCCATCGTCCAGTGGCTCTAATGCTTCCCTGCCTATGCGCTGCTTGGTTTCGCATCATCAAGCGCGCAGTTGTTCGGTCTTCTCTTTTTCTTCATGGACACTTCTACCTCGGTGTTGCATATCTATGAATAGTGTACTCGAGTCTCCTTTGTTTCAGACGTTTCTATAGATTTACTGGAGCATGTCTAAACTACGCTCAGGTTGTGATGTCAAGCATGCATGCTTTCTCCTTCTCACTTATTATACACTTATTCGCATAGCAAAAGCATAACGGCAACCCCCATGTTTGGTTCGTAGATAGAGCGTAGCCTCGGGAACAGAATCGTCCCTGCACGACACCGCGCCAAAAGTCATCCTCAGAAACACATGCTCAATGGTGTTTTCATGCTGGTAAGTAGTGTGTACTCCTGCTACGTACTACTGTGCCTCCTTGCATGCCTTATCTGCGGACTGCCGCCACAATAATACTGTCAAGTTTCCGTGTTTCAAGTATACAGAAACGCTGCCGAATAAGAAATGTCGTGCATGCAGCGCAAATTGAGAGAAGAGTGTATCAAGTGAAAGCATGCCTCCATCACGGAACCTCTCATGCCAGTAACCACTAGCTATCTAAGAATTGCAAATCGCTCAACGCCAGCCCATCTTCTTTTCGAAATCACCGCTTTGAGTCGTGACCTTGGAGTCCCTGTGTACCGAGAGGCTCTCCGAGTCCGCTGCTATAAGCCGGAGGTGCAGAGTTGCCGAACCCAACTTCACCGACGCCAGGTGCGTTAACACCAGGCTGACCCGTACCGGGAAGCTTCTGATTCGCAACTCCAGCTTTGGGGTCGCCGCGCATTGCTTCGGGAGGCACAACGCCACCGTCTCCACCACCGACGACCAAGTCGCCTCCACCGGGAGCTTTGCCAACAACCTGAAAAGACAGAATTAGCCTCTTGCATCTCGAACCTGCAGAGAGAAAAGATGACACATACCATTCCCTTGGCGACTGATTTGATTACTGCTCGGCGTGACACTCCAGCTGCATCGACGTAGACGAGGCCGACATTCCTAACGCCTCCAGCTAAACCACCCGCAACTTGTCGCGCTTCTTCTCCGTACCGGTATCCGACGACGGTAGTTGCTGCGGTTGATCCAGATGCTAACAGATTGCGTGAAGCTTGATCGACGCCATCCGCAACAGTGGAAAAAGCCATCATGGCTTTGTTCATGAGACCCGGCTTGTAGTCATCAGTTGGGCGGCCGTGCTTGTCAAATCCACCTTTGGCTTTCTTCTGTTGCTCGCCACGACGTGTCATGGCTGCTCCGACATTCTGCGCATGTCTATTGATTTGGCCAATCGTCTTGGCAGAGAGCCCGACAGCACCCTCGGTGAGATTGTTGAGCTTCCTAACCCTCGCTTGTGTAGTTGGTGTAAACGTCATTGGCTTAGGGGCCGGCTTCGTCTTCTTGGTAAAAGCATCGGCTCCTGAGTTGATTGCGTTCGCCAAGTATCCGCTACTTGTAACGATAAGTCGAGATGCCACCGCGGCATTCTGTACTAGGGTTGAGTCCTTGTAAGCGGGATGCTTGGACATCCTAAGATACTCTTCGGATGCATTGTTAATGTTGATCTGGTTGTTTCCTCCTTCTTGCGGTAATTCGATTTCGACTGGGTCTAACATTGCCATTAGCATGTTTAACTGTCGGCAATCGGAATATTGACCTTACTCTTTGAGCCATGTTTGATATCAGCGCCCTCGACAACATTGAATCCTTGCCCTAACTCTCCCACTACTATGGTCAGTATGTCTTATTGCAAAGAATGGCTAGCAAGGAAAAGATAATGCGTACCGACAGAGCCATTCTCTTCATCAATTAGAACAATGTGTCCTGTCTTGGAATCACCATGACCAGTTCCTACGTACCCTTCACCAGGGCCAAAATCGGCAGGGTTGTACTGGCTTCCCCCTTTCCCTTGGGGTGGGCTCGCACGTTCTAGAAATGCGGTACATTGAGCTAGTATTGTCTCAAAAGTGTCAATATCCTCCTGCGTAACCTGTCCAAGCCCATTCCCGATCTTTGGAAATTCTATACGTGTAAAGGCGCCGCTGTCTGGTCCTAAGTCCCATCGCGGGATGAGGTAGCTGCGAGGAGGCTGATGATATATCTGAGTTGTAGCGGGAAGAGATAGATCCAACTCTGGCGGAAGATGGAGATGTAGGTAGAAATCCTCTTCTGGAGCTGCGCTCTGTGGGTCGGCAGAGGAGAGGTCTGCGAATGGAGAAGAAGTGGGGACCATCAACAACGAGAGCGTCTGCGGTCCAGAAGTGCTAAGCGGTGACTCTTCACCATTTTGTATATGGTAGGCAGTGATATTGCCGACGCTGTAGAGCAGCCTTGGGTCATTGTGGCCGGCCGACATGATGATCGTAGTGGGGCAGCGTAAGTCGTTTCCTGAGGTTTTTGTTACACACACCGTGAGTGTTCAGGAGTATACGTTACGACAGAGGATCTTGTTCAAGGATCGAGGGAGTGAAGGGATTTAAAGGGGTTCGAATTCAGTGGTTTGTCTGCACGAATGTCAAGCAATGAGCGCCCTATCAAGATTTAAAAAGTCAATAGTGCAGGGAAGGAGGGGTAGAGCGTCATCTGTGGCTTGGCTGTGGCTGTGCGCTGTCTCTGTAACACTCAGTCCTCCTTTAAGATCTGTAGCTACCGATCCACAGACCACAAGTGTCATGAATAGGTATACGAGTCCTTGGTTGTATCCAAAGCTAAGGCATTATCACATGGTGAAGCATATATGCTTGCCACCTGTTTTGATTGGTCGAGAACGCCCGTCCCAATTCGCCGAGGTCGAGTTGAAGGCGATTCGCTACTTATCTGACGACCGCCTTGGTACATCCTACATTTCGCGTTAATTTTATACAGTTTTATTTAGGAAGGCCTACAGAACACACCTAGTATCAAGGTACATTATGGCCTCTTTAGCAAAATCATTACGGCCTCTTGCCCGCGCTTCATCTTCCCGCCCTACAGTATGCCCCCGGACAGCATCACGACCAGCCCAATGGTATGCTATGGATGGTGTTAGCCAAACTCTTCTAAGGGCTTACGTTTAGACCAGTATTCGTCCCCTCTCTACCACGCCTCGGCGGAGACTGGCAGATGTCATGGACATATCTGCCGTCCCCCCTACGCCCATTTCCCACATGTCCGAGACGGAGGTCATGATGAAAGAGTCTGTTGCCAAATTCGCGTCCGAAATGATATCGCCCAGGGTCCGAGAAATGGACGAGGCAGAGAAGATGGATCCTGCACTGGTCGAACAACTTTTCGAGCAGGGACTGATGGGTATTGAGATCCCTGAGGAGTACGGTGGAGCAGGAATGAACTTTACCGCTGGTATAGTCGGTATAGAAGAGCTAGCGAGAGTCGACCCCAGTGTCAGCGTCCTGGTAGACGTACACAATACTTTGGTCAACACGGCGATACTGAAGTACGGCACATCCGAGTCAAAGCGGAAATGGCTTCCCCGACTAGCTACAGAGACAGTTGGTTCCTTCTGCTTGTCCGAGCCAGCATCAGGTTCTGATGCGTTCGCGTTAAGAACGAAAGCAGAGAAGACTTCGTCAGGCTATATGATCAATGGTTCAAAGATGTGGATCACTAACTCGATGGAAGCTGACTTCTTCATTGTTTTTGCTAACCTTGATCCAAGCAAAGGTTATAGAGGCATCACAGCTTTTGTGGTTGAAAAGAGTAATAAGGGATTTTCTATAGCTAAGAAAGAAAGGAAGCTAGGGATAAGGGCGAGTAGTACGTGTGTAATCAACTTTGATGATGTGGAGATACCGAAGGACCAGCTTCTTGGCGAGGAAGGCCAAGGATACAAATATGCTATGGGACTTTTGAACGAGGGCAGGATTGGCATTGCTGCACAAATGACAGGACTTGCTCTTGGGGCTTGGGAGAATGCTGCTCGGTAAGATCACTTTCTCTCCCCATTCCGAATTTTAAGTCGTTGCTTACGACCACAGATATGTTTGGAATGATCGTAAACAGTTTGGGAAGCTCGTTGGCGAGTTCCAGGGCATGCAACATCAAATGGCCCAAGCCTGGACTGAGATCTCCGCAGCTCGTGCCCTGGTATACAACGCATCTCGGAAAAAAGAAGCAGGCGAGGACTTCGTACAAGATGCTGCCATGGCGAAGCTATATGCTTCACAGGTTGCTGGCCGTGTGAGCGGACAAGCCATTGAGTGGATGGGTGGCATGGGATTCGTCCGAGAGGGCATTGCGGAGAAAATGTTCCGGGACAGTAAAATTGGGGCCATCTATGAGGGTACAAGTAACATCCAGCTGCAGACGATTGCAAAACTGCTCCAAAAGGAGTATACTAAATGATAACGAGGATTGCCTTGCCACCCAGGCTTTCCCATCTCTAAGTCTCTCTCGTCAGTCCACAACGAGCATTTGATCCCTGTTTTGTTCTCTTTTTTGTTCTCTTTTACTGTCAGGCCAAAATATGCTGCATAGGTTGATTTCGTTGGATTGTCACGTGGTTGTCTCTCGGATCTACTTTACCAATTTCACACGGGCCCTTGTCAGGGTGTCCGGGCAGATAACCGACCCCACACCCAAGTTTGCGCCATTCCCGCCCCGCATTGCCGATACATAGGAAGCGCTTCTAAGACTTGTCAATCACACCATCAACCTGCTCGAACATTGAGATAAAAAACCGTAGAACAGCCATGTCATTCAGCTCGATTCCAATCCTCGACTTCTCCCTTGCACGAGATCCCCAGGCCAAGCCTACGTTCCTCGAGTCTCTTAGAACTGCCCTGCTCGAAGTTGGCTTCCTCTACATCAAGAACACTGGTATTGACGAGGCCTTGATTCAGGATGTCGTCTCGCAAGGTAAAGCTTTCTTCGATCTGCCAGAAGAGAAGAAGCTCGAGATCCAGATGAAGAATGTCCCAAGCTTTCTCGGTATGACCTCCATCCCACAATCGCTAGCTACCTATCGTCAACTAACCTTATTCCCTCAGGCTACAACAAACTCGGCAACGAAGTAACCGCCTGCGCAACCGACTGGCGCGAACAAATCGATCTCTCAACCCCCCACCCTCTTCCTAAACCGACCGATCCTCTCTACCACAATCTCCTCGCTCCAAATCAATGGCCCGACCCCAACTCTCTCCCCTCTTTCCGCCCAACCTACGAATCCTACGTCTCCCAAATGTCTGCCCTCTCTCGTGAATTCACGTCATTAATCGCTGAAGCTCTTGGCCTTCCCGCAACAGCCTTTAACCGCTTCTTCGACAAAGACCAACAACACAAGCTTAAGATCGTCAAATACCCGGACACGGCTTCTCTTCCAGGGCACCAATCCCAAGGTGTCGGGCCACATAAGGATTCAATGCTCACTTCCTACTTGTTGCAAGTGCCCCCTCACACCGGCCTCCAAGCCCAAAACCTCGCGGGCGCCTGGATCGACTGTCCCCCACTCAAAGGTACCCTTGTCGTGGCAATTGGGCAAGGCCTTGAGGCCCTCACTTCGGGGGTCTGCACCAGCACCACGCATCGCGTACTATCCCCGCAAGCAGGTCTAGGCCCGAGATTTAGTGTCCCCTTTTTCCAGGGAGTGAGCTACGATGCCACCTTTGAAAGTGTCGAGGTTCCAGAGGCAACAAGGGAGGAAAAGAGGAGGATGGGGAGAGCGGGGAGAAGTGATGTCGAGTTTACGTTTGAGAAGGGGAGGTGGGGGCATCTGGGGGAGGCGACGTTGTGGAATCGCGTCAAGAGCCATCCTGATGTGGGTGAGAGGTGGTATCCAGAAATTTTGGGGAAGATTAGGGCGGAGCAGACAAAGCAGGCAGCTGAGGAGAAGCAAACGACCAAGGAGCAGGTGAATGGCGAGGATTTCAGGTTCGATGGGCTAGAGAAACCTGTGGACGAGCAGAGCAAAGGAACGGTCATTGAGGCGCATTAGCCATCAGATGAGGCAATGCAAAACTTGAGGAGAGACACTCCCCTATCAGCCGCGCGTGAATATCTTGCAACAGAGCAATAGCGTCAGATTCCGCTCAAGTCTAGTTCTCAAAGACCGACTCCACGGCGCTGAGAAGCCACTCCCCAACCCATTTGGCTACTTCCTGCTGATCTCGAAGCCTTTCCTTTCGCCGGGCACAGAGACTTAGATTCGTCTTGTATGCTGCGCACAATCGGTCTCCACAATCGATCAACCTCTTGACTCTCACCCCTTGACAGACACGACACTCTATACGTTCGTTGGTCGAACTTCATCGGCCATCGCGGATCAGCCAGCCAGTCAAACCATTCGGCTGATTATCCGAGAAAACCCGCCACGAGACGTCGTTCCTGGCAGGCGGCCTGAGTGCCATTTCAAACAATATGCGACAGGTATTCGCGTTGTCAATTTGCCGGTTCGCCATTGACAGATGAGCGCAGGGTGGTCCTCACGAACACGAGCAAAAAGAGAGAAGTAAGTTTCTAAGAGAGGAAGAGCGATGGAAGCAGCAGGAAAACACCGCAACATTACAGTCTCAACGCTGCGTCAAAAGTTCAGCGTAACGAACCACCGGCACGGTTAAACTTGGTAAGTTCTGCATTGTGGTCACCGCACGATAGACCAAGTTTTGTCCTGGTTTGCAGGCAACAGGCTTCTACTCCATTTCCACAAGCTGGTCCGACACTGGCACTTGACTGCGTTGAAAGCAAGTGGATACGAGTGAGAATCTCCGAGGGGCGCAGAAACATGTCCGCTTCTACCGCTTCGGTGCCGATGCTAACTAAGTCTCATGCAACGCCAAGCAGTGGATTGCTCATGCTGCTCCACCTATCCGTTTGCTTCAAGGTATGAGACACAGCAAGACAGATCCTTCGAAGCAGGATTCGAGGCACATGTACGCACAAAGATCCTACTTTCCAGCAAGCCAGGAGTACTATCCACTCTTCCGAAGCTTTCCCATTGGCAACTGGGATTCACAAGCTCGACGACCTCGTAGAGCCTGTCAAATTGCGTCGTTCGTGAGTTGTCCGCACTATGGGATCGCCATGCAAACAAAATACATTCGAGATGTGCTTGCAGGCAACAGATCTCAAAACATGTTGAATCAATATACGTCTTCGCTAGCCTTACATAACGTAGACGTAAAAGCTCAATACAGCAAGAAAAAAAGAACTAGCCGCGAATCCGTAATCAGCGTCGCCCCTCTCTAGCCCTTTGTAAAGCTCACTGCTCCTCATTGCCTTGTCTTTCATAAAACCAACGCCTGACAGTGAAGCGTCTTTGCCGTCAAAAGCATTAAAACCAACGCTGGCTTTTCGGAGACGATTCCCCCCCTCCAGCCTGAATCGCAAACCTCTCAACCCCTCCATAAGGTAGATACAACGTAGATAAGGTACAGTAGCTATCCCACCCGCCCAATTGCAGAGAATATTTCGCTTCCAGAGCAGCCGGTAGGGCAGCGGTGTTCCCCAAACCATTTAATTACCAAACAACCCCCGCATCCCAGATCCCAGATCCGTCGCTTCTCCGGCAATAAGAGTATTTTGAATGTACAGTAAGGTAGAGAGCACATAATGGGTTGGGGAAATTTGATCTCCACGGCCCGAAATCTTTTTTGGCTTAAGTGTCTAACCGTTCGTCTTTTTACACGGTAGGTATCTAATCGAATGGTTTATGCTGCGTGATTTGATTTGCCTTTGCCATCATCCGAGTGTTGGGGAAAACGTAAATAATGAATTATTTCAGGGACTTTTCTTTTCCTCAAGCGGCGGGCTGTTGGATCGCTTGTGGAGGGAGGGACGTCAGTTCGACGACTCACTCATAGATATCTTTGAAAAATATATGGGAGTCGGTATTGGGCGAGATTCGCTTCTAGATGAATGCAGGACTTTTGATGCCAGAGTACTGGATCATCGTGTGCCGGAAACAGCAAACGGGTATAGAGTCCTACTACTGTATCTCATGTAGGCGTTTCGCTATGCTAGATACTACGTACTCAACGCGTCTAGTTTTGTAAAATCCCTACTTTTATGCAAATAACTCCCTGTCCATCTCTCATAAGGAGGTCGTTGGAACGGACTCTGCCCTCTGCTTATCCAAGGCCTTTGTACAGTATGTGCCTTCAATGCCCCCCCCCACAAGTGCTTTTTAATTAATGGCCTCGTGTTCGTCAAGGCATGCCATATCCTCCCTTTCCTGGTTGTACATGGTCTGTTACCCTTCCCCGTCATATCCCGGAGAATTTGCTCATCGCAGTATTCCGTACTGTTATCGTTTTCATCTAGATAAGACCAGGCAGTCCAATCGTCCATGTTGCCCGCTCAGATGCATATGCAGATGCTGTCCAATTAACGCTTTTGGTTTGAATCCCCCATAACACCACGCGAAAAACCTATGACAAATCATGTTTAGATGTGGGTCCGGCCTCCCGTAGGAAGCCTAGAGCAAGCAGCTTAGCGAGATCTTCATAGCTAGGGCTTGATGCTATACATATTACTCAACTGCTCAACCTTGGGGATAAGGTCCGGAATCCGAAACGGTTTCGACACCACATCGTCCTAGTACTTCGTCAGCATTGGTTCTCTCTTCTCAGCTTTCCACGAGATTCACCATCCCCGCCGCCAACGCCGTATCGATCTGCTCACTTCTTGCATTTGCGGTCACAGCAATGATCGGTACATGCCTCACCACCTCCCCGCTTGCTTCCAATTCCCTGATCTTCCTCGCGCATGTCAGACCATCCATGACCGGCATCTCCAAATCCATGAGTATGACGCTCAGATCCAAGCCACGGTCTTCGTGGACCGCCCAGAATGTGGATTCGCGTAGGCGATCAAGGCATTCGCCTCCATGGTTAGCAACGTGCACAACACATCCGAGGTTGCGCAGTTGTTTCTGCAGCACCCGCTGATTGACAAGATTGTCTTCTACAATTAGTATTTTGAGGCTGTCTTTGGCTATTGGCTTCGCGAGAAGAGGTGCTTGGGACGAAGCTTTGACGGACGCGGAAAATGCTGGTTGTTTCGCTAGAGAAGACTCACGAATGTCCGCGCCAGGAAGCTGGTTGGTGATCTCTTTAGGAACGGTAGGTTTTCGCGCTTTGACGTAAAAGGCGAAAGTGCTGCCTTCTCCGGCTTTCGAGGCCACGCCAATCTCGCCGCCTTGTAGCTCGACAAGTTCGCGTGAGATGAACAGACCAAGACCGGAGCCGCCATACTGAACATGAGTTCTAGGACTTGCTTGGGAGAACCGTAGGAAGAGGAGCTTAGTTTCGTCTTCGCTGAGACCACGCCCAGTATCCTGAACTGCGAAGTGTATAAACACCTTTTCACCGCCACCCCAGTCGTCACCAGTGGTAAGGTCATTTCGTTTTGAGCGGGTTGGAAAGTAAGATACATGATTTGCGCCTGGTTCCTTCGATGGTCTTTGTGCGGATGCCCCTAAGGTGACTGTAATGATCCGTGTACTTTGCCTTGTAGTAAATTTGATGGCGTTTGTTATCAGGTTTATAAGGACTTGGAGGAGGCGTGAGGGATCTAGCCTGACCCAATTCACCTCCAGCTGCCTTAACGAATCATCAACCTTGAGTTCCAATTTGATATCCGCAGTCTGAACTTCTCCGTCGAACATTTTCAAGGCTCGCTGAACCACGGTCACTGGCTGAACATCACAAGGTGTCACTAGAAGGAGCGCAGAGTCGAGCTTCGATAGCGTCAGAATATCGTCAACTATGCGTTTCTGATGCTGAGCACAGAGAGCAATAGTTTGTGCAGCGTCAACGCTGTTGTCCATCAGGTCGAAGATAAGTTGGTCTGAAGAGGGGTTCTGGGTCCGGTAGTCCTTTAACGAGGTAGTGATTTCATCGGCACACTGAAGAATAGCACTCAAAGGGTTGCGCATCTCGTGACTCGTGATGTCGATGAAGTTTTCCTGCTGGCGTTTCATCTCGACGGCTTCCTCCATTCTTCGTTTTTCGAAATGCTCCGCCCATTTTTGCTGGCTTATATTCGTGATGCTTCCAAAGATAACCTTTAGTTTGCCATCCACACTCTTTTCAGGATAAGCACTAGCTAGGACCCAGGTATCTCCCTTGGTACCATTAGGGTCAGTCCACTGCGCTCTGAAACGAAATTCTGCATTTAAAGCGATTGCATTGTGGACAAGATTGAACCATAACCTTTTCACCATGTCTCTGTCTTCATCCTTTACACAATCCATCCAGCGGTCGGTAGTCCTATTACCCTTAGGTACCCTTGAAATTTCATACCAAGTCTCGTTACAGTAGGTAATTCGGCCTTCCGAGTTGGCGATAAACATACCTACAGGTGCAAATTCGGCCATTCGAGTAAATTTGGTCTCGCTCTCAGCAGCTTCTTGCGTTCGTGCTGCGAGTTGCTCCGATAATTCAATACGGTCAAGCGCTGCGAGTCTGGCGGCACGTCTGCCTCTGGCGATTTCTTCCTCAAAAAGCACCACTGATGCCGTTGCAGTTGCCAGCTGTCGGCTAAGAAGCTGTACGAATAAACTATAGTCGTCATCGTAAGGTCTTCGAGGATTGACACCCATAATTAGGAAACCCAGAACAGAGTCTCCACTTGTGAGGTTGATAGGGCAGCACACTGCAGCAGAACATGGATCGCCAAATCCACGCCAATCGATACCATCAAGCAAATCGCCGTCCAGAGTCCCATCTTCAGTTTGAAGGAGTGATGGTCCAGCGCTCTTCATCGCTTCCCGGAAAACTTTTGCTAGAAAATCGGTTCCTGATTTGAGATCTATTTGCGACGGTGCCGCTCTATGGCCATTCGGTACCCCTAGAGTGCCCTCTAGTACATATTGCTTAGAGCCTTGAGTACTGTATGTACTTTGGGACTGTATGGACGATGCGTCACTATCTCCATCCAGACCTAGACTGTCTGAAACTGAATACAACATAACGAATGGCGCATCGTTTTCGTTGTATTCAAGCGCCTTAAGTACCTCTCGCCAAAAGCTCTTGAGATCTCTTGCTGCTGCAGTCTTTTCCCCAACTTCGCGGAGCGTCAGCATCCGTCGTTCGGCAATTTTTCGTCTTGTCTTTTCAAAAGCTGGATTGTAAAGACCAACGACCGAGCCATCAGCTCCGACCAGAGGTATTATAGACCAAGAAAAGTAGGTTTCCTCTAGAAATCCGGACCCCGACCGTTCCAGAAACAAACAGTCATCATCCTTCATTGTGGCTTGACCCGTTGATCTGGCGTTTGCAAAAACATCCTTGACGGCGTCCCAGATCTCTGCCCATACCTCTCGATAGCTGTGGCCCATTAGATAAGGATGCTTTTGGCCAGCAAGAAGTATGTAAGCTTCGTTGTATATTGCGATTAAGTCGTCGCCCCAATACATTGCTGCAGGATGTGGGCTGGCCATAATTAGGTTGCACATACTTCGCAGCTCGGAAGACCAATTCTCAATCGGTCCAAGTTTTGTCGAAGCCCAGTCAATACTGCGCGCGAATTGAATGTGTCGCGGTAGATCTGATGTTATTGGGAGTCTTGTCCAGTCAAAGAATGCTTGATCAGATGGTGTGGAACTTGAAAATTGATCAACTTGACCGGCGCTAGCAGCTCCTAAATTGGCTTCATGAAGACGTGAACCCAGTGGAGATACAGCATCTGATCCTGATCGTGAACCTGAAAGTGATACTGAAGAGGTACGAAAGGGAATCCCAGATCGTCCACTCAACTTTCCCTGACTGGTTGTAGCGCTGAGAGCCGACGCCGAATTACGATGGGGATCAACTAGATCTCCTCCTACATCAGCCGTACGACCATCCATACGCGAGGACGACCGAGTGATGCCAAAGTAGTCTGACGAGTCCTCTTGATGGAACGTTCCGATATATCCAACGCCACTAAATTCCGTGCTTTCTTTTCCAAAACTTGAGAAAGCCGACATTTTGACAGACAGAGGGTCAGAACCAAGACTTGTGGTACCTGCCTCGGGCTTGCCTCTTATCACACGGAGTCTTTTCCTTAACGTAGAGTAAGTCCAGCTCATCCCTGCAAAGTAGATTGACGGGAGCGATACATCGGGAGATGCATAGTCCCGGACGTAGCTCGTAGACCACACTTTAAATTCGGAGAACCCTGCCGTTGCAGCCAAGCCAGGCGAACCCAGGTTCGCTTTGCCTGTGATCATGTCAAGTATCCCAGTGTAAGCACGTAATGAGGGATTAGTAAATGCTACTCTTAGCGGTCCAGGTTCGAAATTTGCCAGATCCTCGAGATCTATCACGAAAATAGGTCTCTCGTCTTGGACCAACAATTCGATCACCCCAACCTGGCTAAGAGCACGGAGCCCCGCTGACATCTCCTTCGCATCTTGGGCTACGCTTGAATCTCCTGTAGAGCCCTGCCTACTCGATGCACTTGAGTGACGTGCGCTTGTACCTGCAGCAATTGACCCCCGTGCCATTTTCAGTGTCCTGACGGAACTGCTGTCCTCCCTGTCAACCTTGCTGAGCATTGCAGCTCCTGCTTCGGAACTCGAGGGCCGAAGAGGTAGGGAGGGCCGTGGGTGGGCAGTGTTCGAGTAAAATAGAGCTGCCGTAGCAGAAGTTTCGACGTAACCTCGAGAAAATGTAGAAGGATCTGGGAGGCACGGCGGTGGGGTCTGGTAACGCTGTCTTTTTGGAAGCGGCTGCCCGCTCAGATCAAGACGACTCGCAGATGCTTTGGACAATGCTCGTTTCCTATTCTTGGCAGTAAAGGGTGACGCTTTCTCAGGCTGCAACAGGTCAGACCAGTCAGGGTCTGACGAACTCTGATCGTTACGGGATTCTGGACTCCATAGCGACGCCTGAGCCTTAAGTCGGTTCAATGACCGGCTGTTGAGCCTTAGCTAGGTTAACCGAATCGAAGGCTGTAGAGGTGAAGGTTGGGACTACGGGGCGCGGTTGCGCTCGAGATTTCTGTGGCTTTGCTGTTTGTTGGAGACTCGGTGTCATGGACGTCTTTATGGTAGCTACTCGGGCCAGTGAAGACTGAGCCCAAAGTTCCCCAAGGTTGTCCACAGACCACCAGCGGGGCGTTTTAAAAGGTGCAGCGTAGTCCTAGTGTACGTCACTATCATCTAAGAGACACCCCATGAATTTCATTAATAACACAGGCTCATTAAGTGCAGGCTAGAGAGCTTGAAACAACGACAATGGCTACAAATGTCGAGAGACGGCTGTTTTGTGAAATACTGTAGGTACTCTAGTCTCTGGTGCTCCGCGGTTTTTGGTGACGTTAAAGCCGTACGCTTGCGATAGCAAAGTACCTTGAGCTAATTTAGCCGAGGTTAAGGTACTCAAATTTACCCTACAATGCGCCAACCTTAGCGATGCACCACACTAGTCCCCACGGGGTATAGATACCACCGAATGGGTACTAATGTGTGGGAAGTGAGCTTAGCGTCTACCTAAGGTATGGAATAATATATCATAAGTACCGGTAGATACTACTAGTACGAGTAGAAGCCAAAGGACCTTCATTCCCTTCATTGCTAGTAGATAACAAACCTCTACTGAGTACTGATGAGCGTTCTAACACTACGTTATAAACAATGGTTTTCCATAGCGGTACGAGCCAGAAGCAAGCATTTCCAGAATTATCTCGAGTATCTTCTCAATATAGGAGATTGCAAGTTCTCTAGATTCTTGTCCGGGTAAAACAGAAGCTTCAAAGAAGGTACCGAGGTTCTCATGGCGTACAATCGAGCTGTAATGAAGCGCCATAGACTACAAAAGGTAAAGACAGTCGTGACAGTGTAACGGCAACTTAACCGTAGAGTCAAAATAAGCCCAAACAGACTGTTTGCTCGCAATCGCAACTATCTGATCTGGCCCATCTAGAAAAGCTTCAACAGTCTCGCCGAGCTTGCCGCCCCACCAATACTACTCTGTTGGCTTGAGTCTGGGTAGAAGAACGCGGCAAGTGCAATGATGACATACGCTGCAATCAGCAATGCCCCTTCGAGATAATTACTCCGGCCGTCCAAGACTAGAAAGTTGACGATGAATGCTGAGACGAAGAGCGAGATCGTCTCGAAAAGCGTAAAGTACAGGCTCATATCCTTCGCCAGAATCCAGCCAAGCAGCACAATAACAGGCGTTACGAAGAGAGCTATTTGGATACTTGAGCCTACAGCAACGCCAATGGCAAGGTCCATTTTGTTCTTGCTGGCGACCGTGACTGCAGTGACGTGTTCAGCTGCATTGCCGACGATGGGCAGTATTATAAGACCGACAAACGCTTCGCTAACGCCTGTGTTTTCCACGAAAGAGCTGATGCTTGCCACGAGGAATTCAGCGCAGACAGCTACTAGGCTGGTGGACACAAGAAGTAGCAACACAGCAGACGTACGGGACAAGTACTTTTTCGCTTTGTGGCTGTCCACGGCATCAAGCGCAGCATGGGAGGCGGCAATGGGCCTAACATAAGGTAAGAGCTGCGCCGGTGAAGGCGTCGTGGACTGATCAAGATCCGTGAGGGACTTCGTACGTCGAGGCGCAATAGCTGGGGAGGAAGAAATAACGTTAGGTCCTGTGGGATTCGTAGCCGAAAAAACCGAACTCGAGAGCATCCTGGGCATAGGCATTGTTGGTATTGTGGGAATTGCTCCGAGAGCCGGGATCCCGCGTAAAAAAAGGCGCTTTGGCGAGCTTTCAGGCGTAATCTCTAGATCGCGTACGAATCCAACCCGAGGAGCGCTTGGTCGGTCCTCAGGACAATGGTTGACAGGTGCCTTCAGTGGTGTAGGTTCTTCAAACGATTCAGCTTGCTTCTCGTCATATATAATCGTCTTTCGATGATTTCGTTTCGCTCTTTTCTTTAACTTCGTCTCGGGTGATCTCGACCCGGAAGCACCTTTCTCATTCTCAAAGTCTCGGAAATTGATGGTCGTATCTCTAAACTTCTTCGGCTGACGATCATGCTCACCATCAGTATCTGCCTCATCACCACTAGCAATGATACCCAATGCCATTGGTAAAGGGTTGTCGCTACGCCTATCTGGTCTAGCTGAATCATTGTCCAGGCCGTTGCCAAAAGTGCTGTTGGACGGTGTGCGAAGCGTCGAAGGCATTGAAGGCGTATCCTTAGAGCTTGCACTAGACTTGCGGCGCTTCCTACCCCGCAAGACTCGCCGAATGCGCCCGGCTGTGGTATTTGATCCTGATGATGCATCGGAGTCGCCATCACTAGAGGTGCTGGATGTGTCTGATGAACTGGAGGAGCCCAGCATGTCGGCCAAGACCCCTGGATGAGACTCTTCGTCAATTACATGTTGCGGTGTACTTTGATACATGTAGGCATGTGATTTCAATTGGAAAAGTAGGTATAACACGTATACTAGGAGTAGGATCTTGAAAGTGTCAACAGAAAAATAGGGACTGGGGTGAGATTCAACATACTATGCTCGTACCCCTACTAACCTGTAGCACAGCCTTGTCGGCAATCGCGTTGTTCGTAAAAGATGCGTGGAAGGCCGTCTACAGTGCTTGGTTAGGTATGTCTCATTCTTTTGCCTTGAGGAACTGCAAGGAGCAACTGGGTGGGTGCAAAGTAGAGGAAGCGTATGTCGTACCGGCAGCAGCAAGCTCATCACACTCAAGCTAAGCAAGCAAGCACTCATTTGTGTCACAGTGCTATTGTAGATCTGAAGTCACGTCAATTAATTAAAATCGAAGGCTGGTGAGGATAATCACTTGTTCACGGAACCGAAGTCCACCAAAAAGGAAGCACATCCCAAGAATGAGTAGCAGATTGGCGAGAATAGATCCCAGAAGGGATGCCTGGACAATGCGGATCTCATTCTAATACAAGAACGGTCAGTATAACCCTAGCAAAGGATCCGAAATGATTTCACTAACCTTGACAAGTGCGATGCTGTAGTTAATAGAACAACAGTAAGCATATGAAGCAGGTATCACTTAGTGACATTAAGAATAGCAAGGGCAGATAATGTCGAACGCAATCGAGTTGCAGGTGCTTGTCAGGCCACCTCTGGCTCTCTCTTGTCTCAACTTCTGTAAATGGACATACATGCTAAGAACTTGTGAGCAAGGGCAGCAAATACAGATTCCGGGGAACAAACAATATGATGAGCTCTACTGCATTGCCAAAGGTTACATTCAAAAGGGCTCCGATAGTATCTCCCATTTCGGAAGCAACACTCTCGGTAGCATGGCTTAGTAGTCCAGCAAGAGGTACGATAGCGATCGCGTTCAATGCAAACACGATGGTCGGACTCACGCCAGCTGCTTTCACAGCTATGCCAACAGGCACAAAGATCAAGAGAAGGTTGAGCCAGCTTGAGAGCAGGATTTCTTTAAATACGAGGTAGAAACGAATGGCGACATTCGGCTTCTGTTGTAGCTCTATGGTGGAAGATGCCTCTCGATATCCGTTTTCATCCGGAGGAGATGCTGGTAGGGGTAACGTTGATACGGTTTCGTCAGCCACATGGTTGCTTGTGACTTTTCTAGGAGCCGTAGCATCGTGACCGCCATTGGCGGTTTCGTTAGTTGTGGGCGCACTTGATGTACCTGCATTTCTAGAAGCAGCTATCTCCGTCGAGGGTGGAGCGAGACGGCTATCGTCTGCTTCAGTTCGTTTATGAATGGCATGCGTTTTGCATGCTGAGACGATTCGATCGAATAAACTCGGCTCGTCAGAAGATTCCACCATCGAGGTTGTGAGAAAGGCAAGTAGGTCTAAAGGTGCAAATACGCAAAAAACGCTGTGCGTTTGAGGATGGGAAGATGTGGAAGTTGAAAGTTGGATGTGTCAGCCTGTTATCAGATGGACTAAGGAAAGCAGGGATGCCTATCAGGTTCTGTAAGGTACATTTAGAGTTGTGGCTTGAAAGCCGAGATATAGAATACAGTAATTTCCTGGGAAGAACAACCGAACTTCCACTCAGTTCCTTTCGATTATTCAGTTTGCTTCGGATGAGCCAAAGCAAAGTGACGTGGTAGGTACTATTCATAAACTTCACAGCGTCATGAAACAGAGCGCTGACCAAGAATCTGTTGCATATAGACTTACGTACTCTAGTAGGAGTAGTCACTAACAGTGCACAGCCACTGGTTCGCCACAATTTCCTTACTGTGGTAGATCATCCTATCCACGATGCGACTGTCGGGGCAACGGTCGCCATGGACGAGCCCGGCTTACAGCTTCAGCAGAACCTACGAGATTCCACCGGTAGAGCCTTAGCATGCAGGCGACCAATCTTGAGTCATCTCAACGCAGACACCACCTGGCTTCTTCAGCTCCCGTATCCTCCTCGTGCAATTCAGCCTAAAGGGCGATCTCGTTTCCACATTCTTATCGACCCTTGGCTGGAAGGGGCCCAAGTCGACGTCGCCTCTTGGTTCTCTAAGCAGTGGCATTCTACAAAGTCAAGTGTCACGACGATCGCGCAACTCAATGAACATTTGAAGGAGATTGAAAGCATCGTGGAAGAGCAAACAAGCAACTACAGGATAACCAAATGGGGTCCACATGAGGACAATTTCGCGCAGTCTTTCATTGACGCCGTTATCATCTCACACGAGTTCACGGATCACTGTAACAAAGACACGCTCCTCCAAATTCATCCTGACACTCCTGTGTTTGCAACAAAAGTGGCAGCAAATTCAATCAGGTCTTGGGAACATTTCAAATCTGTACAAGATACACCGCTTTTTGCTGAAAAAAACCTAGACTGGACAGCGACATCACTAAACCCATTACCCAAATGGCTCGGAATTTCAAGACTCATCACTAAGACTGACGCATTATACTTTCACTCGGCAATCCTTATCACATTCAATCTAGGCATCGGCGATTGTATGGAGAACCAGACAGAGGGCGGGTCTTCTGAAACAATAGTATATACGCCTCATGGTATTCATGCGCAGGACCTTCGTCATCTACTCTCAGCAAATCCACCGATTCAAACCCTTGCGCTTATCCATGGTCTCCATGACGTCACCATCAGCGGCGTTAAGAAGCTCAATCTTGGTGCTCATAATGGGCTGCGAGCTCAGAGGACCTGTAAAGCCAAATACTGGGTCTCTACTCACGATGAAGTGAAGGAAGCTCAGGGTTTGATCGCTCCGCTGCTGAAACGGAAAGTAATTACGCATCAAGAAGCAGTTGAGCATGAAAAGGGACAAAGCTTAGACGAAGATCTGCTGGCAGACGTGAAGCAGTTAAAATATGCAGAACTCAGCAACGGAGAAAGCTTACTCTTGATATAGCAAATCAACTCTCTTCTTCGTCAAGCACCACACCACATAAGTAAAATCTCTTTCTTTTCTTTCTTTTCTTTTCGGTCATTTATTTTTACATGCAACTTAAGATCATAGCAACCATAGTACCCCAAAAGCCCGAAGCTGTGATCCGGAGGGCTTATTTACTCATATGGACGTGGTGTCTTGGTCTTCAGGAGAAACTACGCCGGTTCCAATATCATACAAACATGAGGGCGCTTCAACCACTACACAAGGTACACCCGATTATCGATCGCTTAGGAAATCCTGTAGACTCAATGCCTCCGAGATAGTGAGAACATTTAGATAGAACTTCGCTCTTCATACAAACCAGTGTAGCTTCGTCTGCCAATGCTGGCCCGCTCTCTCTGAGGCAATTGCAGATGACAACCCGTAATAATGGGCCCTGACGCTATCCACGCTGGTGGCATGTGATAAGGACTGCTGGCTACCTCATTGTCTCTATATTCGCCAATAACTCGTACATCTAGTTGCTAAATACTACTTACTTACTACTTGAAATAATAGTTTCTCAGTTGACTGCAGTTTACAAGACTAGCCCACCAGTGATCTCGGAGAGGTACCTAGGCAGTAGCTTGCCCAGAGGTCGACCGACTTTCATTGATTGTTGTAAGGTAGGCTAGTGCAAGTGTCAGGCACCGGTGGAAAGCACGTGCCAAGCACTATCCTCGAGGTACCTCACCTTAGCTGCATCTGCAATCCTTGCGCCGATCGATCTGGCATGACGCAATTCACGGCAGTGCTTTGCCTTGTCAGGCACCAGAAAAAGGCGGTGAGCTGAGACAGCACTTGCAAAGGCCATTGCCCTCTCACCTGCTTCCCTACTTTATCTTCACGACATCCAATACTTTCCCAGCACTGGTTACCCACTGGCGTTTCACCTGTCTTACGCTCGATATCCACGACTTATGGCAAATTGACGTGACACTCCGTCGTTCATCCTTAGCCACAACATGCACTTCTTCAAATCTCTCAAAGGGGATCATCCGCAGACGGCTGGAGGTTCGACATCACGGATTACACACGGAACTGAAGCAGATCCGATCAAAGAAAAGGAGTCTGGTCAGACCCACAAAGAAAAAAATGGATTCTCAGTCAGTCCACCCACATCGCAATACTCAGCTCCATTAGGTCCTCCACCAGGGCGAGAGAACTATGCCCCACCAACAGGACCACCTCCCGGGCGAGGTGAATACACTCCTCCGCCAGGACCACCTCCCTCGCACCAAGAGCTTACCGTTGATCCACCTCCATACCACGACTGGACCTCCATTCCCGATACTGCACTGCTTCCGCCGCCACCAGCTTTGGGGAACGTGATGAGCCCTTTCAGCAATGCCAATCGTACTGATGCAGACAGAGCACATGACTGGTGCAAGCTGCATCCACTTGTCAAACCTCACCAGCCCACTGCGGCGCAGACCACCAGTGTCAAGAACGGACATGTGAGTCTACTCAAGCCGCGGGAATTCAACGGTGACTTGCACATTGTCAATACTGGAGTATGGAAAGGTTCGACACGTGCTGGAAGTAAGGACGCCAGCCTCATAAGCTCAACTCCGTTATATTTCGCACTCTCAGACTCGCCACAGCACACCGGCATTGCAAAAACGATGTACTTCGAGGTGAGAGTGTTATCGCTAGGCCGTGGACGAGGCACCGACGACAGCTCACTTGCTATCGGCTACTGTGGGATGCCGTACCCTACTTGGCGAATGCCCGGCTGGGAACGGGCGAGTGTTGCTGTGCATGGCGACGATGGACGAAGATATGTCAACGACACTTGGGGCGGTAAAGACTTCACTTTGTCGTTCAAGCCAGGGGACACTGTCGGCTTCGGAATGACTTTCTCGAACCTAGAGTCGCCCCCAGCGTATAGCACTTCGCCGCTGCCTAGGACAAGCTTGAAAGTCGAAGTATTCTTCACTAGGAATGGTACAAAAGACGGAAGCTGGGATCTACATGAGGAATTAGATGCTGACAACGATCTCGGTGTCGATGGGCTTGACGGCCAATATGATCTGTATGGGGTTGTAGGTACATTCGGGGCCGTCGAGTTTGACGTGTTCTTTAGCCGTCGAGATTGGTTATGGCAGCCAAGATGATTCCACGCTCGGGGCATGGAACGAAAACTTTCGGTATGTAAGACTACTACGATTCTTGACCTGTCACCAAATTATCTCCATGCGCTTTTTCTGTTCTTTGAGTCGTCGATTCTGTTGCATGGATTTCTTTTCCCTTTTCGATAATGGACGTCGGTGAAAGCGTCACTCTTGCTGCTCTTAAGCGATCAAGCTTATGTACTTCTAATCTACTTCCTACACACATATATGCATGTACTGTACGTCTTCGCTACCCAGCGGGGAACCGGGAAGTTGCGTTCCCGGTCGATCAGGTCTCAGGTCCTACGTACATTGTGAGCCTGCGGAAGGCCTGCATAAGTCCGCTACTACATCCAGAGACTGCAAGTCCATTTCAGGGTCTTTATGGCATTCGCACGGCGCCACTAAGGATGATGTTGTGTAACAAGCGCGAAATCTACTCTTCGCATTCTCCAGCCCTTGTCGCAGCAACAATCTGCAGCGAGAATCACGGCATTCTTCCGATGTACCAAAGTTGCTCGTGGACGCCACGTAGGAGATAGCAGTACCAGTGAAGTTCTTCCTGGTATCGCGCAAATGCAACCGCGGGTGCAAGCGGGCCTATCGCCAGATCGAGAATGCACCCCCGAACAATCTCACATTAGTTTATGCAGACTTCAACGGCTCCTGAGGCACAAGCAATTAATAACGTCGACTCTGGCAGCCTACAGGACGCCTTCGTTCAAGACAGCAATGGGGATTGGAAGCAAGCATTGTGAAGATGGTGGAAAGAAGAAAACCCAATGTTCTACGAAGTGTCGTATTGCGCAAGAAATACCCAGTCGAAGAGCCCGAATCATGCTCGTGCGAATGCATACACCCGCCAATATCAATCTTCAGAACATGGGTTCAATTGCATGTTCTCTCGTGTGGCGTGGATGTGGGTCTCTCAGACATGTTTTTCAATGTGGGGCGGTAATACAAAAAGGCTTTTGTGACCACCAATCAAATTGGGCCCCAGGCATCGGAGAAGAACCTCCTGAACCACCGAGGAGCACGGCTCTCCCTCTGTATGTCGACAGCAAGCCAACCGGATGTATTGTTTTGTAGTGAGTGACTGAAAAAGGTACAATGTCACGGGGACCAGGAGGGAAAGTTTTCTGCCAACTGTTCGCGGACATTGCGCGGGGTTTTTCTTCGGCTTGCGGCTCGACTAACCCAAGAAAGATTACCTAAGCAAGGTCCACCCTTTCTCCCGCTCGTGCATTAACGTGATACGGTAAAGTCCAGGGATTGCTTTCACACATGCAACTTCTTTTGACCAGCGGCGGAAAGACTGGCGATCTCGCGACTGTGACTTGCTATGGCTTGTTCATTAAGCATCCATCTGGGAAGTAGTCCCATGCACCAGGACGCAAACGATATTGAATTTCATCACGAGCTAGTATCCAGGGCAATGATGGAAGATATGTATACAAAGCTCGTTCGTGTCATATACATTCCTTTAGACGACTTTGCGCCTCAAACACATGTGGATCGCTCTTTCGTGTACATTGGATTGAGTAGCATCAATCCCGTTGATGTTTCTCGCCGTCCTTTCCTTTCGTTATGTATCTCGACCACAAGCTCTTCTTGTCGTTGTTGTAAGTTGACAAATGCCCGCCCCAAGTCTTTGCGTTTGTTACCTATTTGTTCTGACCGTCGAAGCCTCTTTCGATATCTACGCTTGGTCGTAAGTGTATTTGCATTCTACAGCTTGCGACCTATACGCATACCCGGGAACCCCCGGTTCTTCTCAAAAGATGTTACGGTAATAATACCTTCGCTAGAAGGCGACAGTCCCGAGCTTTTTGATACAGTTCAGAGTATTCTGGCAACTGAGCCATACGAGATAATATTGGTCACCGTTGATGCACAGCTGGCACGAGCACAATTGATGATCAAAAGAATGGGCACTTTCCGTGCCCGAGTCATGAGCGTACCGCATCCAAACAAGCGCTGGCAAATGGTCCGAGCTATCCCAGATGTACGAACGGGGATTACAATATTCGCAGATGACGACGTTACTTGGCCATCAACGCTGCTTCCATGGATACTGGCCCCCTTCGATGACGAACGATATGGCGGGGTTGGCACTAACCAGAGGCTTCGACGCGCGAACGCCCCAAGTATTCAGCAGCGCGCATATGGCTATCTGGGGGCTCTGTACCTGGAAAGGCGTAATTTCGATTGTGCTTCCTGTATGTACGTGGATGGCGGCTTGCCGTGTCTTTCAGGCAGGACAGTAGCGTATCGGACCAAGATCCTAAAGGACCACTCGTTCATCCATGAGTTCACCCATGAGCAGTGGACGTCCAAATACCAGCTACATGCGGACGATGACAACTTTCTCACCAGGTGGATGTGTTCCCATGGATGGAAAATATGGTATCAATACCATAAAGAGGCCGAAATCCTTACCACGCTCGAGGACAACACAAAATTTTGGAGGCAGTGTTTGCGATGGGTTCGAAGCAACTGGCGGAGTAACCTTACAAGCCTGTTCCGGGAGGAGATTTGGAGGTTAGTGGATTCCTAGTCCGACTCGTAGCTTGCTATGCCGTATTTACTCGACGGGCAGGATTCAGCCATGGAGTACTTACGCGGTTTTCCAAACCACCCTCACCCACTGGTCCTTCCTCTGGGATTGCATCCTTGTGTACACGTTCGTTTGGACCACGGCGGCGTGGAACTACGAGTCTCGAGAACTGGGCTTCGTTCTGCTCGCCGTTTGGATATTTTTCATCGGCAAAACGGCCAAAACACTCGGGCACTACATCCGGTATCCCGTCGATTTCCTGCTGCTCCCGTTCTCGATTATTTTCGGCTATCTGCACGGTTTCATTAAGCTTCATGGCCTGCTATCTATCAACGTTGTAAGTTGGACCGGCGTCCCTAGATCTGAGACATTTCACAAGCGACGGCGGGCGGATTGCCTGCAGCTGGCGACGTTTTGTGTGCCTTGCATACTGATGGCTCATGCAGACCACATGGGGTAGCCGCGAAGGAGCCGACGGCGACCATGCGTATCGCATGGTTCGTGTCACCGAAAAGCAGCAAGTCGACGTCCAACCAGCAACGGAAACACATGGAATTTGACGACTTTACGAAATCACGGCTGCAACCCCGCTAGATGTGCTTCATTTCGAAGCCTCCACGAAGACTCCATCGGCACAGGTGCGCACGGATGCCAAGAGAGGAGTGAACCAGTCCCCTAAGTCAGGTATCGCTCTCCCTGGGCCTCACCCCGTCCGGCGGTCTAGCGCGTGTACGAGACTTTAACTTAATATTTATCCCTTGCGCGATCCCATGTTAGCGATCCATCGCGTTTTAGCGAATTCTTCCTTAGAAAGGGTTTTAAAATTTGGGAAGGTGGGCGGCTTGCGTTGTTATCTATATTAAAAGTTTTTGATTACCCCGAGGCGCCATTAATCATTTGAGGTCTACGGAATACATCTTTTCTTCCGCTTGCGTGGCGTCATTGTCGGCCAGAAGGAATGGGGAAGTTCCCTAATGGCGAACATCTAAATACTTTCCACTTCGAGGCTGCAGTGCCTTGTGACAACGAATCGATTGTTGCGCAGAATTTGGTATTGGAGAATTGGAATGGAATTGAACAGCGTCTTCGGTGAAGTAACGTTGGTCCAAGCACTGTTACACAGCATGTGCTTGCGGACGCCTGAGAAAGGCAAGCCAGCCCCTCGAGGTGCATGCTCGGTACAGCGGCTGCAGGCCGCTAATGCGAACAGCACCGGCAGCAGTGAGTGGGGCTGCTTGCTCTCTCAACAAAAACCGACTGTACAGGGTATCAGGCTATCAGTACCTTAGTATGTACCAGCAAGTGCTAGCAAGGTACTGTAAGGTCGAAACCGCCCCCATTGTGCACGTTTTCAGTGACGGGCAAAGGACACGGAGATACTTCCACTGGTGCCCCCCGGATACATTCGATAAGATGCTGCATTTTGCATGGCTCGGCAGACGACTCTTGACATCATCCTTTGAAGCACCACGCCTCATCCAGCGGTGAAGACTACTGTAGCAGGATGTAGTGCTCCAGAGAACCATGATCGAATGATGATGATAATAACAATCATATTCATCATAACAATCATGATAACCATGATAATCATGATATTCATGATATTCATGATAATAATAATATTAATATTAATAACAACGATTCACGTGTTCACCAAGGAGATACCTTAAAACACACCGGCAGTGGTTCGATGGCTTGACGCACGCACATTGTCCATTCTTAGGTACTTTACGGTGGGCGCTTGCGAAAAAGCCCAACAGGCAGCTGCAGCTTCAGGGAATCGAGGTCGCACGGCATCGACATCGACGTGGTGGTTGCACATGGTCGCACAAATCTGGCGTCGCATGCGCCATGGGATGATAGCGAATCTTCTTCTTCCTGTAAATCCTGCTTGTCAAGATTACAGACCTAGAGGCTAGGTCGACGCCCCGATCCGATCTTGAACAGAGGAGGCGTACCCCGTAACCACGGGCAACCATCTGGATTGTCCACCGTGCGATCTTCTGTAAGTACACAAGGTACTTGATCCATCAGATCGACTGCTGCAGTGATGCCGAAGTACCTTCCACGTACCGGAACATGTCTTTGCGAGCTTGGTTGACATTGGACTTGCTGGACTGTCGCTGTAGCTGTAGCTGTAGCTGTCAACCCCACCACCCCACCCTCTAAACCCGGTCGAACACGACGTCGGTACTCGTAACAATCATCGATCATGTTTCTTGATTGCCGTTTCAGCACAGACCTCTTACTTCCAGACAACAACAGCCAACGCACTTGACCCATTCCACCCCCTCGCCACCATCATCAGTTCAGCACACCCTCTCACAGACGCCATGAGGGCAGACACCATGCACGGCAGCTAGAGATGCCTCGCATATGGTCCAGGGTACGACGAACTTAATATCCGCCTTCCACTTTGGCCAGAGAACGATAATCCCACATGCATTCCGACCACGGACCATGACCACGACAATGACGGCAAGACATCCAATGCGTGACTCGTTACGACTTTCACTTGATAGTGGCAGCAATACTTGATGGAAGCCACCAATTGGCATGGACCATCTGAATTCTTGCAAGGTCTCGTGCTCGGAAGATTCGTTGATTTGCCAATCGCGAATACGGGGCATGCACCCATTCTCTGCGTCACCAATGGACTGTCGACAAAGTCGGTTCCTAACGGATTATTGTTGTTGTACGGATTAGAGCTTGGTCGGCAACGCAAGGGTCTTAAGCGTCTCCTGTGAGCCTGTGAGCTTGTGAACCTGTGAGTCTGTGAGTTTGTGACCAGAGGCGCCTCTGGATACGAGATCAGCCCTATGATACTACTAGTAGATACCTCTACTAAGAAAGCCTTCACAATGTAAACAGATCTCGTGGCCATCTGATCTATCCGCGCCATCGGCAGGCACCAAAAGAACAAGTACGAGCATCGATCTCTGCTCGACTGTGTATCACATGATAATCACAAAAGACCAGTCTCGGCGCCCCGTGGCGGTTTTGTTCGGAAACGCCACCTCGGTGTCTTCCTTCATCGAAGCCAGCCACATCTCCACGATTCAGCCTTGAAACCTACCCCACGCGTAGGATCGGGATCCAGACATTACTGTTTGAACCCTTGCCGACCGCCCTGTGGTCATGCAAGGATGATGGCTTGTCCGGTAGATATAACTCGAAAGACCTGTTTTCTCGACGTCTGATCAATTCAGTTCCAGAGCGTAAGGTGAGAGCCATGGTCCGGCAAGCTATGGGCGCTTGCTATGTCAGGGAAATACATCAAAGATCATCCAGGATAAGGCCCGTGCTAAGCAGCGTCTGACACGCCATTTTCTCATCGAATCGCTCATGGTCGTCCATCCAGGGAAGACCCAAGGCAAATGCATACTCATTGGAGATAATTTGCCGGGTATTGTAATTACCATAAGAATCTCTGGCCGCCGTCTACCCTAGCTTGTTTTCTGCGCATCTTCTTCAGCAAAAGTAGCGGGCTTCTCGGGCTTCTTTTTCCTCTCCAGGGCGTTGGTACACTCTACGAATGAGACCTTATAAGAGGACGAAGGATCATGTGCTGCTATCGCTCAGATCAACGTGACCAACATATCAAAGCCCCTCGACCAGTTTGCAAGTATTCTCATCTCTTGCGGTGTAGGAGGTAATGGTAGGTTGAGGCTTCGTGGAGAGAGTCGTCTGCGATGACAGACGTTGACCTCAGTTCCTCAGCCATAGCATGGCAAAAGCAAATTCCAGCACCTTAAGCAACGCACAAATGTTCTCACATGAATCACAAGTATCTTTTACAGTTCTATCAAACGATGGTCTAGCTCTGGGTGTTTCTCCATCTCACTTCTTCTAACTTGATGCACCAATCATAATACGATATTTCCAGATAGACGGGGCAAAGCTTCAGCCGAAGTCCCAACCAGAGCAAAACCCTGCCTAACCTCCGGATTGCTTGTCCAACCAATCTCATGTGTCACGTCAAGGCAAACCGGTAAAAGAAACTGTGTCAAACTGGAATAAGGCATATCCCTTCTCAATAATGCCATGTCAAACATGAGTCTCTCAGTTTAGCGACAGAACCGAAACTGGCTGCCGTTGCTATACCTAAGAACTTGGGAAGCATCCACTATTACTTGACAAGACGAAGAACACAGAAGAAGAAAGACTGCACTTCCGCCCTTTGCCTCTTGCCCGAATCTATCGAACAAGCTCGAATTCTCAACGATGGCTTTCTGACTCGAGCAATGCGTCAGGCGCGAGGCAAATGTCGATCCGAGTCCCAGATCATCTCGAAAAACACAAAGTGTGAATATTCGCACCAAATCCCTCAGAAAGCTTATCCTACAGCAAAACGCCTTTGCGGCTCCTTCATCCCAAGTCAGGTCAACAAGGACGTAGAGCGCAATACTTTCATGGGGTCATTACGACTAGTACAACTCGAACTGATACTTCGACATCACTTGTTCAACGCCACAATCATCGATGTCGAGAATATCTCCCTAAATCTGATCTCTCGCGGAAGCCTTTCCACAAAACTAGCAAGAGGTGCGTATGTCACAAGAAGAAAGAGAAACACCCTCAGCGACGTTTCGAATCTACATGATGCAACAGACCAATTCCCCGTTTTTTCTACCAAGAGAAGAAATTCTATATCTGTAATCCATGTTAGTCGATTAGTTGATCTCGACACCACAAAACCTCTCTACATACAAACAAAGCAGACGCTCGATAACCAGCCACAAGTAGCGCTCTTCATTCTACAAGGAACCACTTGGCTATTCAATCCCTCGATAATCCGAGCTCTCATGAACGACTTTGAACGAAACAATAGGGGCTAGTCAGCAAACGGTGGTGATGGGCTGCTGAAGACATGACTATGAGCTAATGAGAATATTATAGCGATGTGTAAATATGCGTGACTGCTCGAGTCTAAGCATTGACGGTTGAGAACGAGGGCGAGGGAGAGACTGGCCGGCGGTATTGTACATAAGAAATCCCTTCAGCTGCAAGCCCTTGTCCGTCCCTTTCCCCCGCTCTCCTCCTTCCCACCCCGCCACCCCTTTTCCATTGTTCCATCCCACTCCCTCCCCCTCCCCCTCCGCCTCAGCCTTCGCATCCTCGTCTCATTCCATCTCATCCGCATCCTCACCCCCCACCTCCCTCCCCGCATCCCTTCACCACCCCACCCATACATTCCGTCGGAACCGCACCTCCACACCCTCCATCACCCTTCCCCCTCGCGCTCGCTATCGCTATCGCTCTTCTCGCCGCTATATCTTCATCGAAACACGTGCTAGAGTAGGGAGAGGTCTCAATTCTCAATTCTCAATTCTCAAGGCACGACTCGAGAAAAAGGGCAAAGGTTGAGCGGGTGCGAAGTTGTGTGTACTGTAGCAGAACACTACACTATCCGTCGGCGATTACGAGGACGACGACGATACAATTATGAGACGCACAACGATGTTGCATGTCTTAAAAGTGGGCATGCATATATCTCTACAGCTCATACACATAATATGCTTTAATAAGATCTCCGGCATGCAAAGATCCGTTTGGGGTTTTTTATCTAGATACCTTAGTTCCTACATACTGTACATAGTCTGATTGCCCAACTCACCTTTCCCCCACTACCACATCCCATCCCATCCACGTACATATATCCATAAAGAAAATAAACCCCCCCCCGGCAAAAATAATAATAAATCTGAATCATGACATTCATACCCGCCCCATTTCCCAAAAAAATCTCAAAAGCAGAAGAAAGAAAACTGATATGATGAAAGAGACTGGGGAATTTGATTCGAGAGATGTGGGTTGATGACAGAGAAGGGGAAAAAAAGAAGAAGAAAGAAGAAGAAGAAAAGAAGAAAAAAAGAAGAAGAAAAAGAAGAAGAAAAAGAACGATAACTACTGTACTTACCGCCCCTCGCAGCAACAACAACAATAATAATAGCTACTAAAAAAAAAAAACCGCCGTGAATATATATATGATATCTCTTCTTCTTTCTCTGACTTTCGCTTTTGGGTGTAGATGTAGGTATAGGTTCGATTTAGAAAAAAGGAAATGACATTTCTGAAAATCGAGGGGGTTTAGTGGGATCATCATCAGGAGCAGAAGCAGCAGCAGCAGAAGCAACCGCAGAAAAAAAACTTTCTTCCTCTTCTTTCCTTCTTTCCTTCTTTCCTTCTTTCCTTCTTTCCTTCTTGCTTTCTTTCTAATTTTCTTCAATTCTTGCTTTGCTTTTTGGTGAAAAGGGGGGTTATGGGGGGTGTGAGGGAAATTGTGGGGGATTAGTGTTTTGATGAAATGAGGGAGGGCTTGCAAGCTGTTGCTGTTGCTGTTGCTGTGGGGTTTTGGTTGATGAAATGGGATGTTTGTGCTTTGTCTTCTTTCTTCGTTTTCTCCTTTTTTCCCCCATCTCCATCTCAGCTTCATCGCTTTCGTTCTCTTTTCTCTTTTTCTCTTCTCTTCGTTCTCTGCTGTCTTCTTTTTCTTTTTTCACTTCTCAGTTCTCAGTTCTCATTTCTTTGTCCTCCCTTTTTTTTCTTTAGCTTCGTTCGCTCTTCAAGGCATCGACTCATTTCTTGTCGTTCTGTTTTTACGCACTTTTTAATCTCAAGTTAGTACGTTTTCTTTCTGTTTTTTCCTGTTTCTTACTTTTTCTTTCTTACTTTTCCTTCTACTTTTCCTTCGTCTTACAATGCTATAAGATGAAATGAGACGATCAAGAAAGAGAAAGGAAAAAGAATGAAAAGGTTGGATAACACGGAGGAGAGTAATTTGTTCAAGGAAAGGCAAGAGGGTTGAGGCAAAGGCAAAGAAATGAAAAGGAAAGGGAAATATAGGAGTCTAGGAATATGAACATGGCCCTTGCTGCACCCCTCAGCTGTAGGAAATTCGTAATTATTTATTCGACACTTCCGCCTGCATACGCCATTGTTACGCCGTATCAGTTCTCCCCAATCCTGAAATGGACGATATCTGCTGGATAAGATATGTCGCGCCAGCCTTTCAAGATTGACTCCGTCTGACCCTGATCACCTTGAAAAAACACGCTCGCTGCTCATTCTCTTGCTTTGTCAAAAAAAGTAACCATCCCCAACTCAATCAATCGTCATCCGACTCGTCACCGGCATCCCCCCATGATGCGCCAGACTCGGCATCTCCGTCATCATCCCGCCATGCAACTTCTCATCCTCGCTCTCGACTTTCCTGCCCGCGATAAACGGCTTTAGGCCACGATCGAAATTGGCCATGCACGCGCACGCGTTGATGATCGTCAGAACGATCAGGATGATGGTGATGACGGCGAAGGTAGTCAGGGAGTGACGGACGGGGTCATAGGAGCGGTAGCGGGCTTTGTTATTGGTTTGGTACATGCGGACGAGTTTGAAGAGGAAGTAAGCGAGGGCGGCGAAATAGAGGAGCTGGTGGTGTGCGAGGTTAGGGATGGAGAAGTTTCGGTGGGGATGTTGGGGCTTACAATGGTGATGACCATCCCTGGTTTGTTTTCTCTGCGAGTGAATAAGGCGGCTAATAGAAGGATTATGATTGTGACAGGAATTGCGGCAATGGTAAGGTAGAATTCGATTTGTTTTCTATTGACGACAATGACGAGGAATTGGATTGTGAAGCCGAGGAAGAAGAAGAAGTCGAATTTCAGCAGGGCAATATAGATCTATAACGACTGAATTAGTTGACCTTCATTGGTACTTTCGATGGCAAGCATACCTGAAAGGTCAAGTATCGCCTCTTCATCCTCAAATCCGCACTAATATGCTTGTATATCGTCCACGCAAATTCGTCGTACAATTTCCATGCAACTACAGACATGAAGACTGTTCCTATTGCGATGATACATGGAATGGCTATAAGAAACGGCTTGATCGTAAACCATATATGAAGATCAATCTCCTTGTTGGCGCTGAGACTGACAACGGCAGTTTGGATCTGGTCCATTTGCACAGCGGCATAGATGAGTAGACCGATATTATAGATACATAGGCCAATTATCTGGATAGTATTCTTAAGTCGGAGAGCGTCGTACACTAACACCAGCTGGTAGAGGAGTCCGAAAATGTACAAGGTTAGAAAGGTGGGGATGCTGCGTGAATCTGTTTCTTTTTCGGCTTGTCCTTTGAGGTTTACCTGGAATTGATCGAATACGTAACTGTAAGATAATTCGTTAGACATCTCCAAACATCTTGTCGTAAGAACGGCACGCTGCTCCGGGGGTATCAAGTTCAAGGTGTTGACTTACGCTTCGAATGCCATTACTATTGCTGCTTGAAGGGTCGTTACGGCCACAAAGGCCCATGTCCAGAACGAATTCGGTTTGTACATTATTCCTCTCACCTGACCACGGCCAGCGGGTCTAGGCTTATATCCTTCTCTGTGAAACCCGCCAGCGTATTGCTGGTATGATCGGTCCAACGGCTGACCTCCTAAGAGGGAAGCTCTTGCCTCGTGGCCTTGAATTTTGACGGTATTTGCACGCTAAGTGTGGAGCTGGCAATACAGGTATACCGACAAAGGTTTGATCAAGTCACTAAAGTGGATGTCTAGAGGACCACATTCGATAGTGACTGTCCAACCAGTTCCGTCCCCGACACGAAGAGTTGCGCTGCAGCAACTCGAAAAGGGAAGAGCACCAAGTAAGAAGCCTTGCGACTCGGTACAAAGGTTGGATTGAACTTGTGTAGTGGCGACTGTCTCCGACTTCGTGGCCTCTCTCGGCCAAAATGCTGAAACGGAAGAGTTGGGGGTCGGGGTTTTCACGAAGGCTTGGCGATCCTCAGCTTTGTTTGCTGGGTTGCAGGTATCCGTTGCAGTAGTAGGAAAAGAGTGAGGAGTAAAAAGGAAGGTCGCGATCAAGACTGGTGGTGGTGGAAGTGTAGAATAAGGTAGCTGTCGATAATGATGGATGATAGATCCAGAAGGTTTTCTCCTCACATCCAAGACAGATAGCCTTTCCCGCCAAGCCAGGGGACGGAGCCTCGTAGGCGCCACTTGGCGCGTCAAGGGTCTTTTGGTATCACCACGAACCCTTTGCCTTTGGACCACACTTTGGCCTTACTTTACGCCTTCCCATATAAGGTACTCTCTATACGGGCAGACGGTTCTATGAGTTGATATAGATATCTGTCATTTATTAACAGGAAGGAAATGTCAGTCCCTGTTTACGATGTCACGTTGTTTTGTTCAATCCTTACCGACAGCATATCGCATATCGCATGAAGGCGTTCTCAGCTTGCCACAACTCCCACAGCGGCGGTACTTTGGTACTCACCCATCACTAATTAACACTTATTCGTCCAGATCATGGCTTCAGGTATAGTCTACCACCATACAAACATGCTACAACTAATCCTTCCCTCAGACGATGAGCTACTGGAAGGAATCGCAAGGGACGGTACTATGGACTAGTAGGACCACCAAAGCCGCCAGCGTTTATAGATACTGAGAAAGCCCGTAGCTCACAGTGGCCTGGCCTCTTTGAACGTATCTTGCCCAGATTAGAACATGTACGCCTCCATCCTTCGCTCCTCAACAGGAACTTGTCTAAGCAGGACACAAGATTGTCCAT
>JAABUL010000827.1_pt1 | contig 64062 bp, 63 predicted proteins | sample 5559151 | NCBI WGS metagenome assembly JAABUL01 (sample SAMN10711876, study PRJNA513368) | rock metagenome | isolation source: Antarctica rocks | place: Antarctica: Victoria Land, Pudding Butte sud
CAAACTTTGTTCTTGCTGACGACACCTGTGGTCCTGTTGATCGATCACATGACTCGAGCTCTCCATGACAACGCGAGAATCCGACTCGCTTAACCCTTGCTCTGCCGCAACAGATTTCACCCCTGTGGCCCTGTAATGTTCGTTAGAAGTCACCTTTAACATCTGTCTCGACATAACCAATCCGTGGCCAGCACCTTCTTCCTTCCCATCTGCAATGCCACGGCTAGAAGAATTCCAGCATGCTGCCATTGGCTGGGGTGCCATCGACATTCTTAAATTCCACAAAACGTCTTTTCGTATTCCTTCGATCCAGGGCAGATACTTGTTGTTGCGCAATGCACATGCTGAGTGATTCAACGGCATTTTCTACTAGAGATTCAGAGACGAGTGTCTTTGGTGACAAGCTGTTCTTGTGAAGAAAGGGGATCGTCGCTGTGTTCTTCATCATTCAATTTTCCTGTTGATCAAGAGATGGCTTGATAGCCCGAGGCTACAGTTCAACTTTCGATTCGTTGATGAATATCTCTACATTGACTTCACCGATTTAATCGTGAATTAAGACGTACCGGCGATATAGTTCCGAAAGCTATGACTGCTTCCTACATCCTTTGATGTTTAAAGGCTTAATTAAACGGTAATTACTACCTTCCATGTTTCGGAACCTCCAACCTCTCGTTCCCTAACCACCCATCCTACCAATGCGTCATGAGCTATACCTCAAACTCGTATCGTCGTTTCTTCATCACTATTTTGCCCCCTTAAAAGTCTCTGTTCCCATCACGTAACCCTTCTTTCACGAGCCTTACATTCACCGTCAAAATCAGCGACTTTATTATAACCCTTCGCACTCGACCCCCAATTCATTGCAAAGTACCTGCCTCGATGTCGTTTATTCACGCTCCTGTTCTCGATGAGTGTCTCCCTGAACAAGATAAATATTGCTCCCCTCCATGTTTCCCCTCGTTGATCTATATAAGCCCTCGGTCTCATCTCCATTAAGGATCTCGAAAAGCTTTTCCACGCCCAGCTGCCCAGGAAATCAACTGAAGCTAAAGCTGACCCATCAAATACTCTTGCTGAAGACAACCACGAAATTTGTGTTCCCCTCGGATCTCTACCATCTTCGAACCTTCTGCCAAGCGCATATAGGTCCGGAAACCCTCGAACCATTCCTCCTATATACCCTACAGTCAATGTGCCGACCTGTCCTCACCTTCTACAGCTGCGGCTGCGTCGCCAAACACCACTACGACTGCTCTACCGAAAGATCCCCCATTGGTCCTATTTGTTTGGAGAACGCAGGTGATAGCGAGAGCCTTTCTTGGTTGAGCTACATGTGTGACGAGTGCAAAGTTTTGAAGGGTTGGAGGAAAGCGTTGGGGAAGCTGAGAGCAGTGAGAAGAAAGGGAAATTGAGGAGGGGACTGATCGAGGTGGAGTAGTGGACGGGAGCGTTGGCTATTTATGTGTGGGTAGGCTTGAGTGGTAGGGATGGCGTTCTCGCTGGGACGTTTCCAGGCTTCAGGTCGAAACGGGTAACAATAATCGATAGCAGGAAGCAAATCAATTTTGAGATGATATCCGGTATGTATGTGCATCAGCAAAGTTGAGCATTTCTTCTCCATTCCTGGATATCGAATAAGCAACCTGTCTTTTCTCACCATAAACGCTTTCCCCTACACGAATTCCTTTTTGACAATACCTCCTAGTTTGACATCAACCTTTATTCCCAGTTCAAATCCTCCTTGTCCAAGATCCCTCCTCTCCAATCCTCCTCTCCCCACACCCTTTCGGACCTAAAAACCACACTCAACCCCCCCGGAAAACATGCTGCGCGCCTTGACAAGTCCAAAATGAGCAGATAGTAGTACAACGACACCCAACAACCACCACCCCCCCTTCACCCTAAAACCTTTCCCTCCTTTTCCTTCCCCCCTGCTCGCGACAGCGTCCATCCTCCCCTTACTTCAACCTCCCCAAACAGCCCCGAAGCCGACCCCCGCCCCATCCGAACCATCCCATTTCCTTCTTCTTACAACCTTCACAAGTGCGCACCCAACCATCAATCTTCGGTATAACCTTCTTCGCCATGCAATATGTGCCGGTTGGCCTGATGGGGATGAGGCAGGAGTAGTAGTCAACCCGGATTATGTGGTGGCAGGTGCGGCAGGTGCGCGTGATGGCGTAGCACATTTCTGTGGGTAAGGCCGGGGGTGTGGTGTTAAGACGTTGGTTGCTGACGGATGGGGTGAAGGTGGGTAGAAGAGAGTGGTTTGGCGATCGATTGAGGTTCTTGTGGAGATGTAGCAAAAGTCATTTCTTGCAAAGGAAAGCACATGTTGTTTCTTGACTAAATAAACTCTTAAACGATTGTTGGATAGCTCTTCTTAAGGAAATTGAGAGTCACGATTTGACAGGAGGGTTAAATGAACATGATCGTATCAAACGAACGGAAGTAGTGAGTTAATAGACATGCGTCATTCTCAAATGATGTCGATACATCAGCTTCTGCCTTCCGACAGCCTTCCTCATCATCTCGCATCACTTCAGCCTCTCCTTCACGCTCCCAACCAACCGCTTGAGCCTTCTCCCCCAATTCCTCTCTCTTCTCTCAAGCTCCTCCTTCCTCCTATTCCCTCTTTCAATCCTGGCCTTTTCCCAGCAACTACAGCACCCGATAATCTCGACGGTAGCATGTAACATGTTCTCCTCTCTTACGCAGTAGTCGCCGTAGAGCTTGGGCAGAGCGCAAGGGTAGCGTTTGTGTGAGATTTCGTCGTTGCATTTTATGCAGAAGCGGGTGATGGCGTAGCACATTGTTGTTGAGGTTGATCGAGATTGGAGTTTTGGGTTTGTGATGGGAGGGATAGGGGAGATGGCGATTAGGGCCTTAAGGGGCGAGGGCAGGGATAAGAGTCGTGGTGATTGTTGTTGAGGACAGCAGAAGATGTTGCGGTTTTGGTTCTGGAGGTAGACTCTGGTCATTGGCCTGGGGGTTGAGGTAGTGGGTTTTCCTTTATCGGATCTCTAGGTTTTTGGAGAGGGCCAAGTTTGTAGAACGATGACGACACATTATTATGCTGATGGAAATAACTTTCATTTGTTCACAAGGAAACAACTAAACCAAGGGAGCGGAAGTGCGGTATGACACGTGCTCAGAGTATCGTACGAGGGAATCTTGGGCGCTGATTCAACATTCTGGCATGAAACTTTCTTTTTCCGTGAGAGTGGATGCTGCTGATAAGGCCTGAACGGGCGGACTAGCCGAGTTAAGCTGGTAAAGAATAAATGATGGAAGATGAAAGGGCTGGCATAGGAAGGCTGAAGAATTGACATTAAGATTATCACCTGCCATACCAAACATGAACTGCCATTGAACGTTCTTGAAAAGTTCTAGATGGAGCTTGACACTCGGCCCAAGCAATTGTATCCGCATGAGATACCCATCAGTCAGCCCATCGTAGCATTCCACTCTTTCGGATATGAAATACGTTCCACCTTAACGCTACAATTCTTCTCAACCATCAAACAGTGATTCTTCTCGATCAAGTTCCACTCCTTTGGCTTGTACGTTGAAGGCTCGCTAGCAACTATGGCATGAGAGCCATGTTCTTCCGCTTTCTTATACGCCATTAGATTTTCCTTCCCATCAGGATGGTCTGCGCGATACATTAGAATTTACTCTCAAAGGAGAAATCTCATACGGTTCCCCTGAACGCCTAAGCTCACCTGGGTATTTCCTGTTCAGCGTAACACCAGCGGTCGTTGAATAGTACAATGAAGGAGGCTGCTCCACTGCATGATTTCGATACCGGAAAGCGACTAGCTGGGAGCCGTCGGTGGTCACAACATTCAGACTGTTTGGTTCTGCTTTATCGCCGAATTTGGTTCGTTGAAGCTCCACTACTGCACCCAACGTCTTCCGCATGGCATCTCTCATCTGTATCACAGTGTACTGCTTCTCCCATGAGTCCTTCCCTTTGCCATCTGTCAAGAGTGTAATATAGAGTGCTGCAAAATGCTCCGAGTCTGTAGAACCACTGATATTGGCATAGGAATCGTCGTCCATCAACTTGCACATGTCTCGAGATATTGAGACAAAAGAGGATATAGCTCCATTGTGCATAATAGTATGTCGGCCAAAGACAAAGGGGTGGTTGTTGACTGATGTGATTGCTGTTGCAGTTGCAGCTCTTATGTGGGCAAATACCACCTTACTAGCTGTATTCGCGCAGATACTTCGGAAATTGGAGTCATGAAGAGGAGGCTGGGCATTCTTGTAAAGTGCTGGGCGTTCGCCTTGGCAATCGTTGAAATCTTGCCTCGTCGCAGTGTACTATCCATATTCAGCTATACTCATTTGAAGTCTTCAAGTTTATCATCTGTCATACCCAGACAAGCCCGTAGCCATCAACGTTGAAAAGTCGGTTACGAGCTGTGATCTCATGCTCGGTGGTGATTTCATTTGGGTCATGGGACAGTAACTTTGGTAAATAATGCTCATGGACTTGTTTCGCAAGAGAGTGGGCCTCGAATTGTCACTAGCATGGCAATGTCCTGACATTGAGAAACAGATGTGCTGCTCACTGGCGTAATCAAAACATCCTCCAATAAACACTCCTCGGTTTCGGACACATAAGAGAACCATCTGCTTGACATGAGTAGGAGCATTTCTGTGTCTAGGGCCACTCATCATACCGACACATGGCAAATTCTTGCTTAGATGGAACCAAGGTTGTAGCAGCTACGCAAAGTGGAGCAGGAAGGAAAAGACGGCTGCGAAAGGAATTCGAAGAAAGATCACAAAATGTTTGTCACGCTCGGCTTAAAGTCCTAGTAATATTGATTCCCATGTTCAAACATAGCACCGGCAAAGCATTGGGTTCTCACATCATTGAATGTTCGTCATATTGAAGAGTTTACCCGCTTGAAGCGCTGACGCGTGGCGCCTGCTAGCCCAAAACACGAGAAATTGGTGGAAATCAATCATCTGCCCCTTTACTGCTGGATCGAAGACTATAAAGACTCCCCGTCGTTCATTCTGATTATGGATCTACACCGATCTCTTCCTTGTAACCTCATTGCTAGAGCTCAACATGGCCACAACACCTTCAAAGATTGGGTTCCTCGATCTCCCAGTAGAACTACGCAATGAGATATACCGCAACTTACTCACGACCAAACGCACGAAAAGGTACTATGGTCTTAGCTACTCAAGTTACCATATGGAGTTCTCAATATTGCGTACAAATCGCCAGATCTACCATGAAGCTCAGAGAATCTTCCGAGAAAACAAATTCATTCGTATCAGCACACCATGGGCTGCTTTTCAAACTTCCATTATAACTGAAGCAAAGTTCCCTCTAATCGCAAGGTGCGGGAATGCAACGGGGTTTCAGAGGTGCTATCTTCAAGTTATCTTGGACTACGTAGCCGACAGCAACACTAAGCCCGTTCACGATTACTACTCATGCTTGGATGACCTTCCGACATTCTGTGAAAATCTCTTCTTTTTCAACTGCATGAATGCAGGTTTCACGCGAGCGCTGGGCATTGGGCTGCATCTTCGGGACCCATACAAGAAAAGTCGAACACTTCCGAAAGTCCTGCAGGAGCAGTTTCTGATGCCATTTGCGGTCCTCAAAGACCTTGATCGATTGGTCGTCGGCGGTCATGATACTAAAGAGGTTGAAAACCAGCTCAGAGACGCCATGAAAATTCCCAATCCTACCGTTTGTGATTACCTTGAGCGGGCAGCGAAGTTGAAAGACTCTGGGAATGAGGAGTTTAAGGCTGGGAAATTCGCACAAAGCATCAGCCTTTACTACGAGGCTTACGAGGCAATGCAAGTTAAGGTCGACAAAGGAACCCGATTTGCCGTTTTCATGGATGGTTACTTCACCTTGACGGAACTCAGAAACGGAAGGTATGCGGGTAAACGCGGCGATCTCGTCCGACATCAGCTTGGCTCACATCTCAACTTCAACCTTATCCAGGCGTACCTCAAACTAGAAGACTGGAACAATGCCCTGAAATGGGGAGAACGTGCAATAGACGACATTGAGCGTAACAACGCGCACCAATTCATTTCCGACGGTCACCCCAGCCTCATCACCGATGCCGAAAAGTCCAAAGCGTACTATAGAACAGCGCTGGCTTGTAACGCACTAGGGAAGGCAATTAAACGCAGACGAAACCTGCTCATCGCGCAACAATACGCCCCGGATGACCCTAACATCAAGAGGGAATTGAGAAACCTGCAAGAAAGTTGGAAGGAGAAACGTGGGGAGTTTTGAAATATACTTGATGGTAAATGCATCTACAAAGGGTACAGAAGTTTTAGAGGGGTCCCACTACAGATACATCCCCCTAACGTACATGTACGCCCCCTAGACCCCAGATACACCTCTACCAGAAAAGCCGGAGAATCCTGACATGCAAGATCAGGTTCCCATCGAACTCAGATGATAATATGTGTATAATTACAGGCTGTATCTCGAACCCCTCAACTACACTATTCACTGCTCCTATCACCGCACTCTCCACACACGAAACCTCGCGCGCAGCCCTCCTTTCATATGCTCAGAACCAAGCGTACTGTCATCCCGACGCCGCCCTTCTCACTCCCATCCACCACTATCCCTCATCCCTCATCCCACCTCCACCTCCACCTCCACCTCCACCTCCACCTCCACCTCCACCTCTCCAACCCCTTACCCAACCCTACCCCCCCCCCCCCCCCACCACTTCTTCACCGCCCTCTCCCCCTCCCACTCTTACCTCACCACCACCAATAAACATCCAAACCCTTCAAACCCTCGCTCAATCTTGCCTATTGCCGTGCACCCCCCCTTCCCCCGATCCAACATCTAGATCAACCGACAGCAGCTCCCCTAAACCCATCACGCTAGCTTCACAACCTAGATCCATGTGGTATCAAAGTAAGTAGTGAGGAGCGAGTACACAAAAAAAAACGAACAACGAAGCATATACATATATGTCGCCGCGGCTACTTAGGAGGGTGTTTTCGCAACCGGCAACCTTTTTCTTTTTTTTGAGTTTTCGGCCTCTTGGGGGGCCACCCCTCCCCTCTTGGTACAATTTGCTTTCCCTTCAACGTGGAGTATTATCTTTTTCCCGCGATTCTACTGGTTTGACAAAGGGAAAAAAGCTTAACGGCCAGCATATCGCAGTCTTTCCTTTTTTTCTCGAATATCGAGCGTACCGCGTGAAACGAGGAGAACGCTGCGACGGTCTGATATCTTTTGATCCGGTCTTCGGGGGCAGAGCAGATTTTGTTTTCTCGGAGACGACTTGATGGGTTGTTTTGGACGAGTACTGAGGCGTCGAGTCTGGAGATTGTTGTAGCGTCAAAGGCAATATCATTACTTGCGGAGACGACCTTATCAGAGCATTCTCAATCATTTATGAGCTGGTATTCACATCATCAATGCTGTAATATAAGGGTATTTATGAACGACATCGCCCCGAAAAAATCCCACTATAAGACAGGAACTAAAACACCGAACTCTGCTTCTTATGCAATCGCTGCTGCTCCGGAACACCCCCATGACCTCTCAGCCCCCAATAGCTCTTCCTCGCCTTCACTCTTCCTGTACTCGGCGCCGCGGTCCCGCCTCCAAGGAATACGCTTGACGATGCGTTGGGTTGAAGATATGGTCCTGTTGTCGGACGCGGGGGGTTTAATCGCTGCTGGTTTTGCCAGACAGGGAATTGTGGCTGCGCGGGCTGCGGGCGCGGAACGGGGGCTGGGAAATATTGGTTTTGTTGGGGTTCAGGTCTTGTGGGTAGGGCGGGTTTGTTGGTTTGTTGCTGATACCGTCTTTTCTCGGCCTCGAATTCTCGGCGTAGGCGTTCGGTTTCCCTGTCAATGTCGGCTTGTTTTTGCCGTGCTCTTCTTTCCTCCTCTTCAAGCATTCGCTTCACACGCTTCTCTTGAGCACGTTCGGCGTGCCTACGCTCGCGTTCTTCGCGCTCGACTTGCTTTTTCAGGCGCGCGGTTTCGGCGTCGATTTCCCATTGCGAGCGGGGGTCCGTTGGGGGTGGACGGGGGTTTGAAGTTTGGGTTTGGAGGGGGAGGCGTTGGGATGATTCGGAGTAATTGCGGATTTTTTCTTGCGATCTTCGAGGTTGTTGAGGGGATTGGGTTGGGGTAGGGTTGAGGAGGGGACCGAAGATGGGGCAGGGGGTTTTGGGTAATTTGGTGTCTTGGGTGAGTCCCTGGGGGTTTTCGGTGATGTTGAAGACTTCTCTTATATGCGCGTTGTAGACTTCGCGGATTACAATCGAGCTGAGCAATAAGACCACCTCTAAACCTTTAGGGTCCTCCGTGTCGACTCGATTTAGATTCGGCTCATATAGAGTGATCTCTTTGAGGTGCCTGAATAGAGCTATAGTAATATCGGGCTCCTTGTTCTTCCTTTTACTGCCATCAGGGTTCGTGCTCTTACCCGAGAGCGAACAGACATATTCCCTAGAGAGCTTTCCCTCTTTCTTCCATTTAAAGTTAACCTTTGGCGTGGTTTCTGAGGCCGTTGGGTCGCTTTGTGTACGATCCAGGGTAGAATTTGATGGCTGTCGGAAACTCTGCTGCGGCATCTCGAATTCCCAACATGGATCTCTATTCCATGACCCAGGTCGGGATTTGATCACGACTTGCTGATCAGGGTTGTACAGCTGTATGGTAAACTCAGTAGGGAGCACTGGCTGTGGTGGAGGGGTCACGCCTCCATTCAGACGAATCTCCTCTGCTGACAAGGAAGGCTGGGTCCATTGTGGTATCAACAGGACCTCGCCGAACAAGATCTCTGGGCAGTAGCTATCGTAAAGTGCTGCGGCGTATCGGTTCTTTGAAGCTGGCAAGGAGGGGTCGGGATGGCGGAGAGAGTAGGCCGGAGTTGCGTCCGACCCATGATGTGATAGTAAGATTGATGCGTTGTGTTTGATGTTGTCGCTTGACGGTCTCAAGTAGAAGGCTAGATGGAGTTAGCAATCGAACAGATCTAGAGATCTATGGAGGAAACTTACTAGGCAGATTCTCATCCAACATAATCGAGTCTCAAGCGGGGCAAGACAAGATCAGGGCGTTGAGTCCTGACACAATACTTGAGCAACGTTTGATTTCAAAAGGTTGCTTCTCCCGAACGTACGGACATACAGAGGATTTCGACTTTCCAGAGATGTGCAGGAAGAGGCGATATAAAGGCCACTCTCACAAGGCTTCGAAACGAAGCTGTACAGACGTTTGTGATAAGCCGATGCTCGTATAGTGAGGGAATGGGCTTGGAAGTCTTTATTCGTCAGGACGTGGCGCAAGCTGAACCCGCGTCATGCGCTAGAGTTGCCTAAAAAGGAATAGCTACCCGTTCCCGTTCCCAAGATAGATAAAACTTCTACAGTATCTGAAACCGACAAAAACCCCGATTTGATTGGCCGACTCGTTCAACGAGAGTCGGAGAGATCGATCATTCTTTGGCATGCTATTAGAAAGCTTTTGTTTGTGTTCGTTGTTCGTATGTTGACACGAAGCCCTTCGGGTTCGTAGGGTTACATGAGATCCATCAGCCATGTGTACATTCTGCCCCAGCGCACAACTAGAGAAAGCTACAGACTCAGAGAAGGTCACTGGGATCTGCTGTCATGTGAATTTAAGCCGATGGGGTTTGAAACTCTGATGTCGTCTATGGATTGAGATATTTGTCTGCGCGGAGTAAGGAGCATTGTACAGATTGACAAGGTTACAAGGTTACAAGGTTACAAGGTTACAAGTTTACACTGCACGTATCAGCCGTGGCGTTCAGCCTTCCACGATGCACAAGCTACATGAAACATCTCTGGAGAGATGACTTCAGCTATTGTCCGCCTTCTCTCGTCACTTCCTGGGCCTCGTGTTCTAACGTGTATTATGTCGTCTTCTCCTCGCGAGAGTTCTACGTCCATTTCACAAATCATTCACTATGCAGCATCGCCAGTCCACTCACCTCCACCGCATCCTGCTTCCTCTTCCCCTACTCATACGAGCATCGCAAAACGTATCATGATACTTTCCCAACGGACTCCTAATATCCGATTCCGCCAAGACGACTTCCAACGACTTTTACGAAGCTTGCCCCACGAGCTTTGGCAATGACGATTTCCACATGTGCTGTAAAATAGCCAGCCCCTTCAATGATGTGTGCACTCAAGACGGCCTGTGTGCGCGCAAAAACGACCCATCACTCGCCGAAGAGCAGGGCGTCATGAGATCGACGTGTACGGATCCCAGCTGGAGTAGTCCATCCTGCCTTCGAATGTGCACAACTGGTTTTGGTAAGTAGTTAACGAAATTTCTGTCTGAAGGAACCTCGACGGTATGGGAGATCTAGCTGACAACGCAGACTATCTAGGCAACGCGGCGAACGGGACCGAGCAATTTGTAAAGCAGTGCAACGATGGATCTTGGTGCTGTGAAGCTCAGATCCCCCCTCTCAACAATCTCAACAACCTGAATAGTACTCTGCTCGGCCAAGTAAACGCCTGCTGTGATCAGGGAAAGGGCCTCTTTATAGATAATAGCAAAATCACGAATGTAAATCCAAAAGGAACAGCCACCAGCTCCTCGCCGACAGCCACCGCTACCAAGACATCACCTTCGCCAACGCCGTCATCTCCATCATCCTCGGCAGCTTCGCAAAATAGCTCTCACGCCGGAGCTATTGCTGGCGGGACCGTGGGTGGTATTGCCGGCTTGGTCATCATCGCCATGGCTATTTTCTTTCACATCCGGTGGAGAAGAAAGCCCAAGTCTCAGGAACTAAGCTCGACGCCCGTCCTCATGCCTGAAGACGGCTCAAAGCAAGAGATGGACGGGATAGGGATGCCCTATGAAAAGTATGGGAGTGCAAGATTCGAGAAGGATGGCGTGCAACTGTCAGGAGGAAGAGGTGGTCCACATGAGATATAACAATATGAGAGGACATGGAATATTTAATTTTAGCACTACTACCAGGAATATAAAGAACCGCGTGGGGTATGTATCCTGTATTTGGTGATGAAACCCACCCGAATCAATACGATCAGGCGGTGCGACAAGATCGAGGGCGTGGGATAATCATCGACTCGTAGGAAACGAATCTAAGCGAGTTGGAACCCAATCTACTCTTCGAGAGATCTACAACGATTGTGATATGACTTGGTCCCTGAACTGTACATCCGTGTTCCTAACACGCCAGAAAACTTTCCATCTTTCCAAGATCTTCCACTTCAGTCGCTACTGGAGATTATGATGGGGACCAACGAAAACCCTGAGAGGGAACGTCGGACAAGATTTTGTATATTGGAGGACAAGGAACGGAAGTGGCTTGAGTTGAGAAGAGATGTTGTAGATCGGAGTTGTTTTTTCGAGAGTACTTTTGGGAATCATATCGTCTTTTCTATAATCTCGTAGTGCAATAGATATTATTTGCTGAGAAATCGGAGTTCTGTGCTTATATTTCCGTAAAGTATGAAACAAAATGAAAAAAACATCATACTCAACGCTGAAATACAATTACACTATCATCACACCACTATCCCCCTTAAATTCACTTCTTTGGCAGTCCAGTAACCTTCTTCGCCGGCCCGCCCGCCGTACTCTTCGCTCCCGTCACGGTTCCCGTGGCCTTCGAGGCACCAGTGACCGTCCCAGTAGGTTTCTTCGCAGCCCCAGTAACAGTTCCCGTAGGCTTCTTCGCAGCACCTGAGACTCCCTTCGCTGCCGACGTCGCGGGCTTAGATGCAGTGGTCGCTCCCTTCCCCGGCGTTCCCTTCGCAGCCGTCCTCGGTGCGGCACTGGGTGGCCCGGCGGTGATTTGCTTTCTCGCAGGCGGCGCGCCAACCGCCTTTTTCGCATCCCCGGTGCTCTTCTTGTAGGGGTAACTAAGCGTGTTGATCCCGTACTGTCTGCTCGCCTTCGCGTCCCTGGCCATGCCTAGCGGATTTGCAGCCGTGCCGACCCGATCGCCCGAGGCTCTGGTGCTGTCTTTGACGTAGTTGCCGACGTCTTTGGCGTAATCGCCGTAATAGTTTGCGGTTCCGGCAACGGCATCGCCGACGTTGCGGCCAGTGCTGGAGATTGCAGTGCCGACGCCGGCGACGGTGTTGCCGGCTACGGCTCCAGCACCAGCGATTGTGCCTTCGACGGCGCGGTAGACGGGGTCGAGGAGGCCCATGGTTGTAGATTGGAGGAAGGCGAGGACGGGGGTCGTCATTCAACAGATTTTATGGGTAGCTTTTATAGTAAATGCGGTATAGGAAATTTTATGGCAATTGTAGTTGGTTATGTTGAGGTAGGAAGATTTCTTGTTCGAGTAGGTTGATCGCATGTATCAGGGCAATCATCGATGACGCAGTTTTGCAGGGATAAGAAACCTGTAAGCGATCTTGCCTCCTAGAAATGCCGCTGAGGCTGCCTCGGTTATAAGGCCAATATCTTGAGATTGAGGACCTCTTAAATATAAGGTAAGTACTTGCATGGTCAAGACTGGATCTAGGGCTCGTACTGGTGATACATCAAGAAGACTTATTTGGTAGATTCGTCTGGGGAATGTCAGACCGCGCCGTGGCTCACCAACTTACCCTGTTCCAGGGCTCCATTGCATCGACCTAAAACCTTAACATCGCCCTGCATACGATGAACTGCGCTGCAACAATTTTCTTCAATATACTAGAAGTTTATCGCATCGAACAGCTAAGGTTGAGGAAACCGTTCCTGGTAAGTTCTGCGGATTCCTCTTATCTGCTCAACCTTGGTCTCTATCACAACCTCTACTTCAAGGGGGCATGCTAGGGAGTAAGAACTATCGAAGGGGATCGATTTATTCTGCTGATTAAGATGGTCTCGCTCGATCAAAGATTGATAGATCAGGATTGGTATTTGCTATATAAACAGATAGAGAGGATTCAGGCCTTTAACCTGATTATGGCCCATATGTATACCCTGCTAATCAAACATCGACAGCGTTGATCCCCATTAACACTCACTTCCAACGTCAACTCTAGACAACCTCCCACCTCTTGTGGCATTTCCATCTTCGGTTATGTACAGGCTTTGTCGATCGGCAAAAGTCCGTCCAAATTGAACCGCCGTGGGATTAGGAAGAGTAAGTGTAGTATTACCTACTAGCACCGTTTTCTTTCCCTTAGGTGTCACTTCGACAAGTTCTCCTACAAAATTCAGCGCAATGAACGCGTCTCCCCTGTCATTAAACTGAAAATCATCAACAAAATCGAGTCCTGATGCGACGATTGAGGGATTGCCCGCAGCCGTTCCATTTGCGTGTATAGGCAAGCGATAGAAAGTATTGGCCCCGGTATTCGTGAAGTAAAGAACCCCGTCACGGATTTTGATCCCATTAACGCCAAGTTGAAAAGCTGGCGGCGGAGGCGGGAGCATTTCCGGGATTTTGATAATTGGAAGTGCTTCTCCGCTGCAAACGTTGAGTCGCCAAACTATGCCGGCAACCGAGTCAGCTATTAGAATGAGGTCTTTCTCTTTGCTGAGGAGGGCCATTCCGTTGAGCATTCCTGGAAAATCGGCTATTTTCGAGGTCGGGGCGGGGATTTGATGAGATGTCAAATCCACTTTCCAGACTGAGTATGTGCCTGGGATGCTCGCGAATGTCGTGGTGGAAAAGTTGCCAGCCGCGACGTAGAAGATGTCCCGATACGTCTCTATGATGCCAAAGAGGCCTGAAACGGGACCAAAGCTATTACTGATAAGTTCTGCAGTTTGGCCATGGAATGGATCGATCTGGTAGAGCTCTGGGTGGTCGATTATTGTCGTGAGGACCTTGCCGTTCTGGCGGACAGCTAGATTTTCAACGCTGTTGCCGACCGGGAACTGGTGGATTATTTTGACGGGCAAGGAATGTTGGAGATCGTTTTGGGTATTGAGATTTGATGAAGGTGCTTGAGAGACTGCTAGTGCCAGAGAGGAGATGCCTATCAACGCAATCTGATAAAGATGCATGATGTTAACTGTTGCTATGCTGGGAGACTAGAAATGACAGGTATAGGTCACTGTATACGAACGACGAACTCATAGAGTTATATAGAAATCCCTCCTTTACAAATCATAACTTTTCTCGTCAGAACCAACAAGTTTTACTCCATAGTCCGTACAGACCATAGGCTGCCATTTTCATTAGCACCAGGAACATTCCAGCCCCCGTCCCTAATCCCACTGTGTTTAGGCCCATTGTCGTCATGGCTTGAGTTGATTATGAATCCATGAAGCTAACACTTTAGGCCGACACAAACGTCAAAGGTAGGTAGTATTTCAACGTAAAAAGTATCATCTGCGGTCTTTCGCTCAATGTATGGAAGTCAGAGTTGGTAGACGTCGGGCATATGCTGTTGAAGCAAAAATCAATGGATGCATTCGTGCTTCTGTCGAAACCAAGGCGTGTCGTAAAGTATCAAATTTTTAAATTGAAGATTCTGTTGACAGCGGGAGAGCCCAGCCTTGGCCGAGCATTATTTGGATAGGTACAGCTGTCAGCTAAGATTGAACGGGGACTGTATTAGTTCGTACCTGCTTTTCTCCAATTGGGGACGTGGTGGCTAAATAGCCCTGTTTTCATGTCTCTGGTTGGTAATCTCCGCCTTACAGAGTAGGGCTGAGACCCGCTAGTAGAGTTCTCACCTTCCAACCTCCTAGATAGACTTCTATCCAGCTTCAACCTACCTGCTAAATGCCCCCATATGACCTCGTATGTCAACAGTCGACAAATCCCTTACAGCATGTGTCGGTTGAAATTGCAGACTTACGAAATACCCTGGTGGGAGGTGAAGGGATGGTGGCAGACCCCTGCCATCACCTACTACGTAAAATAAACCGGGTTTCTTGCATTCGCGCCCTTACCGGTCCATATGAGCCATGACCATGAGTCACAGCAGCCTCTTGTCAGCCTCTCACATCGTCGAAGCAATTATTGAGAAATGTTGCAAGTCTCGCACGTGGATGACAAAAATATCCAACCCTGAGTCTCCCGACAACGCAGATCATCAAGCGTTAAGCGAGGTATTAACCCATCTCGTGAAGCTGACAGGAGACATTTGCAGCGACGCGTACGATTAACGGTTGAGCTGACACCCGTCGATGGACAAGCTCCGTATTTTCAGGTCATTGTTCATTTTCTTCTGGTCTTGTATATGATGAGATTTCGATATGTTGTGATGCGGATGTTGAGACTTCGGTCCCCTCAACGGAATCTTCTCTCTCGGAATATATCGGAGGGTTTCGATCTGTTGATCCTCGTTTAAACATCCAAATAGATCTAGGGATGGGCAGAAGGTGATCCGGTATCACCCGTGCTTGGTGCTGGATGAGGGTCTTCAGACTTCAGTACACTCGTATTCGCTAGTTGGTCTTCATCTATCCTCGGTTCTCCGTCTCCAATATCGTTTCTTTAGTCTCTACTCTAGTCGTCACCGAGCTGAAATTAGTAGAAAAATCCCCTCAAGAGTCATTTCTTCCACTCATCTTTGCGCTTTCCGCTCAAGCCTCCGCACTCTCCCATTTACGGCTGGTATTATCTTTCCGTTTCCTACTTTAACCCTATCAAACCCGCATGCGCTCACAGCCATTGCGGCCCCCACCCACCCACCAAGGCCAACTCGGAGAATGCATCTTCCGATGCGGAGATCTATGGCTACAACTGCTTCTGCGCTGAGACTGGCACGCAATCTTTGAGTGGACAGCCCTCCTCTGGGGCGAATGACTGCTGCGATTGCAGCGCGTCGAACGGTGTAGGCGGAACGGGTTTCAACCAGCCGGCTGGAAAAGTTCCCTTAAAATTCCAAGTGGAAAGTGATGGTCCGAGTCGGAATTAAGAGGACCTGAACCAAAGAAACTTGTGAGTAGTAGGGGTAACGATGGTGGGTGGGTTGTTGACATGGGATGAACTGGGGTTGGACTTGAGACCTGGCGTTGAGGAGAATGGTGCAACTGACTTTTAAGGATGAGACATAAGGGTCCACTGGATGAACATTATAACTGAAATACGTTACACTAGCGTTCGCCAATTTTGAAAGGTTATAATGATAATACAATGATAGAAGACGCATGGCCACGGCATAGGAGAACCACACCAAGGTATAGCATCTCCAGAAAACGTCGCCGAGTCTGTAAGGAACAATATCCGAGCGCGAGACAGAAAACCCCTAAATCAAACATATCCAACAATGTTACAACCCTTCAGCTCTCAGCTATACGAATCTCGTCCTCATCTTTTAGTTCCCCATATGACTGAATCTAACCGAGTTCCAGTTATCCCCAAAAGTCTTCCACGCAAAACACGCATTGGTTCCATGCGCCGCATCCGTACTCGGGCTCCCCGCTACAATCATGTTGTCCCCCTTCATCAGCGGGTTCTTGCAGTTGCTGTCCGTGTACGGGTGCAGGCCCGCAGCACGGCCAACAAGCCCGCTGTTACCCCAATTGACACCGACCATGTTGTGCGAGGGACGGAATTGGATGCAGCGGCCTTTGCCATCATCGTCTGTATGAACTGGGCCGTATTGGTGGCCTAGGCAGTCGGTACCACCGTAGGTGCCAATACTGGCGACACCGGTGATCATGGATATGCGTTCTTCGAGGCGAGGCTCTTCGAGGCGAGTTTCGGTTTCATTTTGAGCCGTGCTGTCAAGGGCGAGAGTGCCGGCGCTCAGGGCGAGAAGGAGGACCGTGGAGAGGAAATGCATGTTTAAGGTAGGATACCAAAGCGTTCTTGATGTGATTGTGTATTGATGACTTGAAAGACAAAGCTAATGTCGGGAATGTACAGGCTGTCTTTGGATTCAGCTGGACATTGAAACCAGCAGAGATCAGCTTCTCTTATACATGCTGCTATGGATGTGACATTGGAAGCAAGCCAGTGCTTTACTTATTCTTTGAACAGAGTTCCAGTCTCTCCGGTCCTTCAATCGCAAAGGGCTTAATGGGTCTTTCCTACACAAGAATTCTCAGAGCTAATTGCAGATCTCCGATCTCCACAGCTCAAGGGCGAAACGATCGAGCGTAGTCCTTTCGCGACCGGTTTCTTTATCGCAATTACACCAAATTTCCGTTCGACAAGCTTTCGGTGAGAATCAAACACAGCCCTTAGCGAACGATTCGACTGAACAAAGAACAACCACCGTTTTGTGCGGCAATTATATTCCCTTTTTGGGTGTCAATAGGAAAATATCTTTCAAACACTTGCATAACGTGCTTTTAAGGCGCACATCCACCATTGAGGCGGGCCTTGTTGATGGGCTTTGAATTTGTTAGCTCCAATTTCTTGAAGATCGTCGAAGAATTTTGGGTCTTTGAAGTGGGTATTCAGGTGCCAAAGTGATTGAGTCGTAAAGAAACAATAGCTTCCCAGCCCTCTAAAACTTCTTTCGAGACCAATGTAGTAGTGCTAGAAAGACCACGAAATAAGAGAAACCCGAATATCACGAACAAGTGCCTCGTTTTGCAAGTATTGCCCGGGTTTCCTAATGGTTCATGCATCCGGATCCCTCGACAACAGTGACGTTGAACAACATTCAACGGAAGCCCCCTAGATAGGTTCATAACAGGTAATACCGCAAAGTCGAAGTAATAATAAGGCCGTAGGTCAGTAAAAGTAAACGAGCGATATCTGTCGGTGTGTAGCATTTGCCTTATGCTTGCCAGTAACAGCCTCTGTCGTGTATAGGTGTACATAGAGGCTCAGAAGATGTCAAGTCGAGTACGATATCTTGAATGTAGATCTGGAGAATACAAAGTCCGAAGATGAATAATCCACAAACGCAGACTAAGGATGGACAAACTCGAAAACATTGACAAAAGACCAAGTCATTCTTCAAGATGAAATTCAAGTGGTGGCTCCGTAGGTACATTATGCAAGCCTGGAGTCGTTGATAGGTACTTTAAGCGTGGTAAGGAAGAGCGTTAAGTGTAATAGTAAAGCGAGAAAAGCGAGAACCCTTGGATATGGCTTCTCTGGGTAGAGTCTTTAGGCGCCACGGGCGCTCACGCGCGAGAATCGGAGCGCTCCGCGGAGAGTTCAAGGTACCTTCCCACTCGGACACAATTGACCCGTTGGGATTTCCATGGACTGATGTCATTCATTCCCCACTCTGCCCACACATGGCACTTTTGATATAAGCATTACCGATTGTCAACGCTTATAACATTCGGAGTCTCCATCCTTGAATACTCAATTCTAGTACAATGGCCACCTCTCACGCAGCCAAGAGAATCGTCTTCACTGGCGGCAGCGGCAAAGCCGGTCGCCATGTCATTCCCTATCTCATCTCTCGCGGCCACTCAATCCTCAACCTCGATCTTATCCCCTTCGTGGACTCCAAAGTATACACCCTAAAAACCGACCTCACAGACTCCGGCCAATGCTTCAACGCACTATCCTCACATTTCCGCCTGGGCGAATACGAGAACAAGCGTGGGAACCATGGAGCACCTGTCCAGCCCGTCGACGCTGTGATTCACTTCGCAGCGTATGCGAGGAACATGCTCGCCCCAGACAACGAAACCTTCCGCGCGAATGTAACGAGCACCTACAACGTCATCGAAGCGGCTTGTAAGCTAGGCATCAAGAAGGTAATCATCGCAAGCAGCGAGACGACATACGGCGTCTGCTTTGCTCAGGGCGACTGTGACTACCGCTCGTTCCCGCTGGAAGAAGACTACGACGTCGACCCAGAAGACTCGTACGCCCTGAGCAAGATTTGCGGAGAAAAAACTGCTCGAACTTTCGCAAGACGATTTCCCGGAACAGACATCTACACCCTGCGAATCGGCAACGTGATAGAACCTCACGAGTACGAGCGGTATTTCCCGGCATTTGTGAATGAGCCTGCTAGCAGAAAGAGAAACGCGTGGAGTTATATCGATGCGCGAGATTTGGGCCAGATTTGCGATTTATGCGTGGGCAAGGACGGATTGGGGTTCCAAGTCTTCAATGCAACAAACTCGACGAATACGACTAAGATGACTACTCCCCAATTGTTGAAGGAGTTGTGTCCCAATACGCCTGTGACGAGAGAGATGGGTGAGTTTGAGGCGCCGTTGTCGAACAGGAAGATAAGAGAGGTTTTGGGATTTAGGGACAACCATACTTGGAGCGATTACGTCAAAGTATAAAACATGAATAGAAAAATCATTGATAAGTACCTTGGCCATGCCTGTTCTCCGTAGTGCTAAAATCGGCGAAACCGCAAGGAATATGCTGGTCTCTCCTTTTAGCGCCATTACCACACGTTCAACAACTCTCGCCAGTCCTTCGGCCGCAGAAATCTTTGATCATTCACCTTCTCGATAAGGTAAACGGCCACCAGTCCCCAGCGCGCCCCCCACACCACCCCCCTACCATCCTTTCAAAACCACCCCCCCACCCCCTCCAACCCCCTATCCTCCCGCACCGCCCTCACCATTCCCCCCTCCACCACCCCCCCTTCCCCTCCATAATCCACCCACACATCCCCCCCCCTCCTCGCCTCAAAGATCCAAATCCCCGCATGCAGCCTCCGAAAGCTGTCCACCGCCTGCCTCTCCTCCTTCGATCCCTGCCCGCGCCGCAGCCGCTCGTCGGCGAGGATGATGTGAGGCGGTGGGTAGCAGTGCTGGAAGCCGGGGATTAGGGAGGAGGCGGTGGAGGGGGGGGCGCGGGAGTGGGGGTCGTAGTAGGAGGCGATCTGGTGGGGGCTTGGGTGGAGGGGGCAGAGGGGGGTGGTGCAGGGGGGCAGGTGGATGCGGGCGGCGGTGGGGTTGTGGTAGTGGGGGAGGGGGGGGGAAGTGGAGGGGTGGTGGTGGAGGTTGCGGGGGTTGGGTTTTGTGGGTGCGGGGACGAGGGTGGTCATTTTTGGTTTTCGGTTGTGGTGGTGGTGAAGGGATAACTTTTTGGTTTCGAAGTCTTGCGGCTATAATGAGTTTTTGCAGATGGTGAGAGTAAATTTAGGAATCATGGGATGGTTGGGTAGGGAAGGTTTGAAGTTCCGGGTGGATGCTTCAGACAAAAGGAAGTAGACTCAGAGGATCAATGACTTAAAGCTGACGGGCATCGTGACAAGTGGCGGAATGTCTGGTTTGGTGGGGTTCCATTTCTTTGTAGCCATGATTGGCGTTGGCCGGAAACGGACAAGTCGACAAATGCGCTTTGATGACTCCATACATCATCATCTCTTGGCACCAATCTGATTTTTGAGGTCATCATGGTGTGTAAAGAAGATTAAATAGACAAAGCGGTGGATGAGAATCCCACTATTTGCATTTGAGAAAGGTGGACATAAAAGACTTTCTCAGCAAGCGCGTTTGGGAGAGATGTGCTAGTGGGAAATTAGAGTGAGGACGGGGGATGTGAGATGGGCTTATTATACCTTACTCGGGTCATTGGAAACGGAGGATGCTCGGATTTATGACGTGGAGCAGGAAGTGAGATCTCAGTCCATTTCAATTGCAAACTTTCCCACTCCGCCTTTGCCCGACTTTATCGCCGTGCAAGCGTCTCTTATCTCTTGCAAATCTCCCAGTTTCGCCACACGGCCCACGACAGGTCTGAATCTCTTCTCTTCAGCTAGTCTCGTGATCCTATCCAGATCGCTTACTTTCAACCACATCAAACGACATTCCCATTTGACGGACCATCGGCCGGCCCTCTTCCTATTCCAAAAGTCCACTGCGTCAAAGATGCGCTTCAAAATCCAAGGGGTCCGAGGAAACACCCTCGCCGTTACACGACCAGAAGGGAGATTGGAAATCGAGACGATGATCCCACTATTGGGCTTCATCAATGGAAGATGCGCCATGCCGGTGCCTACCGTATCATAGAGGAAGTCTACGCTGCCTTTCTCTACCTTCTTAAGCACGTCTTCCTTGGTGTAGTCGACGATCTGGTCCACGGTGTCTTCGCCTAGTAGCTGGCGTATCTTTGGCAATTTCGAGGTAGACACTGTGGTTATTACCTTTGCCGCACGGTAGACGTGTTTCGCAAACTGAAGCGCGATTGATCCGGTACCGCTCAGCCCTGCCGGTACGAATATAGTCTTTCCCAACAGTCCGCCAGGGATGGCAGAGTTGGCGCTGTCAAAAGCTTGCATAGTGGTGATGGCGACACAGGGGAGGGACGCAGCTTCGACATGGGACAGCGATGCTGGTTTGAGCGCAAGGTTCTTTGAGCTTGTAAGCGCATATTCGGACGCAGAGCCTGGGAAAGATTTAGCAAATGTTGATTATAGTCTTATAAACTCTTGCGATTTGCTACGAGCTAAGTAAAGGAACAGATGGCTACCTGCGTAAGACTTGTGTACACATCGTCGCCCACAACGACTTCCGTAACTCCCGCTCCGACTTGTACAACAGTGCCGCTCAAGTCATGTCCGACTTTGTACGGAAACTCAACCGGGAACATCAGCCGTGTCATCCCAGAAGCCAGCGTCAGATCCCCGGGGTTGATGCTCGCCGCATGCACCCTAATCAGGATGTCGGTTGGGGAGGAAATAGATGGGACTGGAAGATTGACGAGCTCGAACTTTGCTGGTTCCGAGTATGAGTTTATTGCAACGGAGCGCATGGTCGGGGGCATGCTGGTATTGGAAGCCATTGTGCCGCTAGGAAAAGTAAGGAGCAGTTGTTGAGGGATAACATTGTCAATCGACTTCCTTTGTTATACGTACTCCAGCATGTAGCTTCATCAGCCAGATAACACCATGCAGCGTACACACCGGCTCGCTGTGGTCGAGCCATACGAGACTACCATACTATATAAATAAATACAATGGGTTAGACAACATCTTAATGGGCAAGGTTAGCACGAAATAACCTGGCGTATCCGGATCCTCAGGGTTTTGCTCGACCGGTGAATTACTATTATTGTAGTTTAAACGCGTTTTCTAAACATCTTTGACGAGACAGTAAATCTGATACAAGGAGTCCCGTGACTGTGCTGTAGCTTCCATTGTTCCTTCGGTTTCTGTACTTCCTAGTCTAGCTTTATAAGCCTCAGTAGTTTCGGAAGGATGCAGTCTTCGGTATGCCTAGCCCGATATGTCAAGCTGTTCAATAAGGTACGTATGATCCTCTGGTCGTCCTAACATCAAGTTCACCAAGATAGTTCGTAGTCGCCAGCACTACATGCAAAGATAGTTACCCACCTCCCGTTCCTGCCACTTCGTTCTCTTTGATGATTCATTTTACGCCCTTGGTGCCCGACGGGGTTGTTGTCCACTAGAAACCCAGAAAGAAAGAAAGACTACCTCGAAGCCTACCTTCACGATTGCGCCTGGCGGTTCGGACTCGGCCTCCCATTATGATGTTGTTGTATGCCACCTTAGAGCTGCCAAACACCCAGTCCTAATGATCAGCCTCCCCGCCTCAACACCAGCGAACCGTCCATGGCAACTTGCAACGCTAACACCGAGGCCGTCCGCCCGCAACTTCTTCCGTTGATTGAAACGGAAAGATAAGATATTGTTTTGGTCAACCTCTCCTATGAGGGCATCCCCGGCGGTGGCGCTGCCCGTGGCCTCAGCAAGAGCACACGCACTAAGGATGGTACGGCTGGAGGCGTGATTGGCCTCGTTTATGTGTCGGCCTTCGAGGTCCCTGAGAGGATGAGCCTACTCGGCTTTGTAGGCGGCCATCATGCTCCCTGGGTCCGTAAGAACCAGCTATCTTCCCGCGGCCGTAATGTAAGCCCTTTACTAACATTTGTCCTCCTCGTACAACCCTCCTATGGTCTTGGCGAGATCGCCGACGCCATCGAGACGCTTTACGGCAGAGTCGATTTAGATACTGCTAGTCGGCTAGACCGTATGCTTCTTCCGCACGCCTTGAAGGCGTTCGAGTCTCTAGCTCCGCAACCAGTGTGGGCCATGCCAGCCTTCCAAGGCAAAGTTGCGTGCTTGAAGTGCATGCAAGACCCGGGTTTGCCGCCGTAGTGCAGGACATTTTCATGAAGCGCAGCGGGATAGAATGGATTGTGAAGGACATTGAGGCTAGCCATAGTGCTTATGTACGGAAATCTGCTCGAGTGGGCGCGTGTTTTCGAAGGGACGTATGCTTGAAAGAGATGGGCTTTACTACCAATGCCGCTTCGGTGACAGTAATACCTATATTAGATACCTTGTCTGTGTATAATGAATGATCGATGCAGATGAAGCGGCAGGGGTATGCTAGCGGTGAGCATAAACGAGACTCGCCCACCTGTCAGCGGAGAAAGCTTTTTCGCCCACACCTACTCCATAAACTCAGTCGCTTAGAACGAGAAAACTCTTGACGCTTTCAAGCGGCTTCTGAGGCTTCTGTCTGCCTGCAAAGCTCGGCTGATGGTACTGCGCAGGCCCAGACTCCTACACGTGCTCTAGGCGCTTCTTCGCGTTCTCTAATATGAAACTACGTCATTTGGGAGACAGTGAGAGGCACAAATTCTATTCTTTTAGATATCGATTGCATGGGCCAATAACTAATGAAGTTGCATATAAAGAATTGATCTGTCACTTAAGAGGAACATCTAAGTTGAACACTCCTGGCAAGGTTTATACAACACTGGGGAAGAGCGGGTCTTGTTTCGATCATCATATTTTCAACATCACTCTGTTTTTGGTTTATCCCCGACAACACCTTCGGTCCTCAAACCTAAATGTTATTTCTATATTTGCTTTTCTGTTTTCTTCCTCGAGCTTGTCAAGTAATTGTCAAAAAGTCGCTCCATCTACCAGGCTCAATCGAAGGCGCCTCGCATCCCATACCCGAAGCATGATGTTGGTGAGGAAGGGCGTTTTCGTTGCACTGAACCGCTTTTGCTCCGCAGCGAGGACTTGCAATCCATTCCTTTCTAAAATCCGAGGAAGTGAGGGCACACAGCTACGAAAAGAACCAGTCACCGGAGAATGGACAAAGGTGCAAAATCATACTTACCCCGGGTCCATCCGGCGTCCTCCCAACTCAACAACCTCAGGAAATGAAACGCATCCTTTAGCGAGTTGGACGACCGACTTGGGTTTGGAGTCACGTAGATGCTAGAAGGCAGATTATGTTCGCCCCACACCTGAAGCATTCACAGTTCGCATCGTTACGTTTTAACAGCAGCCACTATGCTGTGGCGCTTGAGAAGCATCGACACCAAAGGCCTCCATTTACGCCAATAGAAGCTGCGATGCCATTCCTAAGCCAGACTCTACCAGCGGTTCAGCTAGTCTAAGGCAATAGTCACGGTATCTGCAATCACCTGGTTCTAGTGCTAATATCCGCTATTTTAAAGCTCCCGCATCTGGAGAATATTCGTTTGTATCGAGTATCCTGTTTGTTAGGTCCACAGCTACTGTAACGATGCGGGATCTGCTAATATCCCTGCACACTTGGTCGGTGGTGCTCAAACAAAATGCAGATTCGGCCTGGAATGACAAATCGTTTTAATGGGCTGTTCGGCCATACTAGGATAGTTGGAAGAAACGAATCGAGTAGATGCCAAGGAGTTATGACTCATAACATTTTGTGGGCTGCCGTATTGTGTGCTCTCTTTGATCAACGGAGATTATTTCTGTGTTTGGGTATTTAAGGTCCCATGGTCCCCCTTCGCAAACGTTCACTCTCTTGACGTTGGGTCTCGCAGGTCTCTTGCCAACGAGCAATGTGTCTACTATTTCCCGTACGATCACACATACTGAAGCTCTCTGAAATGCCTATGCTCTGCGCATCCCAAATGTCTGAATCCCTATTCTCGGGCTTTAGCTGTTCTATGTCGTCATCGCGAATGATCGTATCTATCCAGCTGTCGATGAACTTACGGTCGGGCGCAGCCCTCATGTCGGCTTCCAAGCTCAAGCTGTAGCCGTCGTCTACATCGTCGACGAAGTTCGATCCCTGATCTGATGTGTTTTCGAGAAGCCCGAGACCTTGTGCCTCCGCAAGGACATCATAGAAGGAATTTTCGGCGTGTATAAGAGCTGTCGTTTGTTCCCGCAAGTCGTTGAGACAACAGAGGTGAAAGTCTGTTTCTGAGGCCTTCGTAAGGCCTTCGGATACCATCCGCCGAAATTCCTGCAGCTCCATTTTTATTGTTTCATTTCGATTATCGAATGCATTTTGCAGCTCAACGTACACCCTTCTTGCTTCATCAAGCTTTGCAAGGACGGCTTGATGGTGTAGAAATTGCAGGGTTATAGCATCATTGCCATCGTCTATCGTCAACGGTTGGGCACTGGAGCAGATTTCATCTTGTGTTTCAGAACCGACGTCGTCCTCATCCTCATTCTCGCAAAGGTCATTCGTGTCTGGATTGGGGAGGCTGACCAACTCCGCCTCGGTGAAAACGTGCCTGAGCATCGCCTGCGATGTATCTTGCATAAATCGTAGGTTCCGTGATTCCGTGCGGACTTCCTCCTCTAGAGAATCTTTGATTTCGTTGTCTCTGAGCAAGGTTTGTTCGCGCTCCTGAATCTCCCTAATCGTCCGATTCCGTTCTTCCTCGCTTTCCGTTACTTGTATTGTGTCATTTGATTGGTTGACGAAGATCTGATTGATGTTGACTTCTCTCTGGATGTTCTCATACTTCTTCTCAACGATCTCTAGCTTACGCCTGGTCTCGTCAATTTCATTCAAGTCAGCAACAAGTCTCTCGGTAAGAAGAAGCGCAAGACAGTTTTTGGTACCGTCGTTAGCGAGGATGACACGACTGGGTCCGTCAGTATATGGCGGGCTGTCTAGCGGCTCAGTTTCCTCTGCTTGGCTCTCTGTCCGGAGAAGGGGGACCTCTGACTCAGGCTGAGCATCCGGCAGATCGATAGCCGTGGTTTCTAGGGCGTCGTTCGCTTGCTGTGGATTGTTGCTGTGCCCCTCGTTCATTGATTGCGATCTTCCAGACCACAGCTTCGAAAGCGCCGACCGTGACAACAGCGGGCTTTGGACCTTTACGGTCTTCCATGGGCAACCAGCCTTCCTGAGCGTTCTCTGTACAAAGCTCCCAACGCCGGTACTCATGTGTCTAAAATCCATGGTGCGGTGATGAAGTCGATGAGAAATATTGAATTATAACGTGATGGCTCTGGTGTCGTATTGTGTGTGTTTTGCAGTAGGAGAGCAGATACGAAAGGAACGAAGAGCTGGTCCCGCGATCTATATGATTCTATCCGATCAAAATCTCTTTATCCCACATATCTGTAACATTGATACCCAGGGACAAAGTATATTTGAAAGACATTGTTTTCTCGACAAAGACGCACTTTTTCGTTGAACTCGCATTCTCCTCGCTCCTCTGTTCTCCTTCGTTTGGTACACTATTGCCCGAGCCTGCCAACTATTTGTTTCCAACAAAGGACATATATTTGTCGTTTATCAGCAAAGAACTGAAGCTGAATTCCAATTCTTAAAAGACTTACTCTGACCCCTAAGTCGATCTAATAAGCAACATTCGACAAGTAGCACAGATCACAGATCACAGATTTCACATCTAATATCATGTCTCGAAGAGTATCTAGCAGAGCACCACCGAGTGTCATTGCTGGTGGCAGTTCCTGGAGGAAATTGGCAGCCACTTCTCAGCCAAGCCCGGCCCAACTCCCTTCAAATGTAAGCTTAACCCCAAGCGAGACGTGTCTGATAAATAAGAACCCCATACAGAATCCGATATCTTCAGTGGCCGAAGACGATGGCTTTAAGCCCGTGCAGCACAGAAAGCCTTCGAATGCAAAGAGCAACACATACTCCAGCAAGCAGCCGCTCACAGCGACTTCCAATAATTCCAGGCTGCCGCCACCCCAGGCCATACCTATCCCAAAGCCCCGAATAGGCCTATATCCAGGGTGGCAGTCCAATGCGAGCGTGGCCGCAGCGGCCAGATCAACCATCTACCAACCCAGGGTCAGGGCCGGCTCGATCTACAAAGAATCGTGCATGCCCACCTCGGAGCGGGACCAAGCTCTCATGGCTGCACAGAACAGCAGGGGCGCTAAGATTCCAAAGGCGTCGTACCGCCCTGGAATGCTAATAAGAGCAGCAATGCATGAAACGGATTTGAATCAAGGCGGCCCCGCGTCCTCGAACGTCACCGTCGCCGACAGATACAGAAGCGATACGAAGTTTGGACCCATCCATACAAAGGTACGGAAAGCCATTGTCATCGCCCTGTACCAGGACCACTATCTTGCCGTCCCTCTCTTCACCCATAACGGCAACGGGCTGCTCAAGAAGCTGAGCCCAGACGAATTCGTTTCTGTGCGCGACCACCGGAACAAGGGGGACTTCCATAAGCTATCGAAGCATGCAGCCTTGGTCACCGAACATTTGAATGCGGGTATTGACTCTTTGCATAAGAAGTCGACGGCGCATATCACGTATCTGATTGCGAGGAAATATGATCTTTCTGTTGTGCATGAAGGCCATTTAGAGGCAGCGTCGACAAAGCATTTGGTGCAGCTTTTTAATGAGTATGCGCCAAGGGCTGCCAAGCTCTAGGAATTCTGCGTGCGTCATAGAATCTCGAATGCTGCAGTCTGTCACAAGAAATCGGTTAGTCAAACCCCAATCGTAGATTGCTAACAGCCGCGGCAGGAGCATACGCCTGAGAAAATGGTGAATTAGAAATATGTTTTGAACTCGAAGACAAGGCTTCGTGGAAGCTGAGTAGACACATTTCGCTTCAAAATTTCAAGGAAAACTTCATATTATGCTTTTTAGTAAAACTTAGAAGACAGTCAATATCTACATACCAGCAACTTTATCCTTAAACATTTAAAGTGTCAATGCGATTATCACCAGGTAGACTAACTCCACACCAAACAACCCACCAAATTCAATCCTTCTCTACATAGTTCCTCGTACCTATCAACCTAGTTGGAAGGAATGCTTTGGAAAGATGTCCGCTCAACACCCTAAAATTAAAACATACCTGTGCAGCATCAACCCACAGTCAAAGTGCTATTATCTTAACCAGTTAAATAACATGAACTCTTTACACATTTCCTCGCACCATCTCAATACAGCAGTCCCAGGGTCTTGAGTTCGTCTGAAATGGCCTGCAAAGCATCTCAACTGACAATCTCAAGCGGTACGGTCCTACCTAGCGAACGGTTACTCACTATAGTGCGATTGCACGTCCCCATGACTCGGTTCCGATACTAAAGCCTCCATTTTCAGAAAATAGTCAGCCAGGGAGCGAGTTTGTGTGGGGTCCGAAAACCCCTAGAACCCCAGGAATTACTAACTATGAATCTTCTGCAGGGCCGAAAGATGATCCACAGCCTCTTGAACGTGAACGTCGCTGACTCTTAGGTAAACCGTACCAAGACTTGAAGAACAAGCAGATGATCTGTGAGATATTAAGGCAACCCGCTCGGTTTTTTGACAGCATCCGCCGCAGCTCATACGCTTTGGCAACCACCCTCATATTAAGATTCTTTCTTTAATCCGCCCGTTCTCCATCCCAGTCCCTGCTAACAGCTCATTGAACTTGACGAGCGACTTGCCTTGATGATCGAAAATCAGTGCAGTTCTTTGATAACTTTGCGGAAGCCGTGCGGATCAATCACATGGGCAGCATGCACAATCTTGACAACTTCCATTCCCTTCGATGGCTACCGGAGGGGCTTTTTTTTGGCTCATTAAAACGCGAAGGCAAGAAAGCCGAACACGAAAGCGAAACGACTGCTCCTTGACACATCGTCAGATGCAAAAACGAGCATCAAAAGCAAGGCATAACCAAAAAGCTGCTTCTGCGTCGATAAATGGCGAGACAGCCTCAACAACTAGGATTCCAGTAACGACACAGCTGCGTACAGTACAACATCCAGACAGTCTCCTAAACACCAACTCAGACACCAACATCACACACACACACACCCTATACATCTTCGCGCAAGCCATGCTTCTCCCTTCCCCCAAAGCCCAGAACCAAGCACAAACTGGAAACCCGCACCAACCAAATCGGCTCGGCCGACTGAACGACCTTCCATGGGTCGAACGAGCGCCATTCTGCAACCCCCCGTTCGTAAACAATCCACCAAAAAAAAAACCTACGGCATTCCCTATGAATCCCCAAGCGGTCATCTCTCATACTGTACCCTCGCCAATCCTACCCGGAACCGCTAACATAACCAAAAAAAAATAACCATCAAAACGACTCTCGACTCGCCCGCAAAAAAACGCCGCCGTTTCCCTTTTTGCTTGGCAGGAGGGCGCATCTATCATCTACCCTAGCATGCACGTTGGCGGAGCGCGCCGCGTTGGTTTCTTTAGCAACATGGAGCGGCGGCTGCTGCTGCTGCTGCTGTCGGTGTATGATATATGCGCCTCGCTGTCTGTTGATTCCTAAAAGGGGGGGCCGGGGGGGGGAGCGGATTCACAACCCCGATGCGGATGAGTTAAAACGCAAAGGTTATTGCGGCGATGCGGAAGGTTTTTTTTTTTTTAAAAACGACTATTACAATTCGAGGGTCGATGAAAACAGAAAGCTGAAGCTTACTGTATTGTATCGACCAGAGTGGGAATGGGGTTGGAGGTCAGGTCTTGTTAGAATTTTTTGGAAAGACGAAGCTGTGCTGTGGGTAAGAGAGAGACACGCTGATTGGCGTGGAGGGTTTTTCTTTGGCGTTGGGGGTAGAAAGGAGGGATTTAGGAGGGAGGGTGAAGGTTAGTAGTGAAACCACTCCTCAAGCATGAAATTTCGCAAAGCCCAGTTCCGTTTTTAAACCTCTGATGAGAGCTATCGATGACTCCGTTGACCGCCTAGAATCTGTTCGACGAGCTCCCAACAAAAAACATTCCCAGTCCGTCGATCTTCCTAGCGCCGCACCTGCCCCTACTCCGTCTTGCCCACGCGGCGAGTCTAAGGGAAAAAATTATTTCTCGTGCTGGGAAGTATGGTTTCTAAGTACCAAAGAAATTAATCAAGGTATCAAAGAACATATTAAAATCACACATGACAAAACAAACGAGCTAAATCCACCTCCAATCTCCTCCGCGTTCTCTTGCGTCTAATGAAAACCCCACGGGAGAAAAGGCTAGGGGAGAGAGAGGAGATCTCATGCTGGGGAAGCGAACAAAGACTTCAAATTTGGGGGTATTGGGAGATGGATTGCCTGGGTCCGGTCTAGACAGTGTCGGGTTTGGTGGATGAGATAACGGTACCGCCGGGCGGCAGGTAGGGGACCAGCTGTGTAGAGTTGTAGGAGTTTGAACGATAGGGGCGTTTTGTGGGGTGGTTGCTGTTTGTTTTGTAGGATCTGGTGACGGTGGAAGTTGTTGGGTTGGATGGGGAGCCAGGTGTTTGGTTGGTTCTTGGCTTTGGGCAGTGATTTACGAGTTAATTGGGTGGTGTTCATGTCGCACTGCCATCAGTAGGGATGTAGTTGGTGTTTTGCCTCTCTGTTGTAGGTTAGAAATGTTTGGATCCGGCGGGAATGAAACGCAAAGTGCGTGAGGAAAGGAGAGTGTTATTGCCGGGTGGGTTTGGTACAGCTGTCATTTGTTCAGCCGCGATCGTGGTCTCTTTCTCATGTCTTACGTTGGCACTGCTTCTCCAATAGTTCATCGTGCACTATATAGGCCATCTCTCTTTGAAGGCCACACTCACGTCCGGAACAACCTAACCTTAGCCCCGTTCTTACTATCCGTCGTAAGTTTCCACTGCTCCACAAACTCCAGCACCGGATCCGCATTCTCAATTCTCGGAAAATGCCCTACGATTCTCGCAATCGCATAGCCCACTTCCGTCAGCGCCAATTGCTGCCCGATACAAACGCGTGGCCCGCCGCCAAATGGCATGTACGACCAGTGTGCAGGTCGCAGTGTCTGCCAGCGCTCAGGGCGGAAAATGTGGGCGTCCGGGCCGTAAATATTTGGGAGACGGTGCAGGGCGTAGAAGCTGGTGGTCACGCCGGATCCCTTTTTGACGAAAATTGGAGACGTTCCAGTGGGACCGCCGCCGGTGGGGAGGACGGTGTCGCGTAGAGCGATGCGGTTCATCTGGCCAATGGCAGGGTTCAGCCGGAAGGTCTCGTTCATCACGTTTTGGAGATATTTCAGGTTTTTGAGGCGTTCAAAGGTCCATTCTGCGTCACCTGCTGCGAGAATCTCTTCTCGAAGTTTGGCGTATATTTCTGGATTTCGGGCAAGGTTGAAGAAAATGTTGGTAAGAGCAACACTTGTCGCATCGTGGGCCGGGAGGAATACATTCAAGAGTTGGTTGCGAATGTCATCGCGGTCCTTGGTTCGTTTAGCGAATTCATGCGCGAGGATCAGTCGGTCGCTTTTATTGTCCGCACTCTCTTGGGAGCTCAGCGCCTTTTCAACATAGTTCTCCACGAACTCGCGAGCGATAGCGCAGGAACGCCAAAAGCGTCTATCCCGCGTCAAGAAGTTCCATTGCGGAAGCTGCATCCTCTTCCCAACTCCGGCTTGTCCATAATTGTACGCCTCGAGAAAAGTACTTGCGTCAGCTACCGTTGTTGAGGCCAGGGAAGCGGTGGACTGGCCAAAGAGGAATTCGGTACACGAATCGAGAGCTAGCCGAGCAAAAAGCGGTTGTAGATCCACATTGGAGCCATCTTTTGGTATTAGATCAATAAGCCGATCAACATGAACACTGTATGCTGAAAGGTTCGCAATCTGCAGCCGAGAAAAAGTCGGTCTCATCAAAGCTCTGGAATGTTGCCAGAAGGCACCGTCTGTAGTCATGATACCCTTTCCGACAAACGGGCCGAAAAAAAACAGCCTCAGAGGCTGCACGCCCCAGCTCTCAAAGTCAGTAGAAAAAACAGACTGGAGGTTCTTGGGCTCAATTGTGAATATTTTGATTGTGCCGTAGACCTGGGATTGGAATGTCGGCCCAAATCTGTCAAATTGCTCCTTGAAAGAGGTGTTGCGCCTGCGCTCGCGGAAGGAAGATAGCACTTGGAATACTACATCGAGACCGAAGAATGGGTCCAGTTGTGGAACCCCGGGAGGAGGCTTACATCCGAGCTTCTGGATTGTCTTCTGCCGACTCCTTTGGAGGAGAATTGCACAAACAAGGTAGAATGCAAAAGACGCGAGTACGGGGAGGACATACAGGTATTCAACGCTCATGATTTCGCGACTTGAGGGTGCCAAGTATAGATAGCGAGGTGACATGCACAATCAATGAATAATGAGAGGTTCACAGTACGGTACGCTGGAGTGGCAGGAAACGAAAACCGGGCTTGGGATCCAAGAGGCAGGTTTGAGAATTGAGATGGACAACGGCAGACTTTGAAAACCAATGGAAGACTCTCGGACCACATGCATGTATGTTTGGGCTTACGCAGCATCCCCCAAGACGATCCCCTTCAAGACAGGCGAACGTCTAGGCTAGCAAAAGCCTTACTGTAGAAGCCGCTCTATGGCGCGGCAGACTGGTACAGAAGCCTAAGAACGTAAAGTATTCAAAAGTGGAAGCAGGAAAGAGAGAAAATTGATAACAGCATACCTGGTGTACAGTAAACTGTATTTGATCTGCAATACTAGTTGGGTGAAGGTCGTACGGTAAGTTAACACTCTTCTGTAATCGGAGAATGGCTCTTGAATCTTAGTACTGCTACAGTACAAGCAAAAACAGACGCCAGTTCGGCCATCTACTCTCGCCTTGACTTTCTCGCCACAACGACTATCTTAGGCGTGCACCGCGCAATCCCCTTTTTGGACTCCTCACAAGTCGCGTTGATGGCCCCGTACACAGTCGCTTTCCTCTCCACGCTCGGCGCATTCGCCGCCTCTTCCTCCATTACCAAGAACTGCATGTCCTGGTAGTACTTTGCAAGCGTCAAATTGCACTCATACTTGAACTCCTGCGTCTGCTCGAACCCGCTCTGCTCAATGATCCCTCGCAGCTCGCGCACCCACTCCAGCCGGCTCAGATCCGTCAGCTCCTGGGCGCGCTGGAACTTTTCGGTATCGGTAGTTGGATTAGTGCTTGCGACGTATGCCTCGAAGACATTGAGTTCGTCCCACTGCAGGTAACCTCCCGGCTTCAGCAATTCCAGGACGTTGCGCAGGATCGGGCGAGGATCGTTGTAGCGGACCACGAGTAGCGCGAGCCGGATATGCACCACGTCGTACTGGCCCTTTAATGCCGACGGAACAGGCGAGAAGACGTCCCACTGGTTCAGGCTTACTGAGCCAGGTAGCCAATCTGGCGGCGGGCATTGCTCGAGGCTGATGTCGAAGCCATCCAAGCGGGAATTCGGAAAAGAGTGCGCGAGGTCGAGAAGCCAGATAGCCGTGCCGGTGGCGATATCTGCGATGCGGGAGCCAGATTGTGGAATGTCGACGCTGGGGTGTAAGTTGAAGCCGAGCTCTTCTTTCCAAAGGAAGAACTGACAGTTCAGGCGTGTGCTTGCCGCATAATCCCGATTGAGGACGTAGCCTGCGCTGGGAGCACTGCTGCCCGTGTGGACGATCTTGTTAGTAACTGGGTGAGTAGGTTCGACCCCGTTGCTCAGTGGTCTGCCAGGCTCGAGGTCAGTCATTTGACAGGTTGGGTGAGTGGTTATATGTAGGTGGGTTTACCAAGTTCGTAGTCCTATGTGTACCTTGGGATCTGAAAGTTTCAGGACTGAATGTCTTATATGCTAAATATAACGTGTTGGGTTTTTACGGGGTTTCGTAAAAGGTCGTCGCAGAGACAGGAAGTACAGAATCCAAGCGTGTAACGTACGAAACCGTTATGACGCTGAAAAGACACCATACCAGCACTTTAGAAACCCCAGCTAATGTGATACGTTTAATACCCGCGAACCAGCGACGATGACTTGGTGCATCACTTTGCAGGTGCGAGTGGCAGTGTGATCTTATACCATTATGTAACCAGAGGTTGAATATCAACGGACAATATACAGTAAAGCTTGTTTATCGATCCTGTCAAAAATACAGCGTATTGTCTTTCAGCACCTAAATCATATAGCACAATTCTTAAGCATCATTTTCGACATATACATCGGTTCGCACTTGGATCTTATTGCTCTTGTGTACATCTGTCAGCGCTATACCAGTGTGAATGAAGTCAGCATCGCCGTCGTTTGGCAACCTGACGAACGCACGGTTGCTGTCGTCCCTGACAGCCCCGGAGACTGCATTTCCAGAGCCAGTATTGTAGCTATTGGCATGTGAGCTCCAGAGGCTATGGAGCTTTCCCCTGAATACTCCGCTGTCTTTGCTGCTGTTTCCACCACTGGGAATTGATCGATCGACGGAACCAGTAAGTATGAGGTTGAGAAGCGGCCGAAGGGATGGAAGACAAGCTATTGAGGAGCGTCAGACACGTAAAGGTTGCACCTGTATCAGCTTATTTACTCACCGCAAACAATGCCAACGTGACTTTCAACGCCTGTCCAGATTTGGGTGTTGACAAAATTCCAAGTGATGTCGGGCGACGCCAGGTCAAGATTGATGATGAACGTAAATCGAGCAACAGAGACTCCGACAACACTTCGCAGGGAGTTAGCACGCACCGTTGAAATTTAGACGCTGGGGCACCGAATCATTGAACTGGAACTTACAATGCGCCTAGGAGGAAGATACTGGACAAAGCCACTTTCTGTGCCTTGGGCAGGTGTAGTTTCCAAACGAATGGTATCGGAAGTATGAGGATCGCAGCGTCCGTCACGATATTAGGTATGGAGTTTCCATCGAAGAACTGATTGACGTTGACGCCGCATTTGATGGGCCTGGTAGGAGGTGTGGGTGAGAAGCGGTCCCAGAAACCGCTGATGGGCGTGCATTGGAAGATTGTAACAAGCAGCTAATCAAGACTTGATTAAAGTGGGATCGTTTTGAGGTTGGAAAGACACTTACGACTGCGATTCCCCAGCAACTGACGACGGTTCCCAGAATATAGATAGGAATGCGAATTTTGCTTTGCTTGAAGATCCGCCAATAAAACGCCAATAGCGAGAATTTGATGCTGCAGATTATGCCCGTGTAGCTGACCTCTGATACAAAGAGGCCTTTCGCCCAAACGACACCCGCATCTTTGGGGGCTACCCAGACGTGTTTCCCCAGTCCGTGGTCCACCACTGGAAAGGCCCGAATAAGTCCTGGCTTTGCAATACTGTGAAGGACTTACTATATGTGATGGATACAAAGCACATAGCACCAGCAAAAGTCTGTTTAGCGGTCAAAACATGTGCAACTCTGTGTCCAGATCCTACGACTTACGATTGCCGGAATCATGAGCCAGTCATCCCACCAGAGCGGTGCGCGAGACAGTCGTCGCGAAACGAAGCGTAATACGATGGTCGTGACTGCCAAAACAAAGGTGGCTATATTGACACCTAGTATGCGAGGGACCTGCGTCTCCGAGAGATCGACGCCTGGAGGAGGGCCATTCATGGCTGTGGAATGGCAGAGCGTACAGGCAGCTGCCTTATAAACAAGACTTGAGAGTTTTGAATATGACGGCGTTGCTCCTTTGTGTTGTGTGAAGAGACAATCGCACTAAACAACAAGCAATGCTCAATCGATCTGGACAGCCTACAGCATACATCAAGGTTCAGTGACTTGAAAGCTTACCCCCACTTACACATAGTGTAGCCGCTTTTTCATTGATGGGGGAAAGTCGCTTCTAGAGGTTGGTACACAGGCCGCGATTAAGTTGGAAGTTTCAGGATGGTTCAGAGCAGACCAAACGCTGAGTGCACGCAAAAGAACGCAGCTCAGTCCCTGGTTTCTTCGGGCATTACCGAGGGATCCCCATTTAGATCCCGACGCGTATTGTTTCCTCTGTGTCTTCAGTTTCTTGTCCCGTGCGAGCCAGCGTGCTTGCCAAGCATGAAGGGCGATGCGCGAGCATCATCGTTAGAAATGATGAGTTGGCTGCGCGCAGTATTGAGCGTGGCATGCCGTATTCTAGTGCTTATGAGCAAGGGGGTGTAAGAAGAAGAAGAATAAGACGATATCGCATCATGGTTCATCCTTGCCAAGCCCATGTCAGCCACCAAAGTATTCGATACTTTGCTGATTCATGGATTGGCGCTCTGCTGACTCGTCGACGACGACGACGACGATTTGGCAGATCTTCTCGAAATCCTCGAGACTCGAGAGTCGAGAGGTTACCTTTTGGCGGAATCGGCGATTTGCAAAGCCGCAGACACTCAAATTTCCACCTTGTACGGAATAAGCGGGCCGCATTCTGGCAAGCGGAAAATGTCTCAGATGACACGATTCACACGAGTACCTAGAGATTAGAGACTAGAGACTAGAGAAATAGCAATTCGGCTCCTAAGGTACAATTACATAAGGTACCTATATCCGTCATCCTTCGTGTGAAGGCTAAGCTTGGTCTGGGTGGAGTTCCGATGCAGTTGTTATGCCAAGGGTTGTGGCTTATTTGACTTGTTCACGCTGTTGTCTTCCGCTCCATCAAGGCACAGAAGTACCTTATCACGGTCTTCAAGCCACTTTGATATCAGCTTTCACAAGTACGGAATACCTTAGGTAAAGTAAAGTACCTTACTTAGTCAAAGTACGAAGCTTACTAAAGTAAGTAGGATTAATTACCGTCTTTTCGCTAACGTCCAATTTCTGCCGTAGCTACTACTTGTACAGTACCTACTCGTGCTACTTTAATACTGGTGAGATGGTCGAACCCTCGAACAAGCGTCTTCCCTATCCCTTGAACTGGTGTTAAAGGTTAAAGCTGCCACCCCACGATTACGGGAGCTAATCACATGTACTTACCTAATATATAATAAGGTATACGCGGGCGTGGCGGGGTAGCAGAAAAAGAAATTGTCGCTTCTCAAATAAGCGACGCTGAGATTAGCTAATCCCCCTTATGCTCGCTTAGTGCTGCCCCCCGCTGCCGTGATGTACCTAAGGAGTACCTTAGTGGTACGACCCTGCACTACTAGGTACCTGCTAAAGTATGTACATGGTCGCCAAAAAACAAGGATCTAATATGCGTGGCATGTGGGTAGAAGAAGATGTAGATTAAGGTACATAGTTCTCTGGAGCCGAAGCAGTAAATAGTAGGTACATACTACTTTAGCTAACTAAGCTACTCCCTCCAGGAAGCTAGTTCCAACTACTACCCACTCTACCTAAAGTATGCATCAACATGTACGGCACAGGGCACGCTTCAGGTCTTATGAACCGGACCTTACAAAGTACGCCTAGAGAGGATACCAGCTCAATTGAGCAGGTAAAGGAGGCACAACAAGGGCACCACGCTTCATGCTTGAACGCACGCGGCGCTCCCAAGGTTGACAGCTAATGTTGCACGTGGAATGCTATTTGTATTCAACGTACGGATGTAGCCTGTAGGTACCCAAGTGGTTCTGTTGGAGTTGGTGGATACCTCCTTTCCAAAGCGTCGATCTTGAGAGAGGGAGTAGTGGAATCGTTGCCAACTACAGTATTTCCCACCAAGCACCATTTCTGGAACCACCGCTCGGTTTGCTGTTGGCACTTTGCTTGTTGGCTTTCCCGGGCGAATCTATCGCTGGTGATTCACTATTGATCTACGCCTAGCAAAGATGGCTGAAAGCCTTCCTATCTCTTCCTGTTTTGGCTCTGGGGAGGGATGGGGCCAATTTGGTATGCGCAGCCGCATACATGTGTCGAGGGAGGCTGCTTAAGGCATCACCAATCCTCCATTCTGTGTTTGGTGGTCACCGTCGTTCCGGACATACATGACCAATTCTCACGTGATGAAACCCTCGCCCATTCACTCTCTGCTCCTCGCCTTCGTTCTCGCTGCGCTCACAAACAGCACCTACTGCCGTCCCTCCCCAATCAACATCATGTCGAAGCCGACCATCGTCCTCGTTACCGGCGCATTCCATGTGGACTCGGTCATGGACGTCCTAGGTGCTCGGCTACAAGAGGCTGGATACAATACGCGGACCAAGGGACTGGTCACCGTCAATGGGCCTGGTCTCTCTGTCAAGGATGACGCTACTGCCCTTCGAGATCTACTGCAACCCCTGATCATAAACCAAGGCAAAGACGTGGTGTTGTATCTGCACTCGTACGCCGGTTTCCCTGGAAGCGCTGCGATTGGGGGATTGTCCAAGAAGGAGCGGACCGCCAAGGGCCAACAGGGCGGCATTGTCGGCCTTGTCTACCAGTCCGCATTCATTCCTCAGCAGGGTGATACATTGGTGAAGATGATCGGTGGATCTTACGCACCTTGGCAATCGCCAGATGTGCGTCCATCTTCTTCTGCTCTTCTGAATTGACGTGTCCGAAGCTCATGTTCAAGTAGGAACAAACTGGGCTCATCAGCGTGATTGACCCGAAGAAAACCTTTTATGCCGACGTGCCCGAGCCTCTAGCTAGCGAAGCCGCCAACCAAATATACGGCCAGTCGATTGTCTCTTTCAATTCGCCTTCTGGACCAGTCTACTACGCAGATGCGGCTTACGATGGTCACCGTGTGTACATTCATACCGAACAAGATCAAGCGCTTCCGCCTTTCGCTCAAGATTTGTTCGTCGCCAACAGCGGAACTCAGTGGGACGTCAGGAAGCTGGACTCCAGCCATAGTCCTTTTCTGAGTGAACCTGCGGCGTTGGCTCAACTTGTTCAGGACATTGTGGGAGGGTTTACGAAGGGTTCCTAGCGCACGTCTCGGACTAGGAGCGTGGTGACATTCGCCCATGAGAATTAGGAATATTGAGCATGACCAGTACAATCAATTAGCCTTATTCATGTCCTGTAGGAATTACATGGTGAAAGTTAAAAGACATCCAAATGGAAGAGAAACACCATTTCTGGGCCCCTTTAGCAGTGCACAGGCCTCATTGTCAGGTTCACGTAACTGCGCTTTCTCAAGCCACTTGTGCCTAGGTAGTCGTGAGCATGAAGATCTGGCCGTTCCTGCATGACAGGCGCCAAAGAATTTAGTGCAAATGCCTCCAATTGAAGCTGCTATATGCCATACCCACACGATGGCCCCGCCCTCTAATGGAGCCCTTCAAGCCTCACAAACATCCTATCGAACTTTGCTTCAGATGGAAGAATGACCACCGCCCCCTTTGAGTCACTGAAAGAGGTGCTTCTAGATCACTGGCAAACATTCGAAAATCTCACCGATAGTAATGCCGCCGGCGCGAAGCTACTAGATGGCCACAATCTGGATCTGGCAACTGTGCTGATGGTTGCAAGGTATGCGTTCAAGCCGTCTCTCTTCGACTAGATGCTCAATGTTCTTCTAGGTACAACGGCCTTGTAAATCTATCCGAGAAAGCGCACGATGCTATCACCGCGAGCGCCGGAGCATTCCAAGCCAGCATAGAGAAGAACGAAGTAATATACGGTACCAACACCTCCTTCTTTGCCTGCGATGATGGAAACGTTAAATGCGATTAGGGATCAATACTGGTTTTGGCGGCAGCGCAGATACGCGGACAAAAGCTGTCGATAACCTCAAGAAAGACTTGTTGCGCGGGTTGGAGTATGGGACAATAAGCAAGACAGCTCCTGGCGAACAGGTGTCTCGCGATGGCCGGAAATTCGTGCTACTGCCCCTTGACCACGAAGTCAAATCCTGCATGCCCGAGTCATGGATAAAAGCGTCTATTCTAGTCAGGCTCAATTCTTTAGCTCATGGCGCGTCCGGTGTGCTTTACTCCACCGTGGAAGCGCTCCTTCAGCTGCTGCAAAAAGACATCGTTCCAAGAGTGCCTCTACGCGGCAGTATCTCCGCCTCGGGTGATTTGAGTCCCCTTGCCTACATAGCAGGAGTCCTACAAGGAAAACCATCCTTGAGTGTATGGACGGGTAGCAGAGCAAACGGCCAGCGCCGCATCGAACAAGCAGACATAGCCCTGGCCGAGCATTCTATTGATCGTGTCGTACTTGGAGCCAGAGAAGGGCTGGCCCTTGTCAATGGTACGTCTGTGTCCGCAGCCGTAGCAGCGCTTGCTATGCACGAGGCCTTGTGCCTTGCTGGTCTATGTCAAGTCCTTACAGCCATGAGCGTCGAGGCTCTTCACGGTACGGATGAAAGCTTTGATCCATTCTTCGCCGCCGTTCGTCCGCATTGGGGTCAAGCGGAATCCGCTCAGAACATATATGCTTTCCTCAAGGACTCGACATTGGTTTTCCGTGATCACGGCTCGTTGGAATCCTCTTTACGTCAAGACCGCTACTCAATCCGCACTGCTTCCCAATGGCTAGGCCCTGCTCTTGAAGACCTCTTCCTCGCCAACCGCCAAATTAGCACCGAGCTAAACTCCGCCACCGACAATCCTCTCATTGACATCCATACTTCTCCAGCCCGTGTTCTCCATGGCGGAAATTTCCAAGCCAAATCAATCAGTTCTGCCACTGAGAAAATCCGCCAAGTCGCCCAATCCCTGGGCCGGCTTCTCTTCACACAGTGTACTGAACTTATCAACCCCGCCACCTCCCGAGGACTACCTCCCAACCTCGTCATTGCTGAACCATCAGAATCCTTCATTTTCAAGGGCACAGACATCCTAATCGCTTCCCTACTGTCTGAACTCGGCTTCCTCGCCGGTCCCGTCTCCCCACATGTCCAGACCGCCGAAATGGGCAACCAGGCCTTAAACTCCCTAGCCTTGATCTCAGCCCGGTACACTCTCGAAGCATTGGATGTACTGGCCCAGCTGGCAGCCGCACACCTTGTCGCCGTATGCCAGGCATTTGACCTACGTGCCCTCTACGCCCGCTTTATCGCCCAGTTGGAACCCGATTTTCACGCTCTGCTAGCCCAAGGGTTGCGCCCCCATCTCGTTGATCCTAGACATTTGGGCACTCTGCAGAACACTTGCTGGAACGCCTTTACGAATCGCTTGGACGCCACTACGACCTTGGATTCCACTGCACGTATCCCTGGCGCGGTCGCTCACGTTCAGCCAATCATCTTTGCAGCTTTGACACCATCTACCGACAGCTTTACCTGGCTAGCAAGCTGGACGGAACGCGTAGGGACACACGCGCTAGGTTTGTACCGGGTGGTGAGGGATCGCTATATACAAGGCGAGGGCGCAAGTGATATGCTGGGGCAAGCGGGCAAAAAGATGTACAACTTTGTTCGGGAGGATTTGAGGATACCGTTTGTAGGACCAGAAACGTTGACGACGCCAACTTCGGGGAAAGAAAAAGGACCAGGAATCACAATGGGAGATTTGAATGGGAGGGTGAGAGAAGCGATGGCGGATGGGGCTTTGTACAAGGTCGTTGTGGATTGTTTGAGGGAGGCGGAGGTGTAGATACTCTGTTTGATCTCAGCGCGACCGCTGCCAAGCGGGGCAAACAATGCAGCGCGGGCCGAGAAAAAAGCGAAAAAAGCTTCGTCTACCAACATCTACAGCAGTCTTATGCATCTACAACTCGAATCAAAGCGTTCAGCGTCTACATCACATACGTGCTCGACCCAGCCTTACAGGCCCACTGCTCGATATTTTGAGACGCTGTCCGCGCTTACTAATTGCACAGCTCAACTGCTTAACGCTGGATCTTACAGTGATCCGTTCTTCTTTATCTCTTATGCCGATCATACGCCTCAATTCCACGATCATTCGTGGTAATGAAAAATCACGACTCACTGGCTCAACTGTTGGATGCTGCGTTTGAAATAATGAGTCAATACCTCGACCACGTTGTTTTCGTATGGTTGGTTAGTGGTGGTCAAGCCGTTGAGAGGAAAATCGCTTGGTAAATTGAGTGCCTTGATATGAATTTTGCGTCATCATATGTAGCCATGTTGCGACCATGCAGCTCATCTTCATACGCCAAGGCATGCGACTTAAATACTTGATGCTTCATCAAAGAAACCGTGAAAGATGTGGTGAACACTTGGGGAGGCTTTCTTGACAGGCTATGAATCGAGCCTAAGGAAAAAATAATTCTACTCTGTCATTGACCGTGGAAAACGGTTGTCTCTTAACGATACAATCTAACATTGTGTACTTTGCGAATTCTCTTCCTGCCCGGCCTTTCTCTAACACGCTTTGAGGCTCCATCGTTCGTCACTATCAGCCCGCGTCCTCGGTCTGCCAGCCTGTGACCGTCTAAGCTTCCATGTTACGCTTATAGGAGTCTGGATACGCAATGGCATCTTCGGCTGCGTCCGCATTCCTCTTGTAGGAGTCTGGGTAGGCAATGGCATCTTCGGCAGCATCGGCGTTCCGTTTATAAGAGTCTGGGTATGCAATTGCATCCTCAGCGACGTCCCGCTTGTAAGAGTCCGGGTAGGCAATGGCATCTTCGGCAGCGTCCGCATTCCTCTTGTAAGAATCCGGGTAGGCAATGGCATCTTCGGCAGCATCGGCGTTCCGCTTGTAGGAATCTGGGTATGCAATGGCATCCTCAGCGACGTCCCGCTTGTAAGAGTCCGGATAGGCAATGGCATCTTCGGCTGCGTCCGCATTCCTCTTGTAAGAATCCGGGTAGGCAATGGCATCTTCGGCAGCATCGGCGTTCCGTTTGTAGGAATCCGGATAAGCAATGGTGTTCTCGGCAGCGTCACGCTTGTAAGAATCTGGGTAAGCTATGGCATTTTCGACGGCGTCCCGTTTTTCGGCTGGATCTATCCAAAGTCAATCGATATTTGGGTTTGCACAGTTGAAAATAAATCCAATCGAATCATATCAAACGAGTGGTGAGGGTTGATAATAGGCAAAGTTATAACCTAGCGACTTCAGCATTCAACAGCTTAGGGTTTTATACCCAAGTTGCGATGTTGCAGATTCGGTTTGGGGATAATCGCCACCACTCTCAGTGCATATATGGTGGTATAAAATATGAGAAACACGTACTCAGAGGCGCAGCCAAGACGTTGACGCAGAGTAAGGCAGCAATGAAGGAGATTGAAGAACGCATGATTTGTGGCTGCTACTCTAGGGTATAGCTGTGGATGATTTATGAGACAACTCCGGTTTGGTGTCGAGTCTTTATTTAATATATGGGATTATTGGTGTCGGTCCTATTAGCTCGCTTGGTAAGAATCAAAAGAACGGCTTAATGAATAGTACAGACATGAGTATACCTTCGAGTCTAGGGCTAGTCCGGAGGAGTGCTTATCATCTTCGTGGCTATCTTCGGTGCATCAGCACATGGTCGCATGCAACGCTGCACTTACCAGCCCCACGGCGCACCTACTGAGCCGTAGATTGATTGATCCCACGCTCCAGACACCAGTACCCAACGTGGAAACGCCAACACCTTGACCGCCTCTACACCGCCTAAACTCAAAAGAAAGTGCAGGCGTTGGAAGGATGGAATTTCCACTGAGTGCACACGCGGGTCGGTGTGCTAAGGTACTTTTACGGTGATCACCGGTACTACAATACCCTGGGTGCAGTTGTCTGTCGATTAAGGGGAACACGATCTTCTCCCGATCCTCTTCGCCCAAGGCAAACCTAAGCAGCATCCTATGGCTTCAACCTGCCGTCGTTTTCAGAAGCGATGATTATGCAGCTAACAGGCCCGTGTAGAACATAACCTTCGGTTTCTCGTTGGACGGCATGCACGTAATAAGAAGATGGTTTGATGTGAGAAGAAGGATTCCTAAGCAATCACGCAATCGTAAAGGCTCAGGGCTCAAACCTCAGCTCTCTACGAAAAGCTATACCTAAGGTACCTACCTATATTTCAACCGACAAAACAGAAATTAACGACTTACCTATAGCATCCAACAGTCCCTTATGTTCACCAGTGTAAGATTGCGCAAGTATTGTGTATAATACAGAGTTGACAGAGAAAGATGTCAATGCTATTGAGGATGCTAAGGTAAGGAAGACTAGGTAAGGTAAGGTATCGTTATGCAATGCAATCCTTCGAGGATGTCTTGATACACTTATTGATTGACTGCATTAGTGGCTCATGTGATGTGCTGCCGCTTAAGGGTCACACCAGAAGCGCCTTGATGACAGCGGTTCGGTTGTTGACGATCGAGATCTGGTGATGTATCTTACCTATTCCGTAGTAGGTTTGGTATTACTCTCTAGTCAAAAACGTGCGGGACTAGGATTAACCGATTTAGAACAGTAGGTACAGTACCTAGCCTGATACCAAAAGTACTTGGTAAAGTCTTTCGTAGCGATACTTGATGTACTCCAGTACCTCCACACCACTAGCAAAGGTGTGTGCTGGTAGTTTTTGGCTTTGGAACAATGAGAGCCACACCCATTCTATCTACGCTGCCTTGGTGCGAGTGCTACATATCTGCACACGGGATCCCTCCTCGGTCAGAGCTGCTTTGGGGATTTTGGCAACGAAAAGGACTCGGTAATATTTTCCCAAATGCGCGCTCCCATTTCAATTGAGGCACTCGATTCGCTGGACTGAACAATGCGAAGGTACCTTAGGATCTTATCGTCTCTTCCGGTCACGCGAGATTACAAGCATGATGCATATAACCGATTTACCATTGCGGGAAACGAGATTGAGTCCCTCGCTTCTTACCATCGCTCTCACCGTTGCTACGGTCAACCTTCCTCCGCGGCAGCGCTCGAGACAAGAACCTGGTTCCATCCTTGCATAAACGTCTGATCACTTGTCTGATACCCTCTTCGTTCGCATCTTCATGATTTATGCGGAGCGCTAAACATTCGTTTGATGCTGGTTTCAATACATCCAAGGGTACGGGAGTTCCACAAGACAGATTGAATAGTTCCCAGTGAGTTTCGTTTTGGGAGTGAATGAAATATACAGGTTGCGTATTGAAACTTTCAGCATTCGGTACAATTTAGTGGCCCTGAATTTTGGATTGGGAGGACATGCAAGTCTAGGAGGGTCTGCTCTTCAGGCTTTTGCTTGGATTCTAGAGGGGTCTCTCATGCTATCTCGAGACTTTAACATAATGAATCGTCGTTGACTTGATCTTATGTGACGATAATCCTCAATGGATCCAGATAGCCAGGGACTCCTTCCTTTCGACGAAGACAAGGACGGACAGCTCTCTGACGTTAGCACTGAGGAGGCAGATGTGCTGCATCGCGATTCGAAGCCACAAGTCCAACGATGGACAACCAAATTTATAATCATACAGATTGCTCTGGTTGTGCTCTATACCATCGTCGGTACCGTTGTAGCATCTTTACATATTAAGAAGGCTCTATCACCCCACAGTACGCATATTTCCACCAGATTTTGAGCTCATGTCCCAACTCAATCACTCTGTCCAGCTTCCATTCAAGGGCTATCCATCAGCTATGCTCCCATGATCTTCCACAACCTGACCAACAACCCATACGCTGGGAGACCTAACACCGATATCGACGCGGCATGGGATGAACTGATGGCCCCGATGCATATCCGCGTAACAGCGAACGAGCTGTCACACGATCATCAAGAGTCGGTGGCGTTGCCGGAGGCGGGAGGGTACTTGGGCTGGCTGGGAGCATTTCACGAGCTGCATTGTATCGTACGCACTCTTCCCTCTGCGATACCAACTACCGAAAGGATACTGTCGGGAATACGAGAGCTGATAATAGGATCGTGCTACCGTAGGATATGCTACGGCGATGGCATTATCGCGATTATTACCATCCCAACGTTACCGGTGCGGATGAGGAGCACATGCTCTCACATGTCGGTGAGTAGCTGTCTATTCTGTCTCCTGGTCCGTCTGATACTTATACTAACCAAATCGAATAACAGATCATTGCTTCGAAATGCTCCGGCAATCTGCAGTTTGCCATGCAGATTTGTCGCTAACGACCTTCACCTGGCACCCGAAAAAAGCGAGACCAATGTTCAACGCCTCGGAGTCGGTGCATCGCTGTGTGGACTGGTCGAGATTGATGAACTCGTTCTCAGAACGTGTGGTGACTGTGGATGAGATTGAGCGAATGAAGAATCCGCTAATGACCTAATTAATAAAACAAGGCCAAAATATTTGGGGTTTCCAACTTCGTTCTACGTGCTAGGCCGTGAAGCATTCAGACCTCGAACTCGGGCACCTTGCGCGTTCTGGAAAATTGCTAATAGCTCTAGGCTTCGATCATGATCAATTTCCTCAGTGGACATGATGGTCGTGAGTCTCATGGAGGTGTTTTTCCTCTGTCGGACGCTCATCCGGATCATACGTCTGCCACTTTTTCGTCCACTGTATCAACTGTTCCCAATCCTTGCACTGATGCTCCGTCCCAAACCCAGTGACGCCCCCAACCTCCTCATCCTTAAGTTCGATCGTCGTGTCAGGCTGGCACATGAGGCTTTGCCGAATAAGGTCGATGCAATGTCGGATATGAGGTGGCGACGCCATCATTGGCATGTCCTCCTCGGTGATTTTGATACCTTCCGTGGCGGCTTCGTGTAGAGTCCAGTACCCTTCGCGAATGCCGTTCTTTTGTTGGTTGATTAGTGAGAATCTTGAAGCGGGGATAAAGGTTGGCAGACTAGACAATGCAACTGGTGGAAAACGGAGAGCGCAGATCGTTTTGGTGCTAGATCTGGATGTTTGAAAAACCCGCCTTGCTCGGGGAATAGATCTCCCCAAGCTTGATCCGTGTTGTTCGAAGGTCGTTCTCCGTACATTCTATTATATCTGAATGTGACTGGGTTGGTTCGTACTGAACTGATAAGCATCCAATGGTGCGTGGGTCTGGAATCGAGACTCACGGCTAATGCTCTCATTTAGCTCGAGCGTTCTTGAATATCTCCCGGCAAAGAAACATGACGCAGCAGCAAAGAAAACAAGAAGAGTGGAAAGAATCGATCTCATCGGCGGAAGACTGGTATGTCTTTTTGCACCATCAACCAAGGAGTAGCGAGGACCAGACTTGGTAAAAGGTCTAAACATGCTGTGGGCAGAGAGACAGACGACAAATGCTGCGAGAACCACAGGAGTAACAAGAGGCAGGAGGCGGGGTATGGGGGTGGGATGAATTGGTGGTTTACTATACGCCTGTATGCCTACCCAATTGAGGATGGCGTAATATTCCTCTCGTGTAATTTATCGCTGATGTTTTGAATACGAAGGTTAGAAACAGTGTCAATTAGGGCACGGTGCAGCCGTACCGTGCGCCAATGTATGAAAGACCCTAAGGTAATAATAATTGAGAACTGCTGGGGTTCTCGAGGCCCTTAGGACATGCATTGATTGCAGCACTCGGTTTCTGACTCGTCAATAGGCCGTTAAAGCAGATTGACGATGGTGACAAGCAGAATCAGCGAGCTTGCATCTATCATTGCAGCAAACACTGCGGAAATCGATCTCTACACGGCTTCCGAGGCGCTTCCGTCTCCGTCCTTTGACGCCGACAGTCCACCAAGGTTGCTTTCCCATCCCCGTGTAGCAGCTTTCCGGCAGGCTATTCTCGAGGCCACCGATGAGCTGCACGCGCTGATGCTTGGGCCAGTTGGTATTCTGACACCAAGCGTGGGAGCTACTTCTCCTTTTAAGTTACTTTCAATGGTCCGATATGGCTGATGCTGTATAAAATCCCACAGCACAATGCCCTGATCAGCCTGCAAGCTGTCTGCAGATTTAGGTTTGCAACGAGCGTTTCGGATGGCGAGGAGGTCTCCTTCGCTGAGATGGCTACTACGTCGGGCCTGCCAGAGCACGTGGTTCGTAGACTCGTGCGCCAGGCTGCTGCGCATCATATTTTCCGAGAACCTCACAAGGGCTTCGTTGCCCACACCGCTGCATCGCACATGCTTGCTGTGAATCCGCAGATGCGGCAATGGGTGGGGATGATGACGGAGGAAATGTGGCCAGCGGCGGCCAAGGTATGCGCTTCAGGGAATCTCCGATGATGCCGCTGGCGCCGCTGACAACGCTGGTTTTCAGACAGTGGATGCGCTGGCGAAATGGCCGGATTCGCAGGAGTCGGTTCATACGGTGAAGATTGCAGCCTTCTAGCAACGGCGGCAGGGGATGTCTGCAACTGATGATCGGGCATAGGGATACAACTTGGCTCATATGACAGAGCTGACCATTTTTGAAAACATCGCCCAACATCCTCAACGTGCACAGCGGTACGCTGAGGCGATGTCTTGGTTCAACACCGGTCCTGGACTGGAGCCTGTTCACGTTCTGGACAACTATCCTTGGGAGTCCAGTAGGACTGGAACTGTAGTAGATGTGGGTGGCGGGTATGGTTCCGTCAGCATAGCACTCGCACAACGATTCTCCTCAATCCAATGCATTGTTCAAGATCGAGCGGAAGTTGTAAGAGAGGCAAGAATAAAATTGCCGGTGCACCTAGCAGATCGTGTTTCTTTCATTGAGCATGACTTCTTTGAGGACCAACCTGTAATGAATGCCGACGTCTTCTTCCTGCGCTGGATCCTCCACGACTGGTCCGACACGTACGCAATTCGGATACTCCGGTCTTTGATCCCGGCACTCAAACCTGGCACAAGAGTGCTAGTAAACGAGCATATCCTTCCTGAGCCGGGCACGGTTCCATTGTACCGAGAGAAACTGCTTCGGTGAGGCTAAAAATTTCATCCTTTACCCCCCTCCCCTTAGCCACCTCTTCTCTAAACCCCATGACAGAAACTTCGATATGTCCATGCTTGAGATTCACAACGGCAAGGAACGAGATTTGAGTGACTGGGTGCAGCTGTTTGAAGACGCTCACAGAAGTTTCAAGGTAGTCAGCGTCAAGCAGCCGGTTTCGTCAAGGCTCGGAATCATAGAAGTTGTATGGGATGCAGATGGTACGTTGGAGAAAATAAAGGGTTAGAGTCTTGATCACAAAGCTGGATCCAGCTTCGCCGACGGCCACCAACAACATTCCATGTCTCCATGAGCAGCGCACGATCTATGGTGCAGGAACGTTAGAGCAGGTTTCGTCCTGCACACCCTACATCCCGCATAAGATACCGCAACACAATCATTTCCTGTTGTGGTCCCGAAGAGTCTGTTCATGCGATCACGCTCTATCATGAAAACCAGAGTCGCTTATTCGATTAAATCAATGTCATCAGATCATCAAACCAGTAAAAAAAAATCCCGCTCACAATCGGAATCAGCAAGATGACCTCCGTTACCGTAGCAACCAACATCGATTCAGAATGTCAGCACAGCTTTTCAAGCCCATTCTCATGTTCTTCCGTCAATGTTAACGAGCCCTCAAGGTGGCTTTTCCATCATGGCGCACTGCTTGATACATAAGCACGACCACCCCCTTGCATTCACCGAACGAGTCGCCCACAGAAGAATTGGATTTACTAGATCGTTTCACATAACATTCACTTTTGATCAAAGGTTCGACGTTGTCCTTGTCATAATCTAATTCTAGAGTGTCGAGAGAGGCAAGTTTTGGTATAGAGACACTCACTGATTCCATCACTTCCGTCTTCCAAAGAAGGCGCACAAAGATATCCTAGTTAGTTCCTCGCTTTCTTAGGAAACAGAAAATGTGAATTTACCCAGTTTCTTTGGCCCTAATGCGCAGAAAAGTATAGCTACATATTCGCATAATTCGATTCCCGCCCGGGCACCCACTTCCCGGAAGCTAGTCCAACCTCAAGACCAGCCGGGGGGGGGAGACGATCGTTTCCCAAAGCATCTACTCTATTCCTGCGGAATTCAGAAAAGGTAGGAGAGATCTTTGTTGAAGAGCCGTCGCCGGATTCTGATTTTGGGTTGCTGAGTAATGAAATTTTTGTTCGGGTGGAAATGAGAAGATGGTCGCTTTGTAAAAAGTCGTATTGAGTTATTTTTATCATGGATAGGATAGGATAGGATTTGCTGGCATGCGGTATGTATGTTTGAATTTTATTCTTTCAAAATCTTGGCGATGAAGGAGGGTATGAAATGGGGGCAGTTTGGTTTATTTGATGGTCTGGGACGGAGATGTGCATGTTTTGAAGCTGTTGAGAGTACTATGTAGATGTGAAGGAAGAATTTTGAAACTTTTACTACTCGAGAATAGCGAGACTTCTCACCAAATCACCCTTTTCATATATAAAATAATAAAAAAGGGGGTTCTCACATCCAAAAACCCCCCTAAAAGCAAACATCAGAACCCACCCCCCCTCCCCAAAAATCAGCGCGCAGCCCTAGTAGAATAAGTATTCACCAACGTCGCCAACCCCGCCACCGACACCTTCCGCACCTGCCCCTCCACCACAACCGGCAGCCCATACCGCCGCGACACGGGATACGTGAAATGCGCCGTACTCTTCGGATGGAACCGCTCCACGGCGCCATCCACCCGCTCCGTCACCACGGGCTGATGCACCGACAGCGCCTCGAACGCGCCGGGCACGCGGTGGTCCCGCACCGACACGAACTCGTCCGGCTTGGGCTTCTTCGCCAGCCCCCGCCCGTTGTGCGTGTACAGCGGCACCGCGACGTAGTGGTCCTGGTACAGCGCCACCACGATCATCTTGCGGTATTTGGTGTAGATGGTGCCGAAGCGGGAGTCGGTCCTGTACTTGTCCGCGAGGGTTGCGTCGGAGGCGCCGGGACCGCCGCCGCCGCCGATGACGAAGTCTTGCTCGTGGTGCGCGCAGCGGATGATCATGCCTGGTTTGAACATTTCTTTCGTGAGCCGGACGCCCTTGTTTCTCTCGGCTTCGGCGAGGAGCGGGTCACGCTCGTGCGGGGGGAGGCAGGATTGCTTGAGGTGTGAGATGGCTTTGCCCCTTTTGGCGTAGATGGATCCGCGGTCTCGTGTCGCGGCGCTGGGAGGGGAGAGGGTCTGGCCGGGGTTGTTGGCTGGACGGTAAGCGATTGTTCGCGCTCGAGTAGGTGGCATAGGTGCGTCGTTGATTGTAGGGGTCTGCAAAGCCGAGTTTTGATGATAGTCAGGGTTCAAAGATTGTCTTCGCTTCGAGACTGTTTTGAAGCCATCTGCTTGTGGGACCGGAGGCGCTCCTATGGGGGTGGTAGTGGAATCTCGAATGGTTCTCCACGTTTGCTGCTGGCTTGCATCTGCAAACGAGATTCTTCGCGCCGAGGTTTCCTGGGGCCCTTTCTGGGTTGCATCTGCAAACCTGATTCTTCGCGTAGAGGTATCCTGGGGCCCTTTTGGGGGATTTCTCCAGGACGTGAGAGTTGCTGCGGTGCCGCGATTCGGATTTTGGTCCATAGTGCGTGGTTGTAAAAGCTTTGTTGTTGAATTTGTAGTTAATCGGGAATAGTTTCAAAGCCAAGTCAAGTAAGTTGTGTAAAGTAAAGTGTGGAATGAGACGCACACGGTATTTGATAGAACGACAGACGACTCGGAAAGGAGAACATTGCTCCCCTATCATACGGACAATAATAGGGACACAATGTCATTGAATAATTCTTGTCAACAACTGAACAATAAGAATATTGGTCAAGGCGTTGTCACCATATGAAATAATGAAACCATCCAAGAACAAAAAAAACCAGCATGCGTTAGAAAAATCAGTTTGCTACTTTGATTACCCTTCTTCCATCTATTCTTCCACATATCAATATCAACTCTAAGGAAAAGAAAGTGAGGGAGGCACTACCCTTTTTCTGAACACCACCCCAAAACACAGCTTCTAGGAATACTAACATTACTTCCGATAAAATTTTGCAGAGATGGACGTGCGTGTTCAGGGATTCGTCCGACGGACGATGAGGAAGATCGGCTCCTGGAATTTCATGATCCTGCAAACCCGCGAGAAGTCTCCAACAAGCCAATGTCTCGCACTGCAAGAGGCGATGGAGACTTTTGACAGCCCACCGCGAGAGCTAATAACTAACAACGTCCCAACTCTGCAAGAGGCAGTAACGACGCTTGACGTTGCGGCTGTTGAAAACATCCCAGTTTGGCAAGAGGCTATAGCAACTCTTGACAGCCCACCGCAAGAGCAAATAATCTACGATACCTTAGTATTGGAGGAAACGATAGATCTTGACAATGCGGCCGTTGAAGAAGATAGTCAGCCTGACCAACCAGAACCCTGGGATGGCTTCCAGTACACAGACGAAGGTGACTGGCAATACGGAGACGAAGAGGAAATTAGGGCCATTGAGGGAGAGAGTCAGACTAACGTGTCGGAACTAGAAGATGACGTGCAATACATGGATAGATATGAAATCGCGGCTATCGAACAAGAAGAGATTCAGACTGACGAACAAGAGCCTCAAGATGACATGCAATATACAGGCGAATTTGGAACTGTGGCTGTTGAAGAAGTAATTCAGATCAACCAATCGGAGCCACACAACGATTTGCAATACACGGACGGAGAAGCCCGAATAATCGGCGCGCATGACGGATTCAAGAATTGCTTTGCACTTCTCTTGAATGAAGACATGGTTTCCGAGCTACAGGCGATCACCGAAGCCAGCCGTAGACTAAACCTCATTGAAAACGACTTTGAAGATGCCAAATTGCAGGCCACTGTCACTGAGGTCAACATGAATCAAATCAAGGACTCGCTTGAAGCAACAGACAACGAGGAGGAAGCAGACCAGATCAGGGCGGCAATTGAACAAGAGGAATCGCGATTATCCCAAGCCAACGAGAAGAGGGATGACCTAGAGTTCGATTTCACAAATCTCAAGCACAGCCTCGAAGCTTCTATGGCTTACTCCCACGATCTTTTCGAACGTGTACTAGGGGAAGCGAATCTGCTGGCCATTACCGAACCTGAGCCAGAAGCCGTTCCGTCGGCTCTACAAACGCCCATTCCAATATCTAGACGGAATTCGACTGCCTTATCGCAAAGTAGCCAGTCATCGATCAGCTCCGAGGAACGGAACCGTCGGGCACTGTGCGAGGAGGTCGAGTTCAAAACCAACGCACTTCAAAAGCTGGAATATGAATTTTACCATCGACGCCGGAAATATGAGCAGGAGCGAGAAGTATGGAGACAGGAAGTCCAGGAAGGTGTCTGTCAAGTCTCAAAATCCGTCTTCGATAATGCTTGTCTTGCCGATCAATCCCAGATGACCAGAAACCTGATAGAGGCCGAAGAAGCACGGGATGATGCGGTTTCCCGGGCATGGAAGCTCGGTGTCCTCGAGAATAATTCCGAGAGATCATCACACTTCATTGACGATGTTGATGACGGCTATAGCTTAAGCCTCGAAACCTCCATGAAGGCCACAGTTGACAGGGGCTTCATCGACGAATGGATAAACGGTGTCTCCGAATCTCGAGAGAAACCAATCTTACAACCAGATAGCGAGGAAGATGAAAGCGGAGACGCGAAATGGGACGTACGAAGTGTTGGTATGTCGGAAAGTTTCAGTATCGTGGCTGAATCGCGGAACCAAAAGCGTATTCGTCGCTGGGAACAAACGTGCGAGATCGAACGCCAAGAAAGTGAACGCCTGCGAAGGAAGACCATGGGACCTGAGATACCGGAACGCCCTGAGGAGCTGGGTCCACTTATCAGACGACATTCATGTTCCGCGTAATACATGTATATACGACATAATACCGGCTCTTCAAAGAGTGCTGTAAATATCGCAAAGCTTAATTACCTATTCAAAGTATATAGCATACTATTACCAAGATCTGGTTTAACATACAGTATTCTATGAAGTGTCCTCTGAATTATAATGAACCTAGAGTGTTAATGTTGAACTATGAATGATCGCACGTTGTTAGTTTATATTGGTTAATTAACCAATGATTGAGTAGATAATTGAGAATAGTCACAGAGGATATAAGAAAACAAGGCAGGAACTCGATGTCGTGGTATAATTTATATTGAAAAACAGTTAAGCAAAAAGCAGACATCGGAAAAAGCCAATCATTGCCACAAAAGGCTCCAGGTTTCCGTACCGACACGATTCACAACTATCTTACCTCTGACTATAGGATCTAAGTCCTTTGTTTCTAAACCCCATATATTTGATTTGCTCTTTATACTGTGATCTTACTGGCCTGAACAAAGTCATCGTACAGCGACCAAAGATGCTTCGCAGACCGCTTGCCCAGTTGCCCTTCAACTATCAAAGGTAGGTCGTATTTCCTCGCCACGGGATAAGTAATATGCGCTAGACTGTTGGGATCGTATGGATGAATGCCGGCATTGACCTGATCCGTGACTAATTCACCGTGGACCGTCTGTATGCTGAATGGCCCCGGGGACCGATGGTCACGAACCGATATGTACTCATCTGGTTTAGTTTTGTGTGCGACTCCGTTACCGTTGTGTGTATACAAGGGAATAGCGAGATAATGAGTTTCATAAAGAGCAATGACTATCATTTTCCGGTATTTTGAGTGGATCGTACCAAATCTGCTCTCTGTGGTATACCTGTCAGCAAGGGTCATGGCTGATCCGCCAGCCGTGCCGTGTAAATCCGGCTCATGAACTGCAGCCCGTACTATCATTCCCGGTTTGAAAAGGCTCTTCGAAAGCTTTTGTATTCGGGTACTCCGGAGGTCAGGTGGTCCACGCATAGAGCCCATGACAGAGTTTCTGAACATCGACGGAGCTTTGTGAGGAAGTTCATAAACATCAGCCCTATATGATGCGGCTACGCTCGGAGGCGACGCTCCAAAACGAGAGTTCCTCTTGTTTGCGAGATTGATGTTTGACCTATTTGCAGAAAGTGGCGCAAGCGGAGAGGTAGCTTGACCTGGGTTACGGCTGAAGGCAGCGCCTAGTCCGGAAGGCTTTTTATGCTGAACCGTAGTATAGCCACTCTCTTCGATGATAGGAGATACTGCCCCTTTGCTCAGACCGCTGTTCACCACGCTGCGTGTGTAGGTTCGGGACATGTTGCCTTGTGTACCGGATGCCCGTATGGACCTGTGATATCTTAAGAGGATCACTTCCAGGCGGTGGGAAAAAGTGTATATTCTCAAAATGGAAGAAGATTAAGAGGTGGGGCTTTTGAAATACTTCGAAGAAACGTGAAAGAAAACAACGAGTACGAAGTGATGGCTCCCGGCTTAAATCACGAACACATCAAAGGCAAGAAGAATTCTACACATGCTACAGTAGTTCCCAGACTAAGAAGTCAAGGGACAAAGGAAAACCGAGGGGAAAGCCTTGCTGGGTGGTTGACGCTTTTGTTTTTGATTGGAAAACCTTTGCCCATCAAATAAAGAAACACCACAAAGAAAACCAGAAGCGGCTGGTTCAATGTAGTCCGCAAAAGGCACCTTATCTTGCTTTACAATACTGCACCCGCACAGAAACGCTGCCCTTCCTACCCAAACTTTTTCACATTTCTTCCAAACTACAAAATTCGCAAACTCGGAGAGCTGTGTCGCGGGACCGTTTAATATATCGCAAGAATGAAACGGCGCTTCGATACCCTTGCGCAGAAGACTTACAAAGTCTTTCGCACGCCGTGGAGGCTCGGACAACCACAAGGTATTGAACGTGCACGAGCATTTCTCTTGGAGTTTCCAAAAAGTAGCTCAGCACCCAACGTGAGAGATGATGGATTAAGGACCCCAGTGCCTCCATTACCGTCCGATGCTGGGATCGATGATCCCAACATAAGTTTGCCCCAAGCCGAGGATTATGTCGAATCTTCAAAGGCCATAAGTGAGCCTTCTGCTACACCCATTGCAAGTGTCGACTTGCCCTATTCGAGCGACGTCGAGATGGGAAATCAGGAAGAACTTCCACGCTACACAAGTGGACCAAGCCGGATCATAAACTCCCCAGACGGCCTTGTATTGGTCCTGACAAAGGAAATGATTGCAGAACTATCCGAGATCATCCACTCAAGCCGTAAATTCGAACATCTGGAAACAGAGTGCAATAAAGCTGAAAGGGAAGTCAACGTTACTCGAAGGTTCATGGAAAATTCGGATTTTTTGATCGAATCATCCAACAACGAGGACGAAAAAATCAGGATCAGGCAGGAAATGGAAGAGCAGGAGCCCACGTACCTTAGAAACATCAAGCGCAGAGACGAACTAGAGAACGAGCTTCGTTTCTTGCGAACTCATCTCCGTTACTTACAGAGTCTATCGCAAGAAAAAATCGAAAACGCGCTAGACGAAGCAAATTTGCTGAACGTACCGGAAATAGTTCTTGAAGAGGATCCTGCCTCTTCACAACCCCAGAACCCCGTGCCTGACTCGGTCGAACCCGCTATGATCGACGAAGTGCCTATGACGTCGGACGAATCGTACAACCGTGCGGTCCAAGAAGAGGTCGAGCGAACGCGCCAGAATCTCTTCCAAGCACAGGCGGCATTCGACGCCACACGGGATGCCAACGAAGAAGATAAATTAAAGTACGACGAGGCGAAAGGTACAGACATGTACCCTTATTCCGAACTTGAAGTCGACCTATTCTTTTTCCAAAGAGGATCAGACAATACCAGAGCTCTCATAGTGGCCGAACAGGAGCACAAGGAGGCCAAAGCCAGAGCCAGAGCGCTCGGCCTACTCGAAAACCAGTGGGACCAGGAATCAGATTTTGTCAACGACCCGGACGATGGCTACCGTGAGAGCCAAGAAGCCGACATGAAGGCCGCGCCCGACGTAGAGTACTTGCGTAATTGGACAAACGACGCTATCGGATGCCAGAATCCATTCACCCTGCAGCCAGAAGAAATGGAGCCTGATAATTGGGAAACGAAAACAGTGGCCATGTCCGATACTCTCAGTTGCGTAGATCTTGACTTAGACCACCGGAGACGAATCGATCAGTGGGGAGAGAGGATGGATTACGAACGAGAAGAATGCAAAATATTGAAAGAGAAAACCTCTCTCAAGAGACGCGACTCGGCGTATCTCCTAGAGAGCTGCAAGAGAGTCAAAACTGAGGAGTCATATCAGTCCATGTTGGTACGCCGCAATTCATGTTCTGAACTTCGAGGAGAGGCTTCCGACCGGTGGAGACTGGTGGCTTACAGCCCCCAGACGTTGCAGTGCATCTTCTTTCCTAACCCAGCAATAGGCCAATGAACAATAGATTTGGAGACATACGCCAGGGGAGTTCGGAATCGTCATATCTAATGATAGAGGTATATAATGATTTGTCCTAGCTCTGTTGTAAGATCCATTGAGTAACGCATGTGAACTTATACTCCTGATGTGAAGTAATTTACCATAGCATCATCAGGGATTAGGAGTACATCTTCCTGCATCCCTTCAAGACCGAGCAAAACTGCCTGTCGGTATCAAACACATGAAATAAATGGCTGGTGGTTAGTAGGGATGTCTGGGTGTCAAAGAACTCCACTCGTAGTGTTGCGATCACTCCTTACACTAGCGCTCGTTAAGATTACGCCGCACGCGCCAAATCTGACTGACGAAACGAGGTGTCACATATACCTCCGTACAATCTACGGAATATCTTCCACAATCCTAAAATCAGCCAGCCTCCAAACTGCTCTGCTATCTTACCTACCTTCCCATCATGTCCGACGCCTACGAACGAGAACAGTATGTCCCCCTTCCTGTTTCTCTCTGCTCTCCCTTCTTCACAGTTATATACTAAAAAGTAACGCTTTGCCGGCTACAGGCAGAACAACAGCCGTCTCTCCGAACTCTCTTCCAAAGTATCCGCTCTCAGGGGAGTTACTGTGGATATCTACGACAACGCGAGAAGTCAGGATGTCATTGATAACACTGTATGCCTACCGCTGACTCTAACCCATCTTTTCCCCCAGGCTTGTACAACTCAAGCTAATGCCCTTATCTGCAGTCGGAGGTGTTTTCCTCGATGACCACGACGCTAAAAGGTAGCGCTGGCCGGCTCGGCCGCATGGCACAGTCGGGGAACAAGGTCGCTATTTTTAAGCTGGCTGGCATGATCATCGGGGTAGTCGTACTACTATGGTGGATTCTGAGCTTCTTTTGGTGATGCTTTAAACCATCGGGGTGTGGGGAGGACGATGGGGAGCAGAACAGCTCGTCATTGTGGACGCATGCAGAGAATCTACGACAGTGTTGGATACACCCATATTTACGGGACATCGATTATCGAATACCGATGAGAACCCTAAGGAAAGCAGAAGCGCAAGACAACCAGCACGGCTTCAACAACTCAGAGCATACACTTATGTCCGGTGCTTGGTAATACTAGAGGGTGGGGAAACGGTTCAATCAGCGATATCATGGCAGGCGGCCTGAGTTGCTCGCTCTGCCCTATCTATTGTTCTTACCAAAGGCAACAAGGCCCAACTTCTAGGGAACTCAAATAGAAAATTACTAACCCTCTATCCAGTCGCTTGTTATGGGAAGCCTTCGGTACCCTTATCCTAGCAACATTTCCTCCACAGATCAACATCCCCATCCACTTCGAGCGACATCAAATCTCCAAGCTCCACGAGCCTCCAGCAGCCGCATTACCGAAACATTCATCCGTGCGCTCACAGCTTTCGCGCACCAAGCCACTCGAAGGTAAAATCGCCGAGTTTGGCGCAAAGGTGGGCCGATGCCTACATGGTTATTCAAGGGAGAAAAGAGCAATGCCAAACCTGGAGTTGATGGATGGGGGATTTAATGGCCGTTGGTGGGTTTTTTCAATGAGGGAAGGAAGAGCTGAGTGCGAGTTATGTGGGGTGATTCGCTTTGGTACGTCGCGAGACGTATGACACGTACAACACGGAGTCTGGTTATATTCTTGACAACACTATTGCATGGGACTTATAATCTTGATGTAGAGCAGCAGCTCAACCTAAGACATTATTGGTGCTCTACCACAATTTCCCCCGGATAATTTTATTCACATACTGAGTGCATGCTTCCATTCGTATCTAACCTACCACGCCAAACAACACCCCTCATCCCAAAGAGCTCAAAGCTCTACACACCATATCTAAGCCCCGTCTGACCCTCCCACCACCCTTCCACCCTTCGCTCAACCCCAAGGGTTCTCAAGAATATCCCCACCTCCAAACCCACCGCCGCCCGACTTCTGAGCTGGCGGGTTGGGCGCAACCGGGGTTTCCGGCGCAGCGCTATTCCAGCCCCCAAAATCCTCATCCAGTGCGATTTTTGGCGGGCTTGGCTGCGCGCCAGACTTTGATGTACCAGAAGTTGTCGTAAGGCTTGGGGCAGCGCCCCAGGCGAAATCGCTATCTGGGGCCTTCGCTGTAGGTCTGGATTGGGTTTTGGGGGCAGGGGGGTCAGGGGTAGCCCAAGCGTCGTTGGAACCCCAAGCGTCGGCGGCTGAGAAATTGGAGAAGGAGGATGTGGTCGTTGCGGATGCTAAGGGCGTTGATTTCGGGGGTGGCTGTGCCGGTGTGGAGAGGTGAAACGCGGAGTTGATATTCGAAGTCGGCGCGACCGGTTTCGATGGTGAAGGGCTGGAGAAGTTGAAAAGATCTTTAGAGGTACTCGTGGTAGTTTGTTTGGGGGCAGGAGATGTAGTGGTGGCAAAGCTAAAATCGCCAAAGGCGCTGGAGGAGCTGGAGCTAAGAATTGGGGGTTGGGATGGTGGTTTTGATGCCATTGATGGTTTTTGAGGTAGCTTGGGGGACGTGTCGAAAAATCCTCCACCACCCATTGGCGCTGGGGAGGTGAGTTGCGGCGAGGCGATGGTGGAGCGTTGGGTACTGAGTTTGGAGAAGGAGGAGAAAGGGTCAGGTTTTGGTTGTTGTTGAGGTTGTGGTGGAGCGGGTGATGTCGCAGTGAAACTTAAGCCGCTAAAGGCGTCGTTCATGTCTCCGAGGTGCGACTGTTGTTGAGCTGGAGGGGACTGCATGCCGCCGAAACCAGTCTGGGACTCAGATTGCGGCTTCGGGGGCGGAGCTGAAGCATATAGCGAGAGAATCGATTGTTTGAGATCAGGTCGTGATGGACCGCTAGATGTCCCAGGGGTTGATGTAGCGGTAGATGGTCTACCGGAAGGAGCTGATGCTGGACCGCCGAAAAAGTCAAGTCCCAACAACGAATCTGCGGGCTGTGACTGTTTGGGCGGAGCAGTGTTCTTCGCAGGCGGAGGACGGCCGCCAGCAACGTCGGTGGTGCTAGGCCTAGCAGGCGGTGCTGGTACGTCGCCAAACAGATCGACATTTGGGGCCGCTCTCGGCATTGGTGGATGCGGCTGACTGGCAGCCGACGAGGCTCGCTGCGATGACGAGCGCTCTAGCTTGGCCTTCTCCTGAACAACGTTGAGGGGCTATTATAGGAATGTCAGCTTTGGATCCATTACATGCAGCGATATAGACTGGAGACTTACGACGTCATCGTCATCATCCAAAGTCGCTGGGTCTGGCATCGGTCCCTCCATCACCCAGCGCTTGGATTCGTACTTTGTCCGTATAAAATTCTCAAGCTTTCTAATAGCAAATCAGCGTCTCCCCCTTTTGCAGTGTGCTAAGAAAGGCCTACGATTCGGAAGGAACGTGTCCTGGTGCCAGTTTTGCTTCCCAGTACCTATGAATAATGAGACGTTGTTCGCTCCCCCAGTTGTAAAGACCTTACTTATTTGCCCGGGCGTTTCCCCATCGTAGCACACTCTGCAGCTGCTCATCCGTCCAGGCATCTAGATCCACAGACTTGACCCGACTTATGTGGGTACCCATGCCTCGATGTATCCCAGAACATCTAAAATTACCGTTAGGATGACTAGAATTTGTCTCTAGAGGGCGGCCGCATACCGAATGCAAACGAATATCCCCAGGTTCCAGCTCGCCCATCTTGGGTCTGGGTGGAGACAGGACATCAGTACTACCTCAACAAGAAGACAACCACAGGTTGTTAATTCTACTCACGCTTGTTCCTTTTGCAATCGGCACAGCTCTTATTGCCTTCAAGCTTCAGTAAGGTTTTGATTGTTTGCTGATTTTGAGCTGCACGCTCTGCCGCGGGGTTCGGGGTTCTTCTTGACATTATGGAGCTTACAATATGCTCAGGGACTAAATATGGAGGTGGATGTAAGCCAGATGGTGTCAATGTAGCTGGCTGCCTTGGCATGCTTGGTTTCGTATCATTATTATCCACTTTCTTGACGCGGGTTGTCTGTTCCCTGCCTTATAGGGCTGAATAAGCGAGGCTTATTCAAGATAAGGCGGGACTAGAAGGTTACACAGCATCGAGAGGAAAGTTCAGGGCATTATCCGCCAGGGGAGAAACATGATAATCATCTTGCTATCGATATACAGTCCCTCATCATTCATCTGGCTCAAGAATGCGGTATAATTCTCGTACCTCCGTCTCCTCAAACCTTACTCTCCCCTCCCTCCGCCGCATTGTCATTCTTAAAAGTTAAGCTGATACTATTCACACAATGCCTCTCATCTGTCGGTGTCGGATACCCCTCTCCCTTGAACACATGTCCCAAATGCCCTCCGCACTTACTACACACTATCTCCGTCCTTGCCATACCGAAAGCCCGATCCGTATGTCTCGTAACAGCGCCGGGGATGGCATCGAAGTAGGCAGGCCAGCCGCAGCCGGATTTAAATTTATGGGTGGCGTTGTATAAGGGAGCCTCGCATGCGGCACAGGTGTAAACGCCGGTTGAGGGCATGTGTTTGTCGTAGGCGCCGGTGTAAGGGGCTTCGGTGCCTTTTTCGCGGAGGATGCGGAATTGTTCTGAGATGGAGTTAGCTCTCTCGAATATCTATTCAAGGAGCAGGAGTACAGCTGGACAATAGGCCCATGTGATAACCTTGACAGGAGGGTAGTTACCTGGGTTCAACACCGCCCGCCACTCGTCATCGCTCTTCTGAATCGAGTACGACATGTCTTTCGAACTTGAACCGCTACTAAACAAAGATCCCAAGAATGGAATCGTGGGCATAGACCTGAGGATTGTTCCTCTGATGAAAGGTCCTAGAGCTCTTTGTGATGCAGGTAGAGCGCGGGATGTTGTATTGGTGAGAGTATAAAAGGTTCGAACGATGGCTGGGAAGGAAGGGAAGCGCATAGAGTGGTCTTTATGTCCTGTGCGAGAGTATGGGACTGAGATGTAGGAGGCTGAGCGTGGAGAAGTAATTCAAATAGGTTGATGAACATAACCTCCACCAAAACGTCGATACTGTCTAGTGCCACAGTTATCGGCATGATGACATTTCGGCAGGGATCTTCAAGGCTGACCGGCTGCAAGCGACATGGCGGCTTCCGAGATTCCTCATCAGACACGAATACTTTGTGTGTACGGAATAGGTGACAAGACATCAGATTTACGACAAGGTAGTGAATTACATTATTGAAGAATGTTACCACATTGGATTTTTGCGCTTGCTAATCTTGTCGTATCACTATGCCATATCCCCCTCAAGTGCAATGCCATAACTCTCTGTTTGTTGTAGAAATTTGTAAATTTCTTTCCGATCTCTCAAATGATTCCGAATTCTTGCAAATCGATAACAAGTGCTACCGCTCATTACTTTCATAGATTCACCAAAACACTCTATTTTCTGATGTGATGTTGGCGCATCAGTATTATAAATGACGACAATCACCGAAGGGAAAGAGCTACACTCCGGTACCTGTTGGACAGAGCCAAACCAGGATGATGAAGCTTGGGTGGCATTGAGTGGCTGACCTCATGACCGACCTTTAAGCAGGTGGAGAGACTCGCTGAATAACTCTTAGTTGAACTTCCCAAAAACTCCAACGTTGGTCCATTGAGATGGACTCGCGGCCATGCAGGCCGCCTGAATGTGGTAAGGCCAGCTCAAGGTGGGCAGGAGCTTGAAGAGAAGGAACGCACATGGGAAATACCTCTGGTACTTGCGGCTGCATCCAACTCGTGGTTTTAAGGCCCTGGACGAAAGCAATCTGAAGCAGCGAGTTCGTGCCCAAAGGACTAGTTGAGTTGACCTGAAGTTCGACGTGCCGAAAAATGTAGTCGAAACGGGTTGGAAAAAGGTCACAGCGGGGTGTCAGATAATTCGGATCTGCCGAACTGGGATATGAACGCTTTCCATTCGCACCCCATCCATTATCCCATGGATATAACATGTACCCACTACCTGGAAGTCATCGCCGAGTCGCCGCAAGATGACAGGCAGGGTGGAGCCGGCAGTTATATTGACAAGCTCATCCTTTCTGGCAGCCCTGGGAATCCAGCCCATGCGCCCCCTCCAGTCATACAGAATCTGCGTTCCAAAGCCATGGCGACTATCAGGCTTTCAACGTTACTGATTTCTAAACTATCAGTTTCACCAGAGAGAGACTCCCATTCTCCATAAGCTATGCCGCTAGTTCTCTTTTGGTATAACAAGACGGACTCTCTGTACTTCTGGATGACTCGAGGGCCATCCCCGCGCCTCTCACCGACAAGGGTCTGCCACCATGACTGCGAGTATTTGGAGCTTGGTCTGCAGTGCAGCTCCAGCCTTGACGCTAGCTGTGAGGGTTTCTCCACTCCATCGAACTCATCAAGCTGAGGTATCCAGCAGAATGGCGATACAATGCCGACTATGTTAAGCAGCAGGCCATCGACATAAAGCACGTCATTGTATATAGTGCCCTTAGACTCTTTCAGTAAGCACTTGCATGCACAAAACGGCTCCTGGTGGTTATTGATGCCTAATGTCAAATGCGGTGTTCGGCTCCAGTCAGGCACCCATGACGGATTGCTAATATGAGCTTCACCTTGGATGCAAGCATCCAGCAGCTCGAGGCTATTCGATTAGGTGATGGTCCAAGCCGCAAAATCACTATAGAGCATGTTCGCGCTGATATTATAATTGGGTGGATAAGGCAGAGGGACCGGATCAGTCGCAACACTGGCAAGACTGTAGATCTTGTCCCACGGATCAGTGGCAAGACGATCGTTCCTCGCTCACTTCGTTCCACAAATTCCACGAAGTGCTGTCGATACTTTGCGACGAGGCTAAGCTGCCCAACCGGAAGCTGAGCCTCTTCTGACAAGAGATAGCCTTTTATACCCAAGAATCCACACCACATTGCACAAACATTAACCCAAATTTTTCAATTAGCAATAGCTTGTTGCAAAGTATCAAGACTGTAAAATTACTGATAATAAACTCATTGACATTTTAAAATTTGATCTCGTAGAAGATTCGTTAGTGCAAAATTGATCAAACATTAAAGTTATTATTTTGTGATCTTATGAGATTAATCTTTTCTAATCTTTTCGGATTTTCTTGCATCGATTTCTGATTATTGATGAAGTCATTGATAGCCTGTTGTTTTTGAAGCATTCTTCTCCTTAAATTGATGTTTTTGGTGGGGGATAGGGGTACCTCGGCTCAGCCGCTTATGGTGCCTGTCGTTCCCTGGTGAACGGTCGTGCTCGACAACAGCGCAAGCTATAAGACACCTAGAACACTTCAATTTACAC